>Ga0180223_1000187_pt1 | contig 111644 bp, 99 predicted proteins | sample eDN5th30CKraftOP_FD_151337 | JGI IMG/M metagenome (GOLD analysis project Ga0180223, IMG submission 151337) | Enriched Organic Plus compost microbial communities from Emeryville, California, USA - eDNA 5th pass 30_C Kraft OP (version 2) (version 2) ...
CGGTCAGCTGCTTGGCGACGATCTTGAGGACGATGACCCGGTTCTTCGACACGCCTCGACTGTGACCCATGTCCCGACTCACCAGAGACCTATCAAGTGAGACCTATGTCGTGACCCCAGACACCCCCTAGCTCCACCGCCTGAAGGGCCCGGAACCGCAACGGTTCCGGGCCTTTCTTCTTGCCCGGCCGAGGGGCGAGGCGGGGTCGGCGGGAGTGTGCGTGGCCGGCCTGCTCAACCGGCGAGGGGCGCGCCCGGCTTGCCCATCCGTCGCCATGCGCTAACATGAAACCAAATGGTTGCATATTCTGAGCTGAGCGAAGCCGAGACGGACCGCCTGTTCCACGCGCTGGCCGCGTCGACCAGGCGCGACATCCTGCGCCGCACGCTGACCGAGGAGGTCACCGTGACGGAGCTGGCGCGCGCCTACGACATGTCGTACGCGGCCGTGCAGAAGCACGTGGGGGTCCTCGAGGAGGCGCAGCTCGTCGTCAAGCGGGCGGCGGGGCGCGAGCGCCTCGTCCGCTCCGACCCGCAGCGGATCGCCCAGGCCCGGGTGCTCCTCGCACGGTACGAAGACCTCTGGCGGGCGCGTGTCGACCGCCTCGACGCGCTGCTGGCAGAGCCGCCGGCGGACCCGCCCCCTGCCACCCGACCCGAAGGAGCCTGACATGCCCGTCATCGACGTCGCCACGGACCCGCAGCACCTCACCATGACCGTCGTCGCCGACTTCGCCCACCCGGTCGAGCGCGTGTGGGCGGCCTACACCGACCCGCGCCAGCTCGAGCGCTTCTGGGGCCCGCCCGCCTGGCCCGCGACCTTCACCGCCTGGGACCACACGGTGGGCGGTCGGGCGCTCTACCGCATGACCGGTCCCCGCGGCGAGACCTCCTGCGGCGCGTGGGAGTTCCTCGCGATCGAGCCGCCCCGCCGCTTCGAGGTGCTCGACGCCTTCGCCGACGAGGCCGGCAACCCGACCGAGGGCATGGACGCGATGCGGATGGAGTTCCGCTTCGAGCCCACCGCGGAGGGCACCCGGATGACCACGACCACGTGGTTCGCCTCGAACGAGTCGCTCGAGCAGGTGCTCGCGATGGGGATGGTCGAGGGCCTCACCCTGGCCATGGGCCAGATCGATGCCGTCCTGGAGGGGCTGCGAGCCTACGCCCAGGGCAAGGGGGTGCAGACCGAGCTGCTCAGCGACACCCACGTGCGCCTCACCCGGCTGGTCGAGGGACCGCGCGAGCTCGTCTGGCGCGCCCACCACGACCCGGGCCTGCTGCGTCGCTGGCTGCTCGGTCCGGACGGCTGGCGGATGTCGGCCTGCGAGGTCGCGACCGAGGTGGGCGGTGCCTACCGCTACGCCTGGGAGCCGGTCGGGGACACCGAGGGGGCGGCCTTCGGCTTCGAGGGCGAGCTGCTGCTCTCCGAGGAGCCGCGGCGCGCGGTGACGACCGAGCGGATGTCCGGCACGGAGGGCCCGCAGACCCTCAACGATCTCGAGCTCTACGAGGAGGACGGCGCGACGCTCGTCACGACGATCGTCGAGTACCCCGACCGCGCCACCCGGGACGCGATCCTCGCCACCGGGATGGCAGGCGGCATGGAGACGTCCTACGCGCGGCTGGAGGCGCTGCTGGCCGAGTAGCGCCCGAGGTCACATCGTGCTCAGCAGGCTCTTCCAGAACCCCTTGGACTCGGTCACGGCCTCGGGGGTGGCGAGGCCCTCGTGCCCGACGGCGACGCGCGCCTTGCCGGGTGCGCTCTCGTTGATGTTGACGACGACCTTCGACCCGTCGGCGAGGCCGCACCGCCAGTACCGCCACCGCTGCGAGACGGAGGTGGTCGGTGCCTGCGTCACCGCCTGGCCGACCAGGCTCGTCATGCTGTCCGCCACGGCGCACCACGCCGCCAGGGCGTCGTCCACGCTGCCGGTGACGGTGCGGCTCGCGTTCGCGCTGAAGGTGCCGTCCGCCCGCTGCCCCGGCAGCCGACGGCCGATGTGCTGCTCGTAGCCGATGGTGATGCCCTGCGCCCACCACCACACGTTCTCGAGCCCCAGCGGCTCCAGCGCCTCCTTGGCGAGCGCCACGATCGCGGGGTGCTCGAGCCCGCGCGCGCCGGCGTCGTCGAGCAGCGTGACCCAGTCGTCCCAGGAGCGCCCGCTGGTGCGCTCGTAGGAGGCGATGTTGGCGGCCTTCGTCGGGGCCGCCGGGGTCGCTGGGGTCGCCGCGGGACCGGGGGCCTCGCCCGCCGGGGTGCTCGTCCGTCCGGTCATGACAGCAACCTATCCGTGCTGCCCGCCGGGTCCGTGCGGCCCGCGCCGCCGCGGGGTGAGCCGCACGCCCGGCAGCGGGGGCGCGGGGATGCGCTGCGAGCCGTGCCCGGCAACGGTGCCGAAGCGGTCGCTGCGGGCCTCCCAGTCCTCGCGCGCGGCGGCGATCTCCTCGTGGCTGCGTCCCACGAAGTTCCACCACATGACGATCTGCTCCTCGAACGGCGTGCCGCCGAGCAGCACGAACCGCGTGCCCTGCCCGCCCACGCCCTGCCCACCCGTGCCCTGCCCACCACCGGGGCTCGAGAACGTGAGCGACTCGCGCCGGGTGCCGAGGTACAGCAGCGGCCCGGAGGCCAGCCGGGTGCCGCCGTCCTCGGGCGCGCCGTCGACGTCGAGCACGCCGTCGAGCACCAGCACCGCGTGCTCGAAGCCCGGGTCGAGCGGCAGCGTGGCCGTCGCTCCCGGGTCGAGGGCCACGTCCGCGCCCAGCAACGGGCTGAAGGTCGTGGCGGGCGAGACCGCGTCGCCGAGCCGCCCCACGAAGACCGTCGCCTCCAGGCCGGGCGCCCGGTACCGCGGCAGCTCGGTGTGCTGCTCGAAGAACGGCGCGGTCCCCAGGGCGTGCGCGGGCAGCGCGGTCCACAGCTGCAGCCCGCGCAGCGGCGCGCCCGCGGCACCCAGGGAGATCTCCGAGTGGGCGATGCCGCGTCCGGCGGTCATGATGTTGAGCTGGCGCGGGCGCACGACGACGTCGCTGCCCACGGAGTCGCGGTGGTGCACGTCGCCGGCCACCGGCCAGGTCACCGTCTGGAGCCCGATGTGCGGGTGCGGCAGGACCCGCATGCCGACCTTCTCGTCGTCGAACCGGTCCAGGAAGCACCACGCGCCGACCAGCGGGAGCTCGCGCTGCGGCAGCGTCCGGTGCACCGTGCTGCCGCGCACCCCGCCGAGCGGCACCTCGCGCGCCTCGAAGAGGCGGACCACGGGCCCGACGTCGGCCACGCAGGTCCCGGTGGTCTCGGTCACGTGGGCGTCGAGCCGCGTCATGATCCCTGCCGCTGGTCCTCGCGCGTCCCGCGCTCGTCGTCGTCCGGCCACTCGACGTGCGCGGCGAGCTCCGGGTGCTGGCGGACCTGACGACGCAGGTAGGTCGCGACGAACGGGCAGTACGGCACGATCGTCGCGCCACGCGCGACGGCGTCCGTCACGGCCTCGCGGGCGAGCACGGTGCCGAGCCCCTGCCCCGCGTAGGCGTCGTCGACCTCGGTGTGCGTGAACAGGACGCGCCCGGGCGCCTCCCGGAACTCGGCGACGCCCGCCAGGGCACCGTCCACCCGCACCTCGTACCGGTGACCGGCGTCGTCGCGTACCACCCGCGTGTCCGTCACGTCTCCTCCTCGCCGGCCGTCACGGCCCCTCGGGACCCGCCGGCGCGGGCCTCCTCCCACGCTAGAGCACGCCGTGGCGACGGCGCAGCCGGCCGTCGGCCCCCAGCTCGACCGTGGTGTCGACCGCGACGCGGTCCAGGAAGGCGCGGTCGTGGCTGACCACGAGCAGCGCCCCGCGGTAGGCCTCGAGCGCCTCGGCCAGCTGCTCGACGCTCTCGACGTCGAGGTTGTTGGTCGGCTCGTCGAGCACCAGCAGCTGGGCGGGCGGCTCGGCCAGCAGGAGGCGGGCGAGCGAGACGCGGAAGCGCTCGCCGCCGGACAGGGTGCGCACCGGACGGTCGACGGCGTCGCCTCGCAGCAGCAGGCGGGCGAGCCCGTTGCGGACGTCGCCGGGGGCCGCGCGCGGCGCGACCGCACGGACGTTGTCGAGCACCGAGGCGTCGTCGTCGAGATCGGCGAGACGCTGCGGCAGGTAGCCGACGCGGTCGGTCCGCAGCGTGCCGTGCGCCCGGCCCGGCACGCGGTCGCGGCGCCCGAGCAGCTGCTCGACGAGCGTCGTCTTGCCCGCACCGTTCGGCCCGACGAGCGCCACGCGCTCGGGGCCCTGCACGAGCACGGTCGTCTCGCCGTCGTGGAGCTCGAGGACGCGCCGGCCGCGCGGCACGTCCGGGTCGGGCAGGTCGAGGCTGAGGTGCGCGTCGTCGCGCACCCGCGCGTCCGCCGCGTCGACGGCGGCCTGGGCGGCGCGCACCCGGTCGTCGAGCGTGGAGCGCAGCGCGCTGGCGGAGACCTGGGCGCTGCTCGCGCGCCTGCCCGCCAGGATCTTGGGGATGCCGCCCTCACGCTGCGTCCTGCGGCCGGTGCGCTCGCGCCGGGCGAGCGTCGTCTCGGCGGTCACGCGCGTGCGCTTCTCGGCCTTGAGCGCCTGCTGGGCCGAGCGCGCGGCCTGCACGGCGGCCGACTGCTCCTGGTCGCGGTGCTCGCGCCACGCGCTGTAGGGGCCGCCGAAGGTCTCGAGCCGGTTGGCGTACAGCTCCGCGGTGCTGTCCATGCGCTCGAGCAGCTCGAGGTCGTGGCTGACGACGACGAGCGCGCCCGGCCAGTCGTCGACGAGGGCGGCGAGCCGGTCCCTGGTCGCCCGGTCGAGGTTGTTCGTGGGCTCGTCCAGCAGCGTCACGGGTGAGCGACGCAGGCGCAGGCCGAGCACGGCGAGCAGCATCGCCTCGCCGCCGGAGACCTCGGACGCCCGGCGCCCGAGCAGCTCCGCAGGCAGCCCTGCCTGCTCGAGAGCCTGCTCCGCGCGGGCCTCGACGTCCCAGTCGTCGCCGATCGTCTCGAAGTGCCGTTCGGCGACGTCGCCGGCCTCGACCGCGCGGACCGCGGCGAGGACGGGACCGACGCCGAGGAGGTCGGGCACGGTCGCGCGGGTGTCGAGGGTGAGGGTCTGCGGCAGGTATCCGACGTCGCCGATGGTCTCCACGTGCCCGGAGGTGGGGGCGAGCAGGCCCGCGACGACCCGCAGGAGCGTCGACTTGCCGGCGCCGTTGCGGCCGACGAGGCCCGTGCGACCGACCGTGAACGTGCCCTCGAGCGCGTCCAGCGCGAGGGAGCCGTCGGGCCACTCGAGGGTGACCTGGTGGAGCGTGACAGCGGGTCGGGGCGTCTGAGGCCGGACCGGGTGGCGAGGGCTGCGGGGAGGAGAGGACATCGTCCTGCGAGCGTAGCCAGCAGGGGCGTGCGAGGCGAAAGGTTTTCGCACCGCACGGTCTGCCCCCGGGTTTCGCAGGGCTCCTGAAAATATCGGCAGATCCCTTGGAATGCCAACGTTTCAACACGGTGGGTGCTAACACCCCTGGGCTCATTGCCCTCCGGTTGCGGGCGCTCCTACAGTGCAGTAGCGCTCCGCCGTGACCCGGGTTCCGAGCACCGTGCTCGGGCTCCCGGCGGCGGACAGCGGGGGAGCTTGACGGATGCCTCCGGCCAGAAGCAGTCCGGCCGGACGGCGAACGCACGGCCGAGGAGCGCCGTGCGCAACACCACCGTGCGGCGGCGTGGTGCGAGAGCCACCACGATGCCACGAACAAGGGATCACACGATGAACAAGATCGCCAAGGGCGCTGTTGCAGGCGGCATCGGCGTCGCTCTGCTGCTCGGCGGTGCCGGGACGCTCGCGTACTGGACCGACTCTGCCAACGTCGGGGGCGCCACCACCATCGCGGCCGGCAACCTCAAGGTCGCGACCTCCGGCACCGCATCGTGGAGCGTCACGAACCACGGCACGACGACCGCCGTCGCCGACATCGCCAGCTACACGATGGTCCCCGGTGACGAGCTCACGTTCACCCAGCCCGTGACCATCACCGCGGTCGGCACGAACCTCAAGGCCAAGGCGACTCTGGGCACGGGCGCCATCACCCCGCTCGTGACCGGCGACACCGAGGACGAGGCCCTTGCCACGGCGCTCGGCAGCTCGGCGGACGTGGAGATCGACGGTGCGGCCGAGCTCGACAACATCACGGCCACCGGCACGTACGACGTCACCGCGACGATCAGCTGGGACTTCGGTGCTGCGGGCGAGGGCAACACCGCCCGCCTCGGCAAGGTCAACCTCAGCAACTTCAACGTCACGGTCACCCAGGTCCAGCCCTGACCTGCTGACCTGAGCCCCGGTCGGGGTGGGTGCGGCACCGACGTCGCACCCACCCGGTCGGGCCCGACGTACACCTCGCGCGGGCGCGACCGCCCGCGCGACCGCACCGCTGCTGCCGCTGGAGGGAGGCGCCATGACGACCGGACGCCGTCCTGTCGCTCCTCGGCGACGCGACCCCAGCGACGCGCGGGCAGCGCGCCGCCCCACCGGACCGCGACGCTTCCTGGCGCCGGCCGCCGTCGTCACCGGGATCCTCGTCGTCGCGCTCGCCGGCGTGGCCGGGACCACGGCCTACCTCAACGCGAACGCGGTCGTCCCGGGTGCCACGATCAAGGCCGGCACCTTCGGCCTGACGATCGACGGCCAGGTGTCGACGTCGCTCGGCACGTGGACCCCTACGCCCGCCGTCCCTCACGCCCGCTCCTTCACCGTGAAGAACACCGGTGACGCCCCCGCGGCGGTGACAGGCCAGGTAGCAGTGACCTCGAGCCAGGCGATCCGCACCTACACCCGCCTGCGGCTCACCCCCGTCGCCTCGTCCGGTACCTGCACCAACGTGGTCACCGGAGGGGCGTCGGGACCGGTCCAGTCGTTCCCCACGACCACGACCATCATGACGCTCGCCCCCGGGCAGTCCCGGACGCTGTGCGCCGTCGTCTCGCTCGACCAGCCCGTCCCGATCGCCCGCAGCGGAGAGTCCGTGTCCTTCACCCTCACCCTCACCGCGACGCAGCAGGTGGCCTGACATGACCACCACCGACACGCGTCCCCGCGGTTCACGGCGTGGCGGTCGAGCCACGCGCCGCACCACGGTCGTCGCGCTGCTCACGGCCGCGCTGCTCGTCGTCGCGGGCGGCAGCGCATGGGCCTACTGGACGGCGACCGCCGCCGGGACCGGGACCGTGGCGACCCACGCCGTCACGGTCACGACGAGCGGCTTCGACGGGCTCGGTGCGACCTACCGCAACCATCAGCTGGCGCACTCCGGCACCTTCACCGTCACGAACACCGGCCAGGTGAGCGGGCACGCGTCGATCAGCATCGAGACGCTCGGCGGCGGGCTGCCTGCTCTGATGCCCGTGACGGTCTGGCCGCTCACGTCGGGCCCGTGCTCCGACAACGCGACCCCGCCCGGCGGCGCGCAGACCGGCGGCACCTGGGCGAGCTTCTCCCTGCTCGGCGGTGTCACGCTCGCCGCGGGGCAGTCCGTCACGTACTGCGTGCAGACGGTGCCGGTGAGCCGTCAGTCCATCGCGGACGGCGCGGGCTCGATCACCGCGACCCCCCAGCTCACCGTGATCTTCGACGACGACGAGGGCTGGGACGGCACCCGCACCGAGACGCCGACCACGACGATCAAGACCGAGCTGATCTACCCGTTCCCGACCGTCGGAAGCCCGAGCTACGTGCAGACCGGTCTGTCGGACTGGTTCACGATCCGGCGTGCGGCGACCACGGGCCTGTGCCTCGACGTCTCGGGCAGCGGCGGCAACGGTGCGGACGTGCTCTCCTACGGCTGCCACGATGACCCGAACCAGCGCTGGGAGATCATGCCGGCGACCGACCAGGGCGCGGGGACGAGCCTGGTGCGCCTGCGGCCCAAGCACAGCAACGCCTTCGGCACGCGGCTGGCGGTGAGCGGGTCGAACCAGGTGGTGGTCCAGGACTACAGCGGGTCGTCCGCGGCGCAGCTCTGGGAGTTCCAGCGGATCGCCAGCAACACCTTCCAGCTCGTCTCCCACAGCACGGGCCTGTGCCTCGACATGACCACGCCGTCGTCGTCGACCAGGCTGACGGTCTCGGCGTGCGACCCGTCGAGCGCGGGCCGTGCGAACCAGCAGCTGACCCTCAACCGTGAGCCGTTGACCTTCGCCACGAGCGGGAGCAACGTCGTGCTCGGCTGGAGCACGGGGAACACGACCAACAACGGGTCACCGGGCTACCAGCTCCAGCAGCAGAACGGCGGCAGCGGGTCGGCCGTGGGCAGCGCGTCCGGCAGCGCCGCGACGTCGCTCACGGTGGCCGCCAGCAGCCTCGCGGAAGGCACCCACCAGTACCGGGTCGTCATCTCGGGCACCACGAACGTGGTCTATCAGAACATCACGCTGACGATGACGCACACGTGTGACTGGCTGTGCCAGTTCTTCGGCGGAGGGACCTACACCGTCACCCAGGGCGGAGGGTTCGGCTGATGCGCCGCCCCCTCGTCGTCTCGGCCCGCGGACTCGCCGCCCTCGTCACCGCTCTGCTCTGCACGGTCGCGTGGGCGGCGTCCGCCCCGGCGGCCACGCCCCCGCCCCTGCAGGTCTCCACCGACGGGACCGCCTTCGTGCGGTCGCTGACCGTCCCGCTCTTCGACCCGCCCTTCCGGATCGTCCCGCAGGACTCGCTCTCCCGCAGCCTCTGGGTGCGCAACACCGGTGCCTCCGCCGGGCGGCTGCGCGTGGACCTGCTGAACGCCACCTCGAGCGACCCCGACCTTGCCGGTGCGCTGACCATCTCGGCCTCGGAGGTCGCCGGCAGCGGCACACCGGCCCCGACCACGCTCGCTGCCGCCGCCGGGTGCGCCGTCGTCCTCTCGGCGGTCCCGGTGGCTGCGGGGCAGACGGTCAGGATCACCGTCGCCGCCGCACTCGGCAACCTCGACGCGCGGCGCGGGCAGAACGCCACGGCGTCCTTCGGATTCCGGGTGGTGCTGGTCGACTCGCAGGCGGCGGAGCCGACGGATCCCACCGCCTGCGTCACGGGCGGCGATCAGGTGGACGTCCCGGGCACCGGCGACGGCACGGACCCCGACCCGTCGCCGACCACGGGGCCGACCCCGGGGCCGACCGGATCGCCGTCGCCGAGCACGAGCTCTTCGGGCAGCTCCACGCCGACGGCCGTGCCGAGCGACGACCCGGGCGGCACGCTCGCGCACACGGGGGCGGAGCACGCCGTCCAGGCGTTGGTCGTGGCGCTCCTCGCGCTCGCCGTCGGCGGTCTGCTGGTGCTGCTGGCCGGTCGCCGTCGCCGAGAGGACGACGAGTCATGAGCGGGACGACGACCGACCCGGGCCGGACCCAGACCTCCACCGAGTCGCCCGCCGGGACGTCCGCGGGCGCTGCCCCGGCACGTCCCGAGAAGTCCCTGCTCCACCACATCGGCGTCGCGGTCAGCCTCGTCCTCCTGCTCGCCGTCGTCGCGCTGGCGCTCGCCGCGATCATCGTGCCGAAGGTCGCCGGGGCCACGCCCTACACGGTCCTCACGTCCTCCATGGAGCCGCACTACCCGCCCGGCACCCTCGTGATCATCCGCCCCGTGCCCGTCGACCAGGTCCAGGTCGGCGACGTGGTGACCTACCAGCTCTCGAGCGGGGACCCCACGGTCGTGACGCACCGGGTGGTCGAGAAGGGCTTCCGGCAGGACGGCGGCATCCAGCTCGTGACGCAGGGCGACGCCAACCCGGTCCCCGACCAGGAGCCGGTGCGCGAGGTCCAGGTCCGCGGCAGACTCTGGTACGCGCTACCGTACCTGGGATGGGTCAACAGCTGGCTCGGCGGCGGCAGACGGCAGGCGCTCGTGCCGATCGCCGCCGGCCTGTTCATCGCCTACGGCGCGTGGATGATGCTCTCGGGCGTCCGCGACCGGCGGCGTCGACGCAGCTGAGCCTTGACGAGGAGCCGGATCGCCGCAGCCCGGCCATCAGTCCTACATTTGGCTCATGAGGTCATCCCTGCCCCCCGCCCTGCTCGCCGGCGCCCAGCGCAACGTGCCGCTCGCGGTGCAGATCGCGGACCAGCTGCGCGGGCGCATCGCGTCGGGCGACTGGCCGGTGGGTGCGCGCATCCCCTCGGAGCACGAGCTCACCGCGGCGCTGGGGGCGAGCCGCAACACCGTCCGTGAGGCCGTGCGCGGGCTGGTCCATGCCGGACTGCTGCAGCCGCGCCCCGGGGACGGCACCTACGTCCTGGCCACGAGCGAGCTCGAGGTCGCCTTCCGCCGCCGCGCCCGTGCGGAGCGGGCGACGCACGTCCTGGAGGTGCGCGAGGCGCTCGAGATCCATGCGGCTCGGCTCGCCGCGGTCCGGGCGGACGACGCCGTCGTGGCCGCGCTCGGCGCGCGCCTCGACGAGCGTGACGCGCAGGACGACGTCGACTCCTTCCGCGAGGTCGACCTGCGTTTCCACCTCGAGGTCGTCGCGGCGGCCCGGAACCCGCTGCTGCTCGAGCTGTACGAGGGGCTCGACCGGCGTTCCACCTACCCGGACGACGACGGCGACCTCTCGATGGCCGTCGACCCTGACGCCCCCGGGCGCGGCGACCCCCACCGTCTGCTCGTGGCCGCGATCGCCGACCACGACCCGGCGGCCGCCCAGGAGGTCGCCACCCGTCTCATCCGGCACGCGCGCCGGATGCTCCACCGCACCGTCACCCCCGAGGGCCGCTCGTGAGCAGCAGCACGACCTCCGCCCCGTCGCTCTCCGCCGCTCGCACGCTGCGCCCCGGCCTCGTGCTGGTGGGCATCCTGCTCGTCGCCGCCAACCTGCGCGCCTCCATCACGGTCGTCGGACCGCTGCTGGGCGAGGTCCGTGACGACCTCACGCTCTCTGCCGCCGCGGTGTCGGCGCTCATCAGCCTGCCGCTCGTGTGCTTCGCGGTCTTCTCCCCGATCGCCCCCGCGATCGCGCACCGGCTCGGCCACGAGCGCACCCTGGGGCTCTCGCTGGCGGTCCTGGCGCTCGGCATCGTCACCCGCTCGCTGCCCTGGGCGCCGTTGCTGTGGACCGGGACGGTCCTGCTCGGGCTCGCGATCGCGACCATGAACGTCCTGCTCCCCGCTCTCCTCAAGCGCGACTTCCCGCGTGACGCGGGACGGCTCACCGGCGTCTACTCGGCCGTGCAGTCCGGGGCGGCGGCAGCGGCCTCGGGGCTGGCGGTCCCCGTCGCCGGCGTCGTGGTCGGCGGCTGGCGCGGGGCCTTCGGCATCTGGGCGGGGCTCGCCCTCGTGGGGCTCGGCGTCTTCGCGCCCCAGCTCGTGCGCAGGGGCCGCGTGGCGGCCGACACCGAACCTGTGCGACCGACGTCGACGGACGCGCCGCGACGCTCCCCGCAGCGGTCCCCGTGGCGAGCACCGATCGCCTGGCAGGTCACCGTGTTCATGGGGCTGCAGTCCACGCTGTTCTACTGCGTGCTGACCTGGTGGCCCTCGATCGAGCAGACCCACGGGACCAGCACGGCCGCGGCCGGTCTGCACCAGGGCCTCATGCAGGTCTGCGGCATCGCCGGCAGCCTGCTGGCGGCGACGCTGCTGCACCGTTCCCAGGAGGACCAGCGGCTGCTGGCGACCCTCCTCGTGCCGCTGCCCGCGCTCGCCGTCGTCGGGGAGCTCGTCGCGCCCGGTCTCGCGCTCGTCTGGAACGTGCTGCTCGGCCTCGGCACGGGCGGGCTCATCGTGCTCGCGCTCGCACTGTTCGCCCTGCGCACCCGCCACCACCGGGAGGCCGCCGCGCTCTCCGGCATGGCGCAGAGCGTCGGGTACCTCCTGGCGGCCGCCGGCCCGCCCGTCATCGGCGCCATCCACGACGCCACGCACGGCTGGACGACGCCGCTGCTGGTGCTCCTGGGGCTGCAGGCGGTGCAGCTGGTGATGGCGAGGCTCGCCGCCCGCCCCAGGTTCCTCGCCTGACGGCGAGATACGCGACAGCGGCAGTCGCCGCCGCCACGAGCGCCGCGATGCCGGTCCCCCGCCGCAGCCCACCGACCAGCGTGTCGACCACGACGTGCACGACGTCGGACGGGACGCTCGGGTCGAGGGCGTCGGCCGCGGCCCGCTCGGCGAGCCACAGCGCGAGGAGGAGGACCCCGAGCGCCAGGACGAGACCGAGCGCCGTCCGGGCCAGCGCCCGAGCCCGGCGCGGGGCGAGCAGCACCCCGCTCAGGAGCAGCGCGAGGGAGACCCAGGGCAGCCAGGTCCCGAGAGCGACCACGAGGCGGTACAGCGCCCGGGCCTCCGGCAGCCTGTCGACCCGGGTGAGCACGATCGTCCGGTCGACCTCGGGGATGGCCCGCGCGGCCGAGACCCCCCGGTCGAGAAGCTGCTCCCGGACCGCGAGCACCAGCGGTCCGAGCCGCACGCCGAGCGCGCCGTCGTCGCTCAGCGCGAGGGCCACGTCGGGGTCGTCCGCGAGCGCCCCGGTCACCTGCCGGTGCGTGGTGCGCACGACCCCGGCCCACAGGGAGGCGAGCTGGGGCGAGGTGACCACCCGCTCGGTCGTCGACCGGACGAGCGCCAGGAACGCGGTCCGCGCCGACTCCTGCAGCGTCCGCGCGCGGTCCGTCGCGGTGCTCGTCGACCCGGTGCCGGTGTCGGCGGGCATGCCGGTGTCGCCCGGCGTTGTGGTGCCGACCAGCGAGCCCAGGTCGACGCGGCTCTCGACCGCCGCGACGGTCTCGTCCACGAGCCAGCGCTGCACCGCGGGGTCGGTCGCCACCGGGGCGAGGGCAACGACGACGGCATCGGTGTCGGTGGCGGCGCCACGCCCCCAGGCGGCGACGAGGGAGACCGGGGCGAGCAGGCACCCGAGCACCGCCAGCACGATGGCGGTCACCCGGCGCCAGCCCGGCTCGCGTCCGGTGGACCCGCCCTTGGGGCTGGGCGTCGCGGGTCGGGGCATCGCCGGTCGAGGCAGCCGGGGGCTGGGCGTGGCCGTGCTCAGCGGCTCTTCTTCGCGCTGCGGGCGCGATACCTCGGCACCAGCACGCCGGCGAGGAAGCCGAGCACGAAGATCACCAGGATCCACACCCAGGTCTGCAGCCGGAACGACCAGCCCAGGAAGTGCACCGGGGCCGAGTCGGTGTTCTGGGCGATGAAGACGACAGCGACGGCCACCAGCACGACGGCGACCACGGTCCTGGTGACGGAACGCTCACGGTTCACGGGTTCTTGCGACATTGCACGCTCCCGACGTCGGCGTGGCGGGTCCACGCTCTAGCACGAGCATAGGTGCCGGTCGTCGGGCCGGCCCTCAGCCGCGCGTGCGGCGCGGGACGTGCCGGTCCAGCGCGGACATGACGGCCACCGCGACGCCGATGCCGCCGATCACCCAGGCGAGGGTGTGCAGCCCGGCGTCGGTGGCGCTGGTCCCGAAGGTCAGCCCGATGAGGCTCGCCGAGAAGATCGCTCCCACGTAGTTGAAGGTGCGCTGGAGCCCGGAGGCGACCGCGATCTCGTCGGCCGTCGTCTGGACGTAGAGCGCCGCCTGGTTGGCGAAGCCGCTGAAGCCGTTGGCGCAGCCGAAGAGCAGCGACATGCCGATCAGCACGACGACGGGGGAGTCGCGGTCCATCAGGAGCATGACGACGGCGGTGAGCACGAGCGCGACGCCCGCGGTGGTCAGCGAGCCCCGCACCCAGCCCCGGTTCGAGACCACCCGCGCGACGACGATGCTCAGCCCCGACAGCGGCAGCAGCAGCAGGCCCACCGCGGACGCGCTGTGACCGGCGCTCTGCTCCATCCACTGGCTCGTCCCGTAGATCGCGGTGTAGCTGCCGAGGCCGACGAGGAGCTGGCGCACGTAGGTCCGCCGCAGGGGCGCGTTGCGCGCGAGCATGCGGACGTCGACGAGCGGGCTCGTCGCGCGGCGCTCGCGCCACCACAGCGCACCGCCGAGGACGACGGCCGCACCGAGCAGCCACCACACCGGCGCGTCGAGCCGCTCGAGGAAGACGAGCAGGGCGACGACGGTCGCCGCGAACAGGGCGATGCCGGGCAGGTCGACGAGGCGCAGCGTGCCGCCCCGGCGCCGGGCGGCGCCCGGTCCCTGCAGGTCTCGGGGCGCACGCGGGGTGTCGGGGGCCACGCCACGCAGGGTCAGGACGAGGGCGAGGATCGCCAGCGGGATGTTCACCGCGAAGAGCGCGCGCCACCCGAGCAGCCCCGTCAGCACACCCCCGACGGGAAGGCCGAACACCATGGTGACCTGGGCGGCGATGGAGAAGTTGCCGATCACGCGGCTCGGCACGCCCACCCCCGCGGCGTCGGCCCGCCGGCGGACGAGGGCCATGGCCGTGGGATAGGCCGCCGAGGTGCCGATGCCGATCAGGGCCCGGGAGACGAGCAGGGCGGCGAAGCTGGGGGCCAGGGTGCCCACCACCCCGGCGGCGAGCAGGATGCCGATCCCGGAGAGGAACACCCGTCGAGGGCCGAACAGCGTCGCGAGCTTGCCCATGGTCGGCTGCATGACGGCGCTGCACAGGTAGAGCACCGAGATCAGCAGCGCCGTCGTGCCCGGGCCGGTGCGGAAGTCGATCCCGATGCCCACGAGCCCGGTGGCGAGCATCGAGCTGTTGATCGGGTTGAGGGTGGAGCCGATCAGCAGCGGGGAGAGGAACCGCCGTCCGAAGGGTTCGGACGGAGCGGTCACGGGCGACGGGCGGTGAGGAGGTCGAGGATCTCCTGGGTGGTGCCGGTCTCGCCGAGCCGCGGGAAGATCCGGGTGACGCTGTGCTCGTGGTCGGTGAGGTCCAGGTCCGTCATGGCGTCGACGGCGAGGGTCACGTGGTACCCGTGCTCGTGCGCCTGGCGGGCCGTCGACTCGACGCCGATGCTGGTGGCGACGCCGGTCACGACGACCTGGGTGACGCCGAGCCCGCGCAGCAGCTCGTCGAGGCCGGTGCCCTGGAAGGCGCCCCACGTGCGCTTGGTCACCAGGTGGTCCCCGGGCTGCGCGCCGAGCTCGGGCGCGAGGCGGTCCCAGCCCTCCGGGCGGGCGCCGGAACCGCCGCGGCGGACCTCGGTGCGCCCGGGTGCGCCCCCCGCGACGTTGACCAGCACGACCGGCAGCCCGTGCTCGCGGAAGGCCCGGGCGAGCGCGGCCGACCGCGCGACGACCGGCTCCAGCGGGTGCGCCTTGGGCGATGCCAGGATCCCGGCCTGGAGGTCGATCACGACCAGTGCGGTCACGGGGTCGAGGGCGGTGAGGGTCATGCGGTCTCCCGAGAGGCGTTTAGTATTACGAAGGGTAATGCTTCGTTATGCTAACGAGTTATGAACGACGAGGCAACCACGTCCCCTGCACGGTCGGACGGACCGGCCCTGTCCGAGGCGCGCCCCGAGGCGCGCCCCGAGACGCGCGCCGAGCCCCCGACCGGTGAGTCCTCGCCGGCCGAGCCTCCGGCCCGCGAGCCCTCGACCACGGAACCCTCCACGGCCGACCTCAGCCGCGCGGTGCGCGGCGCCGTGGGCCGGCTGTACCGCCGGTTCCGCAGCCAGCGGGGGACGGGGGAGCTGGGAGACGCCGCGACCGGTGTGCTGGCGTACCTGCAGCGATCCGGTGCGCGCACGCTCACCGAGCTGGCCGAGCGCGACCGGGTCACCCCGGCCACCATGAGCCAGATCGTGAACCGGCTCGCCCGCTCGGGCTACGTGGAGCGCAGCGCCGACCCCCGCGACGGTCGCAAGGTGCTCCTGAGCGCGACCGGCGCCGGTGCTGCCCGCGCCGTCGCCGAGCGTGCCGAGCGCGAGGCGTGGTTCAACCCCCTGCTCGACGAGCTCGGTCCGCAGGACCGTGCGGTGCTCGCGCGCGCGGCCGAGCTGCTGCAGCGGATCGCCGACGCGCCCTGAGCGAGGGCGCCTCGACCGGCCTGCGCCGGTGCGTGCAGGGGCAGCTGCTCGGTAGCATCGGGGCACCGGGTCATGACGGAGGTGCCCATGCCCACCAACCGCCTCGAGGCGTTCAGCGACGGCGTGCTCGCCATCATCATCACGATCATGGTGCTCGAGCTGCGCACCCCCGAGGGCTTCGACCTCGCCGCCCTGTGGCACACCACGGGCCTCGGGCTCCTGACCTACCTGCTGAGCTTCGTCTACGTGGGCATCTACTGGAACAACCACCACCACATGCTGCACCTGGCCCAGAAGGTGTCCGGCGGAGTGCTGTGGGCCAACCTCCACCTGCTGTTCTGGCTCTCGCTGCTGCCCTTCACCACGGGATGGATGGACGACAGCCGGCTCGCGCGGGTGCCGGTCGTGGTCTACGGGGTGAACCTGCTCGCAGCGGCGGTGGCCTACTGGGTGCTGCAGCGTGCCATCGTCGCGGCGGCCCCGGAGAACGCGGGTGTCGCACGAGCGGTCGGCCGTGACGTGAAGGGCAAGCTCTCTCCCGTGCTCTACCTGCTCGGCTGCGGGGTCGCGATGCTGAGCACCGGCCCCGGCGACGTCGCAGCATGGGTCGGGGTCGCGGTGTTCGGCGTCGTCGCGCTGCTGTGGCTGGTCCCCGACCGGCGTATCGAGCGGGCGGTCTCCGAGCTGGACTCGACGAAGGGCACCGTGACCACCACCCCGTGACCCCCGCCGTCAGCGGGTGAGGACGGCCTTGTGCTTCTTGGTGCCCTTCGGTGTGGTCCAGGTGACCTTCACGGGCACGCGGGCCTTCTTCCGCAGCAGCGTGCGGGCCTTGCCGGTGAGCTTGACCTTCTGCTTTCCCTTGTGGCCGGCGGCGAGGGAGTAGTGGCCCTTCGCCAGCTTCTTGCCCTTGCGCAGCACCTTCACGGTGCCGGTGCACGGACCCGCCTTCGAGCACTTCAGGGTGAGCGCCGCGCGCTTGCGCTTGTGGTTGGCGTTCACGCGCTTCCCCTTGAGCTTGGCGACGCCGTGGCGGACCACGGGTGGGTGGTACGGCGACATCCGCACGATGCCCCAGCCCCCCTGCGGGTAGTCGACGAGGCCGGCGATGTAGACGTTGCCGGCCGCGTCGGTCGCCAGACCGGAGACGTACGAGGCAGGGATGCGGCTCGTGCCGAGGTAGCCGCCGGAGGCGGTGAACTGCTCGAGCTCGCTGTCCTGCGCCATGAAGCTGTCGAGCACCAGCACCCGGCCGTCGGGCGTCGTGTCGACGGCCGCGGGGTCGTGCAGCTGCCCCGGGCCGTAGCCCGACTGGCCCCACGCACCCTGGAAGGCGCCGGTCGACGCCGAGAAGCGCTGGACACGGTAGTTGTCCCGGTCGACGACGTACATGCTGCCGTTGCCGTACCCGATGTCGGTGGGGTGGTCGAACTGCCCGTTCCCGGTGCCGTAGCTGCCCACGGGTGCGGCGTCGGGCTGCACGCGGTCGACCTCCTGGCCGGTGCTGTTCGCGATCCAGAGCTGCCCGGTGGTGGGGACGGTCTGCAGCCCCCACGGCGCGAAGAAGTCCTCGGAGGTGAAGGATCCGACGAGCGCGCCGGAGGCCGTGTGCTTCTGCACGACGCCCTCGGAGAAGCCGGAGACGTAGATGCTGCCGTCCGGGCCCGAGGTGATGCCGTCGCCCCCGATGTCCGTCACGAACGCGCCGGTCTGCGTGCCGGACGTCGTGAAGACCAGCACCTTGTCCTGCACCGTCACCAGCACGCGGCCCGAGCGGTCGACCGCGACGGCGGAGGGCGCGTCGCCGGTGATCCACCGCCCGGTCTCCACGTACCCGGCGCCGACGGGGTCGATGACCACCACGTCCCCGGACGACGCCGCCTGGGCTGGCGTGGACACGGCTGTCGCCGCGATGACAGCGGATGCGGCGAGGAGCGCTGCGCCGAGTCTCGTGCCGCGCGCTGCTGCGGGTCTGGTGCCGCGTGCCCCGGGTCGCGTGCGCCGGGTGCCCGTGCTGTGGTGAGCCGTGCTGCCGAGAGGTGCCATGTCTTCGGAGTGTAGGCACGGTGGTACCCCGGCGCGCGGTGGCGGGGTGTGGCGGCAGGGTGGCAGCGGGATCGATGGCCTGCCGTCCCACACCCCCTGCCAGCCCTCACGACCGCGCGCCCCACACCCCCGACGACCCCCGTCGGTGGGAGCCCACGAGATGCGTGTCGACGATCCCGATCGCCTCCATGAGCGCGTACATCGTCGTCGGGCCCACGAAGGCGAAGCCGTGCCCGCGCAGGGCCTTGGCGAGCGCGACCGACTCCGGCGAACGGGCGGGGACCTCCGCGTGCGACGTCGGGGCGGGCGTGGTCTCGGGCTGGAAGGACCACACGAGAGCGGCGAGCCCGCCCTGGTCACGCAGGGCGACGGTCGCGCGGGCGTTCCCGAGGGTCGCGAGGATCTTGGCGCGGTTGCGCACGATCCCGGCATCGGCGAGCAGCCGTTCGACGTCGTCGTCGAAGGCCGCCACCGCCTCCGGGTCGAACTCCTCGAAGGCCGCTCGGAAGGCGGGCCGCTTGCGCAGGATCGTCGCCCAGGACAGTCCTGACTGGAAGGCCTCGAGGCTCAGGCGCTCGAACACGCCGTGCTCGTCGCGCACCGGCATGCCCCACTCGGTGTCGTAGTACTCGCGCAGCAGCGGGTCCACCGCCGCCCAGGCCGGCCGGGCCAGGCCGTCCTCGCCGACGACGAGATCGCTGAGCGCCGCGACCGGGGGCTGGGTGTGCTGGTCCTCGTGCATCGCCCCATCGTGCCACCCGCCGCCGACACGTCCCGGCGCGCGGGCCCCGCACCTCGATACGCTGGGCAGATGACGAGCGAGGAGCCGTGGGACGAGGCCGCGCGGGACGCCTTCCGGGGGCTCGCGGGACGTGTCGCGAGGGGCGTGGCGATCCTCTCCGCCGTCCACCGCGGGCACGACTACGCCACCCCTGTCACCGACTTCCTCACCGTGTCGTGGGACCCGCCCACGATGCTCGCGAGCCTGTACTCGCTCGGGCGCATGGTCGAGGCGGTCGACGCCGCGGGCACCTGGGGGCTGAGCGTCCTCGGCGCGGAGCAGGCACCGGTGGCCCGGTGGCTGGGCGAGCCGGGCACGCCGCTCGTGGGGCTGCTCGACAACGTGCCGCACTGGCGCACGGCTCCCGGCCGACCCGCGCTGGTCACGGACGCGCTCGCCTGGTTCGAGCTGCGCACGACGACGTCGATCGAGGTCGTCACGCACACGGTCGTCGTCGGGCAGGTGGTGGCGATGGGCGGGTCGGACGGCACCGCGGCACCGCTCGTGCGCGAGCGGGGGCGCTACCGCACCGTGGCGGGCTGAGCCGCACACCCCGAGCAGGGGGCCGGAGCCGTCTCAGATCCAGCTGGGGAGCCACATGTGGATCTCCCAGAACCACCGCGGCACCTCGATCGCCGTCCAGATCGGGTAGTAGAAGGCCGAGAGCAGCACGATCCCGCCGAGCAGCCACCACAGCAGGCGCCGCGTGCGGCGCCGTCGTCGGGCCAGGACCGCACCGGGACCACCGGCGTCCTCCAGGGCGAAGGCGAAGACCGCTGCGATCGCGAGCGCCATGAACGGCAGGAACGCGATCGTGTAGAAGGTGAAGATCGTGCGGTGCGCGTAGTAGAGCCACGGCACCCATCCCGCCAGCACGCCCACCACGACCGCCGTGGCGCGGGAGTCCCGTCGGCGCACGACGCGCACCGCGAGGAGCACGAGCGCGACGGTGGCGGCCCACCACAGCAGCGGGTTGCCCAGCGAGGTGACGGCCTGGATCCGGCCGTCGGTCTCGTCCCAGTAGAACGACGTCGGTCGCCACTGCACGAGCCAGAGCCACGGGTTCGACATGTAGTCGTGGTGGCTCGTCAGGTGGGTGTGGAACTCGTACATCTCCGAGTGGTACGCGGCGAAGGAGCGCCACTCGTCCAACGCCGATCCCGCCCAGTCGGGCAACCAGGACGGGTAGGTCGCGGGGTGGCTCGCGGCCCACGCCCGCCCCCATGAGGCCGGGTGCGTGAACCAGGCCCACCACGACGCGAGGTACACCACGGCGCTGGTGACCACGACCGAGAAGACCGCGGGGAGCGCGTCGTTCAGCAGCCAGGTCAGCCCCCAGCGCCGACCGCGCACGATGCGCCGCGCGCCCAGGTCCCAGAACACGGTGAGCAGCCCGAAGGCCGCGACGAAGTAGAGGCCGGACCACTTGACGCCGCAGGCCAGGCCGAGCGAGACACCTGCGGCCACCCGCCACCAGCGCACCCCGACGGTCGGCAGCAGCACCCGGATGGGTCGGCCGGCGTCCACCATCTCGGCCGAGAGGTCGGCCAGCTTTCGTCGTGTGCGCTCGCGGTCGAGCACGAGGCACGCGAAGGCCAGCAGGACGAAGAACATCAGGAAGTTGTCGAGCAGCGCCGTGCGCGACATGACGATGCCGAGCCCGTCCACCGCGAGCAGCCCCCCGGCCACGACCCCCATGACGGTCGAGCCGAGCAGACGGCGGGCCGTGCGAGCGAGGACGAAGACGGCGATCGTTCCGACGAGCGCCGTCGCGATCCGCCAGGCCCACGCGTTGTCCACGCCTCCCGCGTCGATGCCGAGAGCGATGAGCCACTTGCCGACCGGCGGGTGCACCGTGTACTGCGCCGTCTGGAGGTAGACGTCCGGGTTGCCGGCGACGAACTGGGCGTCGGCGTTCTCGGGCCAGTCCGCCTCGATCCCCACCTTGGCCAGCGTGTACGCGTTCTTGACGTAGTACGTCTCGTCGAACACCAGGGCGTGCGGATGACCGAGGTTGACCAGGCGCAGCGCGCCGCCTAGCACGGTCACCAGGAGCGGTCCGAGCCACCCCCACAGGCGGTCGCGGGCCGTGGAACCGAGGGTGAGCACCCGGGCGGGCAGCAGCAGGGCGAGGAGGGTCTCCCGGGTGCTGGGCACCGGTTCCAGCTCGCTGGGCGGGAGCTGTCCGCGCGGCGCGAGCGTCCCGCCCTCCTCGTCGGTGCTCGGAGCCTGCCAGCCCTGCTCGTGGGCGAGGACGTCGAGCGGAGCGGTGACGTCCGTCATTTGGGAGACGGCGTCGACCGGTGCCGGCGTTGCGGCGTCCGGCTCCCCGTTCGGCACGCGGTCGTCGAGGTGTGCGGCACGGTCCGCGAACGCCGCCCCGGAGACGCGCGACGGCGCGGTCGGGGCGGCATCGCGCGCGGTCTCCTCGTGCTTCGCGGCGGCCCGTGCAGCCAGCTCGTCCTCGGTGGGCCGGCGTTCCCAGGGGCTCGCGCCGGGACGGGGCGAGGTGCCCGGCACAGCAGCGCCCGACGACCCCGCTGGACCGTTCTCGCGGTCGGAGGGCTCGTTCTCGGGTGGCAGCGTCCCAGGCACGCAGCCATGCTACGGGCCCGACCCTGGGGAGAAGGTCGTCTGTGGAAGAGTGGCGCGCATGAGCGAGGAACTGCCCGGAAAGGTCGTGCTGGCCGCCACCCCCATCGGCAACGCCGAGGACGCCTCGCCGCGCCTGCGCCGCCTGCTCGCCGACGCCGACGTCGTCGCCGCCGAGGACACGCGCCGCCTGCACGCGCTCGCGGCCCGGCTCGGGGTGAGCGTGGGCGGGAGGGTGGTCAGCTTCCACGAGCACAACGAGAGCGAGAAGTCCGGCGAGCTGCTCGACGTCGTCGCGGGTGGCGGCACGGTCGTGGTGGTCTCGGACGCGGGCATGCCGTCGGTGTCCGACCCCGGCTTCCGCATGGTCGGAGCCGCCGTCGAACGTGGTCTGGCGGTGACCGTCGCACCCGGGCCGAGCGCCGTCCTGACCGCGCTCGCCCTCTCCGGGCTGCCGACCGACCGGTTCACCTTCGAGGGCTTCCCGCCCCGCAAGGAGGGCGAGCGGGACCGGTCCCTGGCGGCGCTCGTGCAGGAGCGCCGGACCATGGTGTTCTTCGAGTCGCCGCACCGCATCGACAAGACCCTCGCCGCGATGGCGCGCGCCTTCGGGGAGGACCGCCCGGCCGCCGTCTGCCGCGAGCTGACCAAGACCTACGAGGAGGTGCTGCGGGACGGGCTGGGCGCCCTCGCGGAGCACGCCGCCGCCGAGCAGCTGCGCGGCGAGATCGTCGTGGTGGTCGGGGGCGCGCCCGAGCCGCGGGCAGCCTCGCCCGAGGACCTGGTCGAGGCGGTCCAGGACCTCGCGGCGACGGGGCTGCGGCTGAAGGACGCGGTCGCCCAGGTCGCCACCGCCCATGGCGTGCCGAAGCGAGACCTGTACGACGCCGCGCTCGCGGCGCGGACGCGCTGATCTGGTTCTGGCCTCCACCGCGGGCCTGCGCCGCGTGCTTCTTCCGGCTCTGGCCTCTGGCGCTGAGCCTTGGCGCGTGCCCGCGGTCTACTCCCGCCGGTTGAGCCGGATGTGGCCGGGTGCCAGGACGGTGGTGCGGTAGCCGGGATGGTCGGCCAGGGTGTGATGACGGGCGCAGACCAGGACGCCGTTGGCGAGGTCGGTCGGGCCGCCCTGGTGCCAGGACTGGAGATGGTGGGCCTCTGCCCAGCTCGTGGGTCGGTCGCAGTCCTCGACGGCGCACCGCCCGAGCTGCTGGACGGTCATGGCCCGACGTTGAGGCGGGGTGAACAGCCGGGCACGCCGGACCAGGTCGAGAACCTCGCCTCGGGTGCCGAGCACCACGGGGATGACGCCGTGCTCCGCGGCCAGACGGCGCGCGGTCGCAGGGGCCAGGCGGTAGCCGTCCACGTCGGCGGCCGACAGCCCCTCGTGCAAGGTCTGCAGCGCCATGGTGACCATCACGCTGGTGGTGGAACCGCCGGAACGTGGCAGGTCGCAGGGGCGCACGCGTTCGACGAGCTGGGTGAGAGCCTCGCCCCGGCGGCGCTCGGCGGGTATGGCGCGCCCCGTTCTCGGGTCGACGACGGGGATCGGGTCGGGGCGCGCGGGGTTGGTCAGCGACTCGAGCATCCGCTCCAGAGTCACACCGGCGTGCAGAGGGATGCGGAAGGTGCCGTCGGTGATCTGGCGGTCCTCGTCGTGGGTCAGGGTCAGGAACGTCTGGCGTGCGGCCCGGGCCTCGACGGCGTCGAGCTGGGCCGCGACCCGTCGATCTGCCCCCTCGGGGTCGAGGACCTCGTCGAGGTGCGCGCCCAGGCGTGCGAGCGTGCGGGTGTCGTGGTCACGGGCTGCGCCGACGAGGTGCACGACCGCCCGTTCGCGCGTGCCGGCATCCACCAGGTCGGTGGGCAGTGCGTCCACGGCGTCCACGATCACGGCCGCCGAGGTCTCGGGGTACGCGCCGCCGGCCAGCGCCTGCGCCACGGTCGGGTGCTCCTCGAGCCCCCGGGCCAGGGCGATGTGCTTCCTGGCCTGGGCTGGCGCGAGTCCCACCCGGTCACGCAGCCAGGCCGCCAGGGTGGGCGTCGCGTCCCACGTCGGCAGGTCCGAGCGCTCGGCCTGGCCCAGCAGAGCACTGCGCACGGCCGCGAGACGCGCCTCGAGCGCGTAGACCTCCCGGATCGACTCCGACAAGGACTCCCCGCCCAGCGACCACACCCGCCCGGCGTCCAGGCGCCCCGAGGCGTCCAGCAGGGCCCCCAACCCGCGGTGCACCTCATGGGTGCGAGAGGCGACCACGGAACGCTCGCGCGCCCCGACCCGGCCGACCACGTCGACGTCGTCCCGCGCCACACCACCTGGAGCCGCGCCATCCGACGCCGCGCTGGCGCGCACGGTGCCATCCTGTGCGGTGCTCACCACGCCGTTCACCTCCCCCCGAGGCCTCGCCCGGGCGACCTCGCCCGTGTCGAACGTATGTGCCAATGATGTCAGGGGCCTCTGACACGACCGGATCGGGGGGCCGGCGGCACTGCTGCCGCAGCTCGCGTCCTGGCGCCCCGCGCTCGCACCGCCCGCGCCCGCACCACCCGCGCCCGCACCGTCCGCTCCGCTCCGCCCGCCCCTCCGTGCTTGCTGGTCGGGTCGGCCTGCGCTGCGCTCCCGGCGCGTGCGCTGGGGCGCCCGCACCGTCCGCTGCGCTCCGCCCGCCCCTCTAGAATCAGCGCATGGCTGCGAAGAAGTCCTTCTACCTCACCACGCCGATCTACTACGTGAACGACGCCCCGCACATCGGGCACGCGTACACGACGGTCGCCGCCGACGTCCTGACCCGTTGGCACCGCCAGCGCCAGGAGGACGTCTGGTTCCTCACCGGCACGGACGAGCACGGGCAGAAGGTCATGCAGGCCGCCGAGAAGAACGGCCTGACCCCGCAGGCCTGGGCCGACAAGCTTGTCACCGAGCACTGGCTCCCGGTCCTGGGGACCCTCGACGTGCGCAACGACGACTTCATTCGCACCACCCAGCCCCGCCACACGGAGGCCGTGCAGCGGTTCATCAGCAGGCTCCACGACGCCGGTGAGATCTACTCGGGCTCCTACGAGGGCTACTACTCGGTGCGCGACGAGGAGTTCGTCCCCTCCAACGAGATCGAGGACGGCACCGGCGACAAGGAGGGCCGCAAGGTCTCCACCCGCACCGGGGAGGCGCTCGAGTGGCTCTCGGAGCAGAACTACTTCTTCCGCCTCAGCGCCTACCAGGACCGCCTCCTGGAGCTCTACGAGTCCCACCCCGACTTCATCCAGCCGGCCTCTGCCCGCAACGAGGTCATGTCCTTCGTCCGCGGCGGTCTGCAGGACCTCTCGGTCTCGCGCAACACCTTCGACTGGGGGATCCCGCTGCCCTGGGACCCGAGTCACGTGCTCTACGTGTGGTTCGACGCGCTGCTGAACTACATGACCGCCGTCGGGCTCGAGAGCGACGACCCGGCCGCGGCGGAGACCTTCGCGCGCCGCTGGCCCGCCGACGTGCACCTGGTGGGCAAGGACATCGTCCGGTTCCACGCGGTGATCTGGCCCGCCATGCTCATGGCCGCCGGGCTCGAGGTGCCCCACCGCGTCTTCGCGCACGGCTGGCTGCTCGTGGGCGGCGAGAAGATGAGCAAGTCCAAGCTCAACGGCATCGCACCCGAGCAGATCATCGACACCTTCGGCTCCGACGCGTTCCGCTACTACTTCATGCGCGCGGTGCAGTTCGGCCAGGACGGCTCCTTCTCCTGGGAGGACATCGCGGCGCGCTACAACGCCGAGCTGGCCAACGGCCTGGGCAACCTCGCCTCGCGCGTCGCCGCCATGGTCACCAAGTACTTCGGCGGCACCCTGCCGGAGCCGGGATCGCTCGGCGACGCGGAGACCGCCCTCGAGGCGGTGGCGTCGGAGGCGGTCTCCGCGTCCGAGGCTGCGATCGACGCGGTGTCGCCGACCGAGGCGCTGGCCGCCGTCTGGCGGCTCGTCGACGCCACCAACATGTACGTCACCGAGCAGGAGCCGTGGAAGGTCGCCAAGCTCCCCGGCGAGACGACGGAGGACGGCGCCGGCGTGAGCGGCGGGCGGCTCGCCACGATCCTGGTGACCGCCGCCGAGGCGCTGCGCTCCCTGGCGGTCCTGCTGAACCCGGTCATGCCGCAGGCCACGCAGCGCCTGTGGGAGTCTCTCGGTGCCACCGCCCTGGGCGACCTCGACGCGCAGCCGGTCTCCGCGGCCGCCGCCTTCGGCGCGCTGCCTGCGGGCGCCGTGGTGACCAAGGGGGCGTCGCTCTTCCCGCGCATCGAGGAGCCCGCCGCCGACGGCGAGGGCTGAGCCCGTGGCACGCCGTCCCCGCGACCTGTCCTGGCCGCCGGCGCCCGAGCCCCTCGAGGTGCCGGTGGTCGACGACCACACGCACCTCGACACCATCGCGGACGCGCTGGCCGACGGCGTCCCCGCGCCCACGATCGCGGAGCACCTCGCGAACGCTGCCGCCGTCGGCGTCGACCGGGTGGTGCAGATCGGCTGCGACCTGCCGACCGCCCGTGAGACGGCGCGGCTGGTCGGCGAGCACCGAGGGGAGCAAGGGCGCGCGGCGATGGTCGGCGGGGTCGCGATCCACCCCAACGAGGCGCCCCTGCACGCCGGCGTGCGCGAGGTCGCGCCCGACGGCCTCGACCCGCAGCCGCGCGAGCACCACGCCGTCCCGCTCGACGAGGCGATCGCCGAGATCGCCGACCTCGCCCGCGGCAACGACCGCATCCGGGTGATCGGGGAGACCGGCCTGGACCGCTTCCGCACGGGGGAGAGGGGCTATGCGGCGCAGGTCGCGTCCTTCCGGGCGCACGTGGCGCTCGCCAAGGAGCTCGGGCTGCCGCTGCAGATCCACGACCGCGACGCGCACGCCGAGGTGCTGGACGTGCTTGCCCGTGACGGCGCCCCCGAGGTGACGGTCTTCCACTGCTTCTCCGGCGACGCCGAGATGGCGCGCGAGTGCGTCGCGAACGGCTGGTACCTCTCCTTCGCGGGCCCCGTCACCTTCCGTGCCAACGACGAGCTGCGTTTCGCTCTGAGCGAAACGCCCCGTTCGCGCGTGCTCGTCGAGACCGACGCGCCCTTCCTGACCCCGCACCCCTACCGCGGCCGCCCGGCGGCCCCGTACCTGGTCCCGGTGACCCTCCGGGCGATGGCCCAGGTCAGGGGAGAGGCGGTCGACGAGCTCGCCGCCGCCGTCAGCGCGACCTCGGAGGAGATCTACGGGCCCTGGTGAGCGTGGCGTCGGCAGCGGTCGACGCCCGCTCCTGTGACCCCCGCCACTACCCCTGGGACGGATTCCCCCGCAGGGGTCGATATCTAGGGGTGGTTTCCCGTACGGTGGACAGGATGCGCGGCCACGGCCGCCCGGTCGGCAGTCGAACGAGATCCCCCCACAGGCGAAACTGCGAAGGACATACGTGGCGAACCACAAGAAGCGAGCGGTCCGGTCCCGTCAAGGACGGTGGATCGTGCGTGGCAGCGTCGTCGCGGTGCTCGCGGCGGGGACCCTCGGCTTCGCAGGGCTCCACAAGACCGTCACCATCGACGTGAACGGCACCGCCATCAAGGTCTCCACCTTCTCCGGCAACGTCGGTGACATCCTGGCCCACGAGGGCGTGACCGTCGGCACGGGCGACCTCGTGGTGCCCACGGTGCAGTCCTCGGTGGGCGACGGCGGCGTCATCTCGGTGCGCACCGGCAGCCCGGTCACCCTGACCGTCGACGGCAAGCAGCAGACCATCGCCGCCTCGAGCGCCGCCACCTCGACGGCGACGTCGCGCACCCTCGCAGCCTCCCGGTCCGACGCGGTCGGCCGCAGCGAGCTCACCACCCGTTCCGTCACGCTGACGGTCGAGGGGCGCCCGCGCACGATCGTCACCGACGCGACGGACGTCCGCACCGCGCTGCAGCAGATCGGCGTCGTCCTCTCCGACGGCGACGTCGTCACCCCCGGTCTCGACACCGCCATCGAGGACGGCACCCAGATCGTCATCGGCAAGCCGGACGACTCCATCGTCACCGTCACCGAGACGGAGAAGTTCGACACCGTCGAGACGAGGTCCGACGCCGTCGCCAAGGGCACGAAGATCGTCACCCGCAAGGGCGTCGACGGCCAGACCGTCACGACCTACTCCGTGACCAAGGTCGACGGCAAGGAGGTCTCCCGGACGGTCGTCACGCAGTCGGAGACCAAGGCGGCCGTCGACGAGCTCGTGACCGTCGGCACGGGTGACCCGAGCAAGGTCAGCACCTCCTCCGGGGGCACCAGCCGCCCTGTGGCCGCCGGGACCGCACGGGCGATCGCCAAGGATCTCGCCGCCGACCGCGGCTGGGGCGACGACCAGTTCGCCTGCCTCGACAGCCTGTGGCAGCGCGAGAGCGGCTGGCGCACCACGGCCGGCAACCCGACCTCGGGCGCCTACGGCATCCCCCAGTCGCTCCCCGGCTCCAAGATGGCGAGCGTGGGCCCGAACTGGCGCACCGACGCCAAGACCCAGATCATCTGGGGGCTGGGCTACATCAAGGCGCGGTACAGCACCCCCTGCGGTGCCTGGGCGCACTTCCAGGCCCGGAACTGGTACTGACCCCGTCCTCCCGGATCGGCGCGCCTCGCGCCGCCCACGGGGCTCCGGCCCCACCCACTAGGCTCGAAGGCATGAGCGACGTCCACCTCCTCGGCCCTGCCCGCATCCGCGAGCTCGCCGAGGAGATCGGGGTGCGCCCCACCAAGACCCTCGGCCAGAACTTCGTCCACGACGGCGGCACGGTCCGCAAGATCGTGCGCGCCGCGCGGGTGGAGCCCGGTGAGACGGTCGTCGAGGTGGGGCCCGGTCTCGGTTCCCTCACGCTGGGCCTGCTCGAGACGGGCGCCCGGGTGGTCGCCGTCGAGATCGACCCGGTCCTCGCCGCGCGTCTGCCGCAGACCGTCGCCGAGCTCGCCCCGGGCGTCGCCGACCGTCTGACCGTCGTCGGCGCCGACGCGCTCGAGGTGCGCGAGCTGCCCGGCGAGCCGCCCACCGCTCTGGTCGCGAACCTGCCCTACAACGTCGCCGTGCCGGTGCTGCTGACCTTCCTGGAGCGCTTCGCCTCGCTCGAGCACGTGCTCGTCATGGTGCAGGCCGAGGTGGCCGACCGGCTCGCCGCCGCCCCCGGCAACCGCACCTACGGTGTGCCGTCGGTCAAGGCGCAGTGGTACGGCACCGCACGCCGTGCCGCCACGATCGGGCGCGCCGTGTTCTGGCCGGTGCCGAACGTCGACTCCGCACTCGTCGAGATCGTCTGCGGCCCGCCACCCGAGACGACCGCCTCGCGCGAGGCGGTGTTCGCCGTCGTCGACGCCGCCTTCGCCCAGCGGCGCAAGACGTTGCGCGCCGCGCTCGGCACGTTCGCCGGGTCGCCGGTCGCGGCGCAGGAGGCGCTCGAGGCGGCCGGGGTCGATCCGTCGGCGCGCGGCGAGGCGCTCACCGTCGTCGAGTTCGCACGGATCGCCGAGGCGCTCGCGCGTGGGTGAGGCGGTTGCCGCACGCGCGTCGCACGGCGGGCCGGGCCGGCCCTCCGACGACGGCGCCCGCGTGGTGCGCACCGCCGACGGCGTGACCGCGACGGCGTTCGGCAAGGTCAACCTGTCGCTGCACGTCGGCGCGGTCGAGGCCGACGGCTACCACCCGCTGCGCACGATCTTCCAGTCGCTCGCGCTCGCCGAGCGCGTGACGGCACGCGCGACACCGGCTCCGCCCGAACGGGCGTCCGTGCCGGTCCGCGTGACCGGCACCGACGCCGACCGCGTGCCGACCGACGCGAGCAACCTGGCGGTCCGCGCGGCGGTCGCGCTCGCTGCGCGGACGGGCCGCGACCCGTGCGTCGCGCTCGACATCGTCAAGGCCGTCCCGGTTGCGGGCGGCATGGCGGGCGGGTCCGCCGACGCCGCGGCCACCCTCCTCGCGCTCGACGCGCTGTGGGGCACCGACCTGCCGCGGTCCGACCTGCTCGCGCTCGCCGCGGGGCTCGGCGCCGACGTGCCGTTCACCGTGCTCGGCGGCACGGCCGAGGGGCTGGGGCGCGGCGACCGGCTGACGCCGCTGCCCGTCACCGGCACGTTCCACTGGGTGCTCGCGGTGCGCGAGGAGGGGCTGTCGACCGCGGAGGTCTACCGGCGCTTCGATGCCGAGGGCACGCCGTCGGGCCTCGCCGCGGCGCTGGACGACGAGCTGCGGGCGGGCCTGGCGACCGGGGATACGGCGCGGGTGGGAGCGCACCTGCACAACGACCTGCAGCCCGTCGCGGTCGGGCTGCTGCCGGTGCTGGGGCGCACGCTCGACGTGGCGCGCGGGGCGGGAGCCGCCGGAGCGCTGGTCTCGGGCTCAGGCCCCACCGTCGCGGTGCTGGCCCACCGGGCCGACGACGTGCCCGGCATCGTGGCCGCGCTCGCCGAGGCCGGCACGAGCGACCGCCGGATCGTCACCCACGGCCCGGTCGGCTGAGGCGAGGTCGCATCCTGCGCGGGCCGGCGCGCCCGGCTCGGTAGGGTGGGCACAAGACAGCAAGACTCAGGGGTCCTCCGAGGGCGGTGCGATGACGTTCGACACCACGACGACTGCGGCGACCTCGCTCTCTTCTTCCCGTACCGTTTCGGCCGGGCTGGCGGGGGCCCCTCGACTGACCGTCCGGACCGTCGAGCGCGCCCGGGTGCACGCGGCGCTCGACGAGGGGGCGCCGCTCACGGTGGTGCGCGGGCCCGCAGGGTCGGGCAAGACGACGGCGGTCGCCCAGTGGGCGTCGCGGCAGCACCGCGGCGCCTGGCTCGACGTCGACCGCCAGGGGACCGACCGCGGGCCGTTCTGGGACGCGGTCGTGCAGGCCCTCGGCCGGGGCGGCCACGCGCAGGTCCTGGCACGGTGGGACAGGCGCGTGCAGGGCAGCAGGCTCTCGCGCGACGAGGTCGTCGCGACGCTCGGGCTCCTGCCCGCCGGGACCGTCGTGGTCATCGATGACTTCGGCTCCGTGCAGGACGACGAGGTGGCCCGCGACCTCGTGGCCGTCGCCGTCGCGAACCCGGGCCTGCGGCTCGTCGTCGTCACGCGGACACGGACCGTGCTGGAGTCCTCAGCGATGCAGGTCCACCTGGACACGCGGGTCGTGTCCCCGCGCCTGCTCTCCTTCGACGAGAGCGAGGTGCTCGGCTATGCCCGGGCCTGCGCGATCCCGCTGGACGCCGTCGCGTCGAAGGTCGTGCTCGACGTCACCGGAGGGCTTCCGATCGGGGTGCGCACCGCGGTGCGTGCGCTCGCCGAGCACGACGGCGAGAGCGCGGGCCCCACCGCGGTGCGGGAGCGGGTGATCGCCGCGCTCGACAGGATGACCCTGTCGCACCTGCTCGGCAAGGACCTGGACCGCCGTCTGGCCGAGCTGCTCGTGCGGTGCGGCCCGGCCTCGTCCTTCGACGTCGAGCTGGCCCGTGAGCTGACCGGCTGGGACGACTGCGAGGCGCTCATCGCCGAGGCCGAGAAGGAGGGCCTGGGCATGTGGTCGACGGGGGAGGCGCCGCTCTTCACCGTCTCCGGCGTCGTGCGCGACGCCCTGCTCCGGGAGCTCGAGGCGAAGGACCCGCAGCTCGCACGGGACGTGCGCGTGACGTACGCCATCTGGCTCGGCAAGTCCGGCAGGCCTTTCGCGGGCGTCAGGCAGGCGCTCGCGGTCCGGTCGGTCGCCGCCGCGGAGCATCTCGTCCGGCGGCACTTCGCCGATCTCGTCTACACCGCGGGACCACCTCCCAGCCAGCTCCTCGAGGGGTTCTCCCTCCTCGAGCTGCGCAACGCACCGCTGCTCGTCTTCTACGACGCCCTGATCTCCAACGCCAACGAGAGCGGCCGTCGTCGTGCCATCGAGCAGCTCACCGCGGTGATCATGAACATCGAGATCGTCCGGTCGGGCGCCTCCAAGGCCGACCGCGCGCTGATGCGCTGCCTGGAGAGCATCGCGCTGCGGATCATCGGACGCTCCGAGCGCGCGGCCGCGCTCGCGGACTCGGCCTACCGGGCGCTGCAGGCGCTGGACCCGCAGGACCGCGAGGAGCTCGGCTATCTCGGCCCGATCCTGGTGACCCACCTGGGGCTGTCGTTCCTGTACGGGGGACGCGTCATCGAGGCGCTGGAGCGCTTCCGGGAGGTCGAGCCGGCGCGCCTCCAGGTGGGCGAGACGACGGACGGCTTCCACGCGGCGTGCCTCGAGGCCGGCACGCTGGCGATCCTCGGCGACGTGGCGACCGCGCGCCGCAAGGTGCGCGACATCGAGAACGCGCCCTGGCGGCGCAAGGTCGAGGGGTACATGCGCTCGTTCCTCGACATCGCCTATGCGCTCTTCGCCTTCGAGGACTTCGACGCGGACCGCATCCGCGCGTCCCTCGACGTGCTCGAGCCGCACCGCGCCACGATCGAGCACTGGGCCGTCATCGAGTCGCTGTACTCCTACGCGGACCTGCTCGACGGGAACCCCGTGGGGGGCGCGGCACGGCTGGAACAGGCGATCCGGTCCCGTGAGGGCCGCTCCGCGGGCACCGTTTTCGGGGACGAGCTCCTGGCGCAGTGCCGCTTCCACCTCGCGGTCGCCTGCGGCGACCTCGACGCGGCCCGGACGATCGTGAAGACGGGCTACAGCCGCCGCGCGCAGTGGCGGGACGACGGCCTCGCCTATCTCGCGCTCGCCGTCGGCGACCCGGCGGAGGCGCTCGGGCACCTGCGGGCGCGGGTCCGTCGGTCGGACGCATGGACCGGGGGCGAGGTGCTGCACGACCTGCTGCTCGCGACGGCGTTCCTCCGGCTCGGACGGGAGACGGAGGCCGAGACGGCCATGGAGCGCGCCGCGGTCGTCGCGACCGAGAACGGTGTGCGGTACCCGCTGCTCTTCCTGCCGCACGGCGCTCTCGGCGAGCTGCGGGAAGCGGCCGGCCGGCTCTCGCGCGGGTCGGTGGCGCAGCGGCTCTTCGCGGACGTGGTGCCGCCGGTCGAGATGCCCGACGTGGGACCGCGCGCCGTGCTCACCGAGCGCGAGATCGTGGTGCTCCGTGAGCTGACCAGCTCGCGGTCGGCCGCGCAGATCGCCGCGCGGCTGTTCGTCTCCTCCAACACGGTCAAGTCGCAGATGCGGAGCCTGTACCGCAAACTCGGGGTCACCACGAGGGTGGACGCGGTCGCCGTGGCGCTGGCGCAGGGCCTGCTCGACCGGCAGGACTGAGGGGGACCGGCTGGGGACCGACCCCGGTCAGCGGTCGAACTGGGTGAGCAGGCGGTGCAGCGACGCGGCGAGCAGGGGCTGCTCGCCGGCCGGCACCGGCGCGAGCAGCTCGCGCTCCACGGCCAGCAGGTCCGTGAAGGCGGCGTCCACACGCGCCAGCCCCTCGTCGCAGATCGTGACCAGGACGCCGCGCCGGTCGCCGGGCGCAGGCTGGCGGGCGACGAGGCCACGGGCGACCAGGCGGTCCACGCGGTTCGTCATCGTGCCGCTGGTGACCATCGTCTCGGTGACGAGCGCGCCCGGCGACAGCGCGTAGGGAGCTCCGGCCCGCCGCAGCGCGGCGAGCACGTCGAACTCCCAGGACTCCAGGCCGTGCCGCTCGAAGGCCTGGCGGCGGGCGAGGTCGAGCTTGCGGCCCAGACGGGTGAGCCGGGACATGACGGTGAGCGGCGCGAGGTCGAGGTCCGGCCGCTCGCGCCCCCACGCGGCGATGATCCGGTCGACCTCGTCAGGTCGCGGGGCGCCGTCGGGCTGCTCGGTCGTCATGCCCCTGAGATTACCTTGACGTCAAGAATCTTGACGCAGCGCCTGGCTGAGTCGCACCCGGGCGCCCGAGCGCAGCACGGCGTTCGAGTAGACCCGGCCCGCGAGCCGGATCAGCACCGGGATCAGCACCACGTTGAGCGCGAGCGCGCCGAGCATCTCGGGCGTGGACGCGGCGTCGAGCGCGGCCCGGGTCGGCATGACGAGCGGCGAGCAGAACGGCACCCAGCTCAGCACGGTCACCAGGGTGTTGTGCGGGTCCCACGGCGCCACCGAGACGGCGACGATGTACGGCACGACCATGAGCGTCATGACCGGGCTGGTGACCGAGCCGACGTCCTCCTGGCGCGACACGAGGGAGGCCAGGCTCGCGAGGAGCAGCGCGTACATGGTGAAGCCCACCACGAACCACACGAGCGCCCACAGCGCCGCCGGCCCGATGTCGATCGAGCTGCCGTCGAGGAGCCCGAAGGCGAGCGCGCTGCCGGCGCCCGCGGCCACGACCAGGCCGACCTGCACGAGGCCGACCACCCCGATGCCGAGCACCTTGCCGGACATGAGCTGCCACGGGCGGATGTTGGACAGCAGGATCTCCACGACCCGGCTCGACTTCTCCTCGACGACGCCCTGGCTGATCATCTGCCCGCAGGTCATGAGCGACAGGAACAGCAGGATGCCGACCACGTACGCGGCGACCACCTGGGCCGCGTCGACGACCGACGCCGGCTCCAGCGGCTGGGCGGGGACGCTGGCGGCGGCGACGGCCGAGGAGACCGTCGCCGGGTCCCCGCCGAGGTCGGTGACCTGCCGGCTCAGGGCGAGCTGCTGAGCCAGCGCCGTGAGCACGGGCGACAGCAACTCGGGCACCGAGTCCTTCACCACCGCCGCCAGGCCGTCGCCGGAGGGGACGAGCAGCACGTCGAGCGAGCCGTCGCGCACCTGGGCGGTGCCCGCGTCGCGGTCGACGACGGAGGTGGCGACGTCCACGCCCATGCCCTCGGCCACGGCCTTCAGCGGCGCCTCGACGGCGGACTCGCCGGTCGCGATGCCCACGTGCTGCGCCTTGTCGCTCCCCTGCACGAGGCTGAGCAGGAACCCGCCCGCGACGACGGCGACCACGAGGATCACCGTCATCCAGAGGAATCCCTTGGACCTCGTCCGGGTGCGGATCTCACGCCCCGCGACGAGACGGACGGGGTGCTGGCCGGGGGCGCCGGAGGTGCTCATCGGGTCTCCTCACGGGTGCGGCGGCTGTCATGGCTGCGGCGGGACGTGCGACGGCGCTTCTCGCGCCCTTCGGCAGGTGCAGGTGGCGCGCCGCTGACCGGACCCGTCTCCTCCGGCGTCGTCACGACGTGCCGGAACAGGTCCGTGAGTGAGGGGCGCACCGGCGAGAACTCGAGGACCGTCCCGGCGGCGAGCGCGGCGGCCAGCGCGGCCTGCGGCCCGCCGCCGGGAGCCGTACCGCCGGCCTCCTCCAGGACGACGGTGCCCGGGCTGGTCGCCGCGCTCCCGGCGGACGACGGCGGTGCGGTGGCGGTCTCGACGACCCGGACGCCGGGGACCGCGGCCTCCCAGCCCGGCGCCAGACCCGAGGTCGTCAGCCGCCAGCGCGGCGTGGCGGTGGAGCGCAGCTCGTCGATGGTGCCGACGGCCTCCATGCGGCCGGCCCGCACGATCCCCACGCGGTCGCACAGCCGCTCGACGAGGTCGAGCTGGTGGGAGGAGAAGACGACGGGCACGCCCGCGGCGGCCCGTTCCTGGAGCACCGTGCTCATGACGTCGACGGCGACCGGGTCCAGCCCGGAGAAGGGCTCGTCGAGCACCAGGATGGCCGGGTCGTGCACCAGGGCCGCGGCGAGCTGGACGCGCTGCTGGTTGCCGAGGGACAGCCGCATCACCTCGTCGCCGCGGCGCTCCGCGATGCCGAGCCGCTCCGTCCACTCCTCCATCGCCGCGGTGGCCGCCTCCTTGCCCAGGCCGTGCAGCCGGGCGAGGTAGACGAGCTGCTCGCCCACCTTCATCTGCGGGTACAGGCCGCGCTCCTCCGGCATGTAGCCGACGGTCCGGCGCAGGTCCAGGTCGAGCGGGCGACCGTCCCACGTGACGGTGCCCGCGTCCGCGGCCAGCACGCCGAGCGCGATCCGCATGGTCGTCGTCTTGCCCGCGCCGTTGGAGCCGACGAAGCCGAAGATCTCTCCCGCCGCGACCGAGAACGACAGGTCGTCCAGGGCCTGCAGGTCGCCGAACCGCTTGCGGAGGTGGGACAGCACGAGGGAGGGCATGTGCTCCATCCCACGGGAGGGGAGGGTCTGCGTCAAACGGAGCCCAGCCGGAGTCAGTCCGGGAGGCGGGGGTGGCGGTCGAGGCTGGACAGGCCGTTCCAGGCGAGGTTGACCAGGTGGGCGGCGACCTCGGTCTTGGAAGGGCTGCGGGCGTCGAGCCAGTACTGCCCGGTGAGCGCGACCATGCCCACGAGCATCTGGGCGTAGATGGGGGCGAGGCCGGGGTCGAAGCGGCGCAGGGCGAACTGCTGGGCCAGCAGGTGCTCGACCTGGGCCGCGACGTCACCGATGAGGCTCGAGAAGGTCCCCGTGGCCTGGGCCACGGGGGAGTCGCGCACGAGGATGCGGAAGCCGTCCTCGTTGTTCTCGATGTAGGTCAGCAGCGCGAGCGCGGTGCGTTCGACGAGCTCCTTGGGGTGCCCGCCCGCCTCGAGCGCGGTGCCGAGCGCTCCGGTGAGGGCCTGGATCTCCCGGTCGACGACGACGGCGTACACACCCTCCTTGCCCCCGAAGTGCTCGTACACCACGGGCTTGGAGACCCCGGAGCGGGCCGCGACCTCCTCGACGCTCGTGCCCTCGAAGCCCTTCTCGGCGAAGAGCCGGCGGCCGACGTCGAGGAGCTGCTCGCGCCGCTCCTTGGCGGTCATGCGCGAGCGCACAGCGCGTCTCGGGTCGGGAACCATGCCCTTCATCTTGCCCGACGGCGCCCCGGTCCCGATACGGCGGGCGGGCTCACGCGCTCGCGGCAGCCTGGCAGACTAGGGGTGCGCCGGCGGTCTGGCCGCGGGTGCGGTCCGCCTTGGTGTAATGGCAGCACAAGGGTTTTTGGTGCCTTTGGTCCAGGTTCGAGTCCTGGGGGCGGAGCCGGTGACGGGCCGGTGACGGGCCGAGCGGGCACGGCGGACGGCGGTAGAGTGTGACTGCGATTCTGGTCCCACTCGCTCGTCGACAGGAGCTCTTCGTGGCGGAAGCCTCGTCCTCCACCGCAGTCATCGTCCTCGCCGCAGGCGCAGGGACCCGGATGCGGTCCGCAACCCCGAAGGTGCTCCACCGGCTGGCCGGCCGCTCGATGCTCGGCCACGCGATCCATGCGGCCCAGGGGCTCGAGCCCTGGCGCATCGCCGTCGTCGTGCGGCACGAGCGGGACGCCGTCGCCGCGCACGCGCTCGACCTCGACCCCTCCGTGCTCGTCGCGGACCAGGACGAGATCCCCGGCACGGGCCGCGCGGTGCACTGCGGCCTGCGGGCCCTCGACGGCGCGGTGCAGGCGCAGCAGGTGATCGCCGCCGGTGGTGCCGAGGTGGTGGCGGACGGCTCGCTCGCGGGCGAGGTCGTCGTGCTCGCCGGCGACGTGCCCCTGCTCGACTCCGGGACCCTCGCCGAGCTGCTCGCCGCGCACCGGGAGTCCGGCAACGCGGTCACCGTCCTCACGACGGTGGTCGAGGACCCGACCGGCTACGGGCGCATCGTGCGCGACGCCGGGACCGGGGCGGTCACCGCGATCGTCGAGGAGCGCGACGCCGACGCGGCGCAGCGCGCGATCACCGAGATCAACTCCTCGGTCTACGTCTTCGACGCCGGGCTGCTGCGCGAGGCGCTCGCCCAGATCGGCACGGACAACGACCAGGGCGAGGTCTACCTGACGGACGTCGTCGCCGTCGCGCACGAGCGCGGCCTCGGGGTGCGTGCCGTGCAGACCGACGACCCGCTCGCGGTCGAGGGCGTCAACGACCGCGCCCAGCTCGCGGTGCTCGCCCGGGTGCTCAACGACCGCATCCTGCGCGAGTGGATGCTCCAGGGCGTCACCGTCGTCGACCCCGCCACCACCTGGGTGGACGTGGACGTCGACCTCGCCCGTGACGTGACGCTGCTGCCGGGCGTGCAGCTGCACGGCGCCACGAGCGTCGCCGAGGGCGCCACGATCGGCCCGGACACCACGCTCACCGACGTCGAGGTCGGGGCGGGCGCGACCGTGACCCGCTCCCACGGCTCCCTCGCCGTGATCGGGGCGGGCGCCACCGTGGGTCCCTTCAGCTACCTGCGTCCCGGCAGCGAGCTCGGCGAGAGCGGGAAGATCGGCGCGTTCGTCGAGGTGAAGAACGCGAAGATCGGCAGGGGGTCGAAGGTGCCGCACCTGAGCTACGTCGGCGACGCGACGATTGGGGAGCGCAGCAACATCGGCGCGGGAACGATCTTCGTCAACTACGACGGCGTGAACAAGCACCACAGCACGGTCGGCGACGCGGCCCGCACGGGCGCCAACAACATCTTCATCGCCCCGGTGAGCGTCGGCTCGGGCGCGTACACCGGTGGCGGGACGGTGGTGCGCTTCGACGTGCCCGACGGCGCGCTCGCGGTGAGTGCCGGGAACCAGCGGATCATCGAGGGGTGGACCGAGCGACGTCGGCCGGGCACCGAGTCCGCCGAGGTGGCCGCCCGCCTGCGCCAGGAGAGCGGGACGAGCGCGCCCGTGCTCGGCAGCCAGGCGCGCGCCGAGCAGGAGCGCGCGGGCAGCGGGTCGTCGAGCCTCACGCCCTCCGAACCCGTCCAGCTCCGCCACGCCGGCGGTGCCGGCTCCGACCAGGCCCCCGCCAGCAGCGACACCTCCGCCCGAGCCGAAGGAACCGACCGATGACAGTCCCGCTCTCCGAGGACGCCCACAAGCGACTCATCTTCGTCTCGGGCCGGGCGCACCCCGAGCTGGCGGCAGACGTCTCGCGGGAGCTGGGGGTCGAGCTGTCGCCGACCAAGGCCTACGACTTCGTCAACGGCGAGATCTACACCCGCTTCGGGGAGAGCGTGCGCGGCGCGGACGTGTTCGTGCTGCAGTCCCACACCGCGCCGATCAACCAGTGGATCATGGAGCACCTGATCATGGTCGACGCGCTCAAGCGTGCCTCGGCCAAGACGATCACGGTGGTCATGCCGTTCTACGGCTACGCCCGCCAGGACAAGAAGCACCGCGGCCGCGAGCCGATCTCGGCCCGCCTCATGGCCGACCTGTTCAAGACGGCGGGGGCGGACCGGCTCATGGCGGTGGACCTGCACACCGCCCAGATCCAGGGCTTCTTCAACGGGCCGGTCGACCACCTGTGGGCCATGCCGCTGCTCACGGACTACGTGCGCACCCGGGTCGACACCTCGAACGTCACGGTGGTCTCGCCGGACGCCGGCCGCATCCGCGTGGCCGAGCAGTGGGCCGAGCGCCTGGGCGGCGGGCCGCTCGCCTTCGTGCACAAGACCCGTGACATCAACGTGCCGAACCAGGCCGTGGCCAACCGCGTGGTCGGCGACGTCGAGGGCCGCTCCTGCGTGCTGGTCGACGACCTCATCGACACCGGCGGCACGATCGCCGGCGCCGTGCGGGTGCTGCGCGAGGCAGGCGCCAAGGACGTCATCGTCGCCGCGACCCACGGCGTGCTCTCCGACCCGGCCGCGCGCCGCCTGCAGGACTCGGGCGCCCGCGAGGTCGTGGTCACCGACACTCTGCCGATCACCGCGGACAAGCGCTTCCCCGAGCTCACCGTGCTGTCGATCGCGCCCGTGATCGCCCGGGCGATCCGCGAGGTGTTCGACGACGGCTCGGTCACCTCGCTCTTCGAGGGGCAGTAGCGCGGGCAGCAGTCGTCCCGGGACGGCTGCCGCTCGGGTACACTGGTGAAGTTGCCTCGGCGAGGGACGAGTGACGGGTCGGCCATCGGCCGTCCGTCCGGCGGCACGGCTCCCATCTGGGACCGGCGCCCCGTCCGTGATCGACAGGGCAGGCACTCACGTGCCCGTCACCTGCCCCGCGCCCGGGCGGCACGCCGTCGCTCCCTCTGGCGACCGGCTCGCAACCTGAACTCATCGGAGTCCTTTCGTGTCTGACATCAAGCTTGCTGCCGAGCCCCGCACCGAGTTCGGCAAGGGTGCCGCCCGCCGCCTGCGCCGCGACGGCAAGGTGCCCGCGGTCCTCTACGGTCACGGCACGGACCCGGTCCATGTCGCGCTCCCGGGCCACGACACGTTCCTCGCGCTGAAGCACCACAACGCCCTGTTCGAGCTGCAGCTCGAGGGCGGCGAGCAGCTCGCGATCGTCAAGGACGTCCAGCGCGACCCGATCCGTGGCGTCGTCGAGCACGTCGACTTCCTGCTCGTCAAGAAGGGCGAGAAGATCCAGGTCGAGGTGGACGTCGTGGTCGTCGGCGAGTCGGCTCCTGGCACGATCCACATGCTCGAGCTGCAGTCCCTGACGGTCGAGGCCGAGGCCACGAACCTGCCGACGAGCGTCGAGGTCAGCATCGAGGGTCTGGCCGCCGGTCAGCACGTCAGCGCCGGCGACGTCTCGCTCCCGTCCGGTGCCACGCTGGTGACCGACGCGGACCACGTCATCGTCGTCGTCGCCGAGCCCCGTGGCGAGGTCGCCGCCGAGGCTGAGTCGACCGAGGGCGAGTCCGCCGAGGGCACCGAGGGCTGAGCCGGAGCGCAGCGTACGGTGAGGGTCGCGGAGCGGCGCTCGCCGGCAGCGGAGCGCAGGCTCGGCTCGACCATCGGAACCGAGGGCTGAGCCGGAGCGCAGCACAGCCTGATCGCACAGAGGCGCCCGCACCTTCCGGGGTGACGGGCGCCTCCGTCGTCAGGACCGACCTACCGCGGAGGAAGCAGTGGCCACCGACTCCTGGCTCGTCGTCGGCCTCGGGAACCCGGGGCCGCAGTACGCGGGGAACCGGCACAACGTCGGCCAGATGGTCGTCGACGAGCTCGCCCGCCGCACGGGCGTCACGCTCGCGAACCACAAGGGGCGTGCCTTCGCCGGCGAGGGGCGGCTCGGGGTGCTCCCCGGCGGGGCCCCCGGGCCCCGCGTCATCCTCGCGAGGCCGACGTCGTACATGAACACCTCGGGCGGCCCCGTGGCGGGTCTGGTGCAGTACTACGGCGTCGCGCCGGACCACCTCGTCGTCGTCCACGACGAGCTCGACATCCCCTTCGGCGCGATCAAGGCGAAGATCGGTGGCGGCGAGGGCGGGCACAACGGCCTGCGCGACATCACCAAGGCGATCGGGACCAAGGACTACGTCCGCGTCCGCGCCGGGATCGGGCGCCCCCCGGGCCGCATGGACGTGGCCGACTTCGTCCTCAAGGACTTCAGCGCCACCGAGCGCAAGGAGCTGCCGTTCCTGCTCGACGAGACGGCCGACGCCGTCGAGCTGCTCGTCACCGACGGACTGCTGGCCGTGCAGCAGAGGTACCACACGAAGGACTCATGAGACTCACCGGACTGCAAGCAGCGCTCCTGGAGGACCCGGCCGCCCGCGCCGTCGTCGAGCACGCCCAGGAGGTGGCGGACCTCGCCGTCGTCGCGCCGGACGGCGTGCGCGCGCCGCTGCTCGGCGCGGTCGCCGACGCCGGCCGACCGCTCGTCGTGGTCACGGCCACCGGCAAGGACGCGGACGACCTCGCCGGTGCGCTGCGCTGCTACCTGCCCGACGACGACGTCGCCGTCCTGCCCGCCTGGGAGACGCTGCCGCACGAGCGGCTCTCGCCGCGCAGCGACACCGTGGCCCGGCGGCTCGCGGTGTTCCGGCGACTGGCGCACCCGGAGGCGGGCGAGGCGTACTCGGGCCCGGTCCGGGTGCTCGTCGTCCCGGTCCGCGCGCTGCTGCAGCCGGTCTCCGAGGGGCTCGGCGAGCTCGTGCCGGTCCGCCTGGTGACCGGCCAGACGGCGACGATGACCCAGGTCGTCGACCAGCTCGTCGCGGCCGCGTACACGCGGGTGGACATGGTCGAGCACCGCGGCGAGATCGCGGTGCGCGGCGGGATCCTCGACGTGTTCCCGCCCACCGAGGACCACCCGCTGCGCGTGGAGTTCTGGGGCGACGAGGTCGAGGAGATCCGTTGGTTCGCGGTCGCCGACCAGCGCAGCCTCGAGGTCGCCGAGCACGGGCTGTGGGCGCCGCCGTGCCGCGAGCTGCTGCTCACGCCCGAGGTGCGCGAGCGTGCCGCGGCGCTCGTCGAGCAGCTCCCGGGTGCGCAGGACATGCTCGACCGGATGGCCCAGGGCATCGCCGTCGAGGGCATGGAGTCGCTGCTGCCCGCGCTCGTGGACCGCATGGTCCCGGTCATGGACCTGGTGCGCCCCGACAGCGCCGTCGTCGTGCTGGACCCCGAGCGGGTCCGCCGCCGCGCCCACGACCTGGTCGCGACGACCGAGGAGTTCCTCGCGGCTGCCTGGGCCTCGGCCGCGGCCGGCGCGAAGACGCCGATCGATCTGTCCGCCGCGTCCTTCCTCACGCTCGACGACGCCCGCGACCGGGCGGTCGCCCGGTACCTGCCGTGGTGGTCGTTCGGCATCTTCGGGCTCGACGGCGGTGCCGACGACGATCTCGGCACGGGCCCGGGGACCCTGCTCGAGCAGCGAGACCTGGACGCCCTCGAGCAGCGCGCCCGGACCATCCGCATCGCCGCCCGCGACGTCGAGGGCTACCACGGCGACGTCGCGCGGGCCCTCGACGACATCCACGGGCTGCAGCGTGCCGGCTGGCGGCTCGTCGCCACCACGCAGGGCCACGGCCCCGCCCGTCGCATGGTCGAGCAGCTCGGTGCCGCCGAGACGCCCGCCCGGCTCGCCCCCGACCTGCTCGAGCCGCCCCAGGAGGGGCTGGTCACCGTGGTCCCGGCCTCCGCGGGCCCGGGCTTCGTCTCCGAGGCGCTCCGTCTCGCGATCTTCAGCGAGTCCGACCTCACGGGCCGGGTCGGCGCGTCGACCAAGGACATGCGCCGTCTGGCGGCCCGGCGCCGCAACACGGTGGACCCGCTCGCGCTGCGCCCCGGGGACCATGTGGTGCACGAGCAGCACGGCGTGGGCCGCTTCGTCGAGCTTGCCTCGCGCACCGTCGGCGGGGGCGGCGGCACCGCCAAGGCCACCCGCGAGTACCTCGTCATCGAGTACGCCCCCTCCCGGCGGGGCCAGCCGGGCGATCGGCTGTACGTGCCGACCGACCAGCTCGACCAGATCACGAAGTACGTGGGCGGCGAGGCGCCGACCCTCAACAAGATGGGCGGCAGCGACTGGACCAAGACCAAGAGCCGCGCCCGCAAGCACGTCCGCGAGATCGCGAGCGAGCTGATCCGCCTCTACTCGGCGCGCATGGCCACGTCGGGCCACGCCTTCGGGCCGGACACGCCGTGGCAGCGCGAGCTCGAGGACGCCTTCGCCTACATCGAGACGCCGGACCAGCTCGTCACCATCGACGAGGTCAAGGCGGACATGGAGAAGTCGGTGCCGATGGACCGGCTGATCTGCGGCGACGTCGGCTACGGCAAGACCGAGATCGCCGTGCGGGCCGCCTTCAAGGCCGTGCAGGACGGCATGCAGGTCGCCGTCCTGGTCCCCACCACCCTGCTCGGCCAGCAGCACCTCGAGACCTTCGCCGAGCGCTACTCGCCCTTCCCGGTCACCGTGAAGGCGCTCTCGCGCTTCCAGACCGACAAGGAGGCCAAGGAGGTGCTCGAGGGGCTCGCCGACGGCAGCGTCGACGTGGTCATCGGCACCCACCGCCTCATCACCGGCTCGGTGCGCTTCAAGAAGCTCGGGCTCGTGATCATCGACGAGGAGCAGCGCTTCGGCGTGGAGCACAAGGAGACGCTCAAGGCGCTGCGCACCGACGTGGACGTGCTCTCGATGAGCGCGACCCCCATCCCGCGCACGCTGGAGATGGCCGTGACGGGCATCCGCGAGATGTCGACCCTCGCCACCCCGCCCGAGGAGCGCCACCCCGTGCTGACCTACGTCGGTCCGCACGAGGAGAAGCAGATCGCCGCCGCGGTGCGCCGCGAGCTGCTGCGCGACGGGCAGGTGTTCTACGTGCACAACCGGGTCAGCTCGATCGACCGGACCGTCGCACGCCTCAAGGAGCTCGTGCCCGAGGCGCGGGTCGCCGTCGCGCACGGCCAGATGAGCGAGCGCGAGCTCGACCACGTGATCCGCGACTTCTGGGAGAAGCAGTTCGACGTGCTCGTGTGCACCACGATCATCGAGACCGGGCTGGACATCTCCAACGCGAACACCCTGATCGTGGAGCGGGCCGACAACTTCGGGCTGTCCCAGCTGCACCAGCTGCGCGGCCGGGTCGGGCGCGGGCGCGACCGGGCGTACGCCTACTTCCTGTACCCGCCGGAGAAGCCGCTCACGGAGACGGCGCACGACCGGCTCGCCACCATCGCCGCGAACACCGAGCTCGGCGCCGGCATGCAGGTGGCCATGAAGGACCTCGAGATCCGCGGGGCGGGCAACCTGCTCGGCGGCGAGCAGTCGGGCCACATCCAGGGGGTGGGGTTCGACCTGTACGTGCGCATGGTGGGGGAGGCGGTCGCCGACTTCCGCGGCGAGAAGGGCGAGGAGAACCCCGAGGTCCTCATCGAGCTGCCGGTCGACGCGCACATCCCGCACGACTACGTGGACGGCGAGCGGCTGCGCCTCGAGGCGTACCGCAAGGTCGCAGAGGCCGCGGACGACGTGGCCCTCGGCGCGGTCCGCGCGGAGCTCGTCGACCGCTACGGCCCGGTGCCGCCCGCGGTGGAGAACCTGCTCGAGGTCGCCGCCTTCCGCAACCATGCGCGCCGGGCGGGGATCGGGGAGATCACCGGGCAGGGCAGGTACGTGCGCTTCGCACCCGTCGAGCTGCCGGAGTCCGCGCAGCTGCGCCTCAAGCGGCTCTACCCGGGCGCGATCCTCAAGCCCGCGGTGCGCACGGTCCTCGTGCCCTTCCCGACGACGGCGCGGGTGGGCGGGCGTCCGCTCGCCGGTCGCGAGCTGGTCGCCTGGGCGACGCAGCTCATCGACGCCGTCGTGCTCGGCAGTGTCGCGGCGGGCGCGTCGGCCGCCGAGGGGTGAGCCGGGGCGATCTGTCCCTCAGCACGGAGCCGAAAGGCTTCGGTGTGCCCGGTGGTAATGTGTCGCCATCGATGTGACAGCGCTGTCACTCGCCTCCGGGCGGGAGCGCCGTCGCGCAGTCCCACGAGACGACCGACCGTCCGAGCACCGGAGCTGTGATGCACCTCGCCCCCTGGCCCGTCCGGGCCGCCGCCCGCCCCTCCCGTTCCCTGGCCGCCCTCGCGGTGGCGGCTCTCGCCGTGTCCGTGTCGGCCGTCGTCGCGCCGTCGGCCACCGCCGCTCCCGCCGTCGCCGGCGGGAGCTGGTCCAGCTCCTTCGAGACCACGGACCCCGCCGTGACCGAGTCGACGACGTACGTCGGCACCGGCGTGACCGGGTACACCCCGAAGAGCAACGTGTCCGGCTTCAAGTACGCGCCCGGCAGCCTGCTCAGAAGCCTCGCGGCGGTGACGGCGTCGGGCGAGAACGCCCCGAGCGAGCTCGCGACGTACGCCGCGGACGGGGCGAGCAGCACCAAGTGGCTGGTCAAGACGTCGACCGCCTGGCTGCAGTACCAGCTCACGGGCCCGAAGACCGCGGCGAAATACACCCTGACGACCGGGAACGACAGCGCGGGCCGCGACCCCAAGAACTGGACCCTCCAGGGCTCGACCGACGGCAGCGCGTGGACCACGATCGACACCCGGACCAACCAGCTCGCCGGTGCCGAGCGACAGAAGACCTTCACGTACGACGTCGCGACGCCGGGCTCGTACACGTACTACCGGCTGAACATCAGCGCGAACAACGACGGCGGCGGGATCATCCAGCTCGCCGACCTCGAGCTGCTCGACGGCACCAGCAACCAGCCGGCTGCGACGCCCATGCGCCTGGAGAAGGCGAGCGGTCCCGTCTCCTCGAAGACCGCCAAGACCGCCGTCGGGTTCACGGGCACCGGGTCCGTGCGGTACATCGGAAGCCACCTGGGCTCTGGTGCGGCGACGGACACGGACGTGCTCTACAGCGGGCTCAGCGTCCCGGTCGGCGACCGGTCCGAGCTGTCGTACGTGGTGTTCCCCGTGCTGGACGAGGCCGACCTGACCTACCCGGCCACCTACGTCGCCGTCGACGTGGAGTACACGGACGCCGACGGCTCGCACCCGGCGCTGCTGTCGAGCAACCCCAGCCTGACCGACCAGTACGGCTACGGCATCACGGCGGCCGCCCAGGGGCGGGCCAAGACCCTGTTCACCGACCAGTGGAACAAGGTGCGCGTCGACCTGAGCCCGCTCGCGGGCAAGAGGATCACCAAGATCCTGTTCACCTACTCGAACCCCGACGGCTCCGCCTCGACGGCGTTCTCGGGCTGGTTGGACGACATCGCGATCAAGGACGCCACGACCATCGACACCTCGAGCCTGACGCACCTCGTCGACACGAGGGCCGGCACCAACTCGTCGTCGGGCTACTCGCGCGGCAACAACATCCCCGCCACCGCGGTCCCCAACGGCTTCAACTTCTTCGTCCCGCAGACCGACGCGGGCAGCACGACGGACCTGTACAAGTATCAGGAGAAGAACAACGCCGAGAACCGGCCGACGCTGCAGGGCATCGGCATCTCCCACGAGCCGAGCCGCTGGATGTCGGACCGTGACTCGCTGTCGGTCATGCCGTCGATCTCGACGGCCTCGACGCCGGACGCCACGCTCGCGAACCGTGCCCTTCCCTTCACGCACGACAACGAGGTCGCCCAGCCCGACTACTACTCGGTGCTCTTCGACAACGGGCTCAGGACCGAGGTCACGCCCACCGACCACGCGGGCGTCTACCGCTTCACCTTCCCGGCGGGTGCGAGCACGGGCGTCGTCATGCTCGACCAGGTCAGCGGCTCCTCGAGCTTCCTGTACGACACGGTGACGAAGGACGCCATCACCGGGTACGTCGACAACACCAACAACGGCGCCACGCGCATGTATCTCTCGGTCAGCTTCGACCGGGCGGCGACAAGCGGGGTGACGGCGTCGGGCCGCAGCACGGCGCTGGCCATGAAGTTCGACACGAGCACGGACAAGACGGTCGAGATGCGGATCGCGACGTCGTTCATCTCGGTCGCGCAGGCGACGGCGAACCTGGACCAGGAGGTCACGGGGAGGTCGTTCGAGACGGTCCGGGCCGCGGCGCAGGCGGCGTGGAACCAGCGGCTCGGCGTGATCCACGACGTCGCGGGTGCGACGCAGACGGAGCTGGTCTCGCTGTACTCGAGCCTGTACCGGCTCAACCTGTACCCGAACTCGCAGTTCGAGAACACCGGCACCGTCGCGAACCCCGTGTACAGGTACGCAAGCCCGGTCAACGCGACGTCGGGCAGCGCCGGCGCGACCCAGACCAACGCCAAGATCAACGACGGCAAGATCTACGTCAACAACGGCTTCTGGGACACCTACCGGACGGCCTGGCCGCTGTACGAGCTGCTCTACCCGGACCTCGCGAACGAGCTCATCGACGGCTTCCTCGAGCAGTACCGGGCCGGCGGCTGGGTGGCGCGGTGGTCCTCCCCGGGGTACTCGGACTCGATGACGGGCACCAGCTCGGACGCGGCCTTCGCCGAGGCATACCTCAGCGGTGACATGCCCACGGACCTCGCCGAGGAGATGTACGCGGCGGCGCTCAAGAACGCGACCGTCGCCTCGCCCGACTCCAAGGTGGGCCGCAAGTCGCTGACGACGTCGATCTTCCTGGGCTACACCCCGGCCTCGCAGGACCAGTCGGTGTCGTGGGGCCTGGAGGGGCTCATCAACGACTACGCGATCGGGCGGATGGCCCGCAGGCTGTCGACCGACCCGAACGTCGCCTCGGACGCCGAGCGCGCCCGCTACGCGCAGGAGGCGTCGTACTTCGCGGGCCGCGCCGAGGACTACGTCAACCTCTTCGACCCGGCGGTGGACTTCTTCACCGCACGCAACGCCGCCGGGTCGTTCGTGCTCAGCCCCACGGCGTACGACCCGAAGGACTGGGACCTGGGCAAGGCGACGAGCTACGCCAACCACTTCTACACCGAGACCGACGGCTGGAACTTCGCCTTCCACGCGCCGTACGACGTCGACGGGCTGGCGTCGCTGTACGGCGGGCAGGCCGGCCTGATCGCCAAGCTCGACTCGTTCTTCGCCACCCCGGAGATCGCCGACACCCGCAAGATCCACGAGACCTACGAGGCCCGTGGCGTGCGGATGGGGCAGTGGGGCGCGAGCAACCAGGTCTCCTTCCACATCCCGTACGTCTACGCGGCGGCGGGCAGGCCCAGCAAGACCCAGGCGATCGTGCGCGAGGCCGTGCAGCGGCTGTACGTGGGCACCGAGATCGGCCAGGGCTACCCGGGCGACGAGGACAACGGGGCCATGGCGTCGTCGTACGTGTTCGGCGCGCTCGGCGTCTACCCGCTCGCCGTGGGCTCGAGCACGTACACGATCGGTTCCCCGCTGTACGACTCCGTGAAGGTGACGCCGCTGGGCGGCTCGGGGACGCTCACGATCGAGGCGGCGAACAACAGCCACGACGACGTGTACATCCAGTCCGCGAGGCTCGACGGCGCCCCCTGGGGATCGGCGTCGGTCCCGGTCCGCGCGCTGACCGGGAACCACACGCTGTCCTTCGTGATGGGTCGGACCGCGTCGACGTGGGGCGAGAAGACCCTCACGGCCGCGGCGCCGACGCCCACGAAGGACCTGACGACCTCCGGGACGGCGACCGTCTCCGCCTCGGACGGCTCGGCGACCGGCGCCCTCGTGGACAACTCCTCGTCGTCGAGCGTGACGTTCACGAACGCCTCGCCGACCGTGACGGTCGCGCTGAGCGCGGGCGCCCAGCGCGCCGGCTCCTACACGCTCACGAGCGGCTCCGCGACGTCGAGCGTCGACCCGAGGTCGTGGACGCTCGAGGGCTCGAACGACGGGTCCACCTGGACCACCCTCGACTCGCGCAGCGGCGAGGCCTTCACCTGGCGCTCGCAGACGCGACCGTTCACGATCGCGCACCCCGGCGACTACAGCCGGTACCGTCTCGCCGTGAGCGCGACCAGCACCGGTGCGGCTCCGACGGTCGCCGAGCTCGAGCTGCTGGCCGGGGGCGCGGCCGACCCGGAGACGTCGACCACGACGCTCACGGTCGACCGCGCGTCGGTCGCCGCCGGCGGTTCGGTGGTCCTCACGGCGAAGGTGCCCGCGTCGGCCACCGGCACGGTCGAGCTCTTCGACTCCGGCGTCTCGCTCGGGACGGCGGCCGTGGCCGGAGGCGTCGCCACACGCACGGTCACGAACCTCGCCGAGGGAGTGCACACCTACACCGCGGTCTACTCGGGCGACGACGCGTACCTCGGCTCGGCGTCGAGCCCCGTCACGGTCGCCGTGACGCCGCCGATCACCGACCCCGGCACGACGGTGCGCGTCTCCGCGCCCCGGTTCTCCACGACGACGCAGGTCTACGGGGCGCCGACGGCGAGGCGGGCGACCGTCGCGGTGACGGTCTCGGGGGCGACGTCGGGCACGGTGACGTTCCGTGCGGGCTCGACGGTCCTGGGCACGGCCGCCGTCGTGCGGTCCGGCAGCGCCTCCGTGGCGCAGCTCCGGCTGCCGGCCACCCTCAGGGCCGGTGCGTACCGTGCGGCGACCGCGACCCTCGTCACCGGTTCGACGACGGTCGTGTCTGCCGCGTCCCCGCAGACGTTGACCGTGGCCAAGGCGGCCTCCTCGAAGGTGAAGGTCAAGGGCAAGAAGTACGTGCGGGGCAAGAAGACCAAGGTCACCGTGAAGGTCGCGGCGCTGTCGAACGGGCAGGTCGCCACCGGGAAGGTGAAGGTCTTCGTGGGCAAGAAGAAGGCGAAGACCGTGGCGCTGCCCGCAGCGAAGAAGGGCAAGGTCAAGGTCACGATCGCCAAGAGGTACACGAAGGCGAAGAAGATCAAGGTCAAGGCCACCTTCGTCCCCGGTGACCCGGCGAACGTCGCGTCCACGACGTCCAAGGCCCTCACGCTCAAGGCGAAGAAGGGCAAGAAGAAGTAGCGCCCGCCGCCGGCCGGGCGGGGCTCAGGCCTCCCCGGCCGGCGGCGTGACCGCGGAGGTGGCTGCGCGGACCACGGCCGCCACGATCTCCGGTGGCACGGGCAGGTCGCGCAGCAGGTCGAGCCCGGTCGTCGCCGGCGGCTCGGCCCCGGCGATCGCCTTGATCTGCTGGTGAAGGTCGTTCATCTGGGTGTCGAGCGAGGCGGCCGTGCTCGCCGCGGCGGTGAGCTCCTGGAGCAGGGAGTCCGGCACCTCGCCGTCGTACTTGTAGTAGATCTTGTGCTCGAGGCTCGCCCAGAAGTCCATGGCGATGGTGCGCAGCTGGACCTCGACCGGCACCCGCTCGGTGCGGTCGGAGAGGAACACCGGCACCTCCACGATCAGGTGGAGGCTGCGGTAGCCGTTGGGCTTGGGCTCGGCGATGTAGTCGCGCTCGCTCAGCACGGTGAGGTCGTCCTGGCCGCACAGCGCGTCGCGCACCGTGTAGACATCGGGCAGAAAGCTGCAGATCACCCGGATCCCCGCGATGTCCCGCAGGCTCTCGCGCAGCGCGTCCAGGGTCATGTCCACGCCCTTGCGGCGGGCCTTGGCGACGATGCTCTGCGGCGTCTTGATGCGCGAGTTGAGGTGCTCGATCGGGTTGTACCGGTGGATGTGCTCGTACTCCTCGCGAAGGATCGTGATCTTCGTCAGGACCTCGGAGACCCCGAACCTGTACGAGAGCATGAACCGCGAGAAGTCCTCGCGGTAGGACGCGAGGCTGCTGTCGCTGGGCACGTCGTCGGCGGTCACCCCACCACGCTAGCCTCCCCACCACGGAGGCCGTGTCCCCCGGCCTCGCGCCGTCAGGCGTCAGCGGAGTCAGCGACCACCAGGACCGGCGTGAGCGGGATGAGGTCACGCCAGCGCGCAGGCAGCTTGTCGTAGTGCTCGATCGCCAGGCCGACGACGTCCTCACCCGACATGAGCCGCAGACCGGAACGCTGACGCTCGATGGAGCGTGCATCCTTGCTGTACGCGCCGAGAGTGATGAAGAGGAGGAACTCACCGGGCTGCTGAGTCCCGATGAGCTGTTGCACCTCGGGCGCGCCGACCGTGCCGGTGCGGTGCTTGACCTGGACCTTGATCTGGGGTGGCTCGACGCCGAGCGGGTCCCGGTGTGCGATGACATCGACACCGCCGTCCTGAGAGTACTGAGTGACCCGTGCCTGATAGCCCATCGATCGAAGCAGATCGGCAGCGAACTCCTCGAACTCGACGTGGGTGATCTCGCGGTGGAGCGCTTCGAGAATGAAGTCGCGCGTGTGTCGCTCGATCCTTGACGCGCGCGGTTCGTCGATCGCATCGATCTCGGGGTCGGTCGGGACGAGCTCAGCAGGCTCGGGGCGCGCGGGATCGTCGACGTCCTCCGCGTCGAGCACAGCGAGAAACTCCTCGGCGTGCTTGCGGATCTGGAAGACGGTCAGGAGCGAGCCGATCTCGTAGAGCGCCGACTGAGAGAACGAGGCGCGCGAGAGACCTGCCTTGGACCAGCTCACCGATCGGCGGTGCCGGTGGGTCGGTGCCTCGGCAGCGAACCAGTAGCCGCTCGTTATGACACCGATGTTGATCGTGCTGTCGGGACGGTACGGCGCAACCACGATGTCACCCGGCTTCATCTCGTCTCGTAGCCGGAGGAGGATCCCCGCCCAACCAGCGATCGCACGCGGCTTGTCATCGGGATACCACTCCGCAAGCTCGCGCTTGAGGCCCTCGCGGCCGTCGGGAACCTCCCGTAGATCACCGAGACGGTCCCAGCCTGCGCTGATGAACCCCTCTGTGAGGAGCTCGTCCGCCAGCGTGTCGTTGTGCACGCCCCATACCGTCGTCATCCGGAGGTTCTCCTGGCTCGTCGCGTTCGTCGGTGGTTGTCTCAGCATGCAGGTCGGTGGCGTCCTTTGCCGAGGAGGTCTGACCCACCTGAAGGCTCTTGTCTCTCGGCAACAGACCGTACTAGAGCCCAAGGATCTCGTAGCGCCTCGAAGCCAGGACTGCCGGGGTGGGGCGTCAGCGGGTGGTGGGTCGCGGTACCAGTAGGCTGGGGACCGTATCTCCATTGACTTCACTGAAGGAGCGAAAGTGGCAAGCATCGAAGCCGTAGGCGCCCGCGAGATCCTCGACTCGCGCGGCAACCCGACCGTCGAGGTCGAGGTCGTGCTGGACGACGGGACGTTCGCGCGTGCCGGCGTGCCCTCGGGAGCCTCCACGGGTGCCTTCGAGGCGGTCGAGCGTCGCGACGGCGACAGCTCGCGCTACCAGGGCAAGGGCGTCGAGAACGCGGTGAACGCGGTCATCGACGAGATCGGCCCCGAGCTGCTCGGCTACGACGCCGAGGAGCAGCGCCTCATCGACGCGACGCTCATCGAGCTCGACGGCACGCCCAACAAGGGCAAGCTCGGCGCCAACGCGATCCTCGGTGTCTCGCTCGCCGTCGCCAAGGCCGCCGCGAAGTCGGCCGACCTGGACCTGTACCGCTACGTCGGCGGCCCGAACGCCCACGTGCTGCCGGTCCCGATGATGAACATCCTCAACGGCGGCTCGCACGCCGACTCGAACGTGGACATCCAGGAGTTCATGGTCGCCCCCATCGGCGCGCCCTCCTTCCGCGAGGCTCTGCGCTGGGGCGCCGAGGTCTACCACTCCCTCAAGTCCGTGCTCAAGGCCCAGGGCCTGTCGACCGGCCTGGGTGACGAGGGCGGCTTCGCCCCGAACCTCGCGAGCAACCGCGCCGCGCTCGACCTGATCCTCACCGCCATCGAGAAGGCCGGCCTCAAGCCCGGCTCCGACGTGGCGCTCGCGCTCGACGTCGCCTCGACCGAGTTCTTCTCCGACGGCGCCTACCAGTTCGAGGGCAAGGGCCAGTCGACCGACTTCATGGTCAAGTACTACGAGCAGCTCGTCACGGACTACCCGCTGGTCTCGATCGAGGACCCGCTGAGCGAGGACGAGTGGGGCGCCTGGTCGCAGCTCGTGGCCGAGGTCGGCGACCGCGTGCAGATCGTCGGCGACGACCTGTTCGTCACCAACCCGGAGCGCCTGGCCCGTGGCATCAAGGAGCGCGCCGCCAACTCGCTGCTCGTCAAGCTGAACCAGATCGGCACCCTGAGCGAGACGCTCGACGCCGTCCAGCTCGCGCAGCGCGCCGGCTTCACGGCCATGGTCTCGCACCGCTCCGGCGAGACCGAGGACACCACGATCGCGGACCTGTCGGTGGCCGTCAACGCCGGCCAGATCAAGACCGGTGCCCCGGCCCGCGGCGAGCGCATCAACAAGTACAACCAGCTGCTGCGCATCGAGGAGGCCCTCGACGAGGCCGCCGTCTACGCCGGCGCCTCGGCGTTCCCCCGCGCCCAGTTCTGATCTCCCGAAGACTGTGGGGTTTCTGCGGGCGCTTCGCGAGAAGACCGGCAGAAACCCCACAATCGGGTGAGCGGGGGGGCCGGCGGTGCCGGGCTCGCCCGGCGCGCCGCACCCTCACGCCCAGGTTGAGGGTTCACAATCGACAGCGTGTCCTCCACCACCTACTCCCGCCGGCCGGCCTCGCGCGAGCCTCGGCTCGGCGGGGTGCGCACGCTGTCCGTGCGGGTCATGGTGATCGGCATCCTGGCGCTCGGGGCGGTCGCGCTCCTGGTGCCGACCTTCATGCGGTACCTCGACCAGCGCGCCGAGCTCACGAGCCTGCGCAGCGAGGTCGCCGCGACCCGCACCTCCAACGACGAGCTCACCAACGCCCTGAGCCGCTGGGACGACAACAGCTACGTCATCGCCCAGGCGCGCGAGCGTCTCAGCTACGTCTTCCCCGGGGAGACGGCGTACAAGGTCATCGACCCGCAGACCGTCGTCGACGACGACACCAACCCGCAGACCGGCCAGGCCGTCGAGGACGGCGCGGTGACCTTTTCCATCGGGAGCAAGGACCGCACCTGGTACAGCACGCTGTGGGACTCGGTGGAGGTCGCGGGCAGCACGTCGCGCTGACCTCGCGACAGCTCCACGCCGCCGGACGCCTCCGCGCCACCGGTCGCGCCTCGGCCCTGGGCCGCTCTGGCTCTCCCGGCCCGGCCCGTGTCGGCGCACCCCTGCGGCGTCGGGGAGAATGGAGACAGTCCCGACCCCCGCCCCGAGGAGCTCTCCGTGCCCACCGTTGACCTGCCGCCCCTGACCGGGCTGGGGGAGCACCGTGCCGCCGTCGCGGAACGCGGCGGCTACTCCTCCACGGACCCCCGGTACGCGGTGCGCCCCGAGGACGTCACCGCGCTGGCTGAGCAGCTCGGCCGACCGCCGCGCGGCCTCGTGGGCATCGTCGCGCGCTGCACCTGCGGACGCCCCCTCGTGGCGAGGACGGCACCGCGGCTCGACGACGGCACGCCGTTCCCGACGTCCTACTACCTCACCCATCCCGCGCTCACGGCGGCCGCGAGCACCCTCGAGGCGAACGGCGTCATGAAGGAGCTCACCACCCGCCTCGGTGAGGACGAGGATCTCGCCGCGGGATATGCCGCGGCCCACGACCAGTACCTCGCCCGCCGCGCGGAGCTGGGCGAGGTCGCCGAGATCGAGGGGATCTCGGCCGGAGGCATGCCCGTCCGGGTCAAGTGCCTGCACGCGCTCGTCGCGCACTCCCTCGCTGCGGGGCCCGGGGTCAACCCGGTCGGCGACGAGGCCCTCGGACGCATCGTCGACGCGGGGCAGTGGACCCCCGAGAAGTGCTGGTGCTGACGATGCCCGCCACCGCGCCTGCTCCTGGTTCCGTCCGTGTCGCCGCGATCGACTGCGGGACCAACTCGATCCGCCTGCTGGTGGCCGACGTCGACGTCGAGCGGCAGACCCTCACCGACCTGACCCGGACGATGACCGTGGTCCGGCTCGGCCAGGGCGTGGACCGCACGGGCCGCTTCGACCCCGAGGCGCTGGCCCGCACCCTCGCGGTGACCCGCGAGCACGCCGCCACCGCGGCAGAGCTGGGGGCGTCGCGCGTGCGCTTCGTCGCGACGTCGGCCACGCGCGACGCGAGCAACCGTGACGAGTTCGTGGCAGGCGTGCGCGAGGCGCTCGGCATCGAGCCGGAGGTGATCTCCGGCGAGGAGGAGGCCGCGCTGTCGTTCCGCGGCGCCACCGGGGCGCTCGGGGCGCGGTTCGCCGGGCCCTACCTCGTGGTCGACCTCGGCGGCGGGTCCACCGAGGTCGTGCTCGGCGGTGCCGGTGGCGGGTCGACGCCCGCCGCCGCGTACTCGATGGACGTCGGCTGCGTGCGGCTCACCGAGCGCCACCTGCGCTCCGACCCGCCCACGGCCGAGGAGGTCGCCGCGGCCACGGCGGACGTGCGGGCCGCGCTCGACGAGGCCTCCCGCACGGTGCCGTTCGGCGAGACCGCCACCCTTGTGGGGGTCGCCGGCAGCATCACCACGGTCACGGCGCACGCCCTCGGCCTGCCTGCCTACGACCGCGACGCGATCGACGGCGCGGTGCTCGGCGTCGACGACGTGCTGCGCGCGGCGGACGACCTGCTCGCCCGCGACCGTGATCAGCGCGCCGCGCTCGGCTTCATGCACCCGGGACGGGTGGACGTGATCGGGGCCGGAGCGCTCGTCTGGCGGGAGGTCGTCGAGCGGGTGCGGGCCGACGTCGCGGCCGCAGGCCGGGACCTGACCTCGGTGGTCACGAGCGAGCACGACATCCTCGACGGCATCGCATGGAGCCTCGCCGAGCCGGGCCGCGACGACGACGTCTAGCACCACCCGGGTCCGCCTAGGACCTTTGGTTCGGCCCGGGCCCTCGCGCGGGCTTATCCTGAACGTATACCTGAGAAAGCCCAGAACAAGGAGACCTCTGTGTCCGCAGCCTCTTCGTCCGTGTCGGGCGCGCCCCGCATCGTCGTGCTGGGCGGTGGGTCCCTCGGCCTGTTCACCGCGCGGCGCCTGCGCAAGCGCCTCGGCCGCGGTGCCCGCCTCACGCTGATCGACTCGAACCCCTACATGACCTACCTGCCCTTCCTGCCGGAGACCTCCTCCGGTGCGATCGGCGGGCGCGACGTGGTCGCGCCGTTCACGCGGGCGCTGCCGGGCGTGAACGTGATCCAGGCCAAGGTCACGACGATCGACCACGCGGCGAGGAAGGTGACGGTGCAGCCGTCCGAGGGCGACGCCTTCGACGTCGAGTACGACGAGGTCGTCGTCGGCCTCGGCTCCGTCTCGCGCACGCTGCCGATCCCGGGCGTGGCCGAGTTCGCGGTCGGCGTCAAGAGCGTCGAGGAGGCCCTCGCGCTGCGCGACACGGTGCTCGACAACATCTTCGTGGCCGCGCACACCGCGGACCCGGCCCTGCGCCAGCGGCTGCTGACCTTCACGTTCGTGGGCGGTGGCTTCGCGGGCATCGAGATCCTCGGCGAGGTCGAGAACATGGCCCGCGCGGCCGTGCGCAAGCAGCCGAGCCTCAAGGAGTCGGACCTGCGCTTCGTCGTCATCGAGGCGATGGGGCGCATCCTGCCCGAGCTGCCTCTCGACCTGGCCGAGTACGGGCTCGCGCACCTGCGCTCGCGCGGCATCGAGGTCAACCTCGAGACGTTCCTGTCGGGCTGCGTGGACGGCCACGTCACGACGTCGACCGGCCTCGAGTACGAGTCCGACGTGGTCGTGTGGACCGCGGGCGTGAAGGCGAACCCGGTCGTCACCGAGTCGGACCTGCCCACCGACAAGATGGGCCGCCTCACGGTGTCCGCGACCCTGCAGGTCGTCGACGAGGACGGCAGCGTCGTCCCGGGTGCCTGGGGCGGCGGCGACTGTGCCGCGGTCCCCGACCTGGCCGCCGAGGAGGAGGGCAAGTTCTGCCCGCCCAACGCGCAGCACGCGGTGCGCGAGGCCGTCGTGCTCGCCGACAACATCATCGCGACCGCCCAGGGCGGTGCGGTGCGCGAGTACCGCCACAAGAACCTCGGTGTCGTGGCCGGGTTCGGGCTGCACCAGGGCGCGGCTCACCTGCTCGGCGCGATCAAGCTCAAGGGCTGGTTCGCCTGGATGACCCACCGGCTGTACCACGTGTACGCGATGCCGACGGCGAGCCGCAAGATCCGCATCGTGGCGGGCTGGCTCTCGGCCTCCCTGCTGCGCCGCGAGCTCACGTCGCTCAGCGCGACCCGGAACCCCGACGCAGGCTTCCGCGAGTACGCGACGCCGGCCAAGCCGAAGGAGGAGGCGAAGGGCTGATCGGCCTTCTCTCCTGAGCGGCTCGTGAGCCGCGCGTCCTGCCCGGAGCGGGGTCCCTCGTCACGAGGGGCCCCGCTCCTGTCGTCGTAGGTGCTAGCACCCATCCCGGCGGAGTGGCCTTTCACCCGCTCGAGGCGGCGGATAGGATAAGACAGGAAGTGCGATCGCGCCTCCGGAACCCGCCTGCACGACGTCTGTGCCGGCCCGTCCTCGAAGGACTGCACCTCCATGAATCTTCGGCGTCTCGCCGCCCTGACCGCGACCCTCGCTGTCACCGCCGCCCTGACGGCGGTCGTCGCAGCCCCGGCCCAGGCGGTGACCGGCCAGGTGGGCCCGGCGCCACAGGTGACGATCAACCCTGGAGGCGGGGCCAGCCCGACCGGCGCGGACGGTCTGCGCATGGTCGTCAACGCGGACTTCACCACCAGCTGGTCCGTGAACGGTGCCGGTCAGGACGAGCTGATCTACCGCGGTCAGAACCAGTTCAACTACACCTCGAGCGCCCCCGTCCTCAACATCGGTGGGGTGCTCTACGGGCAGGCAGGGGCGAACCAGACGCTGGCCAGCGGCGTGCTGTGGTCCTCGATCGAGGTCGTCTCCTCCTCCGGCGCGGTGTCCCTCGGGGCGATCGGCAGCCAGACCGGCGACGCGAGCGTCACGCTGCGCTACACGGCCGTGCGCAACGGCCTGACGTACCTCATGGACCGGACCCTCACCTATCACTACCCGGAGGCCGGGCTCACCGAGTCCTACAGCTTCACGATCCCCGAGGGCAACACAGAGCCGGTGAAGTTCTACCTCGGTGGGGACGCCTCCCCGGGCGGGGCGGACGCCGGTGTGCAGGGCATGATGCTCACGTCCCCCATCCGCTCGGTGATGGAGGTCAACCCGAACTCCGCCGTCCAGGTGGGCTTCCGCGAGGTCGTCGGCTCGCGGCCCTTCGACGGTGCAGTCGCGGCGGCGTACCCCACGCCGTTCCAGACGATGAGCGCCGGTGGCGACATCGGCTTCTCCGCGCTGACGACCCCGCACGACGCGATGCTCGTCATGCAGTGGAACCTCGGAAGCACGCCCGGCACCCAGACGGCGAGCCTGCAGACCTTCGTCGGTGTGCAGTCGGCCTCGGTCTCCGCGGTCTTCGACCGGGCTGCCGTGGCCGTCGGCGGCGCCGCCGTCCTGCACGTCTCGGTGACCAACACGACCGTCTCGACGCGCTCGGGGCTCGGCTTCTCCCTCGCGCTGCCCGCCGGCCTCGCCGGCGCGAACCCGCAGGTCGTCGGGACCGGCTGCACGGGCACGGTGGCCGTCTCGGGCGGGGCGCTGACCTACGCGGGTGGCAGTGTGCCGGCAGGGGCGAGCTGTCTCGTCGACGTCGACGTGTCCGCGGCCGCCAGCGGTTCCTACGCGCTCTCGTCCGGCTCTCTGTCGGACCTCGTCGGCGTCGAGAACGCGATCACGTCCACGGCGCTGGAGGTGCTCGTGCCGCCCTCGTACGCTGACCGTGCGCCGGGTGCGCTGACCGTGGGTGTCGCCTCGAGCGCGAGCCTCGCCTTCGACGGCGACCCGGAGCTCACCTACGCGATCACCGACGGCGCCCTTCCCGACGGCCTCACGCTCAGCGCGAGCACGGGCCTGTTCTCCGGCATCCCCAGGCACGCCGGTGCCTACAGCTTCGAGGTCCGCGCCACCAACGACGCCGGGGACGCGAGCCACGTCTTCACCGGCACCGTCGCCAAGGGGCAGGTCGCGTTCAGCGGCTCGCTGACCCCTGCCCAGGTCGAGGTGGGGGATTCGCCGACCTTCACGGTCGCGGGGCTCGACGACGTGACCGGGACCGTCGAGATGCGCGAGGGCACCACCGTGGTGTGCACCGTCACCCTCCCGCAGAGCGACCACTGCTCGCCCACCTCCCCCGGCGTCGGGCAGCACACCGTGGTGGCCCACTACTCCGGTGACGACGACTGGCTGCCTGCCTCGGCGCCCGTGGGGACCTTCACGGTCGTGCGCCACCCCACGAGTGTGACGGGATCGCTGTCCACGGACCACGCGGAGTACGGCACCGCCGTGACCGTGACGGTGGCGGGGCTGCCGCAGGCGGCGACGGGTGACGTCGAGGTCTCCTCCGGCGGGGACGTGCTGTGCACGGTGCACCTGCCGGCCACCTCGTGCAGCCTCGGCGCCCACCTCGCGCCCGGCACTCGGACCATCGCCCTGTCCTACTCGGGCGACGCGCTCCACGCGTCGTCGCAGGCGGTCGTGGGCGACCTGACGGTGGTCCGTGCGCCCACCTCCCTGGCGCCCGGGTCCTTCGCCACCTCGTTCGGCGAGGACGTGACGCTCTCGCTGCCCGCGCTCGACCCGGCGGCGACCGGCACGGTCACCTTCTCGGTCGATGGCGACGAGCTGTGCTCCTACGACCTGGGCGACCAGCCGGCGTCCTGCGTCGCTGTGAAGGCGGGTGGCCTGCCGGCGGGCAGCTACACGCTCGACGCGAGCTACTCGGGCGACGGCAACTTCGAGGCCTCGCACTCGGCCGGCACGCTCGCCGTCGACCGGGCCGGCACCGCCGTGACGAGCCCTGCGACGCTCACGAGCGAGTACGGCGCGGCGGCGACCGTGACCTTCGACGGTCTGCCCGCGTCGGCGACCGGCGACGTGATCGTCACCCTCGACGGTGACGCCCTGTGCTCGGCGACGATCCCCGCCGACAGCTGCGACCTGCCCGCCGACCTGCCGGCCGGCGACCACTCGCTGCTCGTCACGTACGCCGGCGACCACGACCACCTCGGCTCGGACGCCGTCGTCGCGCTGACCGTGACGAAGGCCGTCACGCACCTGACCGTCGCGGGCTCGCTCGACGCCGCGCGCGGTCACGCCGTGACCGTCGAGGCCGCGGGCCTCCCGTCGGGGGCCACGGGCACCGTGACGGTCACGAGCGACCGGGGGGTCGAGTGCTCCTGGGACGTGGCGACCGCCACCTCCTGCGATGTCCCGGCCTTCACCGTGGCCGGCGACCAGACGCTGACGGTCGAGTACTCGGGCGATGCGAACCACAAGGGTGACACCGCGCGCACGACGGTCACCGTCGCCAAGGACACCGTGACGATCACGACCGCAGCCCGGGTGACCGGTACCGCGGGCGAGCCGCTGACGATCGGGTTCTCCGGGCTGCCCGCCGACGCCACCGGCAAGGTCACCGTGTCGGTGGATAAGGTCGGCGGCGCCGACGACCCGCTCTGCGTGGCCGAGGTGCCCGCTGACTCCTCGTGCACCATCGAGGACGGGCTCGACGTCGGGAGCTACGACCTGACGGTCGCGTACTCGGGGGACGTGTCCTACGAGGCGGCGACGGCGCGCGGCGAGATCGTCGTCACCGCTGCGCAGACCGAGCCGACGCCGGACCCCGCCCCGTCCTCGCCCGCGGACCCGAGCCCGAAGCCCGGCCCGCAGCTCGCCGAGACCGGTGCCACCGGGACGCTCGGGGGCGCCGCGAGCGCGCTGGCCCTGCTCGTGGTCGGTGCGGTGCTCCTGCTCGTGGCGCGCCGTCGTCGTCAGGCCTGACCGCCGGTCTCGTCGACGCCGGGGAGGTGGTCACGGCCACCTCCCCGGCGTCGCTCGTGCCCGTCCTCCCCGGCGTCGTGCGGCCGGCGTGCGAGCATGGGAGCCCGCCCCCATAGCCCAATCGGCAGAGGCATCCGACTTAAAATCGGCGCAGTCCGGGTTCGAGTCCCGGTGGGGGCACCGGACGACGCCTCAGCCGACGAGCAGCACGAGCTTGCCGCGGACGGTGCCTGACTCGCCGACCCGGTGCGCGCGCGCCACCTCGGCCAGCGGAAAGGTCTGACCGACGGTGATCGAGAACCGCCCTGCCTCGGCGAGGGCGGCGACCAGTGCCAGCGCGTAGGTCGCGCGCCCGGAGTCGCCGCGGCTGAACCGGACGCCGGTGCGCCGGGCACCCTCGACGTCGGCGACCGTGATCACGTGGTCGGTCCCGCCGGCCAGATCGACGAGCTCGGGGAGGACCTCGCTTCCGGCCACGTCCAGCGCGAGGTCGACCCCCGTCGGTGCGAGCGCGCGCACCCGTGCGGTCATGCCCTCGCCGTAGGCGACCGGCTCGGCGCCGAGGGCGCGAAGGGCGTCGTGCGTGCCGGGGCTCCCCGTGCCGATGACGCGCGCGCCACGCTCCACGGCGAGCTGGACGGCCGCGCTGCCGACGCTGCCGGAGGCGCCGTTCACGAGCAGGGTGCTGCCAGCAGTGACGCCGAGCTGGTCGAGCGCACGCGCTGCGGTCTCGGCCGCCGCAGGGATCGCCGCGCACCTCGCGTAGTCGAGGGCCTCCGGGACCGGGGCCCAGGACGACAGCACCGCGAGCTCCGCCTGCGCGGCGCCCGAGGGGCAGACGCCGAACACCCGGTCGCCGAGGGCGACCCCGGTCACGTCGTCGCCGATCTCGTCGACCACGCCCGCCGCCTCGTAGCCCATCGTCTGCGGCAGCTCCTGGTCCATCGTCCCCTGGCGCTTCTTCCAGTCGCTGGCGTTGATCCCGGCGGCGCGGACCCGGATGCGGATCTCTCCCACGCCGGGGTGGGGGTCGGGGAGGTCGACGATCTCGAGGACCTCCGGGCCGCCGAAACGACCGATCTGGACCGCCTTCATGGCGCACTCCTTCCACGAGGAAGTGGCGGATCACCCGATGCCGCGTGCGCGCGCGCTCGGCCCGGCCGACGGCCGGGCGTGGAGCGCGTTTCTACTCCGATGCCTCGATCCTATGCGACGGTGTGCCGTGCCGTCCGGCTCGCAGGGCTACGGCACCAGGACGGTGCGTTCACCGGGAGCGTCGATGTGCGCCCAGGCCTCCTCGACCTGTGACATCGGGACCGTGCGTGGACGCACGAGGAAAGCGCCGTCGGAGATCGCGGCGGCGAGCCGGGGCAGCTCCCGTGCGTAGGCCTGAGCGGGCACGGACCCGAAGCCGCTCCCGCTCAGGCGCAGCGCGTTGGACCGCAGCGCGGCGCCCGGCAGGCAGATCGTGGGACCTCCGACGCTCCCGATGTGTACCCAATCGAGCGTGCGGGCCGGATCGCGACGTGCGCGCAGGATCGCGCCCATCGCCAGCTCCGTCGTCTGGCCCCACACGTAGTCGAGCACGACGTCGACGTCGGCCGCCGCCCGCGCGAGGGCGGCGCTCGTCGCCTCCTCGTCGGGCTCGAGCCGGACCACCTCGTCCGCCCCTTGCTCCAGCAACCCCGCCAGCCGTCGCTGGTCGCGTCCGGCCGCGACCACGCGACCGGCACCCAGCAGGCGTGCCACGGCTACCGCGGTGGAACCGGCGCTCCCGGTCGCACCGACGACGAGCACGTCGTCCCCGGGGGTGAAGGCGAGACGCTCGCGCAGGACCATCCAGGACGACATCGCCGGGTTCATGGTCGCCGCGAGGGCGGCTGGGTCTGCACCGTTCGGGACGGGGCAGAGCCGCTGCGGGTCGACCACGATGCGGTCGGCCATGGTCCCGCCGTCGGGGACGATGACGTAGGCGAGGGCGCCATCCGCGCGACGAACGACGGCGTCGACGCCCGCCACGAAGGGCATGGTGTCCCCGCTTGTGTAGTGCCGCCCGGCGGCGACGCTCCGGGTCACCTGGTGGATGCCGACGGCCAGCACCTCGACGGCCTCGTGCCCCGGGGGGACCTTCGGGTCCGGGACGGCACGGTAGTGGGGCGCGCGGTCGAACGACTCCACGAGCGCGACATGCCTCTGGTCCATGACTCCTCCTTGTAGTACGTGACCCCAACTATATTAGTTGGGGAAGCCAACTAGTCAAGTAGGCTGGGGACATGACCGGACAGACGACCCCGACCACCGACGTGCTCGTGCAGCTCGCCTTCGCGGTGACGGCACGGTTGGACGCGCATGCGCGCATCCGCGATCTCTCCCTGCAGCAGGTCCGGCTCCTGGGGATACTGCGAGACCGTGAGCCCACCATCAACGAGCTCGCCGGGCACCTGGGGATCGACAAGTCCAGCATGAGCGGTCTCGTCGACCGTGCCGAGCGTCGTGGGCTCGTCAGCCGGATCCGCGACGGGGGTGACCGTCGGTCGGTACGCGTGCGGCTCGAGCCGTCGGGGCGGCTCCTCGTCGACGACGCTGCCGGGGCGGTCGAGGCGGACCTGCACGGGCTGCTGACCGTGCTCACCGGTGACGAGCAGGACTGCTGGGAAGGGCTCTCGGTCCGTCTCCTCGCGGCGGACACGGCAGAGCGAGGGGCGCCGCTGGGGTGACGCGCCGGCTCGAGGTCGTGGTCGTCGGGCGCCGGGCTCTCGTACCCTGAGCAGTACGACCGGGGGTCGAGCCGCCCCCGTGGGCGGGAACGTGGGAAGAGGGCGACCATGGCGGAGGCGAGCGCGTCGGAGCGTGCCTACCGGGCGATCCGTGACGACATCCTCGACGGCACCCACCAGCCGGGGACGATGCTGGGCGAGACCTCCCTGGCACAGGCGCTGGGCGTGAGCCGCACGCCGGTGCGCGCCGCCCTGGGGCGGTTGCAGGAGGAAGGGTGGATCGTGGTCTACCCCCAGCGGGGCGCGCTGGTCCAAGGGCTGGGCGAGCGCCAGGTCCTGGAGCTCGCCGACGCCCGGTTCGTTCTGGAGACCACCGCCGTCGACCGCGCCCCGGAGGACCTGCGGCAGCGCCTGGCGGACCGGCTCGAGGAGTCGGTGGCCGCCCAGCGCGAGGCGTTCGCCGCCGAGGACGTGCGGGCCTTCGTCGAGCTCATGATCCAGTTCCACCGCGGCTTCGTGGAGGCCGGGGGCAACGGCGTGCTGCTGGAGCTGTACGACCGGCTCGCCGACCGGCACCGCTTCGTGCTCTTCGCCTCCGGCGCACGGCTGCTGGCCCGCTGCGCGGAGATCATCGCGGAGCACGAGCAGCTCGCCGCGCGACTGCGGGTCGGCGACGTGAGCGGGTTCGCCCGCGTCCTTCGGGGGCACATCGGGGAGGTGCTCCCGGTCCCCGACGACGTGCTCGGCCGGCTCGCCCCCGCGATCCTCGCCCGCGGCTGAGCTCGCGCCCCCTCCGTGCCGCAGGCCCGCCCCGTCGTCTAGGATACAAGTTGTGTACGAGATGAGCGCCGCATGACGAGCCCGACGACGACCGCCCTGCCCGACCGCGCCGTCGTCCAGCGCCGGACCATGATCGTGCTGATCGTCACGCAGATCGTCGGCACGGTCGGCGTCGGCATCGCCCCCTCGATCGGCATCCTGCTGGCGGGCGACGTCACCCACAGCGAGGCGTGGGCGGGCCTCGCCCGCACCGCGAGCACCCTGGGCGCGGCCCTCGTCGGCCTGCCGCTGGGCAACCTCGCCGCCGCCCGCGGCCGACGGGTCGCGCTCACCACCGGGTGGTGGGTCGCGGCGCTCGGCAGCGCGCTGCTCGTCCTCGCGGCCCAGCGGAGCCTCGTGGTGCCGCTCTTCGCGGGGCTGCTGCTCATCGGGGTCGGCTCGGCGGTCAGCCTGCAGGCGCGGTTCGCCGCCACCGACCTCGCCGGCGCGAGCCACCAGGGCCGGTCGCTCGCGTTCATCGTCTGGGTCGGCACGATCGGCTCGGTCCTGGGCCCCAACCTCGGCGTGCCCGGGCGGGTGTTGGGTGAGCGCATCGGGCTCGACGTCTACGCCGGCGCGTTCCTCATCGCCGCCGTCTGCCTCGTGCTCGCGGGCCTCGTCGTCCTCGTCTGGCTGCGCCCCGACCCGCTGCTCCTCCTGCAGCGCTCCGCCCCGCAGGTGCCCGCCCCCGCGCGACGACGTGCTGGCAGGATCCGCCTCATCCTGTCCGAGCTGCGGGTGAACCCGGCCGCGCGCTTCGCCGTCGTCGCGATCCTCACCGCGCAGGTCGTCATGGTCGCCATCATGACGATGACGCCGGTCCACATGACGCACCAGGGCGGCTCGATCACCCTCGTGGGGATCACGATCAGCCTGCACATCCTGGGCATGTACGCGCTCTCGCCCGTGGTCGGGCTGCTCGCCGACCGCTGCGGGCACCGGCTCACGATCGCCGTCGGTGTCGCGATCCTCGTGGTCTCCCTGGTGCTCGGTGCGCTGGCGCCGCACAGCACCCGCGGGATCATCGTCTCGCTGGTCCTGCTGGGGCTGGGCTGGTCCTTCGTCAACGTCGCGGGCTCCGCGCTGTTCAGCCTCGTCGTCGCCGACCGGACCCGCGCCTCCTCGCAGGGCGGGGTGGACGCGCTCGCGAACCTGTGCGGGGCGACCGCCGCCTTCGCCGCGGGGCCGCTGCTCGCCGCGAGCAGCTTCTCCTTCCTCTCGGTGCTGGCGATGGTCGTGCTGCTCCCGCTCGCGGTGCTCGTGGTGCGACGGCCCGACGGCGGTCAGTCGCGCGCGTCCAGACCCCGCCGGTAGTCGTCGAGCGAGGCGTTCAGCCGCTGGAGCATCGCGGCGAGACGACGTCGGTCGTCCTCGTCCCAGCCGGCGAGCACCTGGGCGTAGGTCGCGGCGCGCGCCTCGCGGTGCACCCGTAGCTCCTCGTGGCCCAGCGGGGTGGTCTGGACGACGACGCTGCGGCGGTCCTCGTCGTCGCGCCGTCGCTCGACCAGCCCGGACCGCTCGATCGCGACCACCTGCCGCGTGACGGTCGACGCGTCCAGGTTCAGCGCCTGGGCGAGCGTGTTGATGTTGAGGGGACCGCGGGAGCCGAGGGCGAGCAGGATCTGGTACGCCGACCGGTCGAGGTGCCCCGCGAGCGTCCGGGAGGCGTCGGCCCGACGGAAGAGCACGGCGACCTCGCGCTCGACGTCGGACAGCGCCGTCCCGGGCTCGGGCGGGAGAGCCGAGGCGGGCGGCGAGGAGGAGGCCTTGCGAGGTGCCGACGTCATACGTGTATGATACAGATGTAATCGCTGCATGATACAGATAACGAGCGGGCGCCCGCGCGACGGCCGCTCAGGACAAGGAGTGACGCGTGGCCACCGCCCGCAACGAACCCAACAAGGTCGCGATCTACGCGACCGCGCTCACGGCGTTCTTCGCGATCGCCGGGATCGCCGTCGTCGACCCGATTCTCCCCGTGATCGGCGAGGCGATCGGCGCGAGCACCTGGCAGATCGAGCTGCTGTTCACCGCGTACATCGCCATCATGGCGATCGGCATGATCCCCGCCGTCCTGGCGACCGGCAAGTTCGGCTACAAGAAGATCCTCGTCGCCGGCGTCTCGCTCGTCGCGGTCGCCGCGATCCTCGCCTCGCTGAGCACCAGCATCGGCCAGCTCGCCGCGCTGCGCGGCGTCTGGGGCCTGGGCAACGCGATGTTCTTCGCCACGGCCATGGTGCTGCTCGTCGCGCTCGCCAACGACCGTGAGTGGGTCGTGGAGCTCTTCGAGACGTGCGTCGGCCTCGGCTTCGCGGTCGGCCCGCTCATCGGCGGACTGCTCGGCAAGATCAGCTGGCGCGTCCCCTTCTTCGCCTGCGGCCTGCTCATGGTGGTCGCCGTCGTCGTGTCGCTGACGCGGCTCAAGGACCCGGCCGAGCCGCCCGCCCCGCTGCGCCTCGCCAGCGTCTTCCGGCCGTTCCGCCGCCCCGGCTTCCTGGTGCTCGCCGCGGTGACCGCCGCCTACAACTTCGTCTTCTTCATCGTGCTGGGCTACACGCCGGTGTTCCTCCACCTCGACGTCGTGCCCCTGGGGCTCGTCTTCACCGCCTGGGGCATCGGGGTGGCCATCGGCATCCTCGTCGTCGGCCACCGGCTCGCCCACCGCATCGGCTCCGTGCAGACGGTCGGGCTCGCCGTCATCGGCGTGCTCGTCGCCTGCGTGCTCTTCGCGCTCCAGCTCGGCACCGGGTGGACGATCGTCGTGCTGGTGGGCGCCGGCATCTTCATGGGCATCGCCAACGCCAACCTCACCGACCTCGCGCTCGGCGTCGGCGACCCGGACCGGCGCGTGACGACCGGGGCCTTCAACCTGGTGCGCTGGGGCTTCGCCGCCCCCGCCCCGGTGATCGCGGGTCTGCTCGAGCCCCACGGCGTGGCCCTGCCGTTCGTGGTCGGTGCGTTCGTGGTGGGTGCCGGCGTCGTCGTCTTCCTCGCCGGCGGGCACGTCATGGCACGGGACATCGGCGAGAAGGTGCTGTGGCGCCGGTGGAACACGCAGGCGCAGGCGGCCGAGGGGACGCCCGAGGAGGCCGCCGTCGAGCTCTGAGGCGCGGCCCACGCGGCTCGGGGTCGTCTCGGAGCCCGTCCCCAGGTGCGGACCAGCGCACGCCCGTAGGATGAGGGCCTGTGCTGGTCCGCGCCCTGCGGTCGGCGCTCCCCCTGACGAGGAGGCACCGTGCAGAACCCGGTGTTCAGCAGCAGCGCGGTCTTCGGCGAGAAGGCCGACCGGTCCGTCACCAGGACCGACAACGCCCTGCGGGCCCAGGCGTCGTACCCCGGGCTGCAGCAGCCCGTCGGGGCGCCGCCCGTCGGCGTGCAGCCGACGGCCTACGCCCCGGCCGCGAACCGCACCATGACCTACGAGGACGTCATCGTCCGTACCGCCGGCGTCTTCGCCGTGCTCCTGCTCGCGGGCGTCGTCGGCTGGCACTACGGCCTCCGGTACCCGGCCCTCATCTGGGTCGGCCTGCTCGGCGGGCTCGTGCTCGGCCTGGTCAACGCGTTCAAGAAGGTGCCGAGCCCCGGGCTCATCCTGGTCTACGGCGCCTTTGAGGGCCTCTTCCTCGGCGCCATCAGCGCCTTCTACGACTACGCCTGGAACGGCATCGCCCTGCAGGCGGTGCTGGCCACCGCCGCCACCTTCGTCGCCAGCCTGCTGCTCTTCCGCTCCGGCAAGGTGCGGGTCACCCCCAAGTTCACGCGCTGGCTGGTGGTCGCCATCAGCGGCTACGCCATCTTCTCGCTCGTCAACCTCGTCCTGGTGTGGACGGGGGTGCTGGACGGGTGGGGCATGCGCAACGGTGGCTTCGGCGTCCTGATCGGGCTGTTCGCCGTCGGGCTCGCGGCAGCCTCGCTGATCGTCGACTTCGACTCCATCGCCCGTGGCGTGCGCGGCGGCGCCCCCGTGCGCTTCGCCTGGTCCGCCGCGTTCGGGCTCGTGGTCACGCTCGTGTGGCTCTACCTCGAGTTCCTGCGGCTGCTCGCGATCCTGCGACGCTGAGCGCGCCCTCCGCCTGCACGACCCGGCGCCCGACCGGCACCGGCCACCCCTGACGAGAGCGAGACGACGTGACCGACCTTCCCGACGCTCCCCAGCTGCCCGCCGTGACCGGCGGCTTCGGCGAGGAGCCCACGCTCACCTTCCCCGCCGACACCGCTCCCGAGGGCCTGCAGGTGTCGATCCTCGAGCACGGCGACGGACGGGACGTCCAGGCCGGCGAGTCGATCGTGGTCAACTACCACGGCCAGATCTGGGGTGGCGGGGTCTTCGACTCCTCGTTCCGCCGCGGCGCCCCCATCGCCTTCCCGATCGGCGTGCAGCAGGTCATCGGCGGGTGGGACAAGGGCCTCGTCGGCCAGGCTATCGGCTCGCGGGTGCTGCTGAGCATCCCGCCGGAGCACGGCTACGGCTCGCGTGGTGTGCCGCAGGCCGGCATCGGCGGGACGGACACCCTGGTGTTCGTCGTCGACATCATCGGCGTGCAGTGAGCCCGACCGTCGTCTGACGGCCCAGAAGAGTGATGGGAATCCAGGTCTTCCTGGATTCCCGTCACTCTTCTCGTTCTGGGTTCCGGAGCGGCTACCGCCGGGTCGCCTTGAGGCGCTCCTCCTCGGCCAGCACCTGGGCGTAGGTCGCGCGCTCGCGGGCCAGCCACTCGGGCGCCTCCTCGAGCAGCTCACGGATCTGCACGGTCGTCAGCGGCTCGGTGACCCCACCACGTGCCAGGCCCGAGATCGAGACGCCGAGACGAGCGGCGACCGTGGGGCGCGGGTGCGGCCCCTCCCGGCGCAGCGTCGCCAGCCACTCGGGCGGGTCGGTCTGCAGCGCGTCGAGCTCCTCGCGGGTCACGGTGGACTCTTGGAACTCCGACGGCGCAGCGGGAAGATAGATCCCCAGCTTCTTCGCGGCGGTGCTCGCCTTCATGCGTTGCGGGGTCTTGGACATGGGGGCAAGTCTACCGGCGGCGGGACCTCGACCGTGGCGCCGGGACGGGCCCCGAAGCCACGTACGCTGGGCGGCATGACCGAGACTCCCGACGCCGTCTTCCGCCTCGGGTACGTTCCTGGCGTCACCCCGAGCAAATGGGCACGCGTGTGGCGGGAACGGTTGCCCGGCGTGCGGCTCGAGCTCGTCCTCGTGCCGTTCCCGGAGTCGGAGCATGCGGTGCGCTCGGGCGCCGTGGACGCCCTGCTCGGGCGGCTCCCGGTCCTGGACGACGGCGCGCTCCATGCCATCCCCATGTACGTCGAGACCACCGTCGTCGCCGCCTCGCGGGACCACCTGGTCGCTGCGGCAGACGTGGTCGTGCCCGAGGACCTGGTCGACGAGGTGTGCTGGCAGCCGCTCGACGACCCTCTGCCGTGGGCCGGCCGGAGGGGCGCCGGGCCCGGTGCCCTGGTGGTCCTCGGCGAGTCGCCCTACGAGCACCCCGCGACGACGGCCGACGCGATCGCCGTGGTCGCCTCCGGGAGCGGAGTGGTGGTCGTCCCCCAGTCGCTGGCCCGCCTCCATCACCGCAAGGACGTGGAGCACCGCCCGCTCGAGGGGGAGGGCGTGCCGCAGTCACAGGTCGCGCTCGTGTGGCGGCGCGGGGACGAACGCGACCTGGTCGAGGAGCTGATCGGGATCGTGCGCGGCCGCACCGTCAACAGCTCGCGGGGGCGGGGTGCGGCAGCGGCGAAGGGCGCGACCGACGCCCCCGAGACCGCGGCATCGACGGCAGCCCGGCGCGGGCCGCGTGGTGCGGCACCTCCCCGTGGTGGCAACGGCCGCAAGCCCGCAGCGTCACCGCGCCGCGGCCGCCGCGGCCGCCGCTGAGCGGAACGCACCGTCCGCCTCGCTCCGCCTCAGTCCTCTGTGTCTTCTGGCCGGCCTGAGGCTGCGCTCGGCTGCCGGCGGGTGCGCTGGCGCGCCCCCACCGTCCGCCTCGCTCCGCCTCAGTCCTCGCCGAGGCCGGCCATGCCGGCGATGACGGCGAGCTCGGTGCGGTTGGCGCAGCCGAGCTTGAGCATCGCGCTCGCGAGGTGGGTCTTGACGGTGCTGTCCGAGACGTACATCTCGGCGGCGATCTCGGCGTTCGTGCGGCCCCGGACGAGCCCGGTCACCGACTCCCGCTCGCGGTCCGTGAGCGGTCGCAGGCGCTCGCGGGCCTCCTGGCGCTGCCTCGCGCCGTCGGCGGCGGCGAGCTGCTGCAGGCTCGTGGGGGAGATCGGGGCGATGCCCCGCGCGGCGAGCAGCACCGCGCCCGCGAGCGCGCTGGGCGCCGAGTCCTTGAGCACGAACCCGAAGGCGCCCGCCCGCAGCGCGCGGGGCACGAGGTCGGAGTCGTTGACCGAGGTGAGGATGACGACGGTGGGCGGGGAGGGCTGCGCGTTGATCGCCGCGGTCGCGTCGACGCCGTCCATCGCCCCCGGCATCGCGACGTCCATGAGCACGACGGCGGGTCGCGTGCTCGCGACTACGCGGACCGCCTCCTGGCCGTCGTGAGCCATGGCCAGGACCTCGATGGCGGGGTCCGCCTGCAGGATCATCGTCAGGGCGGAGCAGACGAGGGGGTCGTCGTCGACCACGACGACGCCCACGCGGGCAGCGGCCGCCCCGGGCGTCTCGGCAACGGGTGGGAGGTTCACGACTCCGAGCCTAGATCCTGCGACGCGGGCGCAGGACGCGCGCTCACACCTGCACCGCGTCCCACGGCAGGTGCACCGTGAGGCGGAACCGCCGCTCGGGGTCCACGCCGTACCGGGCGGTCCCGCCCAGCAGCGCCGCGCGCTCGCCGATGCCGGCGAGCCCTCGCCCGTTGCTCGCCGAGGTGGTGGCCGCCGGTGGGGTCGCGGAACCTCCGGCCGGTGAGGCCGGGGAGGTCGTGCCGCGCCCGCCGGTCCCGCCGGTGCCGGGCGTCGCGCTGCCCGGCATGGCGTTGACGACGCTGACGTCGACGCCGGTCGTCGGTTTGACGACCACCTCGACCTGCACGGTCTGGCCCGGGGCGTGCTTCCTGGCGTTGGTGAGCGCCTCCTGCACGATCCGGTAGACGGCCCGGCCGTGGACCGGGTTGAGGGCGGAGGCGTCCGTGAGCCAGACGTTCGAGTCGATGACCATGCCTGCCCGCCGGGAGTCCGCGAGCAGGTCGGGCAGCACGTCCAGGCCGATCTCCCTGCCGTCGGCCGTCAACGACCGCTCGGCCACCGCGGCGCTCGGGTGCGGGTCCCGCAGCGAGTCCACCAGACCGCGCACGTCGCGCAGCGCGCCGGACGCGAGGGAGCGGATCTGTCCCGCCAGCTTCCTGCGCACCTCGGGCTCCGCCTCGTCCGCGGACTCGAGCGCCCCGGCGTGGAGGGCGAGCAGCGTCAGCTGATGCCCCAGCGTGTCGTGCGCCTCCCGTGCCACCGCGTCCCGCTCGTGCTGCCGCGAGCGCTCCGAGGAGATCGCCTCCCTCTCGTGCTCACGCTCCGCCCGCGTCGCCGCCAGCTCGCCGGAGGCGCGCAGCAGCAGCCCGGCGCCCACGCTCATGCCGATCGCGACGACGAGCACGATCAGGACGGTCCACGCCGGCACGACGAGGTCGGGCGTGCTCGTCGTCACGGGGGAGTCGGGCGTGGCGACGGTCTTCCAGACCGAGCCCTGGACCGGTCGCCAGATGTCCCGCAGGTAGGCGACCGCGGTGGCCAGCGCCGTGAGCGCTGTGCACCACAGGACGGAGCGGTCGCGCCGCCGTGCCACCAGCCCGCCGAGCGCGACGAGGGCGAGCAGCGGGTCGATCGCTGAGACGAGGGTCAGGCCGGCGGTGAGCGCCGCCACGAGCACTGGGTGGCGCCTCCGGACCAGCAGCAGGTAGGGCGCCCCGAGCGCGACCAGTAACGAGATCCTGGCCCACCACAGGCCCGCCGTCGACCCGCTGGCGTCGGCGGCGTTGCTCGCGAAGGCGACCTGCCCGACGGCCGTGAAGGTCGTCAGGACCACGAGCACGGCCGTCGCCAGCCCGCGACGGCGGTCGCGGCGCCACTGGTCCGCGATCGGCGGCACCGCTCGGGGCACCCGCGGCGGGGGCACGGGGAAGGGCGCTGAGGTCATGCCGCCACCGTACGGCCTGCCGCCGACGCGGCGGATCCGCCGTCCGGGCAGGTCGTGGCGTCGATCGTGACCGATCGGGCACCCCGTGCTGCCCGGTCGGGCGATGCGCCCGGGGCGATCGTTCGGGAACCGTGGTGGAAGACCCGGCCGGGCGGCGACCGCGCGGCCCCCACCCGACAGACCCTCCGCCCCGACGAGAAAGAAGCCAGACATGACCTCCGCACCGCAGCCCGTCCCGCCTCAGCCCGCCTTTCAGCCCGGCACGCCGGCCCCCGCCCCGACCCGGCCCAGCAACGGGCTGGCGACGGCGGGCTTCGTGCTGGGCCTGCTGGGTTTCCTCGGCTCTTTCATCCCGGTGGTCAACATCGGCGGCATCGTGCTCGGCGTGATCGGCGTGATCCTCGCAGCGATCGGGCTGGTGAGGGCCAAGGCGCTGGGCGGTGCCGGCAAGGGGCTCGCGGTGACCGGCATCGTGCTCGGCGCGCTCGCGGTGATCATCGCCATCGTCATCAACGTCGTCGTGGTCGGTGCGGTGAGCGACGCCATCGACGACGCCACGAAGCCGACGGTCGGCACGACCCGGTCGGCGACGTCCGACGACGAGGCTCCGGCGAGCGACCAGACGTCGGCCGGCGACGAGACCCCCGCCGACGACGAGACCCCCGCCGACGATGCCGGGACGAGCCGTGACAACGCGGTCGCCCTCGGCACGGCGATCAGCGCCGACGACTGGACGGTGACGGTCAACTCGGTCAAGGAGATCCAGAAGGACAAGTACGACCAGAAGGCCGCCAAGGGCCAGGTGCTGCTGGCGGTCAACCTCACGGCCACGTACACGGGCGACGACAAGCAGGGCGACATGGCGTGGGCCACGGTCAGGTTCGTCACCGCCGACGGGACCACGATCGACTCGACCGACGGTTCGACGATCTTCATCGCGGACCACGATTTCGATCGCACCAAGAAGGTCTACGAGGGCGCCTCCGTCAAGGGTGACGAGCTCCTCGAGGTCCCTGCGAACGGCTGGAAGGACGGCGTGCTCGCGGTCTCGCCCGCGATGTTCTCCGACGACGTCTTCGTCGCCCTGAAGTGAGCCGTTGACCGCCCAGGATTGTGGGGTTTCTGCTGCTCTGGGCTGCTCCCGGACAGCAGGAACCCCACAATCTGCGTGCGGTGGGGCGGGGCGCTGGCTGACGGGGTCGGGGCTGAGCTGGCGGGGCTGGCAGGAGGGGGCGGCGCCCTCAGCCGCAGGCGACGCCGGTGGAGTGGACCGGGCAGTAGCCGTTCGGGTTCTTGTCGAGGTACTGCTGGTGGTAGTCCTCGGCGTAGTAGAACGGCCCGGCGTCCGCCACGGAGCGGATCTCGGTGGTGATCTCCCCGTAGCCCGCCGCGGCCAGCCGCTCGGCGAACACCTGGCGGGTCAGCAGCGCGGCCGCCTCCTGCTCGGGCGTGCTCCAGTAGATCGCCGAGCGGTACTGGGTGCCGACGTCGTTGCCCTGCCGGTAGCCCTGGGTGGGGTCGTGCAGCTCCCAGAACCTGCGCAGGATCTCGGTGTCCGAGACGACCGCGGGGTCGTAGACCACCTGCACCGTCTCGGCGTGACCGGTGCGCCCGGTGCACACCTCCTCGTACGTCGGATTCGCCGTGTACCCGCCCTGGTACCCGACGGCGGTCGAGATCACGCCCGGCAGCTGCCAGAACGCGCGTTCCTCGCCCCAGAAGCAGCCCAGGGCGAGGTGGATGGCGCGCGAGCCCTCGGGCCACGGGCCGGCCAGCGAGGTGCCGAGCACCGTGTGCGGGCGCGGATGGGGCAGGACGGGGGTGTCCCGCCCGGGCAGCGCGGCCTCGGGGGTGACGAGGGCGGTGCGCAGCCCGTTGCCGAACAGGTTCTCGAACATCTGGTCCTCCACAGGTCGTCTCCACCCAGCACAACGCGGCCCGGCGACCGGGTGTTCCGGCTGCCGGGCCGCGTGGGGCGGGGACCGCGGTGGGCGCGTCAGTACGGCTTCGCGGCGACGATCTCCACGGAGATGTCGTTGCCGTTCGGCGCCTGGTAGCTCGTCCTGTCGCCGACCTTGAGCCCGTTGATGGCAGAGCCGAGCGCGGAGTCGACCGAGAACACGTCGACGTCCGTCGTGTCCGCGATCTCGCGGGAGCCGAGCAGGAAGCTCATCTCGTCGCCACCGACGAGCGCGGTGACGAACATGCCCTGCTCGATGACGCCGTCGTCCGGCGGCGTGCCGATGTGGACGTCGCGCAGCTTCTCCGTCAGCTCGCGGACGCGGGCCTCGTTCTTCGCCTGCTCCTCACGGGCCGCGTGGTAGCCGCCGTTCTCCTTGAGGTCGCCCTCGTCGCGCGCCGCAGCGATCCGCGCCGCGATCTCGGCGCGGTAGGGGCCGCTGATGTGGGCGAGCTCCTCGGAGAGCTTGTCGTACGCCTCCTGGGTGAGCCAGGTTCCCTGCGCTGCAGTCATGGTCGTTCCCTTCGTGCGGGTCTGCGGACCCACGATGACCGTCACCTCGTGAGCGAGGAGTCGGGGTGTTCGTCGGTTCCCGGGGTGATCACAGGCGTGCGCCATCGCGACGATCGATGCCGGAATCACTCAGTCTATCCGGGCAGGGTCGCCGTTGTCAGCCTCGGGCCGGAGGCAGGCAGGCCTTCACGATGGCGCTCACCGCGCTCTGGGTGGTCGGGATCGTCACCGAGACCTGCTGCTGGGAGACGTCCGCGGGACCCACCGTCACGTGCGCGAGGCCGACCTGGCTGAAGTCCGTCGCGAGCGCCTCGACCGTGCACTCGACGGTCATGTCCCGCGGCTTGTCGACGCTGAAGTCGAGGGTGATCGACTCGGGGCCGTCGACGGTGAAGCCGACCTCCTTCGCCTCGACGCGCGAGCCGCTGCTGCTGAGCGCCATGAACGCCACCACGCCGGTGGCGAGCAGCAGGCCGACCACGGCGAGCGTGACGTTGCGGCGCCAGTGCGGGCTGCGCGGGGTGGCGGCCTCGGAGCCGGGGCCCTCGAGGTCGTCGGCGGTGAGCGGGCTCATGCTCCCAGTCTCCCAGGGATTATCCTCGGTGGGTACCACGCACCAGCCGGGTGGGCACCACGCACCGGGCTCGAACCAGGGAGGCAGGCCGGTGACCTTTCGGCTGCTCGCTGTCCACGCGCACCCCGACGACGAGTCGAGCAAGGGCGCGGCGACGAGCGCGCGCTACGTGGCCGAGGGGGTCGAGGTCCTCGTGGTGAGCTGCACGGGCGGCGAGCGCGGGGACATCCTCAACCCCTCCTTCGGCCGCGCCGTGGCCTCCGCCGAGGAGATGGCGGTCGTCCGCCGCGAGGAGATGGCGGCTGCCGCCGCGGCGCTCGGCATCCGCCACCGCTGGCTCGGCTTCGTCGACTCCGGGCTCCCCGAGGGCGACCCGCTGCCCCCGCTGCCCGAGGGCTCCTTCGCGACCCTGCCGCTCGAGGTCGCAGCGGCCCCGCTCGTGGAGGTGGTGCGCGAGTTCCGCCCGCACGTCATGACCACCTACGACCCGCAGGGCGGCTACCCGCACCCCGACCACATCCGCTGCCACGACGTGAGCGTCGAGGCCTTCCGCGCGGCGGCCCACGCCGCGCGCTACGCGGGGACCGGGGCGCCCTGGAAGGTGGCCAAGCTCTACTACAACCACGACTTCTCGATGGCGCGCGTGCGCGCCCTGCACGAGGCGATGGTGGCGCACAGCCTGGAGTCCCCGTACGCGGAGTGGATCGAGCGCGTCTCCGAGATGGACCGCGAGGAGCGCCCCGTCACCACGAAGGTGCGCATCGACGCGCACTACGCGAGCCGGGACGCCGCGCTGCGGGCGCACGCGAGCCAGATCGACCCCGCCGGCTTCTTCTTCGCGGTCCCGCGGGACCTCGAGGCGCAGGTCTGGCCGCACGAGGACTTCGAGCTGGCGGCCTCGCGCGTGCCGACGCAGCTGCCCGAGGACGATCTTTTCGCGGGGATCGACCCCGCCCAGGACGACGACGCGGCTCAGGCGGCCATGCCGCTCGACGTGCCCGTCGCAGGAGAAGAGGACGAGGCATGAGCTGGGTCACGCAGGCGGGGTCGCACCTGACCGCCGTCGTCATCGGGGCGGCGACGCCGTCCCCCACCCCCTCCCTGCGGCCGGGGCTCAAGGACTCCGACGTCGCCCCTGGGTTCCTGGGGTTCATCGTGACCTTCGCCGTGGTCGCCGCGACCATCCTGCTGCTGCTCTCGATGACGCGCCGCATCCGCCGCGTGAACCACGCGGACCACGCCGACCACGTCGTCGAGGCGGACATCCGGCTCGCGCCCGAGCCGATGGGCGAGGTGCCGCCCACCACGAGCGAGCTGCGCCGGGCGCGCAAGGCGGCGCGACGGCCGAACGGCTCCGGACCCGGCGCAGGCGCAGGACCCGACGGCGCGTCGCCGTCCGCGGGCCCCGACGGCCCTGACGACCAGCCTCCGGCGCCCACGGCGTGACCGACCGGTGCGCCTGACCCTCGCCCAGCTCGCGGCGACGCCCGACCCGGCGGTCGACCGCGCGCTGCTCGCGGCCTGCGTGCGCGAGGCCGCGGCGCAGGGCGCCGACCTCGTCGTCCTGCCCGAGTACGCGAGCGGCTTCGACCCCCGCGGCCCGCGGGCCGACCTGGCCGAGCCGGTCGACGGGCCGTACGTCACCGCGCTGCGCGACCTGGCGCGTGAGCACCGGCTCGCTGTCGCGGCGGGCGTCACGGTGCGTGACACGGCGCCCTCGCCCGGGCAGGACGGGCCGCAGGACGCGACCGAATCCCTCGTCTCCAACGCCGTCGTCGTGGTCGACGCCGGGGGAGAGGTCCGGGTCGACTACCGCAAGGTCCACCTCTACGACGCCTTCGGGGCCCAGGAGTCCCGCGTGCTGCGTGCGGGCGATCCGGCGGCCCCGCCCCCGGTCGTCGACGTCGCGGGCTGCCGTGTCGGCATCCTGACGTGCTACGACCTGCGCTTCCCCGAGTCGGCCCGACGCCTCGCCGACGCCGGCGCCGAGGTCGTGGTGGTGCCGGCCGCCTGGGCGGCGGGGCCGGGCAAGGCCGAGCAGTGGCGGGTGCTGGGGCGGGCACGCGCGGTCGAGAACGTCCTCGTCCTCGCCGCTGTCGGCATGGCGGGCACCGGGGTCACCGCGAGGTCGTTCGTGGCCGGGCCCGACGGGGCCGTGCTCGCCGAGCTGGGCACCGCGCCCGGCCTGGTGACCGTCGACGTCGACCCCGCCGTCGTGACCGCCGCGCGCGAGCGCAACCCCTCCCTCGCGGCACGCCGCTACGACGTGGTGCCCCGGCCGCCGACCGAGTAGCCACGCTGCCGGTCGGGCAGCGCGGGACGAGCGCCTGTCGCCGGGCTCAGACCGTCAGCGTCGCGATCATGATCGCCACGAAGTGGCACACGAAGCCGACGACCGTGAGCGCGTGGAACACCTCGTGGAAGCCGAACCACCGCGGGCTCGGGTCGGGTCGCCGTGTGCCGTAGACCACCGCGCCCAGCGTGTACGCGATCCCGCCCGCGATGACGAGCCACACGACGGCCGGCCCGCCCGCGCGCCAGAAGTCGGCGAGGTAGACGACGGCGACCCAGCCCAGTGCGACGTAGATCGGCACGTAGAGCCAGCGGGGCGCGCCGAGCCACAGCACCCGGGCCAGCAGACCCAGGAGCGCCCCGCCCCACACGACCAGCAGCAGCACCCGCGCCTTCCTGTCGGGGAGCAGCAGCACGGCGAGCGGCGTGTAGGTGCCCGCGATGATGAGGAAGATGTTCGAGTGGTCCAGCCGGCGCAGCACGGCGGCCACGCGCGGCGACCAGGTGCGGCGGTGGTAGACCGCGCTCGTGCCGAACAGGAGCGCCGAGGCGAGCGCGAAGACCGCGCAGGCGATCTTGCTCCCGGCGGTGGGGGCGAGCGCCACCAGGACGATGCCCGCCGCGATCGCCAGCGGGGTCGTCCCGGCATGGATCCAGCCGCGCAGCAGCGGGCGCACGAGCGCGGGGGCGGCTGCGGCGGACGGGGGTTCGTGGGCCATCGTCTCCTCCTGGCGACTCCACTGGCGAGCGGGTGGCCCCAGGGTAACCTACGGGACCGTAGGTTAGGTGGGCGGCTGTGGCGCAGAGCGGCGCACCGACGCGCGCCGGGGCTCCGGTAACGTGGCCCCGTGACCTCCTGGACCGCCGTGCGCAGCGCGGCCGCGCGCTTCGGCCGCGCGCGCGCCGGTCTGCTGTACGGGCTCTACGAGCGTCGCCTCGCCCGGTCGCTCGACGGCGGCTCGATGCCGCGGCACGTGGGGGTGATCCTCGACGGCAACCGACGCTGGGCCCGCTCCTTCGGCGAGCCGGCGGCGACGGGGCACCGCCGGGGCGCGGACAAGATCACGGACTTCCTCGGCTGGTGCGAGGAGCTCGACATCGAGATCGCCACGCTGTGGATGCTCTCGACCGACAACCTCCAGCGCTCGGCCGAGGAGCTGTCCGACCTGCTCGGCATCATCGAGGAGGCCGTGACGGGACTGGCGGCCACGGGGCGCTGGCGCGTCCGCGTCGTCGGCCGTCTCGACCTGCTGCCGGAGCCGGTGGCGGCCGCGCTGCGCAGCGCGCAGCAGCGCACGAGCACCGTCACCGACGGCCTGCAGGTGAACGTGGCCGTCGGCTACGGCGGTCGGCACGAGATCGCGGACGCCGTCCGGGCGGTGCTGTGCGAGCGGCAGCGCGAGGGCGACACCCTGGAGCAGGTCGCCGCCACCATCGACGTCGACGACATCGCCGGGCACCTCTACACCAAGGGGCAGCCCGATCCCGAGCTCGTGATCCGGACCTCGGGGGAGCAGCGGCTGGGCGGCTTCCTGCTCTGGCAGAGCGCTCACTCGGAGTTCTACTTCTGCGAGGCGTACTGGCCGGACTTCCGGCGTATCGACTTCTTGCGCGCTCTGCGGTCATACTCGCTGCGAGAGAGACGCCTGGGTCGCTGACCCTCGCCGGGGCCGCCCGGCCCGGGCACGCGCCGCCGACCGATATAATCCATCAGATGTAATTACCGCAGGTGCCCGACACCGGTCCGAAGGCCCTGAACTCGAGGAAGAGCAGCGCATGCAACCCTGGTACGACTTGCCGACCCACCGCAGCTGGTTGCAGCAGCAGACCGACGGCCTCGTCGAGTTCGGGCGTGCCGTCGCCCACCCGATGGGCGGCGCGGCGTACCTCGACGACGACGGGGCGCCCGAGTACGACCGCGGCGTGGAGACCTGGATCACCTCGCGCATGGTGCACGTCTACTCGCTCGCCACGCTCATGGGCCTGCCCGGCTCGCGACCCGTCGCCGAGGCGGCCCTCGCCGGCCTGACGGGCGTGCTGCGCGACACCGAGAACGGTGGTTGGTTCAGCGCCGTGGGCACCGACGGCTCCCACCCGGACGAGAAGTCGGCCTACGCCCACGCCTTCGTGGTGCTCGCCGCCTCGTCCGCCACCCGCGCCGGGCTCCCCGGTGCGCAGCAGCTGCTCGCCGACGCGCTCGCGGTGCTCGAGGACAAGTTCTGGGACGAGGAGGCGGGCAAGCTCGCCGACACGTGGGACGCCGCCTTCTCCGAGTGCGAGCCCTACCGCGGCATCAACTGCAACATGCACGGTGTCGAGGCCATGCTCGCGGCCGCCGACGTGACCGGTGACGTGCTCTGGCTGCGCCGTGCGCTGCGCGTGTGCCGCTTCGTCATCGAGCAGGCCTCGGCGCACGGCTGGTCCGTCCCGGAGCACTATGACACCGACTGGCAGCCGTTGCCGACCTTCAACGACGACCGTCGTGACGACCAGTTCAAGCCCTACGGCGTGACGATCGGCCACGGTTTCGAGTGGGCCCGGCTGATCCTGCACACGGAGGCGGCCCTCGGGCTCGCCGGTCTCGAGGCCGAGGCCGCGGGGCTCTACGAGGCCGCTCGCGAGCTGTTCTCGAGCGCGACGGAGCACGGCTGGGCCGTCGACGGCGCCGACGGCTTCGTCTACACGACCGACTGGGACGGCACGCCGATCGTGCGGCAGCGCATGCACTGGGTCGCCGCGGAGGCCGTCGGGGCCGCCGCCGCCCTGGCGCGCCGCACCGGTGGCGAGCAGCCCTACGCCGATCTCTACGCGCGCTGGTGGGACTACGTCGACACCTTCCTCGTCGACCACGAGCACGGCTCCTGGTTCCACGAGCTGGACACCGAGAACAAGCCGGCCGCCACCGTGTGGCCGGGCAAGGCCGACCTCTACCACGCGGTCCAGACGACGCTCATCCCGCGCCTCCCGCTCGCGCCGTCGCTCGCGACCGCGATCGCCGAGGGGAAGCTCTCATGACGGACGCCGCCCCTGGGCTCGTCGTCGTCGGCGAGGCCCTGATCGACGTCGTCCACCGCCTCGACGGCACCGTGGACAAGGTGCCCGGCGGCAGTCCTGCGAACGTCGCCATCACCCTCGGCCGCCTGGGCCGCGACCCGCAGCTGCTCACCTGGATCGGTGCCGACGACGACGGCGCCCGCATCGTCGAGTGGCTCGGTGCCTCCGGCGTCAGCCTCACCCCGGGCAGCGACGGCGCGGACCACACGTCCTCGGCCACCGCGGTCCTCGGGGAGGACGGCGGCGCGCAGTACGTCTTCGACATCAGCTGGGGCATCCCCGACGACGTGCCCACCGCGGGCGTCGGACACCTGCACCTGGGGTCCATCGGGGCGATCCTGGCGCCCGCGACGGACGCCGTGCGTGACCTCGTGCTGCGCGCGCGCGCCGACGGGGCCACCATCTCCTACGACCCCAACGCGCGTCCCGCGATCATGGGCGACCCGGTCGCGACGCTCACGCTGGTCCAGCACCTCGTCGAGCTGTCCGACGTCGTCAAGGTGAGCGACGAGGACCTGGAGTGGCTGTTCCCCGGTGAGGAGCCCGAGGCGGTCGCTGCCCGCTGGGCCACGCAGGGCCCGGCGCTCGTCGTCGTCACGCGCGGCGGCGAGGGTGCGGTGGCCTTCCACCACGGCCGGCGGATCGAGGTGGACGGCGTCCGCGTCGACGTCGTCGACACCGTGGGTGCCGGCGACACGTTCATGGGTGCGCTCGTCGACGGGCTGCTCAGCGACGGCGCCCTCGGTGACGGTCGCAGCCCGGAGAAGCAGACGGTCGACCTCGAGGCGCTGCGCGCCGTGCTCGAGCGCTGCGCGCGCGCCGCCGCGGTGACGGTCTCGCGGCCCGGTGCCGACCCGCCCACCGCCGGGGAGCTCGACGGCTGACATGCGCCCGGGGTGGCGCTCGACGGAAGAGCGCCTCGGTCGCTAGTCTCTGACCAGGCGCGATGTGAACGTGCCCGAAACGCCGGAAAGTGTGGTCTGCGCATGCGTCGAGGCACGAACCTCCCTCTCATGGGGGAGTTCAACCAGGCCGTGATCCTGGACGCGATCCGTCGTGCGCCGCACGGTGCGACACGCGCCGACCTCGCCCGCAGCACGGGGCTCTCCCCGCAGACCGTCACCAACGTGACCCGCCGCCTGATCGAGCGTTCCCTCGTCGTCGAGGGGGAGGTGAGCCGCAACGGTCCCGGTCGGCCCGGCACGCCCCTGCGGCTCAACCCCCGCGGCGCGTTCACCGTCGGGGTGCACCTCGACCCGGCCGCGATCGTGCTCGTCGCGATGGACTTCGCCGGCCACGTGGTCGCGCGCGAGCGGCTGGCCACCCCCGCCACCGGTGCTCCCCAGGACGTCCTGGAGGTGCTCGCGACGGGCATCGACGGGCTGATCGAGGGCTGCGGGCTGCCCCGGCGCCTCGTGGCGGGCGTCGGCATCGCCACCCCCGGCCCGGTCGACACCGAGAAGGGCACCGTCGTCGACCCGCCGCACCTGCGCGCCTGGCACGACGTCCCGGTCCGCGACGAGGTCGCCCGACGCACGGGACTGCCCACCCTCCTCGACAAGGACGTCATCGCCGCAGCCTCGGCGCACCTGTGGAGCGCCCCCGGCGAGGGCACCGACAACTGGCTCTTCGTCTACCTCGGCACCGGTGTCGCGATGGCGCCGATCGTCGGCGGCGACGTGGTGCGAGGCGTCTCCGGCAACGCCGGCGAGGCGCACCACCTGGTCGTGGACCCGGACGGTCCCGTCTGCCACCTCGGGCACCGTGGCTGCCTCGGTGCGGCGCTCACCTCCGGCGGCCTGGCCGCCGAGGCGATCGCGGCGGGCGTCCCCGCCGCCCCGGTGGACGCCGACCTCGAGGAGCCGGCGGTGGCGGACGGCGCCGCGACCGAGCTGTGCCGACTGGCCGCCGAGGGGGACGAGAGGGCGGTCGCCGTCCTCGAGACGGCGGCCCGCCGGCTGGCACGCGGCGTGACCACGCTGTGCGACCTCCTCGACCTCGACGCCGTCGTCGTGGGCGGGGAGACCTGGGGGCGGCTCGCCCCCTGGCTGGCGGAGCCGCTCGCGGCCGCCCTCGCGGCGCACGCCGTCCCCGGCGCCAAGCACGCGCTCGCCCTGCGCTCCTCGCGCTGGGGCGCCGACGTCGCCGCCGTCGGCGCGGCCTCGCTCATGCTCGACGACGCCTTCACCCCGCACCCCTCCGACCTGCTCATCACGCGCGCACCGGCGGTCGTGTAGCGCTGCGGCCGCAGCGCCGTGACGGCTACGGTGGAGGGATGAAGTTCGCCTCGCACATCACCGAGCTCGTCGGCGGCACGCCCCTGGTCCGGCTCTCGAGGATCGCGCCCGGCTGCGACGCCACCATCCTGGCCAAGGTCGAGTACCTCAACCCCGGTGGCTCCGTGAAGGACCGCATCGCGGCCAGGATCATCGAGGCTGCCGAGGCCTCCGGACAGCTGCGCCCGGGCGGGACGATCGTCGAGCCCACCTCGGGGAACACCGGCGTCGGCCTTGCGCTCGTGGCCCAGCGCAAGGGCTACCGGTGCATCTTCGTCTGCCCCGACAAGGTCTCCCAGGACAAGCGTGACGTGCTGCGCGCCTACGGCGCCGAGGTCGTGGTCACCCCCACCGCGGTCGCCCCCGACGACCCGGACTCCTACTACTCGGTCTCGGACCGGCTCGTCGCCGAGATCCCGGGCGCCTTCAAGCCCGACCAGTACTCGAACCCGAACGGCCCCGCCAGCCACTACGAGTCCACCGGTCCGGAGATCTGGGCGGACACCGACGGGCGCGTCACGCACGTCGTCCTCGGCGTCGGGACCGGGGGCACGATCAGCGGCACGGGCCGCTTCCTGCGCGAGGCGTCCGCCGAGCGGCCGGCCGAGCTCGGCGGCGAGGTGCAGGTGGTCGGGGTCGATCCGGAGGGCTCGGTCTACTCCGGCGGCACCGGTCGGCCGTACCTGGTCGAGGGCGTGGGGGAGGACTTCTGGCCCTCGGCCTACGACCCGGCCGTGCCGCACGAGATCATCGCGGTCAGCGACGCCGACTCCTTCGACATGACCCGGCGCCTCGCCCGCGAGGAGGGGCTGCTCGTGGGAGGCTCCTCGGGCATGGCCGCGGCGGCGGCGGTGCGGCTCGCCCAGCGGCTGCAGGAGGAGGACGCCGCGGCGGCACGTGAGGCGGTCATCGTCGTCCTCCTGCCCGACGGCGGCCGCGGGTACCTGTCGAAGATCTTCGACGACGCCTGGATGCGCTCCTACGGGTTCCTCCCCGCGGAGGCCGGTGCCACCGTCGGGGACGTGCTGCGCAGCAAGTCCGGCGAGCTGCCGGCCCTGGTGCACACGCACCCCACCGAGACGGTGCGCGACGCGATCGAGATCCTGCGCGAGTACGGCGTCTCCCAGATGCCCGTGGTCGCCGCGGAACCGCCGGTGGTCGTGGGCGAGGTGGCGGGCTCCGTCAGCGAGCGCGACCTGCTGGGCGTCGTCTTCGAGAGCACCGCGGCGCTCGCCGACCGCGTCGACAAGCACATGGCCCCGCCGCTGCGCCTGGTCGGCGCCGGTGAGACGGTGGCGGAGCTCCAGGCCGTGCTGCACGACGAGGACTCGGTCATGGTGATCGACGACGGCAAGCCCGTGGGCGTCCTCACCCGCCACGACCTCCTCGGCTACCTCGGAGGAAGACACCGGACGTCCCTCGGAGGTACCGGTGAGGGACGAGCCGGTGCCGGAGAGTGACGGCAGGCGTCTTCCGACCATCGAGTACGGAGGAAGACACCGGACGTCTCTCGGAGGTACCGGTGAGGGACGAGCCGGTGCCGGAGAGTGACGGCAGGCGTCTTCCGACCGGAGCAGCGCGTACGAAAGGGAACTCATGACCACCACCCCTGGACCCGACTGGTCCGCCGCCGGCCTCGCCACGCGTGCCATCCACGCCGGCCAGGAGCCGGACCCCTCGACCGGGGCCGTCGTGCCCCCGATCTACGTCTCCTCCACCTACAAGCAGGACGGCGTGGGCAACCTGCGCGCGGGCTACGACTACTCCCGGGCGGGCAACCCGACCCAGACCTCGCTCGAGGAGGCGCTGGCCGCCGTCGAGCAGGGCGCCGACGCCCTGGTGTTCTCCTCGGGCCTCGCCGCCGAGGACGCGCTGCTGCGCTCCGTGCTGCGCCCCGGTGACCACCTGGTGGTGCCGGACGACGCCTATGGCGGCACCTACCGGCTGATCTCGCGGCTGTACGGGCCGTGGCAGGTGGAGCACACCGCGGTCGCGACGAGCGACCCGGCGGCGGTGGCCGCGGCGATCCAGCCCGGTCGGACCCGCCTGGTGTGGGTGGAGACGCCGTCCAACCCGCTGCTCGGCGTGAGCGACATCGCCGCGCTCGCCGAGGTCGCCCACGCCGCGGGCGCGCTGCTCGTGGTGGACAACACCTTCGCGACGCCGGTCCTGCAGCAGCCGATCGCGCTCGGCGCGGACGTCGTCGTGCACTCGACCACCAAGTACGTGGGCGGGCACTCGGACGTGCTGGGCGGGGCGCTCGTCGTCGCGCCCGGCGCCCTCCTGCCGGGTGGCGCCGAGGGCCCCACGGGGACGTCGCGCGTGGCCGACGCCGTGCGGTTCCAGCAGTTCGCCGCGGGGGCGGTGCTGGGCCCCTTCGACGTCTTCCTCACGCTGCGCGGGCTGAAGTCGCTCGAGGTGCGCGTCCAGCGGCACACCGAGAACGCCGCGCGGGTCACGGAGCTGCTCGTCGACCGGCTCGGTGCCGAGAACGTGCTGTACCCGGGGCTCGCCTCGCACCCGGGGCACGAGGTGGCGGCCCGGCAGATGAGCGGGTTCGGCGGCATGGTGTCGTTCCGGGTGGGGTCCGCGGCCCGCGCGCTCGACGTGGTGAACCGCACCCAGGTCTTCGCGCTCGCGGAGTCCCTGGGCGGGGTGGAGTCGCTCATCGAGTACCCGTACGCGATGACGCACGCCTCCGTCGTCGGCTCGGCCCTCGAGGTTCCCGACGACCTGGTGCGTGCCTCGGTGGGCCTCGAGAGCGTGGACGACCTGCTCGCCGACCTCGACCGCGCGCTCGGCTGACAGTAGCGAGAACCGGAGCGAACTTCTCCGGTTATCAAGATGTGACCAAATTTTGTCCCGCATCCTGAGATTTCGGCCTCGTTGATTTGCGCGCTACCCGGCGACCCGCCAGCATCGAGGGGTGATCACGCACCGCGTCCTCTCGCAGCCACGCCTCGCCCTGCCGGGCGACGCAGGCTGTCGAATGCCCGACGCCGTCGCGTGCCACCGGTCCCGCCTCCGCTGAGACGGACCAGGCGGTCCTTCCCGCCGTCGCAGCACGTCCGCGTGCTCGCACCCTGCCCGCTCCCTCGCCGTCCGACCGACGGCCGCGCGGGTGCCCCACCCCTGTCGGCGCAGCAGCCGGGCCCGTGCCCGGCGCCCACCGGTGCCCGCCGCCCGACGTCCAAGAACGGAGACCCTCCATGATCCGCAGCACGCTCAAGCTCGCGGCGCTCGCCGCCGCTGCCACGCTGGCGCTCGCCGCCTGCTCGTCCAGCTCCAGCCCCACCACGCCGACCTCCACGGCGAGCCAGTCCTCCGCGGACGGCGCCCCCGCCGCAGGCGACAAGGGCGGCAAGGACAACCCGGTCACGATCGGCGTCGTCGGTGCGAGCGGCCCGCAGTGGAAGGTCTTCAAGGAGCTCGCCGAGAAGTCCGGCATCTACGTCGACATCAAGGACTTCACCGACTACCAGCAGCCGAACCCGGCGACCTCCTCGGGCGAGCTGGACCTCAACCAGTTCCAGCACATCCTGTTCCTCGCCGACTACGACAACAACTCCGGCGGTGACCTCGTGCCGATCGGCGCCACCGCGATCTACCCCCTCGCGGTCTACTCGAAGCAGTACACCTCGTTGGACGAGATCCCCGCGGGCGCGACCGTCGCGGTCCCGAACGACGGCACCAACCAGGCGCGCGCGCTCGGCGTCCTGGCGAGCGCCGGGCTCCTCACGCTCAAGGACGGCACCGCGCCGCTGAAGGCCACCCCCGCGGACATCGACACCTCCTCCTCGAAGGTCACCGTCAGCCCCGTCGCCGCCGACCAGACCACCCGGTCCCTCGACGACAAGTCCGTCGCCGCCGCCGTCGTCAACAACGACTACGTGACGGACGCAGGGCTGGACCCGAAGAGCGCGCTCGCCCAGGACGACCCGTCGAGCGACGCCGCGCGCCCGTTCATCAACATCTGGGTCGCCAAGGCGGAGAACAAGGACGACCCGGTCTTCGCCAGGCTCGTCGAGATCTCGCACGACCCGACGGTGGAGGCCGCGCTGCAGGAGAACTCCGGCGGCACCGCCGTCATCGTCCACGACAGCGCCGCCGAGCTGCAGACGTACCTCACCGACACCGAGGCGCAGCTCAAGTGACGGCACGCGCCGCCCGGTGACAGACTGACGCACAGGCGCCGGGGTGCGGACGGCCGCGGGGTCGTCCGCACCCCGGTCGCGTGACCCGCCGACGGTCCCGGCCATCGGCCGGTCCACCGCCACCGTCCACCCGAGGAGCGAACGTGAGCGCCACCCCCGCACCGACCACGGGTGCCGCACCGGGCACGCCGATCATCAGGTTCACGGACGTGACCAAGGTGTTCGGCAGGCCGCGGCGCGGCGCCGGGGACAAGCCGTCCCGGCGTCGGGGCACGACCGTGGGCCTGCCCGCCACGACGGACGGCAGGATCGCCAGGACCGGCGGCGTCGTCGGCGGGGGCGGCATGGGCATGGTGATCCCGGACGGCCCGGTCGACGTCCCCGAGACGGACCCCGGCACGTCCTCCGGCCAGGTGCGCGCCGTCGACGGCGTGACCCTCGAGATCGAGCGCGGCGAGGTCTTCGGCGTCGTCGGCTACTCGGGCGCGGGCAAGAGCACCCTCGTCCGGCTCATCAACGCGCTCGAGCGGGCGGACTCCGGGCGCATCGAGGTGGACGGCCGCGACGTCACCGCGCTGGGGGAGCGCGGGCTGCGCAGCCTGCGTGCCGACATCGGCATGGTCTTCCAGCAGTTCAACCTCTTCTCCGCGCGCACCGTCGCCGCCAACGTGGGCTACCCGTTGCGCCTCGCGGGCTGGTCGCGGATCGCCCGGCGCGAGCGCGTCGCCGAGCTCCTCGACTTCGTCGGCCTGGCCGACAAGGCGCGCCAGTACCCCGCGCAGCTCTCGGGCGGGCAGAAGCAGCGTGTCGGCATCGCCCGCGCGCTGGCCACCTCGCCCTCGATCCTGCTGGCCGACGAAGCCACGAGCGCGCTCGACCCCGAGACCACCCGTGACGTGCTCGACCTGCTGCGGCGGGCCAACCGCGAGCTGGGTCTGACCATCGTCGTCATCACGCACGAGATGAGCGTGGTGCAGTACGCGTGCCACCGCGTCGCCGTCATGGAGCAGGGGCGGGTCGTGGAGTCGGGGCCGGTGTACTCGGTCTTCGCCGACCCGCAGCAGCCCGCCACGCAGCGCTTCATCCAGACCGCCCTGCACGACCGCCCCGGTCCCGACGTCGTCGAGCGGCTGCGCGAGCGCCATCCCGGCCGGCTCGTGGTGGTCACGCTGCAGGAGACCGGACGCTCGTCGATCGAGCTCACCGCCGCCACACGCGGGCTCGACGTCACGGCGAACGTCGTCTTCGGCGGTCTCACCGAGGTCCAGGACCGCCCCTTCGGGAGCGTGACGATCGAGCTGGCCGGTCCTGGCACGGACGAGGCCGTGGCCAGGCTCGCGCAGCACGCGAGCATCACCGACCTGGGCACGGCCGTCGCCCCGGCCGCCGACCCGCGCTGGGAGCAGGGGGCCCGCTCATGACGATCCTGGCCGCGAACGAGTTCCAGTGGGACTACCACGGGCCCATGCTGTGGACCGCCATCGGCGAGACGCTCCAGATGGTCCTCGTCACGCTCGTCGTCGGCGGGCTCATCGGCCTCGTGCTGGGCCTGGCCCTGTACGGCACCCGGCGTGGCTCGATGTTCGAGAACCGGATCGTCTACGGCGTGCTCAACACGGTCGTGAACATCGTGCGGCCGATCCCGTTCATCATCTTCATCACGGCCGTGCGGCCGCTCACGCTCGAGGTGATCGGCAGGTCCCTGGGCACCGCGGCCGCGATCTTCCCGATGATCATCATGTGCGTCATGGCCACGAGCCGGATCGTCGAGCAGAACCTCGTCGCCTCGGACGCCGGCGTGATCGAGGCGGCGCGGGCCATGGGCGCCTCGCGGATGCACGTGCTGCTGCGGGTGCTCGTCCCCGAGCAGCTCGCCCCGCTCGTCCTGGGCTACGCCTTCCTGTTCGTCGGCGTGCTGGACATGTCCGCGATGGCGGGCGCGATCGGCGGCGGCGGTCTGGGGCAGTTCGCGCTCACCTACGGCTACCAGCGCTACAACGACTACATCACCTGGATCGCGGTGGCCGTGATGATCGTCCTGGTGCAGGTGGTCCAGCAGCTCGGCAACTGGCTCGCCCGCCGCACCCTGCACCGGTAGGAGGCGTCACGGGTACAGGCCGCGCAGCTCGTGGGCCTCGGCGACCCGTTCCACCGCGATGAGCATGGCGGCCTGGCGCAGGGAGACGCGGTCGCGCCGGGCCCGTTCGGCGACGGCTCGGTAGGCCTTCACCATGTGCTGGGAGAGCCGCTCCTCGATCTCCTGGTCGGTCCACCAGTAGGCCTGCAGCGCCTGCACCCACTCGAAGTAGGAGACGACGACGCCGCCGGCGTTCGCGAGCACGTCGGGCACCACGGTGACGCCCGCGTCCGTGAGGACGGCGTCGCCCTCGCTCGTGGTGGGGCCGTTGGCGGCCTCGACCACGACCCGTGCCCGCACCCGGGCGGCGTGCTCGCCGTCGAGCACCCCCTCCACGGCGGCCGGGACCAGGACGTCGACGTCGAGCGCGAGCAGCTCCTCGTTGTCGAGCGCGTCCCCGCCTGCGAAGCCGACGACCGACCCGGCCTCGGCCACGTGCGCCTGCAGCGCCACGACGTCGAGGCCGGCGGCGCGTGTCACGCCGCCGTACTGGTCGCTGACGGCGACGACGCGGGCTCCGGACTCGGTGAAGCCCAGGCTCGCGAAGGAGCCGACCTTCCCGAAGCCCTGGACGGCCACGGTCGTGCCGTCGAAGGACCTGTCGAGGTCCCGCAGGACCTCGCCCGTGGTGTGGACGACACCGCGCCCGGTGGCCGTGGTGCGCCCGAGGGAGCCGCCGATGGCGAGCGGCTTGCCGGTCACCACGCCGGGCACGGAGTGGCCGCGCTGCATCGAGTAGGTGTCCATGATCCAGGCCATCGTGCGGGCGTCGGTGCCCATGTCGGGGGCCATGATGTCGTGGTCGGGACCGATGATCGGCAGGATCTCGCTCGTGTAGCGGCGGGTCAGGCGCTCGAGCTCCGCCCCCGAGCACTCGTGCGGGTCGACGGTGACCCCGCCCTTGGCACCGCCGAAGGGCAGGTCGACGATCGCGCACTTCCAGGTCATCCACATCGCGAGGGCGCGCACCTCGTCGACGTCCACCTGCGGGCTGAAGCGCAGGCCACCCTTGCCCGGCCCCCGCGCCACGCTGTGCTGCACCCGGAAGCCCTGCAGCACCTCGATCGACCCGTCGTCGCGCCGCAGAGGCACCGAGACGTGCAGCTCGCGCTTGGGCACCGCGAGCATGGCGTGCGTGCCCTCGTCCAGACCGAGCCGCGCGACCGCGTCGCTCAGCTGGGCCTGCGCCGTGTGCAGCGCGGAGCCGGGAGCGGGTTCGGGACCGGACGCCATCGTGCCTCCTGGTGAGTGGCCTGCGGGGACCTTCATGGCCACGCTAGCCCGCGACGGCTCGCCCGGCACGAGGCGCGCGCCGCCGCCCACGGGGCTCAGGCCGACTCGCCCGCCACGAGGTAGGGCTCGAACTGTGCGACCGAGCCCGACTCGGTGATCGCGTCGTCCTCGACCGGTTCCTGGTCGTGCCCCGGGAACACCCGGGCCAGCAGGCGCCGGGTCACGGTCTGCGCCATCTCGCGCACCGGGTTGTGCACCGTGGTCAGGCGGGGCTTGGTCGTCTCGGGGATGCCGAGGTTGTCGAAGCCGACCAGCGCCACGTCCTGCGGCACCCGCTTGCCGGCGGCGGCGAGCACCTGGAGCGCGCCGGCGGCCATCTGGTCGGAGGCGGCGAACACGCCGTCGAGGTCGGGGTGGGTCTCGAGGAGCGCGGACATCGCCTCGGCACCGCCCTGCACGGTGAAGTCGCCGCTCGCCGAGCCCAGGCCCGTCACGCCTGCCGCGGCGAGCGCCTGCCGCCAGCCGGAGGCGCGGTCCTCGGCCGCCGTCATGTCGAGCGGTCCGGTGATCGTCACGATGCGCCGTGCCCCGCGTGCCACGAGGTGCTCGGTCGCGATCCGCGCACCGGCGACGTTGTCCACGTCGACGAAGCGGACGCCGGGCAGCGGCTGGTAGGGCCGCCCCACGAAGTACGCGGGCAGCCGGGACGCGACGAGCGCCTCCTCGAGGCCGTCGTCGTTGTGGTGGGAGACGACGATCGCCCCGTCGACGTGGCCGGCCTTGAGGTACTGGCCGATCCGCGGCACCCGTTCCTTGGGCGCGATGAGCAGCACCAGCTGGACCTCGGCCTCGCCGAGGGCGTCGTGGACGCCCTTGAGGGTGGCGGCGAAGAACGGGTCCGTGAGGATGCGGTCGTCGGACTCGGGGATGACGAGCGCGATCGAGCCGGTACGGCGGGTCACGAGGCTGCGCGCGGCGCGGTTCGGCACGTAGCCGAGCGACTCGATCGCGGACTCCACCGCCTCCTTGGTGTGCTCCGCGACGCCGATCGCGCCGTTGATGACGCGTGACGCGGTGGAGCGCGACACCCCGGCTGCCGCAGCCACCTCTTCGAGGGTGGGCGCGTGTCGGTCCATCGTCTCCTCCAGCATCGTCGCTGCTCGCCTCTCAGCTCTCGGCGGGCGCAGGCAGCGCGTTCGCGGCGGCGACGCGGGCGTACCACCACCCGCTCGACTTGACCGTGCGCTCCTGCGTCTCGAAGTCTACGTGGACGATCCCGAAGCGCTGGCTGTACCCCCAGGCCCACTCGAAGTTGTCGAGCAGCGACCACGCGAAGTACCCGCCGACGTCGGCGCCCTTGGCGATCGCGTCCGCGGTGGCCCGCAGGTGCTGCTCGAGGAAGTCGCGCCGCCCCTCGTCGTCGACCCGACCGTCCGGCGTCACGACGTCGTCGTAGGCAGCGCCGTTCTCGGTGATGTAGAGCCGGGTGCCCGCCGGGCCCGTGTACTCCTCGTGCAGCCGCACGAGGAGGCGGGTCAGCCCCTCGGGCTGGACCTCCCAGCCCATGTCGGTGCGCGGCAGGTCGCGGTGGTGCATGTGGACGCCTCCGGGCACGGGGAACGGCGAGGAGACGGCCCGCTCGACCGGGGCCTCGTTGCCGGGGGCCTCGGGGTCGGGGTGCGCGCTGACCGCCTCGCCGTGGTAGTAGTTCACCCCGAGCGTCTCGATCGGGGTGCTGACCGCGGCGAGGTCACCGTCGCGCACATGGGACAGGAAGCCCTCGGCGAGCCCGACGGCGTCGAGGTCCTCGAGGAGGTCGGCCGGGTAGGACCCGCGGAAGATCGGGTCGGTGAAGAAACGGTTGAACTGTCCGTCGACCCGCCGTGCTGCGTCACGGTCGGCCGGGTCCTCGGGGTCGACCGGGTCCGCGACCGTGAAGTTGAGCGTGACGCCGAGCTCGGCCTCCGGCGCCGCGCGCCGCAGCTCCTGGGTGGCCAGGCCGTGGGCCAGCAGCAGGTGGTGGCCGGCGGCCAGCCCCTCGGAGGCCGACTGGCGACCCGGTGCGTGCACGCCCGCGGTGTAGCCGAGGAACGCGCTGCACCAGGGCTCGTTGAGGGTGGTCCAGACCTTCACCCGGTCACCGAGCCTGTCGTGCAGCGTCTGGGTGAGCTCGACGAACCGGTACGCGGTGTCGCGGTTAGTCCAGCCGCCGGCCTCCTCGAGCACCTGCGGCAGGTCCCAGTGGTACAGCGTGAGCCAGGGCAGGATGTCCTTGTCCAGCAGCGCGTCGACGAGGCGGGAGTAGTAGTCCAGCCCGGCCTGGTTCACGCCCCCGGCGAGGGTGCCGCCGGGCAGCACCCGGGGCCACGACACGGAGAAGCGGTAGGTCTGGATGTTGAGCGCCGCCATCAGGTCCACGTCATCGCGGTACCGGTGGTACTGGTCGCAGGCCGTGTCGCCGTCGTCGCCGTTCAGCACCGCGCCGGGGACCCGGCAGAACGTGTCCCAGACCGAGGGCGTGCGCCCGTCCTCGGCGGCGGCGCCCTCGACCTGGAACGAGGAGGTGGCGGCGCCCCAGAGGAAGTTCTGGGGGAAGTCGGGGTTGCTCATCCTTTGACAGCTCCTTGCATGATGCCTGCGACGAGCTGACGGCCCGCGGCGACGAAGAGGATGACGAGGGGGACGATCGAGAGCGCGACCCCCGCCATGACGAGTGAGAAGTCCTTGAAGTAGGTGCCCTGCAGCAGCTGGACGGCCATCGGCAGCGTCGGGTTGTCCGAGTTGAGGATGATGAACGGCCAGAAGAAGTTGGTCCACGAGGCGACGAAGGTGAACAGGCCGAGCATCGCCACGGCGGGGCGTGCGGCCGGCAGCGCCACCGACCAGAAGGTGCGGATCATCGAGCAGCCGTCGACCCGCGCCGCGTCGATCAGCTCGGTGGGCAGCGCCGACTCGAGGTACTGGGTCATCCAGAACACCCCGAAGGCGGTGACCAGCCCGGGCACGATGACGGCGATCAGGTGACCGGACCAGCCGAGCCTCGACATCACGATGAACAGCGGGATGACGCCGAGCTGGGTCGGGATCGCCATGGTCGCGATGATGAAGACCAGCAGGCCGCGCCGGCCGCGGAACTGCAGCTTGGAGAACGCGTAGCCCGCGAGCGTCGCGAAGAACACGGTCGAGACCGAGGTGATCACGGCGATGACCAGGGAGTTGACCACCGACTTCCAGAAGTGGATGTCGGCGTCGAACACCCGGCGCACGTTCTCCAGGAAGTTGCCCCGCGGCACCAGGCTGGGCACCGGGTGCTGCGCGATGTGCCCGGCGTCGGAGGAGCCCAGCAGGAACGTGTAGTAGATCGGGTACGCGGAGATCAGCAGCACCAGGGCGAGGATCACGTAGGTGACCCAGCGCGGGCGGCGCTGCACGCCGTAGCCGCGCCCCGTAGGCAGGCCCTGCTTGCGCGCCAGGCGGCGGGCGGCACCCGCGCCGGCGACCTGCGCGGTCATGGGGACGGACGCCATGGTCAGGCCTCCCTGTCGGGGGTCGAGGGGGTGAGCATCCCGAGGCGCTCGGTGCCCGGCGCGCCCTGCGCGTCGAGCGTCGCCGGCGCGTCGGGGCGGGGTTCTCGACGTCGTCCACGACCCCGGCCGGGGCCGGCCGAGGCGATGCGGCGGGTGACGAGGAAGTTGAGGATGCCGATCACGAGGATGATGAGGAAGAGCAGCCAGGCGACCGCCGCGGCGCGACCGAAGTTGTGCTGGTTGCCCCACCCGAGCTCGTAGAGGTACATGGTGGTGGTCATCCACTGGCGGCTCGAGCCCCCCTGGCCCGTCTGGTCGAACATGCGCGGCTCGTCGAAGATCTGCAGGCCGCCGATGGTGGAGGTGATGACCACGAAGATCACCGTCGGCCGCAGCATCGGCACGGTCACGGACCAGAACTGGCGCCAGCGGCCCGCGCCGTCGACCACGGCCGCCTCGTACACCTCCGTGGGGATCGCCTGCATGGCGGCCAGGAAGATCAGCGTGTTGTAGCCGGTCCAGCGGAAGTTGACCATGGTCGCGATGGCGGCGTGGCTCGCGAGCACGTCCGAGTGCCACTTGATGCTCTCGATGCCGATGGAGTTGAGCAGCGAGTTGATGAGCCCGTACCGGTCGCCGAAGATCTGCCCGAAGATGAGGCCCACCGCCACCGGTGCGACCACGTAGGGCAGCAGCACCCCCATGCGCCAGAAGGTCTTGGCGCGCAGGTTGGCGTTGAGCACGTTCGCCAGCAGGATCGCCATGATCACCTGGGGCACCGAGGAGAGCAGGAAGATCGAGAAGGTGTTGCGCAGGCTGACCCAGAAGTGCGGCTGGTGCAGCACGTCCACGAAGTTCTTCAGCCCGGTGTAGTCGCCCTGGCCGCCGATCGTGTCCCACTGGTGGACCGAGACGAACGCCGTGTACAGCAGCGGGAACAGGCCGATGACGGCGAAGAGGAGGAAGAACGGGGAGATGTACAGGTAGGGCGAGACCTTGACGTCCCAGCGGCTGAGCCGCTGGCGCCACGGGCTCCGCGGCGGGCGCGGTGCGCGCTCGTCGCGCTGGGCAGGGCGCACGGGGGCGTCCGGGGCGATCGTGGCCATGGGGTGCGACCTCGGGGAAGGGAGCCGGCGGGCTCGGGAGACGAAGGGTGCGTCGCTGACCGACGCGTGCGGTCCGGCAGGTGGCGCGCGGGGCTCGTCGGGCGACGAGCCCCGCGCACCACCTCCCGGTCAGGGACCGGGGGTCAGAGCCCCAGGCTGGCGAAGTCGGACTTCGCGCCCTCCCACGCCTCTTCAGGCGTGGCGGACTGGTCGATGTCGACCTTGTTGAGCGCGTCCTGGACCGTCTTGTGGATCACGAAGTAGTGCGGGCCCTTGAACGGGGTCACGGTCACGGCCGCGGCGCGGTCGGAGAAGATCTGACCGGTGGGCGCGTCGTTGAAGAACGGGTTGGTCTTGGAGGTGACCGCGGGGTCCTTCTGCGCCGCGACCTGGCTCGGGAAGTTGCCGACCGAGGTGAAGACCTTCGCCGCCTGCTCAGGAGCGGTCAGCCAGTCGGCCAGGGCCTTGGCCTCCTCCTGGTGCTTGCTCTGCGTGGGGACCAGCAGGTAGGAGCCGCCCCAGTTGCCGCCCCCGCCCGGGAAGACGTCGGCGATGTTCCAGCCGTCGACGCCCTCGGCCGCGCCCTCGATGATCGTGGTCATCCAGGCCGGGCAGAGCATCGTGGCGAAGGCCCCGTTCTGGAAGGCGCTCGTCCACGGCGTGTCCCACTGGCCGAGGTGGGCCGAGAGGTTGCCGTCGATCGTGGCCGTCAGGAGCTGGTCGTACATCGCCTTGACCTCGGTGTTGTCGTCCAGGCTCGCGCGCGGCGTGCCGTCCGACTCCTCGTAGGCGTTGGGGATCTGGTTGACCATGCCCTGGAAGGTGGCGGTCGCCGAGTCGAACCAGGCGGTGCCCTTGGGTGCCTTCTCCATGAACTGCTTGCCCACGTTGAAGTAGTCGTCCCAGGTGGCGTCGGCGCCGCCCAGCAGCTCTGCGACCTGGTCGCGGTCGGTCGGCAGGCCGGCCTTCTCGAAGAGGTCCTGGCGGTAGCAGATGGCCTCGGGGCCCGAGTCGGTGCCGTAGCCGATGAACTTGCCGTCGGCGGAGGTCGCGGCGGCCACCTTCCAGTCGGGCCAGCGGCCCGTCACGTCGTCCGAGGCCATGTCGACGAACTTGTCGGGGTACTGGACGAGCTCGGGCATCCAGTCGCCGTCGGCGGCCACGATGTCGTCGAGACCGGAGCTCGCCGCGATCTTCGTCGTGACGTTGGTCTTGGCCTCCTCGGAGGTCGCGGCCTTGTTCTCCTTGATGGTGATGTTCGGGTGCTCGTCCATGTACTGCTTGTACAGGTCGGCGTAGCCGAACTCGTTGAAGGTCTGGATCGTCAGCGTGATCTTCTCGCCGCCGCTGCCCGAACCGGTGTCGGAGGACGAGCCGGAGGGCTTGTCCGACCCTGAGCAGGCCGTGAGGGCCAGCGCAAGGGCAGCCACTCCCGCGGCCAGGGCGACCGGGCGCCGCGCCTTGTGCGTGTGCATCATCGTGAGACTCCTTTGTCCACTGCCCCTGCTGGGGCGTCGAACCTCCACGGCCGTCGTGGGGGCTGGTTGTCCTACGGGTCGCGGAGGTCCCAGCGGCCGACGTTGGCCGCGATCTGGGAGCGCTCCCAACCGCTGTCCACCAGAGTGGGTGGGAGCGCTCTCAGTTGTCAAGAGCACCGCCGGATGAAGCGACATCGTGACCATTTCGTTATCTTCGGCCGCGCGCTCCTCCCGGGGCGTGCCGGACGCGCGCCAGGGCGGCCCAGCCCCTGCCCATGCGCTCAGCGCTCGCCGTCGAGCCAGTCGCGGACCGCCTCGCCCAGCTGGTCCAGCGCGGTACGCACCACGTTGCCGGTCGCCTGCTCGACCATCCCGCCCACCAGGGGTATCGAGGCGCGCACGTCCAGCACGTAGCTGAGGGTGGTGCCCGAGCCCGCCGCCGGGACGAGGCGCACGGTGCCCGTCACCTGGACGGGAGCGCCGGCGACCTCGGCGGCGAAGGTCCCGTAGCGCGGGCCGTTCTCGCCCTCGCGCGGCCGGGACCACGCCTCGACGTGCCGGATCTCGATGCTGTCGCCGACGAAGTGCCGCGCCTGGGGCGGGATCATCGCGCTCGGCACGCTGCGGCGCACCGCGCTCACGACGTCGCCCTCCGGGGTGGTGGTGACCGTGGCGTCCACGGTCGCGACCTGGGTGCCCCGGCCCGCGAAGGAGATGAAGTCCTCGTCGGTGAGGACGGACAGCACCGTGGAGGTGTCGGCCGGGACGTGCTGGTCGACGGTCAGCTCCATGGCAGGTGCCTCCCTGGTTCCGAGGGCAGGACAGTGTCCCTCAGCCTAGCCGCCCGCGGCGGCTCGTGCCGTGGACGACCCGCTGTCGCACCTCGGTGCGGCGGGGGCAGGGCGCGCGTTCCTCCGGCGGGCCGGGGCCACGTAGGGTGAAGACGTGTCGACGATGAGTGATCTCGTGGCCCGCCACGGCAACCTTGCCCCGGCGGACGCCAACTGGCTGCACCTCCTGGTGGGGGACTGGCAGCTCATCTCGGACCTCGCCTTCGCGGACCTGGTGCTCTGGCTGCCGACCGAGGACGGCTCGTTCGTCGCGATCGCCCAGTGCCGTCCCAGCACGGGGGCGACCGTCCACTACGACGACGTCGTCGGCAGCACCGTGCCCGAGGGGAGCCGCGCGCAGCTCGAGCGGGCCCTCGTGGAGGGCCAGGCCCAGCGCACCCGCGAGCCCCGCTGGCTCGGCACCTACGCCGTGCGCGAGGACGCCATCCCCGTGGTCCACGAGGGCCGGGCGATCGCCGTGCTCGCGCGCCACACGAACATCGGCAGCGGCCGCACCCCGAGCCGTCTCGAGCTCAACTACGTCGAGACGGCCGACGACCTGCTGGCCATGGTGGTCAGCGGCGACTTCCCCGTGCCGGACGCCGCCACCGGCCCCCGCCGCGGCGCGCCGCGGGTGGGCGACGGTCTCGTCCGGCTCAACACGGAGGGGGAGGTGCTCTACGCCAGCCCCAACGCGCTCAGCTGCTTCCACCGCCTCGGCGTCATGGGCGCGCTCGTCTCCGAGCCCCTCATCGAGGCGGTCGTCGACCTCGTCGAGCCCTCGGCGGCGACCACCGTCGACGAGTCGATGCCGCTCGTGCTGCTCGGCAAGGCCGCCTGGCGCACCGAGATCGAGGCCAACGGGGTGTGCCTCTCGCTGCGGGCGGTTCCCCTGTCCGACCGCGGCACGCGGATCGGCGCGATCCTGCTCTGCCGCGACGTCTCGGAGCTGCGGCGCCGGGAGCGCGAGCTGATCACCAAGGACGCGACGATCCGCGAGATCCACCACCGGGTGAAGAACAACCTGCAGACCGTCGCCGCTCTGCTGCGGCTGCAGGCACGGCGCATGACGGTGCCGGAGGCCCGGGAGGCGCTCGAGGAGGCCATGCGCCGCGTGTCGACGATCGCCCTGGTGCACGACGCGCTCTCGCAGGCGCTCGACGAGCACGTGGACTTCGACGCGATGGTGGGGCGCGTGCTGCGGCTCGCGGCCGACGTCGCCGCGGCCGACGTGCCGGTGCGGACCGTGACCAACGGCGCCTTCGGCGAGATCCCCGCCGAGGCGGCGACGGCGCTCGCGCTCGTGCTCACGGAGCTGGTCACGAACGCCGTCGAGCACGGCATCGCCCCGGCCGGGGGCGGCACGGTCTCGATCACGGTGACGCGCGACGACAACCTGCTCGACGTCGTCGTCGCGGACGACGGCGCCGGCATCACGGGCAGCGGCCCGGGGGGCGGCCTCGGCACCCAGATCGTGAGCACGCTGGTGGCGAACGAGCTGCGCGGCACGATCTCGTGGCGCGCGGGGGGCGACGGCGGCACGGAGGTCGCTCTCCACGTCCCCCTCGCCGAGCGACACTGACACGCTCCGCCGGTCGAGCAGCCGAGGGGCGAGGCGTATCGAGACCTCATCCACCCCCGCTGGAACGACGAGGCCGCCGCACCCCTTGCGGGGTGCGGCGGCCTCGGTGCGTGCTCGGGAGGTCGCTCAGCCGGCGCGGCGCGCGCGGGCCGTGCGGCGCTTGAGGGCGCGGCGCTCGTCCTCGGAGAGGCCGCCCCAGACGCCGGCGTCCTGCCCGGTCTCGATGGCCCACTTGAGGCAGGCGTCCGAGACGTCGCAGCGACGGCACACGGCCTTCGCGTCGTCGATCTGCTGCAGCGCGGGGCCGGTGTTGCCGATCGGGAAGAACAGCTCCGGGTCCTCGGTCAGACACGCGGCGCGGTGACGCCAGTCCATCAGCAGCTCCTTCGTCTTCGGGGCGCGGCACGAGGGAGCAGAGGACTGCTCCGATGACGTTCGTGGGGTCTCTCGTGCCCGCGCTGGTCGTCGGGACGCGCACGATGGTGCCCGGTGCCGACCGTGGTTGGGGGTAGTGGAACTGTTAACTAGAGTCACATGTGGACCGCTGACTTTCAAGAGGTCGACTGAACCGATTCGGGCCTGGTGATGAGGCGTTGGTCACATCACACGGGCGGCCCGCCGCTGTCGATGCAGGACCTGATGTGAACGTGACCAGCCGGCAGGTCGCCGATGGGGAGACGGACGAGGAGACGGACGTGCGAGAACTGGTGTGGCGGACCGACCGGGGGGCGCGTCCGATCGTGGCCGCGCTGGCGCTCGTGGGTCTGCAGGTCCTCGCGCTCGTCGCGGTCGTGGTCGTCGGCGCCGCCTCGCTGCTCTCGCACGACGCGCCCGCCTCCGCCGCGCTCCCGGGCGGCGGTGACGGGACCGGGACGGGCGACACCTCCTGGGGCCTCGTCATCGCCGCTGTCGTCGGGGGCGCGATCCTGGTGCTCCTGGGATGGGCGCTCGCCTACGCGCGTGGCTGGGCCAAGGGCCCTCTCGTCACGGTCGAGCTGCTCGCCGTCCTCGCCGGCATCTCCACCGCGACCAGCGGGCAGCCCGCCGAGGGGCTCGCCCTGGGCGTGCCTGCGGCGGCGGTCGTCGTGCTGCTGTTCCTGCCGGGGGTGGCAGCCGCGACCACGAGCGAGCACCGCCGCCGCGGCGCGTACCCCAAGGACTGAGGCGGAGTGGCCTCTGTCCGACCAGAGGTGCCGACGGACCGAGGGCCGAGAAGAGCGCGCATCGGTTGAGTGACGGATGTGCAGGTCTTCCTGCACATCCGTCACACAACCGGCATGGCACAGGGCCGCCGGATCACTCCACCGCGAGGGCCTCGACCGGGGAGGTGCGGGTCGCGCTGCGGGCCGGGGCCACCGAGGCGATCAGGCCGGCGACCAGCGCCACGGCGATCACCACGGCCACGTCCCGCCACGGCACCGTGAGGTGCACGTCGCCCACCACGTTGAGCACCACCCAGGAGCCCGCCCACCCGTACAGCAGGCCGAGCACGACCCCGAGCACGGCGCCCACCCCCGCGATGAACGCGCCCTCCACGGCGAGCATCGATCGCAGCTGCCGCTTGCTGAGCCCGATCGCCCGCAGCGTGGCCGACTCGCGTCGGCGCTCCAGGACCGACAGCGCGAGCGTGTTCGCGACGCCGATGAGGGCGATGAGCACCGCGACGGCGAGCAGTCCGACCACGACCGCGAGGATCGTGTCGATCACCTGCTCCATGAGCTGGCGCTCCGCGGCCGGCGAGGTGGTCCAGTGCTGCGTGGCGGCCAGCGCGTCGTCGATGCGGTCGACGACGTCGGAGGCGCTCGCTCCCGAGGAGAACGCGACCAGCGTGCGCCACTGCAGCGACGTCCCCGTCGGCAGCTTCGCCATCGTGGCGGGCGTGACGTAGGCGGTGCTGCCGGCCATGTCGTGGACGCGCACCGTGAGCTGCGGACCGCTCGCGTCGCCGAGGTGCACCGTCTCACCGGTGCGCAGGGCGGGGGAGAAGCCCTCCTTCGCGGCCCGTGGGCTGATCAGCAGAGTGCCGTCGGTGAGGCCGCGCAGCGAGCCGTCGTGCATCACGCGCTCGGCCTGGTCCGGGGAGAGGCCGGCGACCTCGCCGCCGCCCTGCACCCGGCCGTCCCCGGTGACGACGCCGCCCCCGAGCACCGGGACCGCGACCGCGGCCGCCACCCCGCTGACGGTCGTGACCTCGGTCGTCGCCGCCTGGACGGCCGCGCTCCCGGGATCGCCTCCGAAGTCGACGACGGCGTCGACGGGGTAGGTCTCGTCCAGCGCCCCGTCCAGGGAGGACCGCGCGCTCGTCGCGCCGACCGACATCATCGTGACGAGCGTGACCCCGATGAGCAGCGCGGTGCTCGTGGCGGCGATCCTCCGAGGGTTGCGCACCGCGTTGGCCGTGGCGAGACGCGCCGCGGGACCGCTGCGCGAGACGAGCGCACCGACCCGGCGGGCGACCGGAGGCAGCCAGAAGACCGCGGCGAGCACGATGCCGACGAAGGACGCGGCACCTCCGACGATGCCGACGAGCAGCCCCGCGAGCACCTCGACGCGTGCGAGGAGCAGCGCGCCGATCAGCAGCACCGCGCCCCCGATGCCCAGCAGGCCGGAGAACACCATGCGCACGAGCCCGGCGCGCGAGCGCGCCTCGATCGGCTCCGCCGGGCGCAGCGCGGCGAGTGGCGGCACGCGCGTCGCCTCCCGCGCGGGGAGCAGGCAGGCCAGGACGGTCACGAGGGTCCCCACCACGACCGGCACGAGGATGCTCACCAGGGAGAAGGAGACCACCTCGGGCAGCGGCACGGAGACGTCGAGCCGCCCCGCGACCAGCAGGCCGCCCTGCACGAGCCCGGTGCCCAGGACGAACCCCGCGGCGGAGGCGGCGAGGCCGAGGATGCTGGCCTCGAGCAGCACCGACCGGCGCAGCTGCGCGGCGGACGCGCCGCTGCACCGCAGCAGCGCCAGCGTGCGGCGACGCTGGGCGACGATCACCTGGAACGTGTTGGCGATGACCAGGGCGGCCACCACGAGAGCGAGGCCGGCGAAGCCGAGGATGAAGGCGGTGAAGATGTTCTGCCCGTCCGAGATCGCGCTGATGGCCTTGTCCGCGGCGTCGGCCCGGCTGATCGCCGCGAGCGTCGGGTCTGCGGCAGTGACGGCACGGGCGACCTGGTCCGGGTCGGCGCCCGGCTGCACGCTCACGAGCAGGTTCGTGGCCCAGGGCGCGGCGACGACGGTCGTCTCGTCCCCGTCCACGGCCCGCGTGACGGGGGAGAACCGGTCGAGGCCGCCGGGGGTCACCAGACCGGGGATGCCGTCCATCGCGTGCGCGTGGTGCGGGTCGTCCACGATCCCGACGACGGTCCAGGTCACGGGGGTGTTCAGCGCGTCCGCGCTGCCGGTCTCCCCCGGTGCGGCCGCGTCGGCGAGGTCCTCCGCGCCCTGGTCCCCGTCCCCGCCCGAGTACGTGCTGAGGTCGGTGTCCACCGTCGTCACGCGCGAGCCCACCGCGACGCCGAGGCGGTCCGCGACGCTCTGCGAGAGCGCGATCTCGTGGTCCGCCGCGGGGGCACGACCGGTGGCGATGCCATAGGTCCGCAGCGTGGTGACCGAGGTCGTCGGCGTGAGGTCGAGGTTCGCCAGGACCGGGTCGGCGGCCCCGTCCTTGCGCACCGTGACGCTGCGGGTGAGGTCGGAGGCGACGCCTGCGACGCCGGGCACTCCGCCGACGGTCGCGGCGGCCCGCGCAGCCTGCGCGGCCGTCCACTCGCTCTGGTCCGCGCGTGCCACGACGAGGTCGGCGTGGGCGAACTGCGCCGTCACGGAGTCGTTCGTTCCCTGCTGCAGCGCGGCCGCGGCGAGGAAGGTGGCGGTGACGAAGCCGGTGCCGATCGCGATCGCGATCCCGGCGGCGACGAGCCGGCCGAGGCTCCGTCGCATCTGGGCGAGGGTGAGGCGGAACATCAGCGCGCCACCTCGCCCGTGTCGCCGAGGAGCGCGGCACCGCCGAGCGGGCCGGGCGGCGTGCCCGCGTCGTCGACGGCCCGCAGCGCGTCGAGGCCCGTGAGCACGGCCTCGGGGGTCGGGTCCTGGATGTCGCCGGCGATCTTGCCGTCGGCGAGGAGCACCACCCGGTCCGCGTAGGCGGCGGCGGCGGGGTCGTGCGTGACCATGATGATGGTGCGGCCGAGCTCGCGCACCGAGCGCCGCAGGAAGCTCAGCACCTCGGCCCCGGCGCGGCTGTCCAGGTTCCCGGTGGGCTCGTCCGCGAAGACGACGTCGGGACGGGAGATCAGCGCCCGGGCGATCGCGACGCGCTGCTGCTGGCCGCCGGACAGCTCGCTGGGCCGGTGCTCGAGACGCTCGCCGAGCCCGAGCGTCGCGACGAGCGTGTCGAACCACGCCTTCTCGACCTTGCGGCCGGCGAGCTCGACGGGGAGCGTGATGTTCTGCGCGGCCGTGAACATCGGCAGCAGGTTGAAGGACTGGAACACGAAGCCGACGCTGCTGCGCCGCAGCTCGGTGAGCCCCTTGTCGTCGAGCCCGGTGACCTCGGTGCTGCCGACGAAGGCGTGCCCGGACGTCGCGGTGTCGAGCCCGGCGAGCACGTGCATGAGCGTCGACTTGCCGGAGCCGGACGGTCCCATGATGGCGGTGAAGTGCCCGGCCGCGAAGTCGATGTCGATGCCGTCGAGGGCTCGGACCTGCGCGGCGCCCTCGCCGTACGTCTTGTGCAGCGCGCGGGCGTGCACGGCGGCGGCGGCGGCTCGCGTGGGTGCGGGAGCAGCGGACGTGCTCATGGGTCCTCCAGTCGGTGGTGGGTCGCGACCGCGCTCGGTCGCGGTGGTTCTCGATCGCACTGCCACGCTAGGGAGGTCCACAGGGTGGGCACATCCACCCCTGGTCGGGTCTTCGCCGCGCCGTCTACGACCGCCGTCTACGACCACGGTCGTAGACGGCGGTCAGGAGCCGGGGCGCACCAGCCCCGCCTCGTAGGCGGTGACCACGGCCTGCACGCGGTCGCGCGCCCGGAGCTTGGCCAGCACCTTGCCGACGTGCGTCTTCACCGTCGCCTCGGCGACCACGAGCTCGGCGGCGATCTCCTGGTTCGAGCGGCCCCGGGCCATCAGCACGAGGACCTCGCGCTCGCGGTCGGTCAGCTCGGCCATGCCTGGGTGGGGCGAGGGCAGCGACGCGTCCGGCGACGCGGCGTCCGGGGCCCCGGACGCCGCAGGGGTGACCAGGTGGTCGAGGAGGCGCCTCGTCGTGGACGGCGCGATGACGGCGTCGCCCCGGTGGACGGTGCGGATGGCCGCGAGCATCTCCTCGGGCGGCGTGTCCTTGAGCAGGAACCCGCTCGCTCCCGCGCGGATCGCGGCGAGGGCGTACTCGTCCAGGTCGAAGGTGGTCAGGACGACCACGCGCGGCGACCGGTCGAGCCCGGACCACGCGGCGGTGAGGCGCTCGGTCGCGCCGATGCCGTCGAGCCGCGGCATGCGCACGTCCATGAGCACGACGTCCACCTCCCCGGCCGCCAGCGTCTCCACGGCGGTCTCGCCGTCGTCGGCCTCGGCGACCACGGCGAGGTCGGGCTGGGAGTCGATGACCATGCGGAAGCCGGCCCGCAGCAGGGCCTGGTCGTCCACGATGGCGACGCGGATCGGCGGGGTCATGACGGTTCCTCCGGGGGATCGGGTGCGTGGACGGCCGGGGGCAGGGGGAGCGTGAGGATCACCCGGTAGCCGCCGCCCGGCCGCGGACCCGCCACGAGGGTGCCCTGGAACATGGCGGCGCGCTCGCTCATGCCGATGACGCCGTGGCCCGCGCCGTCGCTGGTCGCGGCGGCGCCCCGCCCGTCGTCGGTCACCTGGAGGACGACGCGGTCGGGGTGCCACATGAGCATGACGGAGGCTCTCACCTCCGGACCGGCGTGCTTGAGGATGTTGGTCAGCGCCTCCTGGCACACCCGGTGCACGGTGAGCGCGGCGCCCGGCGGCAGCTCGCGCCGCGTGCCGGTGGTGCCGAAGGAGACCTTGACCCCGGCGGCGCGCACCTGCTCGACGAGCGCAGCGATCCCGTCGATGTCGGGCTGCGGTGCGAGCGAGGCCCCCTGCCTGCCGGGTCCGGGCCGGCCGTTCTCGTCGACGTCGGTCGTGCCGGCCGGGTCGGAGCGCAGCACGCCCAGGAGCCGGCGCATGTCCGCGAGAGCGGCGCGCCCGGTCTCCGCGATGGTCGACAGGGCCCGTGCCGCGGCCTCCGGCTCGGTCGCCGCGGCGTAGCGCCCACCGTCGGCCTGGGCGACCACCACGGACAGCGAGTGCGCGACGATGTCGTGCATCTCCCGCGCGATCCGGGTGCGCTCGGCGGACGCCGCCAGCTGGGCCTGCTGGTCGCGCTCGTGCTCGAGCCGGGCGGCACGGTCGTGCAGGGCGGCGATCTGCTCGCGGCGCGACCGGCGGACGAGGGCGAGCGCCCAGGTCGCGAGGAACAGCAGCGCCATGACGACGAAGAACGCCGTGGCGTCGACCATCGCGCCCGAGGCGTGCCGGAACGTGAGCGCGCTGACGAAGGCCGAGCCGGCCATCGCCCCGGCCGCCGCGACGCGGTGCGCCCAGCGCGGCCCGTGGACGGTCACCGACCACAGCGAGACGAGCACCAGGAGGTCGGCCGGGACCACGAGCGCGTAGCCGAGGAGTAGGTGGGCGAGCGCGGCCGAGTAGACCAGCACCACCGACAGGACCGGTCGGCGTCGTCGCACCGCGAGCGGCGCGACGACGAGCACGGTGAAGACGAGCGCGACCACCTCGTCCCGCGTGGTGTGCGACAGCGCCTCGGTCGGCGAGGCCCAGGCGGCGCGCGTGGCGAGGCACAGCAGCAGGAGCGCGACGGTGCCCGTGGTGTCGACCGCGACCCGGTGGCGGTCGAGCCACGCGTTGAACCGCTCGCTCGTGGTCTGGTGGGGCACGGCTCCACGATATGGGCTCCGCGTGCGGCACGGTGCGCTCGGCCCTGCCCGGCCCCTGTGCGAGGTCCTTGCCGTCCTCGCGATGCCCCTGACGAGTGATGACCTAACATTGGTCCATGACTCGCGTACTGCTGGCAGAGGACGACCCGGCCATTGCCGAGCCTTTGGCTCGCGCCCTGGCTCGTGAAGGGTACGACGTCTCTGCGCACGGCACGGGGCAGGAGGCGATCGACGGCGCTGCCGGTGCCGACCTCCTGGTCCTCGACCTCGGCCTGCCCGACATGGACGGCCTCGACGTCGCGCGCGCGATCCGGGCGCAGGGGCTGACGACACCGGTCCTCGTGCTCACCGCGCGCGCCGACGAGGTGGACCTCGTCGTCGGCCTCGACGCCGGCGCCGACGACTACGTCACCAAGCCCTTCCGCCTCGCCGAGCTCCTCGCCCGGGTACGGGCGCTGCTGCGCCGCAGCCACGGGGACGCTGTGGACGTCGAGGAGCTGCGCGCGCAGGACGTGCGCGTCGAGGTCGCCGCGCACCGCGCCTTCCAGGGCGACCGCGAGCTGCACCTGACGACCAAGGAGTTCGAGCTGCTGCGGGTCCTCGTGCAGAACGCCGGCACGGTGGTGGTGCGCGAGACGCTCATGCGCGAGGTCTGGGGCTCGGAGCCGGTGGGCTCGACCAAGACCCTCGACATGCACGTGTCGTGGCTGCGCCGCAAGCTCGGTGACGACGCGAACTCCCCGAGCTACATCTCGACCGTGCGCGGGCTCGGCTTCCGCTTCGAGTCGCCGGTGGCCTAGTCCGTGCGTCGACGGGTCCTGCAAGCCACCGTCGCCACGGTGGTCGTCGCCGTCGTCCTGCTCGGCGTGCCGCTCGCGCTCTTCGGGGCGAACTTCGTCCACTCCAACGAGACGCGCAAGCTCCAGTCGCGCGTCGAGCAGGTGGGGCGCGTCGTGGACGGCCGGCTGCAGCGCGGCGAGACCGTCGACGACCAGCTGCTGGAGCGCTACGCGGGCGGTCGGAGCACGGGCTCGCTGGCGGGCAACGTGCTCGTCGTCACGGCCCAGGGGGACCAGGCCGAGGCCGGTGACCCGGTCGAGGGGCGCAGCATCGAGATCCCGTACCGCACCGACGCGAACACGATCGTGGTGCTCACCGTCTCTGCGTGGGACGTGTTCTGGCGCAGCATCCAGGTGGTGCTCGCGGTGGTCGCGCTGTGCGTGGTCGCGGTCGCGGCGGGCATCGCGATGGCGGTGTGGCAGGCCAACCGGCTGGCGGCGCCCCTCGTCTACCTCGCGGCCTCCGCCCAGCAGCTCGGCTCGGGCCAGGTGCGCCCGGAGCTGCAGCCCTCGGGCGTGGAGGAGATCGACCTCGTGGCTGCGGAGCTCGCGCGCAGCGCCGACCACATGGCCGCTCGCCTCGCCGTCGAGCGCCAGTTCGCCTCGGACGCCTCGCACCAGCTGCGCACGCCGCTGACGGCTCTGTCGATGCGGCTCGAGGAGATCATGATGACGGCCGCCGAGCCGGACGTGCAGGAGGAGGCCCGCAAGTCCCTCGAGCAGGTCGAGCGGCTGGCCGACGTCGTCGACGACCTGCTGCTGCGGTCCCGCCAGGCCTCGGGAGGGACGACCGAGGTGCTGCGGCTCGTCGACCTCACCGACCAGCAGGTGGACGAGTGGGGGCCCACCTTCGAGGCGGCCGGGCGCCGGCTCGTGATCGACGTCCCCGAGGACATGAAGGTGCTCGCCACGCCGGGCGGGCTCGCGCAGGTGGTGGCGACGCTCCTCGAGAACTCCCTCAAACACGGTGGCGGCACGACCACCGTCGCCGCGCAGCACAGCGGGGCCAACAAGGCCGTCGTCCTCACCGTCGGTGACGAGGGGGAGGGCGTCGACGACGCGATCGCCGGACGGATCTTCGAGCGGGAGGTGACCTCCGGGAAGGGCACCGGGCTGGGGCTCGCGCTCGCCCGTGACCTGGTCACCGCGGACGGCGGCCGTCTGGAGCTGTCCCAGCGGCACCCCGCGGTGTTCTCCGTGTTCCTCTCGGGGGCGCCCTCCACCCTCGACCCCGAGGACGTGATGCCTCGTGGCCGGGTCACCTCGGTGAGACGCAAGACGGGACACCGCCGCCGCAGGCGCTCCTAGTCGGAGCCGTGCCCCTGGTCGGCACCGGGGGCGCCGGTGAAGACCCACCGCTTGTAGCCGACGTAGCGGAACGCGGTGGCGAGCACCAGCCCCACGCCGTTGGCCGACACGTTGTCGGCCAGCGCGCTCGTGCGGCCGAGGAGGTAGTGGCTCACCCACAGGCACGCCACGGCGATCAGCATGCCCGCGACGTTGATCAGCCCGTAGACGACGAGCTCACGGGCCCGGGAACCGGTGCGCTGGTCCGTGAAGGTCCAGTAGCGGTTCCCCAACCAGGCGACGAGCGTCGCCACGGCCACCGAGACGATCTTCGCGGTGATGGGGCGCTCGCCGAGCAGGTGCCCGGGCCCGAAGCGAAGCAGGTTGAACAGGCCGACGTCGACCACGAAGGCGATCGCGCCCACGAAGCCGAACTTCACGAGCTCGACGGCGAGCGCGTACAGGCGGTGGGTGCGCAGCCGCCGGGTGCGGGGCGTCGCGCCGCCGTCCACCCGCTCTGCCTCGTCCAGGACCGTGCCCCCGTTCACCTGCTCAGCGTAGCCGCTAGTAGGCTGTCCGACTGTGGCAGCACCGACAATCGCAGTGATCGGCGGGGGACAGCTCGCACGGATGATGGCCCCGGCGGCCGGGGAGCTGGGCGTGCACCTGCGGGTGCTCGCGGAGGCGCCGGACTCCTCGGCGGCGCAGGTCGTCGTGGACTCCCCGGTCGGGGCCGCGAGCGACGAGACGGCCGTGCGTGACCTGGTCGCGGGGGCGGACGTGCTCACCTTCGAGCACGAGCACGTCCCCGGGGCGCTGCTCGAGGCGCTCCAGGGCGAGGGGCTGCCGGTGCACCCGGGCCCGGACGCTCTGCTCCACGCGCAGGACAAGATCGCCATGCGCACGCGCCTGACCGAGCTGGGCCTGCCGTGCCCCCGGTGGCGGGCGCTGCCCGCCGGCCGGGAGGCAGCGGCCTCCGCGCTCGAGGAGTTCCTCGACGACGTGGCGGCGGACGACGCGTCCGCGCCGCGCGGGGGGCGCAGCGCCGTCGTCAAGACCTCCCGCGGCGGGTACGACGGCAAGGGCGTGCGCGTGGTCGCGAGCGCGGACGACGTCGCGGACTGGCTGGACGAGGCGGCGGACGGTGGTGTGCCGCTGCTCGTCGAGGAGAAGGTGCCCTTCATCCGTGAGCTCTCCGTGCTCGTGGCGCGCCGCCCGAGCGGCGAGGTGCGCACCTGGCCCGTGGTCGAGTCGATCCAGGCCGACGGGGTGTGCTCGGTCGTCGTCGCGCCGGCGCCGGACCTGCCCGAGGAGACCGCCGACCGCGCGCGACAGGTCGCCGTGAGCGTGGCCGAGGGGCTCGGTGTCACCGGCGTGCTCGCCGTGGAGATGTTCGAGGTCCCCGGACCCCGCGGGACGACGGAGATCGCCGTCAACGAGCTCGCCATGCGGCCCCACAACAGCGGGCACTGGACCATCGACGGCGCCGTCACGAGCCAGTTCGAGCAGCACCTGCGGGCCGTGCTCGACCTGCCGCTCGGCGACACGAGCCCCCGCGCTCCCTGGACCGTCATGGCCAACGTGCTCGGCTCCACGCTCGAGGAGCTGACCGATGCGCTGCCGGCCCTGCTCGCGGCCTTCCCCGAGGCGCGCGTCAACCTCTACGGCAAGGGCGTCCGCCCGGGCCGCAAGCTCGGTCACGTCAACGTGAGCGGCGACGACCTCGACGTCGTGCGCCGTCGTGCCGAGGCCGCCGCCGCGCTGCTGCGCGGCGAGAGCCCCGCCGAGGCGATCCCCGGCACCTCCACCACCACCGCAGGAGCGACAGCATGAGCGAGGCAGCACCGGTCGTCGGCATCGTCATGGGCTCGGACTCCGACTGGCCGGTCATGGAGGCGGCCGCCGACGCGCTCGCCGAGCTGGGTGTGCCGGTGGAGGTCGACGTGGTCTCCGCGCACCGCATGCCGACCGAGATGATCGAGTACGGCCGCACCGCCTCGGAGCGAGGGCTGCGCGTCATCGTGGCAGGAGCGGGCGGCGCCGCCCACCTGCCCGGCATGCTCGCGGCGGTCACGCCGCTGCCGGTGATCGGCGTGCCGGTCCCGCTGCGCCACCTCGACGGCATGGACTCGCTGCTGTCGATCGTGCAGATGCCCGGCGGGGTCCCGGTCGCGACGGTCTCCGTCGGCGGTGCGAAGAACGCCGGGCTGCTCGCCGCGCGGATCCTCGCGGCAGGCACCGACGAGGACTCCCTCGCGCTGCGCGGGCGCATGGTCGAGTACCAGGCGCGGCTCAAGGAGCAGGCGCAGAGCAAGGGCGCGGCGCTGCGGGCGTCGCGAGAGCGGCACGCCGGCTTCTGAGCGTCCCGGGGGCCCTACTGCATGCCGTTGACCTCGCCGGGCTCGAGCGTGCCGTCACGGACCGCGGTCCAGAAGGCCGGCGACGTGTCCGGGTCGAGCAGCACCGAGGAGCCGACGCCGCCCGGGCGGTAGTCGAGGTCCTTGATCGGCGGCGTCCCGGTCACGCCCTTGTCCCCGTTGGCGTTGCGGAAGGCGAGCGCGAGCCGCCCGAGGTCGATGATCCCGGCGTCCTCGTCGACGTGCGTCGCGGCCGCGCCGGCCTTGATGAGCGCGACCTGTCGGCCGGGGCTGACGAAGAGGCTCTTGTCCTTGAGCTGCGTGGAGATCGCCGAGATGACCTGGCGCTGGCGCTCCCCGCGGCCGATGTCCCCCTTGGGGTCGGCGTAGCGCATGCGTGAGAAGGCGAGGGCCTTGGAGCCGCCCACCGTGTGGCAGCCTGCCTTCCACTTGAGGTGGGACTTCTTGTCGTCGACGTCGTAGTCGAGGCACAGGCGCACGCCGCCGACGGCGTCCACGATCTCCTTCACGCCCCCGAAGCCCACCTCGACGTAGTGGTCGACCTTCATGCCGGTGAGCTTCTCGACCGTCTCGACCAGCAGGGGCGCCCCGCCGTAGGAGTACGCGGCGTTGATCTTGTTCGACCCGTGGCCGGGGATCTTCACGTAGCTGTCGCGGGGGATGGAGATGAGCGAGGTCGTGCCGTGCTCGGGGACGTGCAGGACCATGATCGTGTCGGTGCGGGCACCGGTGATCGTGGAGCCCGGGTCGGTCTCCGCGCGCGAGTCGGAGCCCGCGATGAGATAGGTGGTGCCCGGCGTCGCGGCGTGGTCGCTGAGCGCGTCCACGTGCTGCAGCTTGCCGTCCGCCCACATCACGAGCCCGACCGGCCAGGCGACGAGGCAGGCGAGCAGCAGACAGGCGACGGTGATGACGATGGCGCGTCGACGACGACGGCGCCGCGGCCTGCTGCCGTCCCCGTCGGCGGGGACGGCGGCCGCCTCGTCGAGCGCGGGACCGGGTGGCCGGGGCCCGCGAGGGCCGTCGGTGCCCTCGGGCCGCTGACCGGTGGCGGGGCGGCTCGTCACACCGGGACGACGCGGCACGGGCCGCGCACCACCGGCCGGCGCGGGGCGGCGGTCTCCGGGCGCGTACGACTGCGGCGCAGCACCGTCCTCTGCCGACGGCGGCGACACCGGTGACACCTTGGTCGCGTCTACCGCATCGTCGCCGGCGCCGACGGGCACCGCGTCGCCCGCGGAGCGGGGACGCTGCGCCCCGCGTGACTGCGGGGTGAAGCTCGGCGGCGGGGTCCGGCGGGGGTCGTTGCTCGGGGTCATGGGCCTCAGCTGCAGACGGCGGTCTTGTCGGCCGCGTTGAACGCCTCGCGGGCGGGCGTCTTGGTCTGGGTCGGGGTGGACTTCGAGGTGCTGGTGCCGGACGAGGAGGAGTCCGAGGTCTTCGACGTCGTCTCCGCGATCGGCTTGTCGTCGATCATGTTCTGCCAGACGACGTCCGCCGCCGACGTCATGATGACGCGGTTGTGGTCCGCAGGGTAGGCCCCGATGGGGATGGTCATGAAGGTGACGTTCTTGGGTCGGATGCCGCGCATGGCGTAGGCCAGGCCCACGAGCTTCTTGGTGCTCTTGAGCGTGTCGGTCACGGTCAACGACTTGGTCAGCGCGTCCGC
>Ga0180223_1000189_pt1 | contig 110486 bp, 91 predicted proteins | sample eDN5th30CKraftOP_FD_151337 | JGI IMG/M metagenome (GOLD analysis project Ga0180223, IMG submission 151337) | Enriched Organic Plus compost microbial communities from Emeryville, California, USA - eDNA 5th pass 30_C Kraft OP (version 2) (version 2) ...
CATGGTGAACAGCTACGTTCCCCACTGCTGGGCCACCCTGCGCCGCTGGCAACAGGCCCAGGAAGCCGGACGCACGCTGGTGACCGAACGCGAGTACGACATTGTCGCCGAGCACCTGGAACAGGCACGGCAGCAGTTGCGCGAGGAACGCCGGCGACTCTACGAAGATCGCCATGGCCAGGGGCAGCAGAAGGAGTCCGCCATCGCCGCCCTGAGCGCGGAGATCGAGCGCCTGGAGCAGGCGCGGCAACGCCTGGCGACGCTGCGCTACCGAGTGCCCTCGCTGGTCGACCTGTACGGCAGCCTGGCCAGGTCGCCGAGCCTGGAAGCGGCGCGTACACGCTGGACGAACCACATGGAGAACCGCGTGCAGGAGCAGTTGGCGATGATTCCCGCCTCGCCGCTGGACGACTATCGCATGAGCGCGACCCGGGGTGTGCCCGATGTCGATACGCTTGGTTGAGCGGCCTTGGCAGAAGCGGGGAGGACTGGGGCCGGCGCCTGGAGATCAGTTGTTCCTCCTGAGGCGGTTATAAGCTCAGGCAAAATCGTTCTGCCGCCGCCCGGCGGGCATTGCTCCGGGTCATTGACCGGCGCTGGCGCCGCTCGCATCCTCAGGGCTTTCTGCCCACCAAGGATGCTCGAACAATGAAACTGGAAACCCTGGCGATCCACGCCGGCTACAGCCCCGACCCGACCACCAAGGCAGTGGCCGTGCCGATCTACCAGACCACCTCCTACGCCTTCGACGACACCCAGCACGGCGCCGACCTGTTCGACCTGAAGGTGGCCGGCAACATCTACACGCGGATCATGAACCCCACCAACGACGTGCTGGAGCAGCGCGTCGCCGCCCTGGAAGGCGGCGTCGGCGCGCTGGCCGTGGCCTCGGGCATGGCCGCCATCACCTACGCCATCCAGACGGTGGCCGAGGCCGGCGACAACATCGTCTCGGTGGCCAAGCTCTACGGCGGCACCTACAACCTGCTGGCCCACACCCTGCCGCGCTTCGGCATCCAGACGCGCTTCGCGCCCCACGACGATGTGGCCGCGCTGGAAGCGCTGATCGACGAGCGCACCAAGGCAGTGTTCTGCGAGTCCATCGGCAACCCGGCGGGCAACATCGTCGACCTCCAGGCCCTGGCCGACGCCGCGCACCGCCATGGCGTGCCGCTGATCGTCGACAACACCGTGGCCACGCCCATCCTCTGCCGGCCCTTAGAGCACGGCGCGGACATCGTGGTGCATTCGCTGACCAAGTACATCGGCGGCCACGGCACCAGCATCGGCGGCATCGTGGTCGATTCCGGCAAGTTCCCCTGGGCGCAGCACAAGGAACGCTTCCCGCTGCTCAACACCCCGGACCCGTCCTACCACGGCGTGACCTACACCGAGGCCTTCGGCCCGGCCGCGTTCATCGGCCGCTGCCGCGTGGTGCCGCTGCGCAACACCGGCGCGGCGCTGTCGCCGTTCAACGCCTTCCTCATCCTCCAGGGCCTGGAGACCCTGGCCCTGCGCATGGAGCGCCACTGCGACAACGCGCTGAAGGTCGCCCATTACCTGGAGCAGCACCCGCAGGTGGCCTGGGTGAAATACGCCGGCCTGCCGGAGCACCCCGAGCACGCCCTGGCCAAGCGCTACATGGACGGCAAGCCGGCCTCGATCCTGTCCTTCGGCATCCAGGGCGGCGCCGAGGCTGGCGCGCGCTTCATCGACGCGCTGAAGCTGGTGGTGCGCCTGGTCAACATCGGCGACGCCAAGTCCCTGGCCTGCCACCCGGCCAGCACCACCCACCGCCAGCTCAACGCCGAGGAACTGGCCCGCGCCGGGGTGAGCCAGGACATGGTGCGGCTGTCCATCGGCATCGAGCACAGCGACGACATCATCGCCGACCTAGAACAGGCCCTGGCCGCCGCCGCGGCTTGATATCCGCCGGACGCGGCTCCAGATTGGGGGAATCCCCTTCCGGAGCCGCGCCATGACCGACCCCCTGCTGATTCCCTGCCCGCACTGCGGCGGCCTGAACCGCCTGCCGGCCGCGCGCCTGGGCGACCATCCGCGCTGCGGGCGCTGCAAGCACGAGGTGCTGCCGGGCAAGCCCTTCACCGTCGACGAAGCCGGCTTCGCCGCCCAGCTCAAGGGCGACCTGCCGCTGCTGCTGGACGTCTGGGCCGACTGGTGTGGCCCGTGCAAGGCCTTCGCGCCCACCTTCGAACAGGCCGCCGCGCGGCTTTCCGGGCGCTGCCGCCTGGCCAAGCTGGACAGCGAGGCCAACCAGCGCCTGGCCGGGCAACTGGGCATCCGCTCCATCCCCAGCCTGATCCTCTTCAAGGACGGCCGCGAAGCGGCGCGCCAGAGCGGCGCCCTGCCGCTGCCGCAGCTGCTCGACTGGCTGGCCCGCCAGGGCCTGTGAGGCGCCGCGACCGCTTCGGTCAGCGCGCCTGAGCGAAGCGGTCATTGCCCGCCGCGGCAGGGCGGCTAGGCTTGCCTGGACAGAACAAGAAGCGGAGCCGCCCGATGTCCTTTCCCGTCGAATTCGTCCGCCAGATGACCGAAGAGCACATCGCCTTCGTCAAGCGCTGCGGGCTCAAGGCCGAAATCCTCGAACGCGGCCACGTGCGCCTGCGCATGCCGCTGCACGGCAACGAGAACCACCTGGGCAACATGTACGCCGGCGCCCTCTTCACCCTCGCCGAGCTGCCCGGCGGCGTCATCACCCTGACCAGCTTCGACAGCCACCGCTTCTACCCCATCGTCAAGGAAGCCGGCCTGCGCTTTCGCCGCCCGGCGGCCAGCGACGTGCGGGTGGAGGCCCGCCTGGACGAGGCCGAGCTCAAGCGCATCGCCGAGGAGGCCACGCTCAACGGCAAGGCCGAGTACGTGCTGGAACTGCAGCTCAAGGACGTCCACGGCGAGGTGGTAGCGGAAAGCCGCGCCGTCTATCAGCTGCGCAGCCGTTGATCCGCGGCCCTTGCGCTGCGTCAACATGGGCGCGCGCGGCTGGGCCAGAGTGGTGGGACCGCCGGAGGATCCCACCATGCCCAAGCACATCCTGGTCGCCCACGACCTCAGCGTCGAAGCCGACGTCGCCGTGCGCCGCGCCGCGCAACTGGCCGCCGAGCACGATGCCCGCGTCAGCCTGCTGCACGTCATCGAACAGCCCCTGGGCGCGCCGCTGCTGGCCAAGGCCCGGCAGAGCGCCGTCGCCGCGCTGCAGGACAGTGCCCGCAGCGCCGGCCTGACGGATTACCAGCCGCTGGTCGCCGAGGGCCGCCCGGCCAGCGTAATAGCCGCCACGGCGCAGGAGCTGCAGGCGGACCTGCTGGTCACCGGCACTCACCGCCAGGCGCTGGTGGAGCGTTTCGACGGCACCACCCTGGAACAGATCCTGCGCTGCAGCCGGGTGCCCGCGCTGCTGGTGACCGACTCGCAGCTGCGCCCCTACCGGCGGGCGCTCAGCGCCCTGGACTTCTCCGTCGGCGCCTGCCACGCCTGGCGCAGCGCCTGCGCCTGGCTGGCGCCGGGCGGCGAACTGCTGGCCCTGCATGCCTACGACGCCGGCAACGACCCCGCCCGGCTGCGCGAACGCCTGGACGAGCAACGCCAGCTGCTGGAACAGCTGATGCACGACGAGAGCCAGCAGGTGGGCGGCCCGCTGCCGCAACTCGAGTGCCTGGTGAGTTCGATGGGGGTTCGCGAAGCGCTGGACCACAGCCTGGCCGACTGGCAGCCGCAGCTACTGGTACTCGGCAGCCGCGGGCGCGGCGCGCTGCAACAGGCCCTGCTGGGCAGCACGGCGCGCTACTACCTGCGCCGGCCACCCTGCGACCTGCTGGTCAGTGCCTGAATAGAGCAGCTTCAAGCTTCAAGCTTCAAGCTTCAAGCTTCAAGCTTCAAGCTTCAGGCTTCAAGCAGACCGTGCAGTTCGACGAACTGCTGGGTCAGCTTGTGGCGGGGGTCGAGGTAGATCAGCGGGGTGCAGGCCTGGTGTGATTCGCGCATCTTCACCGAGCTCATCAGGTACACCGGCAGCACCGGCATTTCCTCTTCCACCAGTTCGTCGAGCAGTTGCTGCGGCAGGCTGGCGCGCGGCTGGAACTGGTTGACCACGATGCCCTCCACTTCCAGGTCCTCGTTGTGGTCCTCCTTCAGCTCCTCGATCTCGCGCAGCAGGCCGTACAGCGCCTGGCGGGAGAAGCTGTCGCAGTCGAAGGGGATCAGGCAGCGGTCGGCGGCGATCAGCGCGGATACCGTGTAGAAGTTCAGCGCCGGCGGGGTGTCCAGGTAGATGCGGTCGTAGTCCTCGGCCAGCTCGTCGAGCAGTTTGCGCAGCTTGTTGATCTTGTGCTTGGCCTCGAGCTTGGGCTGCAGGTCGGCCAGCTCGGCGGTGGCGGTCACCACATGGAGGTTGTCGAACGGCGTCTCGTAGATATCCACCTTGCCCTTGCGGGCGAAGGGGCCGCCGGAAAGGCTCTGCTTGAAGAAATCGGCGATGCCCATGGGCACGTCGTCGCCGGTCAGGCCGGTGAGGTAGTGGGTGGAATTGCCCTGGGCGTCCAGGTCCACCAGCAGCGTGCGGTAGCCCTCGGCGGCGCTCACGGCGGCCAGGTTGCAGGCAATGCTCGACTTGCCGACCCCGCCCTTCTGATTGAAAACCACGCGACGCATGAGCCCCCCTCCAAGCCGTTCAAGTGACAGCGGATTCTATGCAATGCCCATGACAAGGGCGAGCACTTGCGCATGCCGTCGGGCGGCGCCTAGGCCGCCGCGCCGCGGGTGACCAGCTCAATGAAGGCCAGCGCCGCCGGGGACCTCTCGCTGCGCCGCCGCACCAGCCATACCGAGCTGGTCGCGCCGGGGTCCAGCAGGGTGCGGTAGACCACCCCGTCCACCCGCGTGCGGCGGAACGAGCCGGGCAGCATGGACACGCCCAGCCCCGCCGCCACCAGGCCGATGATGGTCATGGCCTCGCCGGCCTCCTGGCTGATGCGCGGGGTGAAGCCAGCCTGCCGCGCCAGCGCCTGCAGTTGGTCGTAGAGGCCGGTGCCGTAGCTGCGTGGGAAGAACACGAAGGGCTCCTCGGCCAGCGCCGCCAGTTCCAGGCCCTCCAGCGAATCGCGGGCCAGCGGGTGGTCGGCGCGCAGCACCGCCACCAGCGGTTCGCTGAACAGTTCCACCGCCTCCAGCGAGGCCGGCAGCTGGAAGGAGCGGATCACCCCGACCTGCAGGCGCTCTTCCTGCAACGCTTCGACGATCTGCCGGCTGCTCATCTCCTGCAGGTCCAGGTGCACTTCCGGGTAGGCCTGGCGGAAGGCGTGGATGCTGCGCGGGATGGCCGAGGTGAAGGGCGCCGAGGCGGTGAAGCCGATGCGCAGCTCGCCCAGTTCGCCCTGGTGCGCGCGACGCGCCAGCAGCACCGCGCGGTCGACCTGGGCCAGCACCTGGCGCGCCTCGTCGAGGAACAGCCGGCCGGCCTCGGTCAACGCCACCCGGCGGTTGGTGCGCTCCAGCAGGCGCGCGCCTATCTCCTCCTCCAGCGCCTGGATCTGCTGGCTCAGCGGCGGCTGGGAGATGCCCAGGGCCTCGGCGGCGCGGCCGAAATGCAGTTCCTCGGCGACGGCGATGAAGTAACGCAGGTGACGCAGCTCCATGGGCACCCCGAATGAGTCGAATTACACATCAAACGTGTCGATCAATATATTGGAAATAATAAAGGCCCTTCCTTATCCTTGTCACACAAGCCCAATAACGACTTTCCACTTTCTGCCAGCCTGGCTGCGCGGGCCGATCTCGCTCGCCGCGAGGCACACCCCTTTCCAGAATCGAGGTGAGTTGTGAGTCACTCTGCCGTGCGGGCTTCGTCGGATTCCGAACCCGCCTTGCTGCAGGCCGCCGAGGCGGCCAACCAGGCGCTGGCCGGCGCCGTGAACGACATCGAGAGCTACATCGAGAAAGGCACCCCGGCCTTCATGCGCACCTCTTTGGCGCTGTTCTCCGGCGGCTTCGCCACCTTCGCCCTGCTCTACTGCGTGCAGCCGATGATGCCGGTGCTGTCGCAGACCTTCGCCCTCAGCGCCGCGCAGAGCAGCCTGGTGCTGTCCATCGCGACCATCATGATGGCCCTCGGCCTGCTGGTCACCGGGCCGATTTCCGACGCCATCGGGCGCAAGCCGATCATGGTCGCCTCGCTGGCCTTCGCCGCCCTCTTCACCCTGGCCAGCGCGGTGATACCGACCTGGCACGGCGTGCTGGCCATGCGCGCGCTGGTCGGGCTGTCGCTCAGCGGCCTGGCGGCGGTGGGCATGACCTACCTGAGCGAGGAAATCCACCCGCAGCACATCGGCCTGTCCATGGGGCTGTACATCGGCGGCAACGCCATCGGCGGCATGAGCGGGCGGCTGATCACCGGCGTGCTGGTGGACTTCATGTCCTGGCACGCGGCCATCGCCATCCTCGGCGGCCTGGCCCTGGTGGCGGCCGTGGTGTTCTGGCGCATTCTCCCGGAGTCGCGCAACTTCCGCCCCACCCCGCTGAACCTCCGGCAACTGGCCGACGGCTTCGCCTCGCACCTGCGCGACGCCGGCCTGCCCTGGCTGTTCCTCGAGGGCTTCCTGCTGATGGGCGCCTTCGTCACCCTGTTCAACTACATCGGCTACCGCCTGCTGGCCGACCCGTACCACCTCAGCCAGGCCGTGGTCGGCGTGCTCTCGCTGGTGTACCTGGTGGGCATCTACAGCTCCGCCTGGGTCGGCTCGCTGGCCGATCGCCTGGGCCGGCGCAAGGTGCTCTGGGCGGTGATAGTGCTGATGCTCAGCGGCCTGCTGCTGACCCTGCTGCCGGCGCTGCCGCTGATAGTCGCGGGCATGCTGCTGTTCACCTTCGGCTTCTTCGCCGCGCACTCGGTGGCCAGCAGCTGGATCGGCCGCCGCGCGCTCAAGGCCAAGGGCCAGGCCTCGTCGCTGTACCTGTTCAGCTATTACCTGGGCTCCAGCGTGGCCGGCACCACCGGCGGGGTGTTCTGGCACCACTTCGGCTGGACCGGCGTCGGCCTGTTCATCGCCGCGCTGCTGAGCATCGCCGTGCTGGTGGCGTTGCACCTGGCGCGCCTGGCAGTGTTACCGCGCACCCTTCCCGCGCTGAGCACCCCGCACAACTGAGTAGTTTCTACACACTCAGTTTCGATTCTGTCGGCGACAGATATGCCAGTGTCGCCTCTGGATATGACATCCCCATGATCGCGACGCCCCTATCCCGGGGCGTCGTGGCACTTCTACCCAACTTTTTTCGCGCCTACGACCAAGGTCGTAACAAAATGTGGCGCGCATCTTGCGTTCAGGAAAAGGAACACCTCGTTGGATTATCAAAACGGCTTCGGCTGCGCAGGACGCATTTCCTTCCTTTTCTCGCTGTAGGTAACGCATGAGCAGTACCCCATCCGCCGGTCTGGCCCAGGGCCTGAAGAACCGCCACGTCACCATGTTGTCCATCGCCGGGGCCATCGGCGCCGGCCTCTTCGTCGGCTCCGGCCACGCCATCGCCGAAGCCGGCCCGGGTGTCATGGTCTCCTACCTGGTCGCCGGCCTGCTGGTGGTCCTGGTCATGCGCATGCTGGCCGAAATGGCCGTCGCGCAGCCGGACAGCGGCTCCTTCTCCACCTACGCCGACCGCGCCATCGGCCACTGGGCCGGCTTCACCATCGGCTGGCTGTACTGGTGGTTCTGGGTCCTGGTGATCCCGCTGGAGGCCAACGCCGCCGCCGCCATCATCCACGCCTGGATCCCCGGCGCGCCGATCTGGGTCCTGGCCTTCGTGATCACCGCGGCGCTGACCGTGACCAACCTGTTCAGCGTGAAGAACTACGGTGAGTTCGAGTTCTGGCTGGCGCTGATCAAGGTCGGCTCGATCATCGCCTTCCTGGTCATGGGTTGCGCGGCCATCTTCGGCGTCTCGCCGAACCCCGAGGTCAGCGGCATCAGCCACCTGTACGCCGAGGGCGGCTTCCTGCCCAAGGGCTGGGGCGCCGTGCTGGCGGCCCTGCTGACCACCATGTTCTCCTTCATGGGCTCGGAGATCGTCACCATCGCCGCCACCGAGTCCAAGGACCCGGCGCAGCAGATCACCCGCGCCACCAACTCGGTGATCTGGCGTATCGCCCTGTTCTACCTGCTGTCGATCCTGATCGTGGTCTGCCTGGTGCCGTGGAACGACCCGCGCCTGGTGAGCATGGGCTCCTACCAGACCGTGCTGGAGCACCTGCACGTGCCCTACGCCAAGCTGATCGTCGACATCATCGTCCTGGTCTCGGTGACCAGCTGCCTGAACTCGGCGCTCTACACCGCCTCGCGGATGATGTACTCGCTGAGCAAGCGCGGCGACGCCCCGCGCATCGCCCAGGTGACCAGCGCCAGCCGCACCCCGGTGTACGCCGTGCTGCTGTCCACCGCCATGGCCTTCCTGTGCACCTTCGCCAACTACCTGGCCCCGGCCGAAGTGTTCAACTTCCTGCTGGCCAGCTCCGGCGCCATCGCCCTGCTGGTGTACCTGGTGATCGCCATCTCGCAGCTGAACATGCGCAAGAAGCTGCTCGCCCAAGGCCACCAGCTGACGTTGAAGATGTGGCTGTTCCCCTGGCTGACCTGGGCGGTGATCCTGTTCATCGCCGGCGCCCTGGTAACCATGATGATCCGCCCGGACCATCGCATGGAGGTGGTCGCCACCGCCCTGCTGACCATCGTGGTCGTGTGCTCCGGCCTGCTGGTCTCGAACCGTCGCAAGGCCCAACGCGCCACAGGCTACGCGGCCGACGCCGCCTGACCGATAGCGCCCATGAAAAAGCCCCGCCAATGGCGGTAATGCTGTTCACTTAAGAAAGGATGCCGTTTCTCTGCCTGGGGGAAACGGTATTTTCATATGGCTGGGGCTATGGCTTGGCTTGCGAACGCGGAAACCCAGTTGCCTTGGCTTGGGTGTTTCTGCGCCGCACCGAGTCTGCCCGACCGTCTTGTTTCGCCCCCTCGGGCGAGTCCCTTTTGTCAAACGCCACAAAAGGAACCAAAAAGGCTTGCCCCGCATACGGGCCCGATGGAGCCGGGCTACCCTCGCGAATTCCCCCGCCACGGAGGCCCGCCCCGAGGGTACGTCCCTGTAGCCCATCGGGGCTCTCGCGACATCCATGTCGCATGACCTCCTGAGCGCCGGTTTCGTTCGGCCTGCTGAAGGGGCGTTCCGGTGCGCTCGGGTATTTCTCTGGAAGTCCAAAAGCCAGAGCGAATGCGCTTTGGCTTTTCGTAGGAGCGAGCTTGCTCGCGAGCCACCGCAGCTTCCGCTCAGTGATACTGCGCCGACAACTCGTGCACCGCCTCGAAGAAGGCGCCGGCGTGGGCCGGGTCGACTTCCGGGGTGATGCCGTGGCCGAGGTTGAACACGTGGCCGCTGCCCTGGCCGTAGGCGCCGAGGATGCGCGCCACTTCGCGGCGGATGGCTTCCGGGTTGGCGTAGAGCACCGACGGGTCCATATTGCCCTGCAGCGCCACCTTGTCGCCGACGCGGGCGCGGGCGCTGCCGATGTCGCAGGTCCAGTCCAGGCCCAGCGCTTCGGCGCCGGTGGCGGCCATGGATTCCAGCCACAGGCCGCCGCCCTTGGTGAAGAGGATCACCGGCACCTGGCGGCCGTCGTGCTCGCGGATCAGGCCGTCGACGATCTTCTTCATGTAGGCCAGGGAGAACTCCTGGTAGGCCGCCGACGACAGGCTGCCGCCCCAGGAGTCGAAGATCTGCACCGCCTGGGCGCCGGCGCGGATCTGCCCGTTGAGGTAGCTGGTGACCGACTGCGCCAGCTTGTCGAGCAGCGCGTGCATGGCCTGCGGGTTGTCGTAGAGCATCGCCTTGGACTTGCGGAAGTCCTTGCTGGAGCCGCCCTCGACCATATAGGTGGCGAGGGTCCAGGGACTGCCGGAGAAGCCGATCAGCGGCACCCGGCCGTTCAGCTCGCGGCGGATGGTGCGCACGGCGTCCATGACGTAGCCCAGGTCCTTCTCCGGATCGGGGATCGGCAGCGCCTCGATGTCGGCCAGGCTGGAGACCACCTTCTTGAAGCGCGGGCCCTCGCCGCTCTCGAAGAACAGGCCCTGGCCCATGGCGTCGGGGATGGTGAGGATGTCGGAGAAGAGGATCGCCGCGTCCAGCTGCGGGTAGCGGTCCAGCGGCTGCAGGGTCACCTCGCAGGCCAGCTGCGGGTTCATGCACAGGCTCATGAAGTCCCCGGCCTTGGCGCGGGTGGCGCGGTATTCCGGAAGATAGCGGCCGGCCTGGCGCATCATCCACACGGGGGTGACGTCGACGGGCTGCTTGAGCAGGGCACGGAGGAAGCGATCGTTCTTCAGGGCAGTCATGGCGGCATCCGGCAAAAAAGTGCGGGCATTTTCGCAAAGCCCAAAGCAAAAGGCACGGCGGGGGCCGTGCCTTTTGGCGGGAGCGGCATTCTGACGCAGCGGCGACAGGCTGAAGGCTGAAGGCTGAAGGCTGAAGGCTGAAGGCTGAAGGCTGAAGGCTGAAGGCTGAAGGCTGAAGGCTGAAGGCTGAAGACAAACAGCATAACTCCGGCCACTCCGCATCAAGCTCTTACGTACAGCCTCCAGCCTTACTCGTCTCCCCTCAAACGCCGAGGTAGTCGAGAATCCCCTCAGCCGCAGTGCGGCCTTCGAAAATCGCCGTCACCACCAGGTCGGAACCGCGGACCATGTCGCCGCCGGCGAAGATCTTCGGGTTGCTGGTCTGGTGCTTGAACTGCGCGGCGGCCGGGGCGATGACGCGGCCCTGGCTGTCGATCTCGACCTGGTGCTGCTCGAACCAGGGCGCCGGGCTCGGGCGGAAGCCGAAGGCGATCAGCACGGCTTCGGCCGGGATGATCTCCTCGGAGCCCGGGATCGGCTCGGGGCTGCGGCGGCCACGGGCGTCCGGTTCGCCGAGACGGGTCTCGACCACCTTCACGCCTTCCACCTTGTCCTCGCCGACGATGGCGATGGGCTGGCGGTTGAAGAGGAACTTCACGCCCTCTTCCTTGGCGTTCTTCACCTCTTTGCGCGAACCGGGCATGTTCTCTTCGTCGCGGCGGTAGGCGCAGGTCACGCTCTTGGCGCCCTGGCGGATGGAGGTGCGGTTGCAGTCCATCGCGGTGTCGCCGCCGCCCAGGACCACCACGCGCTTGCCCTTCATGTCGACGAAGTCCTCGGGGGACTTCTCGAAGCCGAGGTTGCGGTTCACGTTGGCGATCAGGAAGTCCAGCGCATCGTGCACGCCGGGCAGGTCCTCGCCGGGGAAGCCACCCTTCATGTAGGTGTAGGTGCCCATGCCCATGAACACGGCATCGTACTCATCGAGCAGTTGCTCCATGGTCACGTCCTTGCCGATCTCGGTGTTCAGGCGGAACTCGATGCCCATGCCGGTGAAGACTTCGCGGCGACGCGACAGCACGTGCTTCTCCAGCTTGAACTCGGGGATGCCGAAGGTCAGCAGGCCACCGATTTCCGGGTTGCGGTCGAACACCACCGGGGTCACGCCGTTGCGCACCAGCACGTCGGCGCAGCCCAGGCCGGCGGGGCCTGCGCCTATCACCGCGACGCGCTTGCCGGTGGGCTTGACCTTGGACATGTCCGGGCGCCAACCCATGGCGAAGGCGGTGTCGGTGATGTACTTCTCCACCGAGCCGATGGTCACCGCGCCGAAACCGTCGTTGAGGGTGCAGGCACCCTCGCAGAGGCGGTCCTGCGGGCACACCCGGCCGCAGACTTCCGGCAGGGTGTTGGTCTGGTGCGACAGCTCGGCGGCGGCCAGGATGTTGCCTTCGGAAACCAGCTTCAGCCAGTTGGGGATGAAGTTGTGGACCGGGCACTTCCACTCGCAGTACGGGTTGCCGCAGCCCAGGCAGCGATGGGCCTGGTCAGCCGCCTGCTGCGGCTTGAACAGGTCGTAGATTTCCACGAACTCGCGCTTGCGCTGGCGCAGCAGTTTCTTCTTCGGATCCTTGCGCCCGACTTCGATGAACTGGAAGTCATTGTTGAGACGTTCAGACATTTCAAGACCTCTTCAGACTTCAGGCGCTTATTGCGGGTTGGCACGGGTGCTGGTCAGCAGGGAACCGAGGCTCGCGGCCTTCGGTTTCACCAGCCAGAACCGACGCAGGTAGTCGTCGAGGTTCTCCAGCAGGTTCGCCCCCCACTCGCTCGCCGTTTCCTCGACATATTCCACCAGGACCTTGCGCAGGTGGCTGCGCTGGGCCTCCATCGCCTCGCCGCTGATCCGCTGGATTTCCACCAGCTCATGGTTCACGCGGTCGACGAAGGTGTTGTCCATGTCCAGGACGTAGGCGAAGCCCCCGGTCATGCCGGAGCCGAAGTTGTAGCCGGTCTTGCCCAGCACGCAGACGAAGCCGCCGGTCATGTACTCGCAGCAGTGGTCGCCAGTGCCTTCCACCACCGCGTGGGCGCCGGAGTTGCGCACGCCGAAACGCTCGCCCGCGGTGCCGGCGGCGAACAGCTTGCCGCCGGTGGCGCCGTACAGGCAGGTGTTGCCGACGATGGCCGACTCCTGGGTCTTGAACGGGCTGCCCTTGGGCGGGGTCACCACCAGCTTGCCGCCGGTCATGCCCTTGCCCACGTAGTCGTTGGCGTCGCCTTCCAGGTACAGGTGCAGGCCGCCGGCGTTCCACACGCCGAAGCTCTGCCCCGCAGTGCCCTTGAAGCGGAAGGTGATCGGCGCCTTGGCCATGCCCTGGTTGCCGTGCACCCGGGCGATCTCGCCGGACACGCGCGCGCCGATGGAACGGTCGCAGTTGCAGATGTCCAGCTCGTACTCGCCGCCCTTGGCGCCTTCGATGGCGCCGCGGGCCAGCTCGACCATCTTCTCGGCCAGCAGGCCCTGGTCGAACGGCGGGTTCTTCTCGACTTCACAGAACTGCGGCTTCTCGGCCGGGATCAGGTCGCTGCCCAGCAGCGGGGTGAGGTCGAGGTTGCCCTGCTTGGCGGTTTCGCCGGGCAGGATTTCCAGCAGGTCGGTACGGCCGATCAGCTCGGCAAGGCTGCGCACGCCCAGCTTGGCCAGCCATTCGCGGGTCTCGCTGGCGATGAAGGTGAAGAAGTTCGTCACCATCTCGACCGTGCCGATGAAGTGGTCCTTGCGCAGCTTGTCGTTCTGGGTGGCCACGCCGGTGGCGCAGTTGTTCAGGTGGCAGATGCGCAGGTACTTGCAGCCCAGGGCGATCATCGGCGCGGTGCCGAAGCCGAAGCTCTCGGCGCCGAGGATGGCCGCCTTGATCACGTCCAGGCCGGTCTTCAGGCCGCCGTCGGTCTGCACGCGGACCTTGCCGCGCAGGTCGTTGCCGCGCAGGGTCTGGTGCGCCTCGGCCAGGCCCAGTTCCCAAGGCGAACCGGCGTACTTGATGGAGGTGATGGGCGATGCGCCGGTACCGCCGTCGTAGCCGGAGATGGTGATCAGGTCGGCATAGGCCTTGGCCACGCCGGCGGCGATGGTGCCCACGCCCGGCTCGGAGACCAGTTTCACCGACACCAGCGCCTGCGGGTTGACCTGCTTGAGGTCGAAGATCAGCTGCGCCAGGTCCTCGATGGAGTAGATGTCGTGGTGCGGCGGCGGCGAGATCAGCGTCACGCCGGGCACCGCGTAGCGCAGGCGGGCGATCAGGCCGTTGACCTTGCCGCCGGGCAGCTGGCCGCCCTCGCCGGGCTTGGCGCCCTGGGCCACCTTGATCTGCAGGACCTCGGCGTTGACCAGGTATTCCGGGGTCACGCCGAAGCGGCCGGTGGCCACCTGCTTGATCTTCGAGCTCTTCAGCGTGCCGTAGCGCGCCGGGTCCTCACCGCCCTCACCGGAGTTGGAGCGCCCGCCGAGGCGGTTCATGGCTTCGGCCAGGGCCTCGTGGGCTTCCGGCGACAGCGCGCCGAGGGAGATGCCGGCGGCGTCGAAGCGCTTGAAGATCGACTCCAGCGGCTCGATTTCGTCGAGGCTCAGCGGCTGCGCGGCGGTCTTCACCTGCAGCAGGTCGCGGAGCATCGACACCGGGCGCTTGTCCACCAGCGCGGTGTATTCCTTGAACTTCTCGTAGTCGCCCTGCTGCACGGCGGCCTGCAGGGTGTTGACCACGTCCGGGTTGTAGGCGTGGTACTCGCCGCCGTAGACGAACTTCAGCAGGCCGCCCTGCTGGATCGGCTTGCGGTTGTTCCAGGCATCAAAGGCCAGCAGCTTCTGCTCGTTCTCGATGTCGAGGAAGCGCGCGCCCTGGATGCGGCTGGGCACGCCCGGGAAGCACAGGCCGGTGACCTCGTCGGACAGGCCGATGGCTTCGAACAACTGGGCGCCGCGGTAGGAGGCGATGGTGGAGATGCCCATCTTCGACAGGATCTTCATCAGGCCCTTGGAGATGCCCTTGCGGTAGTACTTGAACACCTCGTAGAGGTCGCCCAGCACTTCGCCGGTGCGGATCAGGTCGGCCAGCACCTCGTAGGCGAGGAACGGGTAGACCGCCGAGGCGCCGAAGCCCACCAGCACCGCGAAGTGGTGCGGGTCGCGGGCGGTGGCGGTCTCAACCAGGATGTTCGAGTCGCAGCGCAGGCCGGTCTGCACCAGGCGATGGTGCACGGCGCCCACGGCCAGGGCCGCGTGCACCGGCAGCTTGCCGGGGGCGATGTGGCGGTCGGAAAGCACCAGCAGCACCTTGCCGGCGCGCACGGCTTCCTCGGCCTGGTCGGCGATGTTGCGCACGGCCGCTTCCAGGCCGACGGACTCGTCGTAGTTCAGGTCGATGTGGTGGCGGTCGAAGCCCGGGCGCTCCAGGTTCATCAGGCTGCGCCACTTCGCCGGGGAGATCACCGGGGTGGTCAGGATGGCCTGGTTGGCGTGGTGCGGCGACTCTTCGAAGATGTTCTGCTCGACGCCCAGGCAGGTTTCCAGGGACATCACGATCGCTTCGCGCAGCGGGTCGATCGGCGGGTTGGTGACCTGGGCGAAGACCTGGCGGAAGTAGTCGTAGGGCGAGCGGATGCGCTTGGACAGCACCGCCATCGGGGTGTCGTCGCCCATCGAGCCGACCGCTTCCTGGCCCTGTTCGGCCAGCGGGCGCAGCACCTGGTCACGCTCCTCGAAGGTGACCTGGAACATCTTCATGTACTGCTTGAGCTGGTCGCTGTCGTAACTGGCCACGCCCTGGTCGTCTTCCAGGGTCGCCTGGATGCGCAGCGCGCGCTGGCGCAGCCACTGCTTGTACGGGTGGCGCGACTTCAGACGGTTGTCGATGTCCTCGGTCTGCAGCAGCTGGCCGGTCTCGGTGTCCACCGCGAGGATCTGCCCCGGGCCGACGCGGCCCTTGGCCAGCACGTCCTCGGCCTTGTAGTCCCACACGCCGATTTCCGAGGCCAGGGTGATGTAGCCGTTCCTGGTGGTGACCCAGCGCGCCGGGCGCAGGCCGTTGCGGTCGAGCAGGCAGACGGCGTAGCGGCCGTCGGTCAGCACCACGCCGGCGGGGCCGTCCCACGGCTCCATGTGCAGCGAGTTGAATTCATAGAACGCGCGCAGGTCGGCGTCCATGGTCTCGACGTTCTGCCAGGCCGGCGGAATGATCATGCGCAGGCCGCGGAACATGTCCATGCCGCCGGTGACCATCAGCTCGAGCATGTTGTCCATGCTCGAGGAGTCCGAACCCACGCGGTTGACCAGCGGACCGAGCTCGTCGAGGTTCGGCATGAACTCGTTGACGAACTTGCTGCGCCGGGCCTGGGCCCAGTTGCGGTTGCCGGTGATGGTGTTGATCTCGCCGTTGTGCGCCAGCAGGCGGAACGGCTGGGCCAGCGGCCACTTCGGCAGGGTGTTGGTGGAGAAGCGCTGGTGGAAGACGCAGATGGCGGTCTTCAGGCGCTCGTCGGAAAGGTCCGGATAGAAGGCGGCGAGGTCCGCCGGCATCATCAGGCCCTTATAGATGATGGTCTTGTGCGAGAAGCTGCAGACGTAGTGGTCGGCGTCGGCGGCGTTGGCCACCGAGGAACGCCGACGGGCGCAGAACAGCTTCACGGCGAAGTCCTGGTCGGACAGGCCTTCGCCGCCGACGAACACCTGCTCGATCTGCGGCAGGCGCTCCAGGGCCAGGCGGCCGAGCACGCTGGTGTCGATCGGCACCTTGCGCCAGCCGACCAGTTGCAGGCCTTCGGCCTCGATCTCGCGGTTCATGTTCGCGCGAGCGGCCTCGGCCTTCACCGGGTCCTGGTTGAAGAAGACCATGCCCACCGCGTACTGGGCGGGCAGATCGGTCGCGAATTCGGCCTTGGCCACCGCCCGCAGGAACTCGTCGGGCTTCTGGATCAGCAACCCGCAGCCGTCCCCGGTCTTCCCGTCCGCGTTGATCCCACCTCGGTGGGTCATGCAGGTCAGTGCTTCGATGGCGGTTTGCAGAAGTTCGTGGCTTGGCTCGCCCTGCATATGGGCGATCAGGCCGAATCCGCAGTTATCCTTGAACGTCTCAGGATGGTACAGACCTGCTTTCATAGGGAACTCTCACCGGCAAAACTTTTTTAATTCAGCGACTTCGCCTGTCTTCTCGCTCAAGCGGCAAGTTTCCGACAGGCAAAGGGAGGCCATTGTACATAGGTACAAGGCGCCTCACAAATTTTTGGCGAGAGGCTGAAACTGGATGTCGCATTCCTGAAAGAAAAAACCCGCCAGTCGTGCTTGTGACTGGCGGGTTTTCATTTTTGCGACAGCGCGTCAGCGGGCGCTGGCGATTTCCTGCTGGATGCTGGCGAAGGTGCGCGGCCAGGGTTTGCCGCCCTGGGCCTTGGCCGACAGGCTCTTCACCGCGGCCACGGCGGCGGCGCGGCTGGGGAAGCTGCCGTAGGTCACCACGTAGAAGGGCTTGCCCTGCAGGGTCTTGCGGAAGTAGCGGTACTCGCCGCCGCCCTGCTTGCTGATGTAGGCCTTGGCGCTGGCCTCGGAGCCGGTGCCCAGCACCTGCACAGCATAATTCCCCGCGGGCTGCGAGCGATACCACTGGCTACCGGCGCCACCGGCGGCGGCGCTGGCCTTGGCCGGGGCCGCAGGCTTGCTCGGCGCAGCCTTGGCCACGGCCTTGGGTTCTGCCGGCTTGGCCGCGGGCTTGGCGGCCGGCTTCACCGGCTCGGCCTTGGCCACCGGTTTGCTGACCGGGGCCGGTGCCGGCGCGGAAACCACCGGCTGCGCCGGAGCGCTCGCCACGCTCGGCGCCGGCGGCACCGGGTTCAGCGGTTGCGGCGCACTCTTGCCGGCCAGCGGCGCGAGCGGCGGTGCGGAGGTGGTCACGGTCGGCGGCACGCCGGGGGCGGGCATGGCGCCTTCGTCGGCGTCTTCCTGGCCACCGGCCTGGGCCATGGGTTCGCGGATGACCGGCTGGGCCTCGCCCACCAGCGGCAGCGGCACCGGCTGGTTGGAACCGGCGAACTCCACCGAAGGGCCGGAGCCCGAGGCCGGCGCCTGGGCGGCGCCCGGCTGCGCGGCGGAACCCATCGGCAACTGCGCGGAAGCCTGGGTGGCGGCGCTATCCGGCTTGCTGGTGCGGCCCTGCATGAACCAGGCGGCGACCACGCCGATGGCGACCACGCCGAGGATCAGCAGATGTTTCTTCGGCAGGCGCAGGCCGGCGCCGGGGGCGGCCTTGCGGGCGCCGCCACGGTCGGCCAGCATCGCCTCGATCAGGGCGTCGCGGGCCACCTGGTTGATCGAACCCGGCCAGCCGCCGGACTGCTCATGGATGTCGGCCAGCAGGTCGTCGGAAATCAGCTCCGCGCCCTGCCCTGCGCCTTCCAGGCGCTGCGCCAGGTATTCGCGGGTCTCTTCCTCGCTGTAGGGCTGCAGTTCGATGGCGTGGAAGCGCTCCTCGCCCTCGGACAGCGCCTCCAGCCGCGACAGCAGCTCGGGCTCGCCGAACAGGAACACGTGCAGGCGCGCCTCGCTGTTGCCGGCGGCCAGCAACAGCAGCACTTCCAGGGCGCCGTCACGCAGTTGCTCGGCATCGTCCACCAGCAGGTAGACGTCCTGCCCGGTGATCGCCAGCTGGGCGACCTTGGCCAGGATGGCCTCGATGCTCACCTGAGTGATGCCCAGGCCCTGGGCCAGCTGGCGCATCAGGGTGGCTTCGTCGGCCGCCGAACGGCCGGAGATCACCACGCTGGACACCGCATCCTTGTTGGTGCTGGCCACCAGGGCCTGGCGCAGCAGCGTCTTGCCGCTGCCCAGGGGGCCGGTCACCGCCAGCAGCAGGTGGCTGTAGCGCGCCAGGTGGTGCAGTTGGCCCAGCACCGGCTTGCGCTGTGCCGGGAAGAACTTGAAGCCAGGAACCCGCGGAGCGAAGGGGTCGTGGCTGAACTGGTAGTGGGCCAGGAAGGCCTCATCGGCATGCAAGCTGGACATGGGACCTCAATGTTCTCCTAACTGATCGACCAGGGCCTGGTAATCAGTACGCAGGGTTTCTTCCAGAATCTCACGAGGGAAGTCCGCAGTGACCACCGCATCCCCCAGCCCTTTCAGCAATACGAGGCGCAGACGGCCGTCGAGCACTTTCTTGTCCACCGCCATGTGCTCGAGGAAATCCCCGGCGCTCATTTCCTTCGGCGGCACCACCGGCAGCTTCGCCCGCTGCAGCAGGCGCACGCCACGATCGCGCTCGGCGGCGGTCAGCCAGCCCAACAGATGCGACATCTGCAGTGCCATCACGGTTCCCGCACCCACGGCTTCGCCGTGCAGCCAGACGCCATAGCCCATGTGGGTCTCGATGGCGTGGCCGAAGGTGTGGCCGAGGTTCAGGGTGGCGCGCACCCCGGATTCCCGTTCGTCGGCGCCCACCACCCGGGCCTTGGCCGCGCAGGAGCGCTCGATGGCTTCGGCCAGCGCGGCGGAGTCAAGCGCCAGCAGCGCGTCGACGTTGTCTTCCAGCCAGGCGAGGAAAGGTTCGTCGCAGATCAGGCCGTACTTGATCACTTCCGCCAGGCCGGCGGACAGTTCGCGCGCCGGCAGCGTGCGCAGCGAGGCGGCATCGATCACCACCGCCTGCGGCTGGTAGAAGGCGCCGATCATGTTCTTGCCCAGCGGGTGGTTGATCCCGGTCTTGCCGCCCACCGAGGAATCCACCTGGGACAACAGGGTGGTCGGCACCTGGATGAAGTCGACGCCGCGCTGGTAGCAGGCCGCGGCGAAGCCGGTCATGTCGCCGACCACGCCGCCGCCGAGGGCGATCAGGGTGGTCTTGCGGTCATGCCGCGCCTGCAGCAGGGCATCGAAGATCAGTTGCAGGGTTTCCCACTGCTTGTACGCCTCGCCATCGGGCAGGACCACGGCGATCTGCGCGTAGTCGGCCAGCGTCTTCTGCAGGCGCGCCAGGTACAGCGGCGCGATGGTCTCGTTGGTGACGATGGCGACCTGCCGCCCACGGATATGCGGCGCGAAATGACGCGGATCGTCCAGCAGCCCTTCGCCGATGTGGATCGGGTAGCTACGGTCGCCGAGATCGACAGTGAGTGTGCGCATGAAGCCCCCAGACAGGAAAGGGCACTAGGATAACGCAGAACCGCGCGCCCTTTAATGGCGCTCCAGCCTGCGCAGGCGATCGAGTATCTCCAGCACCACCAGGCGCGGTGGCCGCTCGTCGGTTTCCACCACCACGTCGGCGATCTCCCGGTACAGCGGATCGCGCAGGGCCATGAGGTCGCGCAGGATCTGCCCCGGGTTGGGCTTCTGCAGCAGCGGCCGGTTCCTGTCGCGGGCGGTGCGGGCGATCTGCTGGTCGACCGAGGCGTGCAGGTAGACCACCTTGCCGCCGGCCTTGAGCGCGGCGCGGTTGCTCTCGCGCAGCACGGCGCCGCCGCCGGTGGCGATCACCACGCCGTCGCCGTCGCAGAGCTCGGCGAGCATGGCGCTTTCCCGCTCACGAAAGCCGGCCTCCCCCTCGACGTCGAAGATCCAGGGGATGTTGGCTCCGCAGCGCTGTTCGATCTCCTTGTCGGAGTCCTTGAAGTCGAGGTGCAGCTCTTTGGCAAGAAGACGCCCGATGGTGCTCTTTCCAGCACCCATCGGGCCTACCAGAATCAGATTGGGCACGGCATTGATCAACGATCGATGGCAATGGCCTGATTATTCATGATCCGGGGAGTGAGGAAAACCAGAAGCTCGTTCTTGGTGTCCGTCACATAGTCGTTCTTGAACAGGCGGCCGACGACCGGCACGTCGCCGAGGAACGGGACCTTGGAGGTGGTCTTGGTCTGGGTGTTGGAGAACACCCCGCCGATGACGATGGTTTCACCGTCGTTGACCAGCACCTTGGCGTTGACCTCGTTCTTCTTGATCGGCGGCACGCCGAGCAGCGCGTTCTGGTAGTCGGGCTCGTCCTTGTTCACCTTGACCTGCATGATGATGCGGTTGTCCGGGGTGATCTGCGGAGTGACCTCCAGGGACAGCGCGGCCTCCTTGAAGGACACCGAGGTGGCGCCGCTGGAGCTGGCTTCCTGGTAGGGAATCTCCGAGCCCTTGAGGATCTTCGCGGTTTCCTTGTCCGAGGTGACCACCTTCGGCTGCGACACCACTTCGCCGTTGCCGGTCTTCTCCATGGCGTTGAGCTGCAGGTCCAGGGTGGTGTTGTCGGTGACGAAGCCGATGCCGATACCGGAGGTCGGGGACGCGGTGCTGACGCCCAGATCGACGAAGGTATTCGCACTGCTGGTACCACCAGTACCACCGGTGATATTGAAATTGCCGCGATTATTCAGCGAACCACCCCACTGCACCCCCAGTTCCTTGGTGTAGTCGACGCTGGCCTCGACGATGCGCGCCTCGATCATCACCTGGCGTACCGGGATGTCCAGCTGCGAGACGATGCGGCGCAGCTCGTCCAGGCGATCCTGGGTCTGGTAGGCGATGATGGCGTTGGTGCGGTCGTCGACGGTGATGGAGCCACGGTTGTCGGTGCCGGCGGCAGGCTGGGCGCCCGGGCCGGAACTGGTGCCGGTCACGGACTGGAACAGCTTGGCGATGTCGGAAGCCTTGGCGTAGTTCACCTGGATCAGTTCGCGACGCAGGGGCGCCAGTTCGGCGATCTGCTTCTGCGCTTCCAGCTCCTGGCGCTCGCGCGCGGCGATCTCGTCGGCCGGCGCCACCAGCAGGACGTTGCCGACCTTGCGCTTGTCCAGGCCCTTGGTCTTGAGCACCAGGTCCAGCGCCTGGTCCCAGGGCACGTTCTGCAGGCGCAGGGTGATGTTGCCCTGCACGGTGTCCGAGGCCACCAGGTTGAGGTCGGTGAAGTCGGCGATCAGCTGCAGCACCGAGCGCACGTCGATGTCCTGGAAGTTCAGCGACAGCTTCTCGCCGGTGTAGGCGAAGCTGTCCTTCTTGCGCTTCTCGGCCTCGTTGGCGGTCATCGGCTTGATGCTGACGGTCATGCGGTTGTCGGTCTGGAACACCAGGTAGTCGTACAGGCCGCTGGGCTCGATGACGATGCTGGCCTTGTCGCCGGCCGCCGAGGCGTTGACGAACTGCACCGGGGTGGCGAAGTCCTTCACGTCCAGGCGCACGCGCAGGCTGTCGGGCAGCTGGGTGCGCGGGAAGTCCAGGCGGATCTTGCCGCCCTGCTCCTGGATGTCCGGGCTGACGCTCGGGTCGGACAGGTCGATGACCACGTTGCCCTCGCCCTGCTCGCCGCGCTGGAAGTCGATGTTGCGGATCGCCTTGCCCACCGGCACGTAGGGCTTGGGCTGCGCCGGGCGAGGCGCCGCGGCATAGGCCGGGGCCGCGCTCGGCGCGGAGCTGGCCGCCGCGGCGGGCGCGCCGCCCCCCTGGCCGACCAGGATGATCAGGTCGTTGCCCTGGGCGCGGGTGGAATACGGCACCAGGGTGGTCAGGTTGATGATCAGGCGGGTGCGGTCCTTGGCCTCGACCACGGTCAGGCTGCGCGCGTTGCCCACGCCCAGCTCGCGGTTCTTGCTGCCCAGCTTGTTCTGCACGCCCGGCAGGTCCAGGGCGATGCGCGCCGGCTGCTCGATGGTGTAGCCACGCGGCGCGGCCACCGGCTCGTCGAAGCCCAGCTTGAGCTCCACGCGATCCCCCGGCAGCGAGGCCACGTCGACGCGCTGCAGGTTGGCGGCGAGCAGGCTCGGCGCGAAAAGGCCGGCCAACAGGGCAAAGCCCAGGCGGGTCATAGTTCTGTTCATCGTCGTCTGTATCCGTCGTGCAGACAGCAGTTTGTTATCCATGGTCATCCCCGCCCTTAGGAGCGCTCCTTGAGAGTCAGGCTGCGCGGACGTTCGAGCCAGCCACCCTCACCATCAGGAACGATCTCGACTACATCGATCTTGCCTTCGCTGATGGAAACGATCTTCCCATCGTTGCGCCCCAGATAATCCCCCACCTTGACCCGGTGCACCCCTCCTGCACCGCGGACCAGGGCGAACGTACCCTCCTGGTTGGACAGTGTCCCCACCATCTCGAAGGTCTCGATGTTGAAACCTTCGAGGAACTGCTTGACCCGCGTTTCGTCGGGCTTGACCACCTTGGAGCCCTTCTGCTTGATCGCCAGGTCGATCTTCACCGGCGGCTGGAACGGGCTGCGCAGGGACGAGGCGTTGTAGGTGAAGGCCTCGTAGGGCTGGAACTTGGGCAGCGGCTCGATGGAGCCCTTGGGCCGCGCACGGACTTCGTCCATGTACGCCTGCAGGTCGGCGAAATCACTGCCCGAACCGCAGCCGTTCAGACTGAGCAACAACAGACCACAGAGCATCAGGCGCTTGTTCATTTCTTCGCCCCCGCCTTGTTGGCCGCCGGCTTGGCCTGCACGCCCTTGTCGTTGTAGCGGTAGGTCTTGGCCACGATGGTCATGCGCAGCTTGGTGGTACTGTCCGCACTCACGGGTTTGATCTCGAAGTCGTGCAGGGTGACGATCCGCGGCAGGCTGGCCACGCCGCTGACGAAGGTCGCCAGGTCGTGGTAGCCGCCGACCACGCTGATCTGTATCGGCAGCTCGATGTAGAACTGCTGGGTGACTTCCGGCAGCAGCTTGATTTCCTCGAACTCCAGGCCGCTGCCCAGGCCGGTGCGGGTGATGTCCTCAAGCAGCCCGGGCACCTCGGTGTCGCTGGGCAGCTGGCGCAGCAGCGCGCCGAAGGACTCTTCCATCTCCTTCATCTGGTTCTTGTAGGCTTCCAGGTTGGCCGCCTGGAAGGCCTTGGTGCCGAACTGCTGCTTGAGCGTCTCTTCCTCGGCCCGGCGCTGGTCCAGCTCGCCTTGCAGGTCCTTGAGGTGGAACTGGTAGCCGAGCACCAGCACCAGCACCATCAGCAGCGCGCCGGCGATCACCTTGGCCGCGGCGGGCCAGGAACCGACGTTGTTGAAGTCCAGCTCGTTGATGTCGATCTTGCGCAGGCTTTGCAGGGAATCGGCCAGACTCATTTCTTGGCTCCTTGCGCGACTGTCTTCTTCTCCTGCTCCTTGACCTTCTCGCCAGGCTGCGTCTGCTGCACGGTGAGCTGGAAGGTGTTGGCCTGATCGACGGCGCCCTGGGTGACCGCCTTGACCTCGGTGAGATTGGGCGAGGTCAGCCAGTCGGAGGCGTCCAGGTTGCGCATCAGGTTGGACACGCGGTTGTTGGACTCGGCGGCGCCGGCGATGGCGATGGTGTGGCCGTTCATCTTCAGGCCGGTGTAGTACACGCCATCGGGCAGGGTGCGCACCAGTTGGTCGAAGACGCGCCCGATGATCGGCCGGTTGCCCTGCAGGTCCTGGATGATCTTCATCCGCTCCAGCAATTGCTGGCGGCGCGTCTTCAGCTCGCTGATCTCCTTGATGCGGGCGTCCAGCACGGCGATTTCCTTGCGCAGGAAGTCGTTGCGCGCGCTCTGGTTCTCGATCGCCGAGCTGAAGTACTGGTCACCGAGGAACACCAGGCCGCCGGAGACCAGCAGCACGCCGCCCAGGGCGACCAGGAAGCGCTGCTTGCGCTCCTCGCGCAGCTGCTCCCGCCATGGCAGTAGGTTGATGCGTGCCATCAGTCGAAACTCCTCATCGCCAGACCGCAGGCAATCATCAGCGCCGGCGCATCACTGGCCAGCGCCCCGGCATTCACCTTGTTGCTCAGCACCATGTCGGCGAAGGGGTTGGCCACCAGCGTCGGGGTGCCGATCTTCTGCTGGATGAGCCGGTCCAGGTCGGGAATGGAAGCCGTGCCGCCGGCGAGCAGGATGTAGTCGACGTCGTTGAACTGGCCAGCGGCGAAGAAGAACTGCAGCGAACGCGAGACCTGCTGCACCACCGCATCCTTGAACGGTTGCAGCACTTCGCTGTCGTAGTCATCCGGAAGACCGCCCTGCTTCTTGGCGAGGCCGGCTTCTTCCACCGACAGGCCATAGCGGCGCTGGATCTCCTCGGTGAGCTGGCGCCCGCCGAACAGCTGTTCGCGGGTATAGATGGTGCGGCCGTGGTGCAAGACGCTGAGGGTGGTCATGGTGGCGCCGATGTCGACCACCGCGACGGTCAGCTCGTCGGCGTTGCCGCCCAGCTGGTCGCCGAGCAGGCCGAAGGCGCGCTCCAGCGCGTAGGCCTCGACGTCCACCACCTTGGCGGTGAGCCCGGCCAGGGCCAGCGCGGCCTCGCGCACCTCGACGTTCTCCTTGCGGCAGGCCGCCAGCAGCACGTCGACGCGCTCGGCGTTGCGCGCGGATACGCCCTGGACCTCGAAGTCGATGGCGACTTCCTCCAGGGGATAGGGAATGTACTGGTCGGCCTCGATCTTGAGCTGGTTCTCCAGCTCGTCTTCGGAAAGCCCGCCGTCCATCTCGATGGTCTTGGTGATGACCGCCGAGCCGGCGACCGCCACGGCAGCCGTCTTCACGCCGGTGCGCGCCTTGGCGACCACCCGCGACAGCGCCTGGCCGACCCCCTCCAGTTCGGCGATGTTCTTCTCGACTACCGAGTTCGGCGGGAGCGGCTCTACGGCGTAGGCCTCTACCTTGTAGCGCCCGCCCGAACGGCTCAACTCGAGGAGTTTGACCGAAGTCGAACTGATGTCGATCCCCAGCAGTGTGTTCGCTTTCTTAGTGAAGAGCCCTAGCACGACTGATTTCCTATCAGCATCCGAGACTTACGGACGATTTATGTTTTTTGACATTAGATACCAGACTTGACACCCGCGCAAATAGCTCGCTGGCAAAAAAACTGCTTATAATGTGATCAGCTTTTCCCTTTTCGCCGCGCCTTTCGCTTAACTCTCTCTTTTCCCTGGAAATCCAAGACCTGCCAATGCGCCTGCTGAAGTTTCTGTGGTGGACTTGCGTCACCCTTTTTTGTGGAGTGCTGCTCGGTTTAAGTGGCGCCTACCTGTACCTGAGCCCCAGCCTGCCTTCGGTCGACGCCCTGCGCAACGTGCAGCTGCAGATTCCGCTGCGGGTTTACAGCAGTGATAACAAATTGATAGCAGAGTTCGGCGAGATGCGCCGCACGCCTATCCGTTTCGCTGACATCCCGCCGGATTTCATTCACGCCCTTCTGTCGGCCGAGGACGACAATTTCGCCAATCATTATGGCGTGGACGTGAAGAGCCTTATGCGCGCTGCCGCGCAATTATTGTCGACCGGTCACATCCAGACCGGCGGCAGCACCATCACCATGCAGGTGGCGAAGAACTACTTCCTGACCAACGAGCGCAGCTTCTCGCGCAAGATCACCGAGATCCTCCTGGCCCTGCAGATCGAGCGCGAGCTGACCAAGGACGAGATCCTCGAGCTGTACGTCAACAAGATCTACCTCGGCAACCGCGCCTACGGCATCGAGGCCGCCGCCCAGGTCTACTACGGCAAGTCGATCAAGGACCTGAGCCTGGCGCAGATGGCGATGATCGCCGGCCTGCCCAAGGCGCCCTCGCGCTACAACCCGCTGGCCAACGTGGCGCGCAGCATGGAGCGGCGCAACTGGATCCTCGAGCGGATGTACAAGCTCGGCTTCATCGACCAGGCCCGCTACCAGGAAGCCGTCGCCGAGCCGGTGGGCGCCTCCTACCACGTGGCGAGCCCGGAACTGGCGGCCCCGTACATCGCCGAGATGGCCCGCGCCGAAATGGTCGGCCGCTACGGCGGCAACGCCTACACCGAGGGCTACCGGGTCTACACCACGGTGCGCAGCGACCTGCAGCAGTACGCCAACGACGCCCTGCGCGAAGGCCTCCAGGAATACGACCAGCGCCACGGCTACCGCGGCCCCGAGGCGCGCATGCCGGGCAAGTCGCTGGACGCCTGGCGCCTGGCGGTGGCCCAGCAACGCCCGATCGGCGGTCTGGAGCCGGCCATCGTCACCCGCGTGGAGAAGAGCGGCGTGATGGTCGTCACCCGTGACGGCAAGGACGACACTATCAGTTGGGACAACATGAAGTGGGCCCGCCCCTTCCTCAGCAGCAACAGCATGGGCCCGGCGCCGCGCCAGCCCGCCGACGTGCTGCAGCCCGGCGACCTGATCCGCGTGCAGCGCAAGGACGACGGCGCCCTGCGCCTGACCCAGGTGCCGGCGGCGCAGAGCGCGCTGGTCTCGCTGAACCCGGACAACGGCGCCATCATGGCCCTGGTCGGCGGCTTCTCCTTCGAGCAGAGCAGCTACAACCGCGCCGTCCAGGCCAAGCGCCAGCCCGGCTCCAGCTTCAAGCCGTTCATCTACAGCTGCGCGCTGGACAACGGCTTCACCGCCGCCAGCCTGGTCAACGATGCGCCCATCGTGTTCGTCGACGAGTACCTGGACAAGGTCTGGCGGCCGAAGAACGACACCAACACCTTCCTCGGCCCCATCCCGCTGCGCGAGGCGCTGTACAAGTCGCGCAACATGGTCTCGATCCGCACCCTGCAGGCCCTGGGCGTGGAACGCGCGCGCCAGTACATCAGCCGCTTCGGCTTCGATGCCCAGGAACTGCCGCCGAACCTGTCCATGGCGCTGGGCACCGCGAACCTGACGCCCCTGGAGATCGCCGGCGCCTGGAGCACCTTCGCCAACGGCGGCTACAAGATCAGCCCCTACGTGGTCGACCGCATCGAAAGCCGCGACGGCCAGGTGCTGTACCAGGCCAACCCGCCCAGCGTGCCGGTGGAGGACAACCCGCAGGTCGCCGACAAGGAGGCCGCGCAGCCCGTCGCCGCGCCGGCGGAGGACAACGACCCGGCCCATGCCAGGACCACCATCGAGCCGACCCCGGCCGAGCGCATCATCGACGCCCGCACCGCCTACATCATGACCAGCATGCTGCAGGACGTGATCAAGCGCGGCACCGGCCGCCGCGCCCTGGCCCTCAAGCGCGACGACCTGGCGGGCAAGACCGGCACCACCAACGACTCCAAGGACGCCTGGTTCTCCGGCTTCAACGCCGACTACATGACCACCGTGTGGGTCGGCTTCGACCAGCCGGAAAGCCTCGGCCGCCGCGAGTTCGGCGGCAACGTGGCGCTGCCGATCTGGATGCGCTACATGGGCGCGGCGCTCAAGGACAAGCCCTCGCACACGCTGCCCGAGCCCTCCGGCCTGGTCAGCCTGCGCATCGACCCGCTCAGCGGCCGCGCCGCGCCACCGGGCACGCCGGGCGCCTACTTCGAGCTGTTCAAGAGCGAAGACACCCCGCCGCCCATGAGCGAACTGGGCAGCGGCGCGCCGGGCACGCCGCTGCCGGCCGACGAAGGCGCGCCGATGGATCTGTTCTGATCGCGAGCGCTGGTTTTACGGGAACGCCGTTCTCCTGAGGGGGACGGCGTTTTTCGTAGGACGGATCGCGGATAAATCCGCTCCTACGGCATGAGCGAGCATGGCTTTTCGTAGGATGGTGTTGAGCGAAGCGATACCCATCAGCGCAACCGCATGGGTTTCGCAGGTGCTCAACCCATCCTACGGGACTGGTGGCCGCCGGCATGGACGCCCACCAGATGCGCGCCGACGTCTTCACCTACACCCCACGCGATTAAGGCACTCCCCCGTAGGAGCGGGCCCTGCCCGCGATCGCGCGCAGGGCGCGCTCCTACATGGGGACGGTGTTGGGGCAACCCGTAGCGGATCTCATCCGCGAATCGCGCCGGGGATTACGGCTATCGCGGAGAAGCTCCGCTCCTACGGTCCAGGCCGGCGAGGCTTTTCGTAGGATGGTGTTGAGCGAAGCGATACCCATCAGCGCAACCGCATGGGTTTCGCAGGCTCAACCCATCCTACGGGACTGGTGGCCGCCGGCATGGACGCCCACCAGATGCGCGCCGACGTCTTCACCTACACCCCACGCGATTAAGGCACTCCCCCGTAGGAGCGGGCCCTGCCCGCGATCGCGCGCAGGGCGCGCTCCTACATGGGGACGGTGTTGGGGCAACCCGTAGGATCTCATCCGCGAATCGCGCCGGGGATTACGGCTATCGCGGAGAAGCTCCGCTCCTACGGTCCAGGCCGGCGAGGCTTCTCGTCGGATGGCGTTGAGCGAAGCGATACCCATCAGCGCAACCGCATGGGTTTCGCAGGCTCAACCCATCCTACGAAAAGCACCTCGGTGGCGCGCCCTACGTCCGCGACGATTTTTCCCCCAAATGGGAAAAAATTCCGAAAAGACTGATGGCAATATGCCAAATCTTTTGATTACTCTCCGGGTGCGGCGGGGGAAGGCTCCTGCGCGGTCGAACCCCATCCGATCGCCGGGAGCTTCCCGCGGCAACCCAGTCTAGGCGCCGGGAGTTCAGCCCAGTTCGCGCCAGGTCAGGTAGACGCGCAGGTCGAATTCCAGTTGGTGGTAGCCCGGCAGCATGTATTCGCAGAGCTGGTAGAAGGCCTTGTTGTGGTCGCGCTCGCGCAGGTGCGCCAGTTCGTGCACCAGGATCATCCTGAGAAATTCCGGCGCCGCGTCCTTGAACAGCGAGGCCACGCGGATTTCCTTCTTCGCCTTCAGCTTGCCGCCCTGCACCCGCGAGATCGCGGTGTTCAGCCCCAGGGCGCGCTGCACCACGTCCAGCTTGCTGTCGTAGAGCACCTTGTCCACCGCCGGCGCGTTGCGCATGTGCTCCTGCTTGAGCTGCATGGCGTAGGCGTACAGCGCCTTGTCGCTCTGCACCTCGTGGCGCCCGGGGTAGCGGCGCTGCAGGTAGTCGCCCAGGCGATCCTCGGCGATCAGCTGGCGGACCTGGTCCTGCAGCTGTTGCGGGTAGGCCTGGAGGTAGCGGAGCGGTTGCATGAAGGTCGGTTCGCGGTGACGGGGCGCGCAGTCTAGCCGATCCGCGCGCCCCTTCGCAGGCTCAGTCCAGCACCACCGCCGAATAGGCCTCGGTGCGGTAGGGGAAGGCCACCTCGGCCTGGCCCTTGAGCGCCGGGTGAGTGGCGATCAGCTCCTGCAGGCGCTGCTCGACCCGCGCCTTCTGCTCCGCCGGCAACGCGGCGATGAAGCTGATCGACAGCGTCCGCGCCACTATCACCTGTTCCGGCGGGCCGACGTGGCGGTAGCTGAACTCGCGCAACTGCAGCGGGCCGAAGGGCGCGCCGGCGAAGGCCCGGCGCCATTCGCCGGTGTGGAAGCGCGGGGTGCTGCCCTCGTAGGGCGCGACTATGTGGGTCAGTTCGGCGACCCAGTCCACCCGCTCGTCGCGCACGTTCCATACCAGCCCCAGGTGGCCACGCGGGCGCAGCACGCGATGGATCTCGCGCAGCGCCTCGGGCTTGGCGAACCAGTGGAAGGCCTGGGCGCAGAGCACGGCGTCCAGGCTGGCGTCGGCCAGCGGCATGCCCTGGGCGGTGCCTTCCAGCACACGCACGTCGGGCAGCTCCTCGTGCAGGCGCTCGCGCATGGCCGCCACCGGCTCGATGGCGGTCACTTCGGCGCCGGTGCGCAGCAGCAGGCGGGTGAACTTGCCGGTGCCGGCGCCGAGGTCGGCCACCTTGCTGCCGGCCTTGATGCCGAGGCTGCCGTCGAGCCAGCCGAGCAGCTCGTCGGGGTATTCGGGGCGCCCGTGGGCGTAGGTCTGGGCTTCCTGGCCGAAGCCCTGCTGGGCGCTGGCGTGGACGCTATCCATGGACGGCTCTCCTGTAGGGGATCGCCCTCCGGTATAGCACACTCAGCGCAGCCGGCAGGCCTTGCCTTCCAGGTAGTCGCGGTAGCAGGCGAGCAGCCTGGCCTCGCTGATCCGGCAGCGCTTCTGCCGGCACTGGCTGTGGAACTCGAAGCGCCCGCCGTCGGGCTCGGCCAGTTGGATGCGCAGCGCCGGCCAGCCCTTGTTCGGCGCCTTCTCCGGGGTACTCAGCAGGCGGCCTTCGCTGACCACCAGGGGCGCGCCGGCCGCGGCGTAGTCGAAGACGAACAGCAGCGAACGCGAGGTCTTCAGCGTGCACTCGGTGTGGCTCAGGCAGTTCTGCGCATCCACCGGCAGGTCGACCGCCGGCGCTCGCGGCGCGGGGGCTGCGGCGGGCGCGGGCGCACCGGGCGGCTGCGCGGCGCAACCGGCGAGCAGGAGCATCAGCAGGGGGACGAGCCAACGCATGGCAGCCTCTGTGTCTGGCATGGATACGAAAGAGCCCCGCCGGGGCGGGGCTCTTCAGGGGCGGGGCCGGATCAGTTGATCTTCGGCTCCAGTTCGCCCTTGGCGTAGCGCTGGAACATGGCTTCCAGGGAGATCGGCTTGATCTTGGAGGCGTGGCCGGCGGTGCCGAAGGCTTCGTAGCGGGCGATGCACACGTCGCGCATGGCTTCGATGGTCTTGGCGAAGTACTTGCGCGGGTCGAACTCGCTCTTGTTCTGCGCCAGGAAGCGACGGATGGCGCCGGTGGAGGCCAGGCGCAGGTCGGTGTCGATGTTCACCTTGCGCACGCCGTACTTGATGCCTTCGACGATTTCTTCCACCGGAACGCCGTAGGTTTCCGGGATTTCGCCGCCGAACTCGTTGATGATCGCCAGCCAGTCCTGCGGTACCGAGGAAGAGCCGTGCATCACCAGGTGGGTGCCGGGGATGCGCGCGTGGATGGCCTTGATGCGGTCGATGGCGAGGATGTCGCCGGTCGGCGGCTTGGTGAACTTGTAGGCGCCGTGGCTGGTGCCGATGGCGATGGCCAGGGCGTCGACCTTGGTTTTCTTGACGAAGTCGGCGGCTTCTTCCGGGTCGGTCAGCAGCTGGCTGTGGTCCAGCACGCCTTCGGCGCCGACGCCGTCTTCCTCGCCGGCCATGCCGGTTTCCAGGGAGCCCAGGCAGCCCAGCTCACCTTCCACGGAGACGCCGCAGGCATGGGCGAAGGCCACGGTCTGCTGGGTCACGCGGACGTTGTATTCGTAGTCGGCCGGGGTCTTGCCGTCTTCCTTCAGCGAGCCGTCCATCATCACCGAGCTGAAGCCCAGCTGGATGGAGCGCTGGCAGACGTCGGGGCTGGTGCCGTGGTCCTGGTGCATGCACACCGGGATGTGCGGGAATTCCTCGATGGCCGCCAGGATCAGGTGACGCAGGAAGGGCGCGCCGGCGTATTTGCGGGCGCCGGCCGAGGCCTGCACGATCACCGGGGAGTCGGTCTTGTCGGCCGCTTCCATGATGGCGCGCATCTGCTCGAGGTTGTTGACGTTGAAAGCCGGAACGCCGTAGCCGAACTCGGCGGCGTGGTCCAGCATTTGGCGCATGCTGATGAGTGCCATGTTTTCACTTCTCCCAGGAAGTTGGGCTCGTTCTATGGTTCGACAGCCTGCCGCAGGGGCAGGCCGCATTCAAGTCTGTTGCGCCGCGCGGTGCTAGCGTGCGCGGCAGCCGCGGCCGATCAGGTCGTTGCTTTCCACCCAGTAGATCAGCCCCTGGTCGCCGGTGATGCTGAAGCCGACCAGTCCATCGCTATAGAAAGCACCGGACCCGCCGGGTTCCTCCTCCAGATGATGGACGACGTCGTCCTCGCCCAGGCGCAGGTCCACCACCGACGAGCGGGCGCCTTCGACGTAGCGCCAGATCACCACGGCGCCGCTGTCGCAGGTCCAGTGGTTCCAGCCGCCTTTGGCGGTGCCGGCGCCGCTTCCCGCGGGGTGGCTGGAGCAACCGGCCAGCAGGGCGCCCAGGGCCAGGGCGGCGAGGTAACGCTTCATCGGGCAATTCTCCCTCTCACGGCGATGCCGTATGTCCATTCAGCCCCGCGCCGCGCCGGCGCCCCGGTTCAGGGGTATTTCACCGGGGGTCGGACGCCGCCAGGCTCACTGCTTGGCGCGTTGCTCCAGCACTTCCACGGCCGGCAGGACCTTGCCTTCGACGAACTCGAGGAAGGCGCCGCCACCGGTGGAAATGTAGGAGATCCGCTCGGCCACGCCATACTTGTCGATGGCCGCCAGGGTGTCGCCGCCGCCGGCGATGGAGAAGGCCGGGCTCTCGGCGATGGCCAGGGCCAGGGTCCTGGTGCCTTCGCCGAACTGGTCGAACTCGAAGACGCCGACCGGGCCGTTCCACAGGATGGTCTTCGACGACTTCAGCAGCTCGGCGAACTGCGCGGCGGTCTGCGGGCCGATGTCGAGGATCATGTCGTCGTCGGCGACGTCGGCGATGGCCTTGACGGTGGCGGCGGCGCTTTCGGCGAACTCCTTGGCCACCACGACGTCGACCGGCAGCGGCACGCTGACCTTGGCCGCGATGGCCTTGGCGGTGTCGACCAGGTCGGCCTCGTACAGCGACTTGCCGACCTTGTAGCCGGCCGCGGCGAGGAAGGTGTTGGCGATGCCGCCGCCGACGATCAGCTGGTCGCAGATCTGCGCCAGGCTGTTGAGCACGTCGAGCTTGGTGGAAACCTTGGAGCCGGCGACGATGGCCGCCATCGGCCGGGCCGGGTTGCCCAGGGCCGTGCCCAGGGCGTCCAGCTCGGCGGCCAGCAGCGGGCCGGCCGCGGCGACCTTGGCGAACTTGGCCACGCCGTGGGTCGAGCCCTCGGCGCGGTGGGCGGTGCCGAAGGCGTCCATGACGAACACATCGCACAGCGCGGCGTACTTCTGCGCCAGCTCGTCGGCGTTCTTCTTCTCGCCCTTGTTGAAGCGCACGTTCTCGAACAGCACCAGCTCGCCCGGCTTGACCTCGACGCCATCGAGGTAGTCGCGCACCAGCGGCACGTCGCGGCCCAGGGCCCTGCTCAGGTAGTCGGCGACCGGCTTGAGGCTGTTCTCCTCGGAGAACTCGCCCTCGGTGGGCCGGCCCAGGTGCGAGCAGACCATCACCGCCGCGCCCTTCTCCAGGGCCAGCTTGATGGTGGGCAGCGAGGCCAGGATGCGGGCGTCGCTCTTCACCACGCCGTCCTTCACCGGCACGTTGAGGTCCTCGCGGATCAGCACGCGCTTACCTTGGAGGTCGAGGTCGGTCATCTTCAAAACGGTCATGACATCAGTCCTGTCTGGGCTGGTTGTTTAACGTTCACTGGCGGCGACCCGCAGGAAGTGCCCCGCGGTGTCGAGCATGCGGTTGGCGAAGCCCCACTCGTTGTCGAACCAGGCCAGCAGGTTCACCAGGCGCGGCCCGGAAACGCGGGTCTGGCTGCCATCGACGATCGCCGAGTGCGGGTCGTGGTTGAAGTCGCAACTGGCGTGGGGCAGCTCGGTGTAGTCCAGCAGGCCCTTGAGCGGCCCGCTGCCGGCGGCCTCGCGCAGCACCCTGTTGATTTCCGCAGCGGAAGTGTCGCGGGAAACCTGCAGGGTGATGTCCAGGGCCGAGACGTTCACCGTCGGCACCCGGATGGCTTTGGCCTGGATTCGCCCGGCAAGTTCCGGGAGCAGGCGCTCGATGCCCCTCGCCAGCCCCGTCGATACCGGGATCACCGACTGGAAGGCCGAGCGCGTGCGGCGCAGGTCCTCGTGGTGGTAGGCGTCGATCACCGGCTGGTCGTTCATCGCCGAGTGGATGGTGGTGATCGAGACGTACTCGATGCCCACGGCCTCGTTCAGCAGCTTGAGCAGCGGCACGCTGCAGTTGGTGGTGCAGGAGGCGTTGGAAACCAGCTTCTCGGCGCCGGACAGCTGCTGCTGGTTGATGCCGAAGACCACGGTGGCGTCGACGTCGGCCTCGCTGGCCATGGGCTGGGAGAACAGCACCCGCGGCGCGCCAGCGGCGAGGAAGCGCTGGCCATCGGCGCGGCTGTGGTAGACGCCGGAGCACTCCAGCACCAGGTCGACGTCCAGCGCCGCCCAGTCGATGGCCTCGGGCTCGGCCTGGCGCAGCACCTTCACGCAGTCGCCGCCGACGTGCAGGCAGCCGTCGGCCACGCTCACCTCGCCGGGGAAGCGGCCGTGGGTGGAGTCGAAGCGGGTCAGGTATTCCAGGCTCGGCAGGTCGGCCAGGTCGTTCAGCGCGACGATGGAAAAGCCGGCCTTCGCGCCGCGCTCGTGCAGGGCGCGGAACACGCAGCGGCCGATGCGGCCGTAGCCATTGAGGGCGACACGGTAAGGGCGTTTGGGCATAAGCCTTCGGAAGCCGAAAGCTGGAAGCTGGAAGCTGGAGGCCGAGAGCAAAAGCAGCCAGGGGCATGCTTGCGCTTCAAGCTTCCAGCTTCAGGCTTCCAGCTATCAGGCTCAGTCCTCCAACAATTCCTGGGCAGTGGAGAGAACGTTCTCGACGGTAAAGCCGAAGTGCTCGAACAGCGCCGGCGCCGGGGCCGACTCGCCGAAGGTGGTCATGCCGATCACGCGGCCTTCCAGGCCCACGTACTTGTACCAGTAGTCGGCGTGGGCGGCCTCGATGGCGATGCGCGCGCCAACCTGCACCGGCAGCACGGCCTGCTTGTAGCCGGCGTCCTGCTGCTCGAAGACGCTGGTGGAGGGCATGGAGACCACGCGCACCTTGCGGCCTTCGGCGCTGAGCTTGTCGTAGGCCTGCACGGCCAGGCCGACTTCCGAGCCGGTGGCGATCAGGATCAGCTCCGGCTCGCCGGCGCAGTCCTTGAGCACGTAGCCGCCGCGGGCGACGTTGGCCAGCTGCTCGGCGTCGCGCGCCTGGTGCGGCAGGTTCTGGCGGCTGAAGATCAGCGCCGAGGGACCGTCGTTGCGCTCGATGGCGTACTTCCAGGCCACCGCGGACTCGACCGCGTCGGCCGGGCGCCAGGTGTCCAGGTTCGGCGTCAGGCGCAGGCTGGCCAGTTGCTCGATGGGCTGGTGGGTCGGGCCGTCCTCGCCCAGGCCGATGGAGTCGTGGGTGAACACGTAGAGCACGCGCTGCTTCATCAGGGCGGACATGCGCACGGCGTTGCGGGCGTATTCCATGAAGATCAGGAAGGTCGCGCCGTAGGGGATGAAGCCGCCGTGCAGGGCCACGCCGTTCATGATGGCGCTCATGCCGAACTCGCGCACGCCGTAGAACACGTAGTTGCCCGAGGCGTCGCTGGGGGTCACGCCTTTGCAGCCCTTCCACAGGGTCAGGTTGGAGCCGGCCAGGTCGGCGGAGCCGCCGAGCAGTTCCGGCAGCAGCGGGCCGAAGGCGTTCAGCGCGTTCTGGCTGGCCTTGCGGCTGGCGATGGTCTCGCCCTTGGCGGCGACTTCGGCGACGTAGGCCGCGGCCTGCTCGGCGAAGTCGGCCGGCAGTTCGCCCTTGACGCGGCGCTGGAACTCGGCGGCCAGCTCCGGGTGCGCAGCCTGGTAGGCAGCGAAGCGCTGGTTCCACTCGGCCTCGCGGGCGGCGCCGGCTTCCTTGGCGTCCCACTCGGCGTAGATCTCGGCGGGGACTTCGAACGGGCCGTGGTTCCAGCCCAGGGCGGCGCGGGTGGCGACAATCTCGTCATTGCCCAGCGGCGCGCCGTGGCACTCTTCCTTGCCCTGCTTGTTCGGCGAGCCGAAGCCGATCACGGTCTTGCAGCAGATCAGCGTCGGGGCGTCGCTCTTGCGCGCGGTCTCGATGGCGGTCTTGATCTCGTCGGCGTCGTGGCCGTCGACGTTGCGGATCACCTGCCAGCCGTAGGCTTCGAAGCGCTTCGGGGTGTCGTCGGTGAACCAGCCGTGGACCTCGCCGTCGATGGAGATGCCGTTGTCGTCGTAGAAGGCGATCAGCTTGTTCAGGCGCAGGGTGCCGGCCAGGGAGGCGACCTCGTGGGAGATGCCTTCCATCATGCAGCCATCGCCGAGGAAGGCGTAGGTGTAGTGGTCGACGATGCCGTGGCCTTCGCGGTTGAACTGCGCGGCCAGCACCTTCTCCGCCAGGGCCATGCCCACGGCGTTGGCGATGCCCTGGCCGAGCGGGCCGGTGGTGGTCTCCACGCCCGCGGTGTAGCCGTACTCCGGGTGGCCCGGGGTGCGCGAGTTGAGCTGGCGGAAGTTCTTCAGGTCCTCGATGCCCAGGTCGTAGCCGGTCAGGTGCAGCAGCGAGTAGATCAGCATCGAGCCGTGGCCGTTGGACAGCACGAAGCGGTCGCGGTCGGCCCACTGCGGGTTGCCCGGGTTGTGCTTGAGGTAGTCGCGCCAGAGCACTTCGGCGATGTCCGCCATCCCCATGGGGGCGCCTGGGTGGCCGCTGTTGGCTTTCTGCACGGCATCCATGCTCAGTGCGCGGATGGCATTGGCTCGCTCACGACGGCTGGGCATCGCTGAATCTCCTGCGGGGGCTGCTTCGATTGATCGAAGGGATGAAAAAAGGCGGCCATTTTCGCCCAGCCGGCCATCGCGGGGCAATGACAATCGGGCCGCAGGCTACAGGCGGCAGGTTTCTGGCGCGAGCCGCCTTTGGCAGGAGCGAGCCTGCTCGCGAACAAGCGCAGTGCCAGGCCGGTTCGCGAGCAAGCTCGCTCCTGCAATCCTGGCGTTGCCGCTACCTTCCGTCTCCAATATCAAAACTTTTTGATACAGCCGTTGCCACCATCCTCCCGGGGCTCTAGACTCCGCCCCCTATGAGCCTGCGCATGCCCCTGATCCGCCACGATGCCTGCGACGAGCTGGCCGCGCTGTGCAAGGCCGGCGGCGACCCGCTGCGGCTGAACGTGCTGCGGGTGCTGGCCAACGATTCGTTCGGCGTGCTGGAGCTGGCGCAGATCTTCGCCATCCGCCAGTCGGGCATGAGCCACCACCTGAAGGTGCTGGCCCAGGCCGGCCTGGTGGCGACGCGCCGCGAAGGCAACGCGATCTTCTACCGCCGCGCCCTGCCCCAGGCCGACAGCCTCGGCGGCAAACTGCACGGGGCGCTGCTGGCGGAAGTGGACGAGCTGGCGCTGCCGGCCGAGGTGGACGCCCGCGTCGCCGCGGTGCACGCCCAGCGCGCGGCGGTGAGCCGCGACTACTTCGCCCGCAGCGCGGAGAAGTTTCAGGCCACGCAGGACCTGATCGCGGGGCTGCCGCAATACCGTGAAAGTGTTCTGGCGCTGCTCGACGCACTGAGCTTCGCCCCCGGCGCCACGGCGCTGGAAGTCGGCCCCGGCGACGGCGGGTTCCTCCCCGAGCTGGCCCGGCGTTTCGCGCGGGTGACCGCGCTGGACAACAGCGTGGCCATGCTCGACCTGGCCCGTCGGCGCTGCCTGGAGGCAGGGCTGACGAACGTGCGGCTGGACCTGGCCGACGCCCTGCAGGATGCCGCCGAACCGGCCGACTGCGTGGTGCTGAACATGGTGCTGCACCATTTCGCGGCGCCCGCCGAGGCCCTGCGCCAGCTGGCGCGCCTGGTGAAGCCGGGCGGCAGCCTGCTGGTGACCGAACTGTGCAGCCACGACCAGAGCTGGGCCCGCGAAGCCTGCGGGGACCTCTGGCTGGGGTTCGAACAGGAAGACCTGGCCCTTTGGGCCGATGCCGCGGGGCTCGCCCCCGGCGAGAGCTTGTACATTGGTTTACGTAATGGCTTTCAGATCCAGGTGCGGCATTTCGCCAAGCCGGATTCGCGAAGCGTCCTCACCCACCGGTAAAGACAGGAACCGTTAGATGAGCGAATACTCGATTTTCACCTCCGAATCCGTATCCGAAGGCCATCCGGACAAGATCGCCGACCAGATCTCCGACGCGGTGCTGGACGCCATCATCGCCAAGGACAAGTACGCCCGCGTGGCCTGCGAGACCCTGGTGAAGACCGGCGTCGCCATCATCGCCGGCGAAGTCACCACCTCGGCCTGGGTCGACCTCGAAGACCTGGTGCGCAAGGTCATCATCGACATCGGCTACAACAGCTCCGACGTCGGCTTCGACGGCGCCACCTGCGGCGTGCTGAACATCATCGGCAAGCAGTCGGTGGACATCAACCAGGGCGTCGACCGCGCCAAGCCCGAGGACCAGGGCGCCGGTGACCAGGGCCTGATGTTCGGCTACGCCAGCAACGAGACCGACGTGCTGATGCCGGCGCCGATCTGCTTCTCCCACCGCCTGGTCGAGCGCCAGGCCGAAGCGCGCAAGTCCGGCCTGCTGCCGTGGCTGCGCCCGGACGCCAAGAGCCAGGTCACCTGCCGCTACGAAGGCGGCAAGGTGGTGGGCATCGACGCCATCGTGCTGTCCACCCAGCACAACCCGGACGTCTCCTACGCCGACCTGCGCGAAGGCGTGATGGAGCTGATCATCAAGCACGTGCTGCCGGCCGAGCTGCTGCACAAGGACACCCAGTTCCACATCAACCCGACCGGCAACTTCGTCATCGGCGGGCCGGTGGGCGACTGCGGCCTGACCGGGCGCAAGATCATCGTCGACTCCTACGGCGGCATGGCCCGCCACGGCGGCGGCGCCTTCTCCGGCAAGGACCCGTCCAAGGTCGACCGTTCGGCTGCCTACGCCGGCCGCTACGTGGCCAAGAACATCGTTGCCGCCGGCCTGGCCGAGCGTTGCGAGATCCAGGTGTCCTACGCCATCGGCGTGGCCCAGCCGACCTCCATCTCGGTGAACACCTTCGGCACCGGCAAGATCAGCGACGAGAAGATCGTCCAGCTGGTTCGCGAGCACTTCGACCTGCGTCCGTACGCGATCACCAAGATGCTCGACCTGCTGCACCCGATGTACCAGCCGACTGCGGCCTATGGTCACTTCGGTCGCAATCCGTACGAGCTGACCTACGGCGATGACACCTTCACCGCCTTCACCTGGGAGCGCACCGACAAGGCCGCCGCCCTGCGTGACGCGGCCGGCCTGTAAGGTCCGTCCGACGGAACAGCCTGCTCCGGCAGGCCGTTCACGGTAAGAAAGAATGCCGTTTCTCTGTCTGGGGGAAACGGCATTTTTCGTATGGGATGGGCCATGGCTTCGCGCGCACATCCTGTCCTTCGCTCCGACCTCGATCCCATCGCGGACAGAGTCTCCTACCGCATGAGCGAGCATGGCTTTTCGTAGGATGGTGTTGAGCGAAGCGATACCCATCAGCGCAACCGCATGGGTTTCGCAGGCTCAACCCATCCTACGTAAAGCAGCTCGGCGCAGTCGGTGAGACAGTTGCTCCTACGATTCAGGGAAGCTTGGGCGTAGGAGCGGACTCTGTCCGCGATTGGATTCACCGTTTGGCGTGAGGTGAAATCACGACGCTCCCTGAATCCTGTTCGCGATGACGCCGCATCCCGGAAGCCTCCCACACTCCACCCGGCCCCTTCGCGGCGGCGGCGCACCTAGCCTGGAACCCCCTCCAGGCGCAAGGAAGCCCGCCGATGAAAGCTCTGCTCGCCTCAGCCCTGCTGCTCCTCCCCAGCCTCTCCCTGGCCTGCCCTGACTGGCCCGAACAGCGCGCCCGCGAAGAGCTGCTGGGCCTGCGCCAGCAACTGGAAGCCTGGGACCAGGCCTACCACCAGCGCGGCGAAAGCCCGATCGCCGACGAACTCTACGACCAGGCCCGGCAACGCTTCAGCCTTTGGCGCGACTGTTATCCACAGCTCGCCATCGAACCGCCCCCGCCGCTGCCGGCCAGCCGCGGCAAGCTGCGTCACCCCGCAGCCCATACCGGCCTGGACAAGGCCGCTGACGCCAACGAAGTCCGCCTGTGGATGGCCGGGCGCGAGGACCTCTGGGTGCAGCCCAAGGTCGATGGCGTGGCCGTGACGCTGGTCTACCAGGACGGCGAACTGGTCCAGGCCATCAGCCGTGGCGACGGCATCCGCGGCCAGGACTGGACCGCCAACGCCCGCCGCCTGCCGGCCGTGCCGCAACGTCTGCCCGCCACGGGGCGGCTGGTGTTGCAGAGCGAACTGTACTGGCGCCTGCCGGGCCACGTGCAGGCGCAAAGGGGCGGCCTCGGCGCCCGCGGCAAGGTCGCCGGGCTGATGGCGCGCAGCGAGCCGGGCGAACAGGTTTCGCAGGTCGGCCTGTTCGTCTGGGAATTGCCGCACGGCCCCGGGAACATGACGCAACGCCTGGAGCGCCTGAGAGCGCTGGGCCTCGCGGACAGCGCGGCCCTGACGCTACCGGTGGCGGACTTCGAGGGCGCCCAGCGCCAGCGCGAGCACTGGTACCGCAGCCCCCTGCCCTTCGCCAGCGACGGCATCGTCGTCCGCCAAGGCTCGCGCCCCGCCGCGAAGGCCTGGCAGGCCGGCAGCGCCAGCTGGGCTCTGGCCTGGAAATACCCCTACCGCCAGGCCCTGGCCGAGGTGCGCCGGGTGCATTTCCGCATCGGCCGCACCGGGCGGGTGACGCCGCTACTGGAATTGCAGCCGGTGACGCTGGACGACCGTCGCATCGCCCAGGTCAGCCTCGGCTCGACGCGGCGCTGGCAGGCCCTGGACATCCGCCCCGGCGACCAGGTGGCCATCGCCCTGGCCGGCCTGACCATCCCGCGGCTGGAAAGCGTGGTCTGGCGCTCGCCGCAGCGCCTTGCAGTAGAGCCGCCGCAGCCCGGGCGCTACCACGCGCTCAGTTGCTGGCGGGCAACGCCCGGCTGCGAGGAACAGTTCCTCGCCCGTCTCGCCTGGCTGGGCGGCGAACAGGGTTTGGCCTTGGAAGGCGTGGGGCCTGGGACTTGGCAGACGTTGCTGGAAGCCGGCCAGATTGCCGGCCTGCTCGACTGGCTGGAACTGCCGCCGGAAGCCCTGCGCCAACTGCCGGGCTTCGCCGAGCACAGTGGCGAACGCCTGCACACCCAGTTCCGCGCCGCGCGGCAACGTCCCTTCCAGCGTTGGCTGCGGGCGCTGGGCGTGCCCCAGGTCGACAGCCTGCCGGCCACCGAAGGTTGGGCCGAACTGAGCGCCCGGCAGGCCAGCGACTGGCGCCAGCTGCCGGGCGTCGGGCCGGTCCGGGCCCGGCAACTGCAGGCCTTCTTCGCCGACCACGAGGTGCAGCGCCTGGGCGCCCAGCTCGCCGCGGCCGGGGTAGCCGGCTTCTGAGCCCTCAGCGCAGGCGGAAGGCTTCCTGGTGGAAATTGCGCGCCGGCATGCCGCGCCGGCCGAGGTCGCGCCGCAGCAGGTCGGCCAGGCCCTGCGGGCCGCAGAACCACAGGCTCGGCCAGCGGCCGTCGGCGTCCGGCGCCATGCTCAGGTCGTCACCGCGCAGGTAGCCCTCTTCGGCGCTGTAGTGGACCTTCAGCGCCACGCTGGGCAGGCCGTCGCACAGCTCGCGCAGGCGCCCGGCGTAGATGGCGTCGGCGGGACTGCGCACGCAGTAGTGCAGCTCCACCTCCGGCGCATCGGCCGGGTGCTGCTGCAGCGCCTCCAGCCAGGCCAGGAAGGGCGTGATGCCGATGCCGCCGGCGATCCACACCTGGCGCTCGCCGCCGCGGCGGAAGTCGAAGCAGCCATAGGGCCCCTCGACCTTCACCGCATCGCCCGGCGCCAGAGAGTCCTGCAGGCGCCGGGTGTAGTCGCCCAGGGCCTTGATGCTGAAGCGCACCTCGCCGTTGCCCTGGTCGGCGCTGGAAATGCTGAAGGGATGCTGCCCCTCCAGGCGGTCGCAGGTGAGGAAGGCGAACTGCCCGGCCTTGTGCCGCCAGTTGCGGCCGAGCCGGCAGGTGACTTCCAGCATGCGCTCGCCGGGCCGCGCCACCGCCACCACCACGCCCTGGTGCGTGCGCCGCCGGCCGATGCGCCCGCTCAGGGCGATCAGCGCGCACACCGAGCCCAGCGCCGCGCACAGCGCCAGCAGCCAGCCCAGCGGCTGCGCCCAGTAGCCGGCCGGCGCCAGCACCACGCCATGGAAGGCCAGCACCAGGTAGACCAGCGCCAGCGCTTTGTGCACGTAGCGCCACAGGTGGTAGGGGAAGCGCTGCCAGAGCGTCAGCACCAGCATGGCGGCGAGCAGCCAGGCCGACCACTCGCCCAGCTCCTTGGCCGAGCCGCGGAAGACCTCGAGGAAGGTCTCCACCCGCGGCCCCTTCGCCGGCTTGGCGACGAATTTCGCCAGCAGCGGCCCGCCCAGCTCCAGCAGGTAGTGCAGCAGGCCCAGGCTGATGGCCAGGATGCCCGCCCAGCGGTGCACCCGGTACATGCGGTCGAGCCCGCCCAGCGGCCGCTCCAGCCAGGCCGGGCGTACCGCCAGGAGCATGATCAGCGACATCAGCGCGAAGGCGACGACGCCGCTCAGCAGGATGGCCTGCTTGCGCAGGACCCAGATATCGAAAGTGGCCGGCGGATCGAGCGCGAGCGCCAGCCCGAACGCCGCCAACACGGTGGCGATGACGATGCCTACGAACTTCATATGGCCTCCCTGATTGCGAGCCTGGTCCGAGACTGGGCGCGCGGCCTTAATCATCCCTGAAGTTCGTATGGGAATTTTCCGCTGTTCGGCCTTGCCATGATCCAGGTCAAGCGCTGGGCAAGGCCGCGGACGTGCCGCACAATGCCGGACCCGGCCAGGAGACAACCCGCATGCGTATCCGCGTCCTTTCCGACCTGCACCACGAGCACTTCGGCGGCCGCCGCGAGCTGCCCGCGGTGGACGCCGACCTGGTGGTGCTGGCCGGCGACATCCACGAGCACCTGCAGGGCCTGCACTGGGCCCGCGAAGCCTTCCCCGACACGCCGGTGGTCTACGTCGCCGGCAACCACGAGTTCTACAACGCCGACCTGCCGGAGCTGACCCAGGCCATGCGCAACCTGGCCCGCGCCCTGGACATCCACTTCCTGGAGAACGACGCGGTGGTCATCGATGGCGTGCGCATACTCGGCGCCACCCTGTGGACGGACTTCCGGCTCTACGGCGAGGAAAGCCTGCCGCTGACGCTGCAACGCGCGCTGCGCCTGATGCCCGATTTCAGCTGCATCGACTGGTTCACCGCGCCCTTCACCCCGGCGCTCAGCCAGCAGTTGTTCGAGGCCTCGCGGGACTGGCTGGCGGCGCAGCTGGCCGAGCCCTTCGCCGGGCCGACCGTGGTGGTCACCCACCATGCGCCCAGCGCCCGCTCCATTCCGCCGCAATATGTCGGCGACAGCCTGTCGCCGGCCTTCGCCTCGGACCTGGAGCATCTGGTGCAGCAATGCGACCTGTGGCTGCACGGCCACGTGCACGACGCCCTGGACTACCGCATCGGCCGCGCCCGCGTGGTGGCCAACCCGGGCGGCTACCCGGGCGAGAAGGGCGGCTTCGACGCCTACGGCACCGTGGAAGTCTGAGCCACCGGCAACTGCTTGAAGAAGCGCCAGATCTCCGCCGGCCCGTCCAGCTCGGGGTCGGCCATGCCGAACAGGCGCGGCGGCCGATAGCCCGGCTGCGACAACAGATGGCCGCCGCCGTGCACGCTCACCAGTTCCACCGGCGGCATTCCCTCGCCCCGCCATTGCCAGCGCTCCGACCAGACCGGGCCGGGGCGCGTCAGCGGCTCGCGCTGCGCCGGCGCGCTGATGCCGTTGCGCCGCGCCAGCTCGCCGGCCGAAGCCTCGCTGGAGAGCACTTCGCCGCGGTCGCCGAAGCCGAACAGCTTCACCCGCCCGCCGCCGTAGGGGTTGATCGGGTCGCGCGTGCCGTTCATCAGCAGCGCCGCCACCGCCCGCTGCGACTCGCTGCAAGCGTCGTTCGCCGCGCTCGGCAGGCTGGCCGCCACCAGGGCGATCCCGGCCAGCGGCAGTTCGGACTCCGCGGCCATGCGCAGGGCCATCTGCCCGCCGTTGGAGTAGCCGGCGAAGAACACCCGCTGCGGGTCCACCTGGCGCTCGCGCTGGATTCGCCGCACCAGCCGGGTGAGGAAGGCCACATCGTCGATGTTGCGGGCGCGCGCGCTGTAGCTGGCCACCTTGCGGCAGTCGTTCCAGTGGCCCTCGAAGCCGTCCGGGTAGAGCACCAGGAAGCCGTCGCGGTCGGCCAGGGCGTCGAAGCCGAAGCCGCTGTCGCGGCGCATCAGCTGGCCGTTGCTGCGCGAGGCGTGCAGCACCACCAGCAGCGCCGGGTTCGGCGCCAGGTTGGGCGGCACGTAGAGCACGTAGCCGCGGCGCAGGCCGCCGGCGCGCAGGGAGCTGTCCTCGCTCACCCCGGTGAGCATCGGCGGGCGCAACTGCTCGCCGGGCAGCAGGTACCAGGCGCCCACCAGCAGGGCCGCCAGCAACAGCAGGATCAGCGTCTGAACCAGGCGAATCGCGATACGCATCCAGCCTCCCCCGCTCCGCCCGACGGAGCGCGTTCAATGGATCGACCAGGCCGCGGACTGCCATGGGGCAACCCCCACGCGCGCGCTTAATGGCAAACTCTAGACGTTCGTCAGCATCGATATCTCATTTGGTAACGCAGGACCCGAGAATGTTCCGATCCATTACCCTCAGCCTCGCCGCACTGCTCTGCACCGGCGCCTTCGCCGCGCAACCCGAGCAGCCCCTGAGCGGCTGCGCCGCCAAGCAGGCGGCCATCGCCGGCAAGCTGGAAGAAGCCCGCGCCCGCGGCGACAAGGGCGCCATCGCCGGCCTGGAAACCGCCCTGGAAAAGGCCCGCACCTACTGCACCGACGGCAGCCTGGCGCAAAAGCGCACCCAGCGCGTGCTGGACGCCGAGCGCGAAGTCAGCCAGCGCGAAAGCGACCTGCGCAAGGCCATGAACAAGGGCGACGCGCAGAAGATCGAGAAGCGCAAGGACAAGCTGGCCGAGGCCCGCGCGGAGCTGGAGCAGGCGAAGCGGGAGTTGGAGGAGTGAGTGGGGGTGGTTGCCTGGCTGGCTACCTGTAGGAGCGAGCTTGCTCGCGAACGGAGTCTCCCTGTTGCACTGTTGCTTCAGGTCGACTCCGTTCCCTCTCCCCAACCCTCTCCCTGAAGGGAGAGGGGGCTAGTCCGTGCCGAGAGAAGAAATGGTTTCAGCTGGAAACCACCGGAGCTGCCGGCTGACTCCAGAATCCCCAACCCTGCCCAACGGTCCCCTCTCCCTTCAGGGAGAGGGTTAGGGAGAGGGCGCTCTACAGCCCAACCCCAAAAGACCTGGGCAAGCACCGTTCGCGAGCAAGCTCGCTCCAAAAAAAACGGAGCGCCCGTCAAAGCGCCCTGAATTTCTTGTGGCAAGCCTCGCAGGCATCTTCCACCGCGGCCAGGTCCTTGCGCACGCCGTCGGCGGTCGGGGTGGCCTGGCGGGTGTTGGCCTCCAGCGCGGCGGCGGCCTGCTGGAAGGTCTTGGCGTCGGCCTGGAACTCCAGCTGGCGCTGCCACAGCTCGTCCCTGGCGCGGCTGTCGCCGCCCTCGTCGGTCGGCTTGCTGGTGGGGAAATACTGCCAGGGCTGGCCGGCCAGCTCGTTGAGCTTGACCGAGTCGGCGCGGAATTTCTCGGCGTCGAAGACGACGCGGCCGCGCAGCATGCCGCCCATGTCCTCGCTGGCGTGGAGCATCTGCTTGAAGATCGCCTGGCGCTTGGCCAGCGGGGAATTCGGATCGAGGCGGTGGCAACCGGCCAGGGCGGCACCGGCCAACAGCAGGACGAGCAGGGTCTTCAGCTTCATGAGCGGACTCTTGTAGGACAGGCCAGACACGGGAGCGGCGGATTATCCGCCGCTACCCGGCATTGATCCAGAGCCCGCGCGCCCGCCTGCGGCCATCCGCCGCAGCGATGCGCGAACCGTTCAGCTGCGGTTCAGGCGGAGACCACAAAGAAGGCAGCGATCAGCGCCATGCCGACGAACCACACCAGCGAACGCAGCAGCGCCAGGTCGGCGAGGTAGAAGATCAGGTAGAGCAGGCGGCTGGTCAGCCAGGCGATGGCCAGGGTATCCAGGGTCGCCGGCTCGGCGTTGCCCACCACGTAGGCCACCAGCACGGCGATGGCGAAGGCCGGGGTGACCTCGAAGCTGTTCAGCTGGAAGGCGTTGGCGCGCTTGCGGTAGCCCTCCAGGCCGGCCAGGAAGGTGCGCGGGTCGTGGTTCTGCCGGGGGCCGAAGCCGCCGCCGGTGAACTTGGCGATGCTGGTGCCCAGGTAGGGCAGGAAGATGGCGATCAGGATGCACCAGAAGGCGATGGGCATGAACGGAGATCTCGTCGGCTGGGAAGTCGGCAGGTTGCCGCCAAGCATAGGCGAAGGTCAGTGGCCGGCGGGCGGATGCGTGCGCCAAAGCGGCCAATCTCGCGGCCTGTTCGCCTAGCTCAGAGCTTCATCACCAGCATCCCCGCCAATACCAGGCTGCAGGCCAGCAGGCGCGGCAGGCCGAAGGGCTCCTTGAGGAAGCGCATGCCGAACAGCACCACCAGCACCACACTGGTCTCGCGCAGCGCCGCGGCCTCGGCCACCGAGCCCAGCTGCATGGCCCAGAGCACCAGGCCGTAGCTGGCCATCACGCAGATGCCGACGCACAGGCCGAGCTTCCACTGCGTCTGCCAGAAGCGCGCGAAGGCGCGGGTGCGCGCGCCCAGGGCGAGCAGCGGGAAGGGCACGCCGGAGAGCAGCGTCAGCCACACCAGGTAGTCCAGCGGCTGCGGCCAGCGCTTCAGGGCGTGGCCGTCGGTCCAGGTGTAGCTGCCGATGCACAGGCCCATCAGCAGCACCACGGGGAAGGCGATCCAGGGCAGCCGCGAACCGCCGCCGCCCTTGAGCAGGAACAGCATGCCCAGCGGGATCAGCAGGATGCCGAGGACCTGCCGGTCGCTGAGCTGCTCGCCGCCCACCAGAAGCGTCAACGCCAGCACCACCAGCGGCGACAGGCCGCGCATCAGCGGGTAGACCAGGCCGAGGTCGCCGACCTTGTAGGCCTGGATCAGCAGCACCCGGTAGACCAGCTGCAGGGCCACGGCACTGCCCAGCCAGGGCCAGACCTCGGCCGGCGGCAGGCTGATCCAGGGCAACAGGGCGAGGGCCACGAGCAGGCCGACGAGGTCCATGCAGGCCACCACCAGCAGGCGGTCGGCGCTGAATTTGACGAGGGTGTTCCAGGCCGCGTGGAGCACGGCGGCGAGCAGCACCAGGGCGGTGGCGAACAAGGCGGGGCTTCCTGGTATAGACCAGTTGCGATTCTAGCGCCTCGCTCCCCATGCCCGGCAAGCCTCGGAAAGGCCTGAAGTGCGCACGCGGCTGCGCACCGAGGAGCGTGGCTGGTCTAGACTGGGGGTTTCGCGATCGCCAGAGTCCCCTGCCATGCCCCGAATGCTCAAGTTCCTGTGCTGCTACGTCCTCGTCTCCCTGCTCACCGGCTGCGGCTACAACGCCATGCAGGCCGGCGACGAGCAGGTCAAGGCGGCCTGGTCCGAAGTGCTCAACCAGTACCAGCGGCGCGCCGACCTGGTGCCCAATCTGGTCAACACCGTGAAGGGCTACGCCGCCCACGAGGCCGCCGTGCTCACCCAGGTCACCGAGGCCCGGGCCAGGGTCGGCAGCACCACCCTCAACGCCGACCAGCTCGGCGACGCGGCGGCCATGCAGCGCTTCCAGCAGGCCCAGGGCGAGCTCAGCTCGGCGCTCTCGCGGCTGCTGGTGGTCACCGAGAATTATCCACAGCTCAAGGCCGACGGCCTGTTCAAGGACCTGCTGACACAGCTCGAAGGCACCGAGAACCGCATCACCGTGGCCCGCGGCCGCTACGTCAAGGCGGTGCAGGACTACAACGTGCTGATCCGCCAGTTCCCGCAGGTGATCACCGCGAAGATCTTCGGCTACCAGCCCAAGGCCAACTTCAGCGTGGAGAACGAGGCGGCCATCTCCACCGCGCCCAAGGTCGATTTCGGCGCGCCGCAGCCGCAACCGGCGCAATGAGCATGCGCGCCTGGCTGCTGGCGCTGGCCCTGCTGTGCTGCGCGGGCCTGGCGCAGGCCGAGGTGGCCGTGCCGCAGCTGAGCGCGCGGGTCACCGACCTCACCGCCACCCTCGACGCCGGACAGCGCGGCCGCCTTGAACAGCAGTTGGCGGCGCTGGAACAGCGCAAGGGCGCACAACTGGCGGTGCTGATGATCCCCAGCACCGGCGAGGAGAGCATCGAGCAGTACGCGGTGCGCGCCTTCGAACAGTGGAAGCTGGGCCGCAAGGGCGTGGACGACGGCGTGCTGCTGGTGGTGGCCAAGGACGACCGCGCCCTGCGCATCGAGGTCGGCTACGGCCTGGAGGGCGCCGTTACCGACGTGCTGGCCGGGCGCATCATCCGCGAGCAGATAGTCCCGCACTTCCGCGAAGGCGACTTCGCCGGCGGCGTGCAGGCCGGGGTGGACAGCCTGGAGAAGCTGATCGACGGCGAGGCGCTGCCCGAGCCCCAGCAGGCTGCGCAGGGCGACGACCTGGGCCTGCCGGCCGGCAGCCTGCTGCCGCTGTTCGCCCTGCTGGCCGGCGTGCCGCTGCTGGGGCGCCTGCTGCCGCTGCCGTTCATGCGCCAGCGCAGCTTCGGCCGCTATGTGGTGTGCAGCGTGGTCGTCGGGGTGCTGGCCGGCGCGCTCAGCCTGGTGCTGACCTTCAGCTTCGCCGCGCTGGTCAACAACGGCGTCAGCGCCTTCGTCTTCGCCCTCATCGCCTACCCCTTCTTCCTGCTGCCGGCCGGCTTCTTCCGTGGCGGGCGCGGCGGCGGTTTCGGCGGGGGCGGCTTCGGTGGCCGGGGTGGCGGCGGCTTCGGCGGCGGCGGGGGTTCCAGCGGCGGCGGCGGGGCCTCCGGCCGCTGGTGAGCCTCAGAGCACCGCGGCGCCGGCCTCTTCCTCGCGGATCGAGCGCAGCACCTGGCGCTGCAGTTCGATGAACTCGGCGCTGCCGGCCATCTCCTCGCGGCGCGGGCGCGGCAGGCCCACGTCGAAGGTGGTCTTGATCCGCCCCGGGCCCAGGCCCATGACCACGATGCGGTCGGACAGGTAGACCGCCTCCTCGACGTCGTGGGTGACGAACATCACCGTCAGCCGGTGCGTCTCCCAGATGCGCGTCAGCAGCTCCTGCATCTGGTGGCGGGTCATGGCGTCCAGGGCGCCGAAGGGCTCGTCCATCAGCAGGATCTTCGGCCGGTAGGACAGCGCCCGGGCGATCGCCACGCGTTGCTTCATGCCGCCGGAAAGCTCGGTGGGGTATGCGTCGGCGAACTTCTCCAGCTTCACCAGCTGCAGGTGCTCGGCGGCGATCTCGCGGCACTCGGCGCGCGAGCGGCCGGCGGCCTTGAGGGCGAACTCGACGTTCTGCCGCGCGGTCAGCCAGGGCAGCAGGGTGTAGGCCTGGAACACCACGCCGCGGTCCAGGCCGGGGCCGGCGATGGGCACGCCGTCGACCTTGACGCTGCCGCTGTCGAAGTCCTCGAGCCCCGCGGCGATGGACAGCAGGGTGCTCTTGCCGCAGCCAGAGGTGCCGACGATGGAGACGAACTCGTTGTCCGCCAGGGTCAGGTCGATGTTGCGCAGCACCTCGCGGCGCTCTCTGCCGACCGCGAAGCTCTTGTTCAGGCCGGAAATCTCCAGGGTCGCCATCAGCCGCGCCTCCGGTTGTAGCGGAACAGAACGCGCTCGGCGGCGCGCATGGCCTGGTCGGTGACCAGCCCCAGCAGGCCGAGCAGCAGGATGTAGCCGATGATGGTGTCGGTCTGGAAGAAGCGCTGCGACACCACGATGCGGTAGCCCAGGCCCGAGGTGGCGGCCACCAGCTCGGCTAGCACCAGCCAGGTCCAGGCCCAGCCGAGGCTGATGCGCAGGGCGTCCCAGATGCCCGGCAGGGCGCTGGGCAGGACGATCTTCAGGAGGATGCGCCGGTCGGGCATGCCCAGGGTCCGGCCGAGGCCGACGAAGTCCGGCGGCACGCGCTTGATGGCGTCCATCACCATCAGCACCTGCTGGAAGAAGGTGCCGATCCAGATGATGAGGAATTTCTGGAAGTCGCTGGTGCCGGCCCAGAGGATGCTCAGCGGCACGAAGGCCACCACCGGCATGTAGCGCACGAAGTCCACCAGCGGTTCGGTGGCGGCCTTCCAGAAGCCGTAGCAGCCGGCGAACACGCCGATGACGATGGACATCGCCGAGGAAATCGCGAAGGCCACCAGGATGCGGTAGACACTGACCTTCAGGTCGGCCCACAGGGTGCCGTCGGCGGCCAGCCTGAGCATGCGCGCCCAGACGTCGCCGGGCGCCGGCAGGAAGATCTTCGGCACCGCGCCGCTGGCGCCGGCCGCCCACCAGGCCAGGGCCAGCAGGACGAATACGCCGCCGCCGATCAGCAGCAGGTGGGTGCGCGCCAGCGGCTTGCCGATGACGAACAGCGGGGAGGGTTTACGGGCGTTCATGCGGGGCTCGGGGTAACGGGGAAAGCGCGCCGGCCCGGAGCCGGCGCGCGGGGTGCGTCAGAGCGCCTCGGCGAAGCGCGCGTCGACGGCCTGTTCCGGGGTCACCGGCTGCTGGATGATGCCGGCTTCGCTGGCGGCCTTCTGGATGTGCGCGAAGGAGTCCTTGACGAAGGCGCCCTTCAGCTCGGCCTTGTTCTCGCCCAGGGAGTAGAAGCGCACGCCGTCGAAGGCGCTCTGCAGTTCCGCCGGCTCGGCGCCGACGCCCTTGGCGATGGCCGCGCGGCCTTCGGCGGTGTGGGCCTGGTAGTGCTTCAGGCCGGCTTCCCAGCTCTTGAGCAGGGCCAGCACCTGGCCGGGGCGCTGCTTGAGCACCTCGTCGCGGACCACGAACACGTCGCTGATGATGCCCGGGTCGTCCGAGCCCTTGTACAGCAGGTTCACTTTCGGGTTCTGTTGCCTGGCGGCGCTCAGGTAGGGCTCGTAGGTCACCGCCGCCGGCACCTGGCCTGCGATCAGCGCGGAACCGGCGTTGGCCGCCGGCATCGGCACCGGCTGCACGTCGGCCAGGCTCAGGCCGGCCTTGCGCAGGGCGCTGTGCAGGAGGATGTCGCTGGTGGTGCCCTCTTCATAGGCGACCTGCTTGCCCTTGAGGTCCTTCAGCGTCTTGATCGAGGGGTCGACGATCAGCGCGTCGGCGCTGGTGCTCTGGTCCAGCAGCAGGACGATCTTCACCGGCAGGCCGGCGGCGACCATGGCCATGGCGGTGTGGGTGGCGAGGTTGCCGCCGTCGATCTGGCCGCTGGCCAGGGCGGCGTTCATGTCCTTGTCTTCGGTGAAGTTGACCAGCTCGACCTTGTCCAGGCCGTTGGCCTTGAAGGCCCCGGCCTGCTCGGCGACGTACCACTGGCCGTAGCCCAGCCAGGGCTGCATGCCCATCTTGAAGGTGCCGGCCTCGGGCTTGAGGTCGGCCTTGGGCTCGGCGGCCTGGGCGGCGCCGCCCAGCAGGACGGCGCAGCAGGTGGCCGCGACGAGGCGGCGCAGCGTGGATGCGATGGGCGCTTGCATGGTGTCTCCCCGGTCTTTTTCTGTGGTGGTACGACGGGGGAGCCTTGGCCCGCACCCGCCGTGGGCGGGCACAGGCTCACACGAAACCGCGCGGATGCAAAGCCTGGATGCGTCGCTGCGGGCCCGCAGGCTCAGGGCTCGAGGTCGTCCCCGTCCTTGAACTGGTCCTTGATGTAGGTGATCTCGGTCTTGCCGTGGGGCGCCGGCAGGCCGTCCGGGCCCATGTTGACGAAGACCATCTTGTCGATGGTGAGGATGCTCTTGCGGGTGATCTTGTTGCGCACGTGGCAGGTCAGGGTGATCGAGGTGCGGCCGAAGTCGGTGGCGGTGATGCCCATCTCGATGATGTCGCCGGTGCGCGCCGAGCTGACGAAGTTGATCTCGGAGATGAACTTGGTGACCACGCGCTGGTTGCCCAGCTGGACGATGGCGTAGATGGCCGCCTCTTCGTCGATCCACTTCAGCAGGCTGCCGCCGAACAGCGAACCGTTGGGGTTGAGGTCTTCGGGTTTTACCCATTTGCGGGTGTGGAAATTCATGGTGACTCCTTGCTGGTTGCGCCTCGTGAGCGCGATGCCTTGTCGGCAAGTTGACGGGTCGAGCCCCGCCGGCTGCGCAATTATCGCGCGGATCGCCGCTTCTCGCCCGGCCCGGATCAGCCCAGGCCGGCTTCCTCGCGGTAGATGCGCGCCTGTTCCACCAGCCAGTCGCGGAAGGCGCGGACGATGGCGGACTCCACCTTGCGCTCGGGAATCATCAGGTAATAGGCATGCTCGCTCAAATAGGCATGTTGCATCGCCACGATCAGCCGGCCCTCGGCCAGCTCGCGCTGGATCAGCATCGGCGGGATCAGCGCCACGCCCATGCCCTGCTCGGCCGCCTGGGCGAGCATGGAGAACAGCTCGTAGCGGGTGCCGCTCATGTCGTGGGCGACGCTCATGCCCAGGGAGCCGAACCACTGGCGCCAGGCGTAGGGCCGGGTGGTCTGCTGCATCAGCGGCAGCGCGGCGATCTCTTCGGCGCTGAGGCTGGCGCGGCCTTCGAGCAGCTCGGGGCTGCACACCGGCACCGGGTTCTCGCGCATGAGGAAGTGCTTCACCGTGCCGGACCAGGCGCCGTCGCCGAAGTACAGCGCGCAGTCGAAGTCGGTGTCGGCGAAGAGGAAGGGCCGGGTGCGGTTGGTCAGGTTCACCGTGACCTCCGGGTACAGCCCCTTGAAGGCCTTGAGCCGCGGCAGCAGCCACTGGGTGGCGAAGGTCGGCACCACCGCCAGCTCGATGCTGCCGCCGCCCTGCTGGCCCATCACCGCCAGGGTGTCGCGCTCCACCGCGTCCAGCCGCGCGGCGATGCGCCGGCTGTAGCCCAGCCCCGCCTCGGTGAGCTTGACGCCGCGCCGCGAACGGCGGAACAGCTCGACGCCGAGGAAGGCCTCCAGCCCGGCGATCTGCCGGCAGATGGCGCTCTGCGTCAGCGACAGCTCCTCGGCGGCCTTGGTGAAGCTTTCATGGCGCGCCGCCGACTCGAAGCTGACCAGCGCCGCGGTGGTGGGGATCTTGCGCCGCATCGAATGCCTCTTGGGAATCTCGTGATCCGCGAAGCCCGGGAAACAGGCCATTCAAACATTCGTTTCATGGGGCCCGGGCGATCACGGAGTGAGAAAATAGCACAACAGCGTGCGAATTAGTCGGTTGCCGCACCGGTCGGCGGCTGACTAGGATCGACCGCACTGCGTCCGCCTAAACTGGTCGGACACCCTGTCACTGCCCCGAGGTAACCCGATGGCCACCAAAGCAAGCTTCAACTGGGAAGACCCGCTGCTGCTGGATCAGCAACTCACCGAAGAAGAGCGCATGGTTCGCGACAGCGCCCAGCAGTTCGCCCAGGACAAGCTGGCCCCGCGCGTGCTGGAGGCCTTCCGCCATGAGCAGACCGACCCGGCGATCTTCCGCGAGATGGGCGAGACCGGCCTGCTCGGCGCGACCATCCCCGCCGAGTACGGCGGCAGCGGTCTGAACTACGTGTGCTACGGCCTGATCGCCCGCGAGGTCGAGCGCGTCGACTCCGGCTACCGCTCGATGATGAGCGTGCAGTCGTCCCTGGTCATGGTGCCGATCTACGAGTTCGGCAACGAAGCCACCAAGCAGAAGTACCTGCCGAAACTGGCCAGCGGCGAATACATCGGCTGCTTCGGCCTGACCGAGCCGGACCATGGCTCCGACCCGGGCTCGATGATCACCCGCGCCAGGAAGGTCGACGGCGGCTACCGCCTGACCGGCGCCAAGATGTGGATCACCAACAGCCCGATCGCCGACGTCTTCGTGGTCTGGGCCAAGGACGACGAAGGCCAGATCCGCGGCTTCGTCCTGGAAAAAGGCTGGGAAGGCCTGTCCGCCCCGGCGATCCACGGCAAGGTCGGCCTGCGCGCCTCCATCACCGGCGAGATCGTGATGAACAACGTGTTCGTCCCCGAAGAGAACGCCTTCCCCGAAGTGCGCGGCCTGCGCGGCCCGTTCACCTGCCTGAACTCGGCGCGCTACGGCATCTCCTGGGGCGCCCTGGGCGCCGCCGAGGCCTGCTGGCACACCGCCCGCCAGTACACCCTGGACCGCAAGCAGTTCGGCCGCCCGCTGGCCGCCAACCAGCTGATCCAGAAGAAGCTGGCCGACATGCAGACCGAGATCACCCTGGCCCTGCAAGGCTGCCTGCGCCTGGGCCGGATGAAGGACGAAGGCACCGCCGCGGTGGAAATCACCTCGATCATGAAGCGCAACAGCTGCGGCAAGGCCCTGGACATCGCCCGCCTGGCCCGCGACATGCTCGGCGGCAACGGCATCTCCGACGAGTTCGGCGTGGCCCGCCACCTGGTCAACCTGGAAGTGGTGAACACCTATGAAGGTACCCACGACGTCCACGCGCTGATCCTCGGCCGCGCCCAGACCGGGATCCAGGCGTTCTTCTAAGACGAGCCATAGACGAGCCATAAGCTGGAAGCCCGAAGCTGGAAGCCTCTCCGGCGCGGGCTTCCGGCTTCAAGCTTCCCGCTTCCAGCTCCTCTGCGAGGTCATCCATGTCCGGCGCCCTGTCCCATATCCGCGTTCTCGACCTTTCCCGCGTCCTGGCCGGCCCCTGGGCCGGGCAGATCCTCGCCGACCTCGGCGCCGAAGTGATCAAGATCGAACGCCCCGGCAGCGGCGACGACACCCGCGCCTGGGGCCCGCCGTTCCTCAAGGACGCCGAGGGCCGCGACACCAGCGAGGCGGCCTACTACCTGTCGGCCAACCGCAACAAGAAATCCCTCACCATCGACTTCACCCGGCCCGAAGGCCAGCGCCTGGTGCGCGAGCTGGCGGCCAAGGCCGACATCGTGCTGGAGAACTTCAAGGTCGGCGGGCTGAAGAGCTACGGGCTGGACTACGAGTCGCTCAAGCAGCTCAACCCGAAGCTGATCTACTGCTCCATCACCGGCTTCGGCCAGACCGGCCCCTACGCCAAGCGCGCCGGCTACGACTTCATGATCCAGGGCCTGGGCGGCCTGATGAGCATCACCGGGCGCTCCGACAGCGAAGAAGGCGCCGGCCCGGTGAAGGTCGGCGTGGCGCTGACCGACATCCTCACCGGCCTGTATTCGTCCACCGCCATCCTCGCCGCCCTCGCCCACCGCGACGTCAGCGGCATCGGCCAGCACATCGACATGGCCCTGCTCGACGTGCAGGTGGCCTGCCTGGCCAACCAGACGCTGAACTACCTGACCACCGGCATCCCGCCGCGCCGGCTGGGCAACGCCCACCCGAACATCGTGCCCTACCAGGACTTCCCCACCGCCGACGGCGACATGATCCTCACCGTCGGCAACGACGGGCAGTTCCGCAAATTCTGCGAACTGGCCGGGCACCCGGAATGGGCCGACGACGAACGCTTCGCCAGCAACAAGGCGCGGGTCGCCCACCGCGACGTGCTGATCCCGCTGATCCGCCAGGCCACGGTGATGCGCACCACCGCGCAGTGGATCGCCGCGCTGGAGCAGGCCGGCGTGCCCTGCGGGCCGATCAACGACCTGGCCCAGGTGTTCGCCGACCCGCAGGTGATCGCTCGCGGCCTGCGTGTGGACCTGCCGCACCCGCTGGCCGGCAGCGTGCCCCAGGTGGCCAGCCCGATCCGCCTGTCGCAGACCCCCGTCGAGTACCGCAACGCCCCGCCGACCCTCGGCCAGCACACCGAGCAGATCCTCGAAAGCGTGCTCGGCCTGGACGCCGCCGCCATCGGCAAGCTGCGCGAGCAGGGCGTGATCTGAACCCGCGCGCCGCCGCGCCAGGGTATTCACGGCCCCTGGCGCGGCGCGGGCGGGCCCGGCGGACGACGGAAAACCTTTGGCTTGCCGCCCGGCATCGCTATAATCCGCAGGCTTCACCGGCCGGCTCCGCTCCGGCCGTTCCCGCCACCCGTTCCGAGGGGCGCTGCAGCAAGCCAAGGCTTGTCAGGCTCGGACGGGGCGCGTCCCGGTCGGCGTCCGCCGATCGCCAAACGCATCAACGGCGCCCATTCGCAGACAACGAATGGAGAGTTACGCATGAGCGCTGTCATGACGCCTGCCGGTTTCACCGACTATAAAGTCGCCGACATTTCCCTGGCCGCCTGGGGCCGCCGCGAGCTGATCATCGCCGAGTCCGAGATGCCGGCACTGATGGGCCTGCGCCGCAAGTACGCCGCCAGCCAGCCGCTCAAGGGCGCCAAGATCCTCGGCTGCATCCACATGACCATCCAGACCGGCGTGCTCATCGAGACCCTGGTCGCCCTCGGCGCCGAAGTGCGCTGGTCGTCCTGCAACATCTTCTCCACCCAGGACCAGGCCGCCGCCGCCATCGCCGCCGCCGGCATCCCGGTGTTCGCCTGGAAGGGCGAGACCGAGCAGGAATACGAGTGGTGCATCGAGCAGACCATCCTCAAGGACGGCCAGCCGTGGGACGCCAACATGGTGCTGGACGACGGCGGTGACCTGACCGAGATCCTGCACAAGAAATACCCGGCGATGCTGGAGAAGATCCACGGCATCACCGAAGAGACCACCACCGGCGTGCACCGCCTGCTCGACATGCTCAAGGCCGGCACCCTGAAAGTCCCGGCGATCAACGTCAACGACTCGGTGACCAAGAGCAAGAACGACAACAAGTACGGCTGCCGCCACAGCCTCAACGACGCCATCAAGCGCGGCACCGACCACCTGCTGTCGGGCAAGCAGGCCCTGGTGATCGGCTACGGCGACGTGGGCAAGGGCTCGGCGCAATCGCTGCGCCAGGAAGGCATGATCGTCAAGGTCTCGGAAGTCGACCCGATCTGCGCCATGCAGGCCTGCATGGACGGCTTCGAAGTCGTCTCGCCCTACAAGAACGGCCTGAACGACGGCACCGAGGCCAGCGTCGACGCCGCCCTGCTGGGCAAGATCGACCTGATCGTCACCACCACCGGCAACGTCAACGTCTGTGACGCCGGCATGCTCAAGGCCCTGAAGAAGCGCGCCGTGGTCTGCAACATCGGCCACTTCGACAACGAGATCGACACCGCCTTCATGCGCAAGACCTGGGCCTGGGAAGAGGTCAAGCCGCAGGTGCACAAGATCCACCGCACCGGCAAGGACGGCTTCGATCCGCACAACGACGACTACCTGATCCTGCTCGCCGAAGGCCGCCTGGTGAACCTGGGCAACGCCACCGGCCACCCGAGCCGCATCATGGACGGCTCCTTCGCCAACCAGGTGCTGGCGCAGATCCACCTGTTCGAGCGCAAGTTCGCCGACCAGCCGGCCGCCGAGAAGGCCAAGCGCCTGAGCGTCGAAGTGCTGCCGAAGAAGCTCGACGAGGAGGTCGCCCTGGAGATGGTCCGCGGCTTCGGCGGCGTGGTCACCCAACTGACGCCGAAACAGGCCGAGTACATCGGCGTGACCGTCGAAGGTCCGTTCAAGCCCGACACCTATCGCTACTAAAAAGCCGCTGGAAGCCGGAGGCTGGAGGCTGGACGAAAAAGCGCACCGATCTGCCTTTTCGTTCAGCCTTCAGCCTTCAGCCTTCAGCGATCACGTCCCGACAGCCTCTTGCGGATCTGTTCCATGACGACATCCGATCGCCGCTTCAGCTTCGAGTTCTTCCCCGCCAAGACCGAAGCCGGGCATGAAAAACTGCTGGCCACCGCGCGCCAGCTGGCCGGCTACAAGCCGGACTTCTTCTCCTGCACCTACGGCGCCGGCGGCTCCACCCGCGACCGCACCCTGGTCACCGTCCTGCAGCTGGACGGCGAGGTGAACGTCCCCACCGCGCCGCACCTGTCCTGCGTCGGCGACACCAAGGCCGAACTGCGCGCCCTGCTCGCCCACTACAAGGACGCCGGCATCCGCCGCATCGTCGCCCTGCGCGGCGACCTGCCCTCGGGCATGGGCATGGCCAGCGGCGAGCTGCGCTACGCCAACGAGCTGGTGGAGTTCATCCGCGCCGAGACCGGCGACCACTTCCACATCGAGGTCGCTGCCTACCCGGAAGTACATCCGCAGGCACGCAATTCCGAGCACGATCTGGCCAATTTCGTACGCAAGGTCAAGGCCGGTGCTGACAGTGCAATCACGCAGTATTTCTTCAACGCCGACAGCTATTTCCACTTCGTCGAGCGTGCACAGAAGTTGGGCGTCGACATCCCGATCGTCCCGGGCATCATGCCGATCACCAACTACTCCAAGCTGGCGCGTTTCTCGGACGCCTGTGGCGCCGAAATCCCCCGCTGGATCCGCAAGCAGCTGGAAGCCTATGGCGACGACATCGCCAGCATCCAGTCCTTCGGCGAGCAGGTGATCACCGAGATGTGCGAACGTCTGCTGGACGGCGGCGCCCCCGGGCTGCATTTCTACACGCTGAACCAGGCCGACCCCAGCCTGGCACTGTGGAAAAACCTGAAGCTGCCCCGCTAGCGCAACGGCGTTCCGCCGCCCGCCACGGGCGGCGGTTCACCGACCAGGACGCTAGAGGTTGCACATGGCATGGCACATGCCCCCTCTCTGATCTACCTCGTGTACGGTCGCCAGACCTACCATCAGGAAGCCCTGTTCAGCATCGCCAGCGCCATCGCCCGGGCACGGGAAACGCCGCAGCTGCGCCTGGACATCCAGGTCGTCACCGATGACAGCGCCCCCTATGCCGGGCTGCCGGTGCGGGTGCGCCACATCGACGCAGGCACCCTGGCCGGCTGGTACGGGCCGCACGGCTATCACTTCCGCGCCAAGCACGTGGCCCTGCGCCAGGCGCTCGACGAACTGCCCGCCGCCGTGCTGATCGACACCGACACCTTCTTCCGCGTATCGCCGGCCCGGCTGTTCGCCCAGGTGCGGCCCGGCGCCCTGCTGTGCAACGCCGTGCGGCACCGGCTTGGCGACTCGCAGGCGCCCGTCTATCGCCAACTGATCGAGCCCCTGAAGGCCCGCGGGCTGGCCGACGAACGGACGCCTCTGGTCAATTCCGGGGTGATCGGACTGACCCGCGAAGACGCCCTCGTACTCGACCGTTCGTTGGAATTGATGGATGACCTCTACCCAATTGCCCGCGCAGCCTATAATCTTGAAGAGTTCGTTCTGGCGATTGCGGCCTACAGACAACTGGAACCGGTCGGCTGTACCGACCTCATCCACCATTATTGGAGCCGCAAGCAGTTGTTCCGGGCGAAAGCCCAGGCCTGGCTGCACAAGCACCGAACGTCCCTTCTCAGCCCCCTGGCTCTCGACGACACCCTGCTGGTGACCGACCGCCTGCCGCGTCCACCACGTGCCGCGCGCCTGCTGTACAAGCTGAGAACACTGCCGTTGCCGGTCCCGATGCGCCAGTTCAGCCTGGAGCTGTTCTACGGGTGCCACGACTACGACAACGAGTTCGACCGGGCCTGCGGCCCCGTCTGGTGGGAAAAGGCCGCGACCAACGTCATCGCACGCCATCCCGACCAGCCGGTGCAAGAGCAGCTCGGTGAATGGCTGAACCACAAGGTGTTGCGCCATCTCCTCGGCCCAAGGCTCAAGGAGATACGCCAGCACCTACGCCAGCAGGACCTGCTCTGAACGGCAGGCCGGCGCTGGCAGCGCCTCTGCCCTTCCGGGGCCGGGCGCAAACCCCAGGCCGGCGGCCCTTGTCGCCGGCCCCCGGAGGAGCCCGCGAGGGCCCCTGCCAGTAGCTCGGCCATGGGTGCATACGCAGCGCCCCGCGCCGTCCCTCTTCCCGCCACGGGAACGAGGGTACAGAGGAGTTCGAAGAACTTGGTGACTTCACATTCGCCGGCCAGCCGCCGGCTCATATAGGAATACCCCGCATGTCCTTTTCCTCCCTCGGTCTCTCCGAGGCGCTGGCCCGCGCAGTAGAGGCGGCGGGCTACAGCCAGCCCACCCCTGTCCAGGAGCGGGCGATTCCCGCCGTATTGCAAGGTCGCGACCTGATGGTCGCGGCCCAGACCGGCACCGGCAAGACCGGTGGCTTCGCCCTTCCGGTGCTCGAGCGGCTGTTCCCCGAAGGCCATCCCGACCGTGAACACCGCCACGGCCCGCGCCAGGCGCGCGTGCTGGTGCTGACGCCGACCCGCGAGCTGGCCGCCCAGGTCCACGACAGCTTCAAGGTCTACGCCCGCGACCTGCCGCTGAAAAGCGCCTGCATCTTCGGCGGCGTCGGCATGAATCCCCAGGTCCAGGCCATGTCCAAGGGCGTCGACGTGCTGGTGGCCTGCCCCGGCCGCCTGCTCGACCTGATCGGCCAGGGCAGCGTCGACCTCTCCCGCGTGGAGATCCTGGTCCTCGACGAAGCCGACCGCATGCTCGACATGGGCTTCATCCACGACGTCAAGAAGGTCCTCGCCAAGCTGCCGCCCAAGCGCCAGAACCTGCTGTTCTCGGCGACCTTCTCGAAAGACATCACCGACCTCGCCAACAAGCTGCTGCACAACCCCGAGCGCATCGAGGTCACCCCGCCGAATACCACCGTCGAGCGCATCGAGCAGCGCGTGTTCCGCATCCCCTCGGTACAGAAGCGCGCCCTGCTGGCGCACCTGGTGACCGTGGGCGCCTGGGAGCAGGTGCTGGTCTTCACCCGCACCAAGCACGGCGCCAACCGCCTCGCCGAGTACCTGAGCAAGCACGGCCTGCCGGCCGCCGCGATCCACGGCAACAAGAGCCAGAACGCGCGCACCAAGGCCCTGGCCGACTTCAAGACCAACGACGTGCGCATCCTGGTGGCCACCGACATCGCCGCCCGCGGCCTGGACATCGACCAGTTGCCCCACGTGGTCAACTACGAGCTGCCCAACGTCGAAGAAGACTACGTCCACCGCATCGGTCGTACCGGCCGTGCCGGGCGCAGCGGCGAGGCCATCTCGCTGGTGGCCCCCGACGAGGAGAAGCTGCTCAAGGCCATCGAGCGCCTGACCAGGCAACAGATTCCCGCCGGCGACACCCAGGGCTTCGACCCCGAGGCGGTGCTGCCGGAAGTGGCCCTGCCCGAGCCCAAGGAACAGCCCCAGCGCCAGCCGCGCAAGGACAAGGCCAAGCGCGAGCGCAAGCCCAGGGACAAGGAGCCGCAGCAGGCGCAACCCGCCGCCGAGGCAGCCGATGCCGACGCCGGCGCCGAGCAGGGCGACAAGCCGGCAGGCAAGCGCCGCCGTCGTGGCGGCCGCGGCAAGAAGAAGGGCGAGGCCCAGGGCGACCAGCAGCCGGGCCAGCAGGCCCAGCGCGGCGACGGCCAGGCCAAGCAGCCCAGGCCACCCAAGCCGGCCGCGCAGAGCAACGACCGCGACCCCGAGGAATTCCTCGACGACGACTACGACAACTTCGGCAACCGCGCCGACTACGTCAGCCCCTTCCCGGACAAGGACGTGCAACGCGGCCAGCGCCGTCGCGGCGGCCAGCCCCAGGGCCAGGCGTCCCAAGGCCAGCGTGCCCGCGGCCAGGGCCAGGCTCAGGGCCAAGGCCAGAAGCAGGGCAAGCCGGGCCAGAAAGGCGCCGGCCAGGGTGGCCAGGGCGCCCGCGGCAAGAACACCAACGGCCAGGGCGGCAACGCCCAGGGCAAGCAGCGCGCCGCCCGCAAGCGCGGCGGCAAGGGCCAACCCTCGCTGATGAGCGATGCGCCGCTGCGCGAGCCGAGCGAGTACGGCGCCGCCAAGCCGACCCGCCAGCCGGTGGTGATCAACAAGCGCGACCTGGTCCGCGGCGACCGCTTCCCCACCGCCGAGCAACTGGAAGAACTGGAACCGCGCCGCGACAAGGGCGAACGCCCGGCGCTGCTGACGCGCAACCGTTGAGTGTCAGTTGCTGAAGAAACCGCCTCTCGGGGCGGTTTTTTCTTGCCGACGGAAAAGGCCGCACCGCAGTGCTTTCGTAGGATGGGTCGAGCTTGCGAAACCCATGCGGTCATGGTGATGGGTATCGCTTCGCTCCACCCATCCTACGGAGCTTGCCCGTACGCAGGTCCTGTAGGAGCGAGCTTGCTCGCGAATGGTGTTCGCGGCAGGCATTTGCTAAGAGCACCCTCTCCCCAGCCCTCGGCTGCGCGCCCCGCCCTGAAGGGAGAGGGAGCTTGTCCGTGCCGAGAGAGGTCTTGGCGTCAATCGGAAACTTCGTAGCAGCCGGCTAACGCCGAAATACCCGAGCACACCGAACGGCCCCTCTCCCTTCAGGGAGAGGGGGGCTTGTCCGTGCCGAGAAAGGTTTTGGCGCCAATCGGAAACTTCGTGGTAGCCGGCTAACGCCGAAACACCCGGGCACACCGAACGGTCCCCTCTCCCTTCAGGGAGAGGGTTAGGGAGAGGGAGCGGAGTTGAGCCGACACGCCGTCGCCAAAGGGAAACACGGTTCGCGACAGGCGACAAAAAAGCCGCCCCAAAGGGCGGCTCTTGTCATTCACCAAGTACTCAAAGCACCTGCCGCAAAAAGCTCTGCGCCCGAGGATCGGCCGGCTGTTCGAAGAACTGCGCCGGCGGCGCGTCTTCCAACAACTTGCCGTGGTCAAAGAACAGCACGCGGTCGGCCACTTCGCGGGCGAAGCCCATCTCGTGGGTGACACAGACCATGGTCATGCCTTCCACTGCCAGGGCCTTCATCACGTCGAGCACCTCGCCGACCATCTCCGGGTCGAGCGCCGAGGTCGGCTCGTCGAACAGCATCACCTTCGGCTCCATGCACAGCGCGCGGGCGATGGCCACGCGCTGCTGCTGGCCGCCGGACAGGCGCGAGGGGTATTCGTTGGCCTTCTGGCCGATGCCGACCTTGGCCAGCAGCGCCTTCGCCTTCTCCTCGCGCTCGGCCTTGCCGCGCTTGCGCACCACCTTCTGCGCCAGGCACAGGTTCTCCAGCACGGTCATGTGCGGGAACAGGTTGAAGTGCTGGAATACCATGCCGACTTCGCGGCGGTAGGCGTTGATGTCGGTCTTCGGATTGGCCAGGTCGACGCCGTCGATGCTCACCGAGCCGGAGTCGAACTCCTCCAGACCGTTGAGGCAGCGCAGGAAGGTGGACTTGCCCGAGCCCGACGGCCCGATCACCACCACCACCTCGCCCCTGTCCACGCGGGTGGTCACGTCGTCCACCGCGCGCACCACGTGGCCGCGGGTGTCGAACACCTTGGTCAGGTTGCGGACTTCAATCACTTTGTCCGAGCCTCCGTTCCAGCCGGCTCGCCATATGCGACAGCGGCAGGTTGATGACGAGGTAGAGCGCGGCCACGCAGAACCAGATCTCGAAGGTGGAGAACGAGGTGGTGATGGCCTCGCGGCCGCTCTTGGTCAGTTCGGTGATGGCGATCACCGAGACCAGCGAGGTGTCCTTGACCAGGCTGATGAACTGCCCGGCCAGCGGCGGCAGCACGCGCTTGAAGGCCTGCGGCAGGATCACGTGGCGCATCGACTGCGCCGCGCTCAGGCCCAGGGAGCGCGCCGCCTCGTCCTGGCCGCGGGCGATGGACTGCACGCCGGCGCGGACGATCTCGGCCACGTAGGCGCCGGTGAACAGCGCCAGCGCCGCCACCCCGGCGAACTCGCGGGACAGGTTGAGCACGGTGCCGATGAAGAAGTAGAAGATGAAGATCTGCACCAGCAGCGGCGTGCCGCGCACCAGCTCGACGTAGAGCGTCGAGAGGTCGTGCAGCGTGGGGTTCTTCGACAGCCGGCAGAGGCCGGTGAACAGGCCGATGGCCAGGCCGATCGCGCCGGAGACGAAGGAGATCCACAGCGTGGTCCACAGGCCCCAGGCCAGCGGGCCGGCGGCCCAGTGGCGCTGCACGCCGACCACGTCGCCTTCGCCGACGTCGTCGTTCTCGGAGAACTGCAGGCTGTCGCCGGCCACGTTCAGCACCTGCTGCTTGCCGTCGTCGTCGACCAGGGTGACGCGGGCCTCGCGGCCGGAATCCTCGATCTTCTCCACCCGCGAGACGGCGTCCGCACGTTGCGGTTCCTCCGCCTGGTAGGCGAAGTACTGGGGAACGCGGTTCCAGCGCCACTCGTAGGAAATCAGCGAGGTGGAATACCAGATGGCCAGGCCGATCAGCAGGAGGATCAGCGCGGTCAGCCCATGCCAGGGCCAGGTGGGGCGTTTGCTTCTAGTCACGTATCTTTACCGTGAAAATGCGAACGCGCAGGCCGGGGCCTGCGCGTCGGGTCGAACAGCGTCGGACGCGGATTATTCCATGTCCTTCAGCCAGTCGGTGCTCTTGAACCACTTGTCGTGCAGACGATCGTAGGTCCCGTCCTCGTGGATCTGCTTGAGGAAGTTGTTGATCCAGTTGATCGAGTCGTAGTCGCCCTTCTTCAGGCCGAAGGCCAGCGGTTCGTAGGTGAACGGCTGGTCGAGGAACACCAGCTTGCCGGCGCCGAACTTGCCGACCGCGACCACGTTGTAGGGCGAGTCGTAGATGAAGGCGTCGGCCTTGCCGTTGACCACGTCCATGACCGCCTCGGGCTCGTTGTCGAAGCCGTGGTACTGGGCCTTGGACAGCTGCTTCTTGGCGACGAACTCGCCGGTGGTGCCGATCTTCGAGGTGATGCGGTACTTGGCGTCGTTCAGGTCCTTGTAGGACTTGATGGTGCCTTCCAGCTCCTTGCGGATCAGCAGGGTCTGGCCGACCACGATGAAGGGATCGGAGAAGTTGACCCGCAGGTTGCGTTCCTGGGTCAGGGTCATGCCCGAGCCGATCATGTCGAACTTGTCGGTCAGCAGCGCCGGGATGATGCCGTCGTAGCTGGTGGAGACCAGCTCCAGCTTGACGCCCATGGCCTTGGCCATGGCCTTGAGCAGGTCGACTTCGAAGCCGACGATCTGGCCACGCTTGTTGGTCATCTCGAACGGCATGTAGGTCGGGTCCATGCCCACCCGCAGGCTGCCGCGCTTGACCGCTTCGTCAATGGCGCCGGCTTGCGCCGCGTTCACGCCGACCAGGGCGCAGACGCCCAGCAGCAGCGATGCCAGATACTTTTTCATTCCCCACACTCCCAGACAGTCGAAATTGAGTCGTGCGCACGTCGGCACGGCATCCAGTGGCGGTCTTTATGCCGCGCGAAGCCTCGCCGGGCGCTAAAGGGTGCGAATCCTACCCTCTGTCGCCGTCCGTCGGGAGTCTTTCTGGATCGATGGCGCAGGTTAGCAGCAGTAAAGCGCCGGGAAAACCGTTGCAAGGCGTTGCCACTCCCCGCCTGGTGACGGGGAGCGGCTCGCGGTCAGGACTGCGCGGCGGGCAGGCCCACGCCGGCGCCGGCCGGCGGCGCCAGCGGCAATGCCGGGCTGTGCGCGTCGGCCTGCACCGACTTGCGCCAAGGCTCCAGCCAGTTCTCGTGGCCGCCTTCCCACACCTGCAGGTGCAGGCGCGAGAGCGCCACCGGGTCGCTCAGCAGGGCCAGGCGGGCCTCGCCGGCGACGGCCTGCGGACCGCCTTCCAGAGCCTGCTGCACGCGCCGCTGGCGCGCCGCCTCGATGGCCTCGGAGCGCGCGTGGCGCGCGGTGCCCATGGCGCAGGCCAGGGCGTTGAGCAGCGGGTCGGAAACGCTGCGGACGAAGCCGTCCTTCAGCGCCTGCCAGCGGTTCTGGTAGGTGTACTCGTCGGTGGAACGCAGCTCGCGCGGGGTGTCGTATTCCTCGGGGATGAGGAACAGCTTCTCGTCGCGCGAGGCCAGGCCCAGGTTGACGCGGCTGGTGATCACCGACACCGGTATGGACAGCATCAGCGAACCGACGATGGGCGACAGCCACCACAAAAAGCGCGGATTCAGCCACACCACCAGCAGCGCCCAGGCCAGGCCCAGCAGGGTCTGCATGCCGTGGCGGCGCAGCGCCTCGCTCCAGGGCGTGGCGTCGTCGTCACGCTGCGGCGACTTCCACTGCGCTTCCCAGCCGAGGAACGCGGCCAGCACGAAGCGGGTGTGGAAGAGCATGCGCACCGGCGCCAGCAGCACCGAGAAGAGCATCTCCAGGAGCATGCTCAGGGTGACCTTGACCACGCCACCGAAGGCCTTGGCGCCCTTGGCCCAGATCAGCATGACGCTGAGCAGCTTGGGTAGGAACAGCAGGGTCAGGGTGGTGGAGAACAGCGCGATGGCCTTCTCCGGGTGCCACTGCGGCCAGATCGGGAACAGTTGGCGCGGCTCCAGGAAGTACTGCGGCTCCATCAGTTGGTGCACCGCCAGCAGCGCGGTGGACAGCACCAGGAAGAAGAACCACAGCGGCGCCGACAGGTAGGACATCACCCCGGTGAGGAACACCGCGCGGTGCACCGGGTGCATGCCCTTGACCAGGAACAGGCGGAAGTTCATCAGGTTGCCGTGGCACCAGCGGCGGTCGCGCTTGAGCTCGTCCAGCAGGTTCGGCGGCAATTCCTCGTAGCTGCCCTCCAGGTCGTAGGCGATCCACACGCCCCAGCCGGCGCGGCGCATCAGCGCGGCCTCGACGAAGTCGTGGGAGAGGATGGCCCCGGAGAACGAGCCCTTGCCCGGCAGCGGCGCCAGGGCGCAGTGCTCGATGAAGGGCTTCATGCGGATGATCGCGTTGTGGCCCCAGTAGTGCGACTCGCCCAGCTGCCAGAAGTGCAGGCCGGCGGTGAACAGCGGGCCGTAGACGCGGGTGGCGAACTGCTGCATGCGCGCATAGAGGGTGTCCATGCCCGAGGCCTTGGGCGCGGTCTGGATGATCCCCGCCTCCGGGTTGGCTTCCATCAGCCGCACCAGCTTGGCCAGGCAGTCGCCGCTCATCACGCTGTCGGCGTCCATCACCACCATGTACTTGTACTGGCTGCCCCAGCGCCGACAGAAGTCGTCGATGTTGCCGCTCTTGCGCTTCACCCGGCGACGGCGGCGGCGGTAGAACAGCTTGCCGAAGCCCTTGGTCTCCTGGCACAGCTCGATCCAGGCCTGCTCCTCGGCCACGGCGATGTCGGCCTGGTAGGTGTCGCTGAGGACGAAGAAGTCGAAGTGCTCCAGCTCGCCGCTGGCGGCCACCGACTCGAAGGTGGCGCGCAGGCCGGCGAAGACCCGCGGCACGTCCTCGTTGCAGATCGGCATGACGATGGCGGTGCGCGCGTCGGCCGCGATCGGCTCGTTGCCGGCGCTGCTGCCGGAGATGCGGTAGCGGTCGCGGCCGCTGAGCAGCTCCCAGAAGCCCATCAGCGCGGTCCAGAAACCGGCCGAGACCCAGCAGAAGAGGATGGCGAAGAGCAGCAGCACGCCGAACTGGATCAGGTACGGCAGCACCTGCTGCAGGGTCTGCAGCCAGGTCTGGCGGTTGATCTCTTCCAGGTCGATCAGCGCCCAGCCCTGGTACGGCAGGATGCCCTTCATGTAGTAGGTGGCGATGCTGGTCTGGCCGAGCATCAGCAGCAGCAGGATCATCCGGCGCAGCGAGCCGACCCGCTGCCAGCGCGCCTTGGGCAGGTCGCGCACGGGCTTGGACGGGTTGCCGCGGCCGAGCAGGCGGCGCCAGCCGCGCACCAGCACGTTGGTCCGCCAGGGTTCGGGCAGCACCTTGGTGCGCTGGATCGGCGGCGCCGCCTTGAGGTAGGCGCGGCCGTTGTCGTCCAGGCCGAGCATGCCGGTTTCCTGCAGCTCCTGGCCGTAGCCGAGCAGCAGGCGCGGGCCGATGGAGCCCAGCGCCGCATCGTCGGTGGCGACCGGCTCGGTGCCGGCCTCCTCCGCCAGGCGCTGGTGCAGGTCACTGAAGGAAGCGCTGCGCGCCAGGCGCTCGCGCCCTTCCGCAGTCAGCGGAAGGTGCTCGAGGTATTCGCCCAGCGGAGCCTTGTGGGTGGTCGTGTTATTCATCGGCAGGCAGCTGGTAGCTCCAGGTTTCGGACAGGGTCTGTCCATCTTTGACCAGGGCCGCACGCATTTCGGTCGGCTTCTTCGGATCCTTCACCTTGATCCGCAGGGTCAGGCGCCAGCCCTGGGTCACAGGGTTGTAGCGCAGGTTGTTTTCCTTGACCTCGGCGTTGTCGTCGGTGCTCACCTGGGTGGTCACCGCGGCGTCGGCCGGCAGGACCTTGAGGTTGGCGCCCTCGAAGTCCACCACCAGGGCGGTGCTGCCGTCGGGCTGGCGGATCAGGTTGGCCTGCTTGACGTCACCCACCGAGCGCAGGGTCTGCTTGACCTGGGCGACCTTCTGCGAGTGCAGGGCGTCCTCGTCCATGGTCCAGTGCATGCGGTAGGCGTATTCCAGCGGCTGGCCGGCCTCCGGGCGCTTCTCCGGGTTGAAGAAGGCGACGATGTTGTCGTTGGTCTCGTCCGGGGTGGGGATCTCGACCAGCTCGACGCTGCCCTTGCCCCAGTCGCCGCGCGGCTCGATCCACAGGCTCGGGCGCAGGTCGTAGCGGTCGTCCAGGTCTTCGTAGCGGCTGAACTCGCGGCCGCGCTGGAGCAGGCCGAAGCCTTTCGGGTTCTCCACGGCGTAGCTGCTCACCGACAGGTGCTTGGGATTGTTCAGCGGGCGCCAGATCCACTCGTCGTTGCCGGCATGGATCTGCAGGCCGGTGGAGTCATGCAGCTCCGGACGGAAGTTGTGCTGCTCCGAGGGCTGGTTGGAGCCGAACAGGAACATGCTGGTCAGCGGCGCCAGGCCGAGCTTGGTGACCTTGTCGCGCAGGAACACCTTGGCCTGCACGTCGACCACGGTGTCCTTGCCGGGGCGCAGGACCAGGCGGTAGGCGCCGGTGGCGCGCGGCGAGTCGAGCAGGGCGTAAATCACCAGGTGCTTGTCCTGGGGCTTGGGCTTCTCGATCCAGAACTCGCGGAAGCGCGGGAACTCCTCGCCGGAGGGCAGCGCGGTGTCCAGCGCCAGGCCGCGGGCGGACAGGCCGTAGACGTGGCCCTTGCCGACCACGCGGAAGTAGCTGGCGCCGAGGAAGGTGGCGATCTCGTCGAGCTTGTCGGCCTTGTTGATCGGGTAGAGCACGCGGAACCCGGCGTAGCCGAGGTCCTTGGTGGCATTGGCGTCGAACTGCAGCGTACCGAAGTCGAAACGCGCGGGATCGTACTTGATCTCCTTGACGCTGGTGGCCGTCACCTCGTTGATCTTCACCGGGGTGTCGAAGTGCATGCCCTGGTGATAGAAGCTGAGCTTGAACGGCTCCTTCTCGTCGGCCCAGTAGGCCTTGTCCATGCGGAAGCGGATCTGCTGGTAGTCGGCGAATTTCATCTCGCTGAATACCGACGGCAGGTTGCTGGTCGGCGCGCTGTACTTCTCGCTGGCCAGCTTCTTCGCCTCGCCGGCGACGTCATCGATGGTGAAAGCCCAGGCGTGAGAAGCGCCCAGGGCCAGGAAAGCGGAGCCGACCAGCATCAGGTCGCGCAGGAAATTACGGGAAGCGGTGTGTTGAACGGAACGAAAAATCACGAGTCCCCCTCGTCCGTGAACTTGAAAAAACCAAGGCCGACCCTGGCAATGCCAAAGTGCCGGCGATTGAATTCCGACCCCGGTGAGCCCGAATGATTCCCCGCGATTGCGAAGAACCCTTGCCCGGCCTTGTGGCCTGGGCTTCCGGGGAGCCATTGTTCTAGTCGCATGCGAGTTGCCATCATCCTGCGGCCCGATTACGGACTGCCGCCTGTTCACGCCTCCAGAAGAAAGGTCACCGGCCCGTCGTTGACCAGGTGGACCTGCATGTTGGCGCCGAACCGGCCGGTAGCGACCAGCGGATGACGGGCTCGTGCCTGATCCACGAGATGTTCGAACAACTCGGCGCCCCGGGCTGGCGGCGCCGCGCTGGAAAAGCTCGGCCGCAGGCCCTTGCGGGTGTCGGCGGCCAGGGTGAACTGCGAGACCAGCAGCAGGCCGCCGCCGACATCGCCCAGAGAAAGGTTCATCTTACCTTCAATATCGGCGAACACTCGATAGTTAAGCAGCTTGTGCAGCAGCCGCTGGGCGCTCGCCTCGTCGTCCTGGGGCTCCACGCCGACCAGCGCCAGCAGGCCCTGGTCGATGGCGCCGACGATTTCCCCGTCGACTTCCACCCGCGCGGCGCTCACCCGCTGGATCAGCCCCTTCATTCGGCCTCCGGGGGCAGGTTCAGCAGGCGCCGGCCGATTTCGTTGGTGGCGCGCACCAGGGCATCGGCGATGCCCGGCTCGCTGGCGGCGTGGCCGGCGTCGCGGACGATCTGCAGCTCGCTGTTCGGCCAGGCCTTGTGCAGCGCCCAGGCGTTGTCCAGCGGGCAGACCACGTCGTAGCGGCCGTGCACGATGACGCCGGGCAGGTGGGCGATGCGGTGCATGTCGCGCAGCAGCTGGTCCGGTTCGAGGAAGGCGGCGTTGACGAAGTAGTGGTTCTCGATGCGGGCGATGGACAGCGCGCGGTGCGGATCGCTGAAGCGGTCGACCACCGCCGGGTTGGGCCGCAGCGTCGCGGTGCGCCCTTCCCAGGTGGACCAGGCGCGCGCGGCGTGCATCTGGGCGATCTGGTCGCTGCCCACCAGGCGCTTGCGGAAGGCCTGCATGAGGTCGCCGCGCTCGTCCGCCGGGATCGGCGCCAGGTAGTCCTCCCAGTAGTCGGGGAACAGCTGGCTGGCGCCTTCCTGGTAGAACCAGCGCAGATCCTGCGGGCGGCACAGGAAGATGCCGCGCAGGACCAGGGCGTGGACGCGCTCGGGGTGCGTCTGGGCGTAGGCCAGCGACAGCGTCGAGCCCCAGGAGCCGCCGAACAGCACCCATTTCTCGATGCCCAGGTGCTGGCGGATGCGCTCCATGTCGGCCACCAGGTGCCAGGTGGTGTTGTCGTCCAGGCTGGCGAAGGGCGTGGAGCGCCCGCAGCCGCGCTGGTCGAAGGTGACGATGCGGTACAGGTTGGGGTCGAAGAAGCGCCTGGACAGGGCGTCGCAACCGGCACCCGGGCCGCCGTGCACGAAAAGCACCGGCAGGCCGTCCGGTATGCCGCTTTCATCCACGTAGAGGACGTGCGGTTCATCGACGGCCAGTTGGTGCCGGGCGTAAGGCTTGATTTCCGGATACAAAAGCTGCATGGCGCACTCCTGAATCTTTACGTACGGTCCGTCCCTCGACCGGATACCATCCCTTGCGTGTCCGGCATGATACCTGTGCCCGCGCAAAACCGATAAAGGAGTTCACTCGGGATGCCGAGGAAGTTGTATCTTTGCCTGCTGTGCGTCATTTGTCTGCTGGGCGGGTGCAGCAGCGACTCCCCCCAGGACCAGTTGAACGACGCGGTGCGCCAGCTGCAGCGCAACCTCGACGAGCGCGCCACCAGCGCCGTGCTGGCGCAGTTGCACGAGGATTTCCGCGCCCAGGGCGAGTACGACCGCGACTGGGTGCGCCGGACCCTGGCGCAGGTGTTCGTCCAGCAGCCGCGGGTGCGCTTCATCACCCTGGGCCGCAGCAGCCGCGTCGACCGCAACTATGCCGACGTCGGCCATACCCGGGCGGAACTGGCGCTGACCGGCGGCGACGACCTGCTGCCCGAGCGCAGGCGCAACCGCCCCTACAGCGTAAGCCTGGAATGGCGACGCGAGGGTGACACCTGGAAGCTGGCGAGGCTCGACTGGCGATGAACCCACTGCAACACCGCATCCGCGCCGCCGGCCTGCTGGTCCGCGAGCAGAGCATCCTGCTGGTGCGCCACGAGGTCGACGGCGACGTCTACTGGATTCCCCCGGGCGGCGGCTTCGAGTCGCACAGCGACCGATCGACGCGCGACACCGTGAAGCGCGAATGCCGCGAGGAAACCGGGCTGGAGGTGGAGGTCGGGCCGCTGGTGTACGTTCGCGAATTCGCCGAGCCGCTGGCCGGGCGCTTCCACATGGAGCTGTTCTACCGCATCGACGCCTGGCGCGGCGACCTGAGCCTGGACAACCTGCGCGGCCTGGGCGGCGACGAGTTCGCCATCCACGAGGTGGCCTGGGTGCCGCGCGCCGACCTGACCGCCCTGCCCTCCTTCTATCCCGCCGAACTGCTCGACGACGTCTGGGAACGCCTGGCCGCGCCGGCGCCGCTGATCCGCCACCTGGGCCTGCAGGTATGAAACGCCGCTGGCTCCTGCTGCTCGCGGCGCTGCTGGTCCTGCCGATGCTATTGCCGGAACGCCCGGTCATCCCGGTGCAGGGCGCCAGCCAGCGCGACTGGAACCGCCGTTCGTTCTGGTACGAGCCCTGGGGCATTTCCGGGGTGCACAAGGGCATCGACATCTTCGCCGACGCCGGCGCCCCGGCGCTGTCGCCGGTGCCGGGGCTGGTGCTGTACCGCGGCGAGATCGGCCTGGGCGGCAAGGTGGTGCTGATCCTCGGGCCGAAATGGCGTCTGCACTACCTGGCGCACCTGCAGGCCTGGAACGTGGCGCCGCTGCAACCGGTGGGCCGTGGCCAGGTGGTCGGCGCGGTGGGCAGCTCGGGCAACGCCGCCGGCAAGCCGCCGCACCTGCACTACGCGGTGCTGTCGCTGCTGCCGCGGCCCTGGGCGGCCACCGACGAGACCCAGGGCTGGAAGAAGATGTTCTTCGTCGACCCCGGGCAGTTCCTCCTGGCGCGCTGAACGGCGAACTTTGGAAACACTCCCGGCGTGGCCGCGGGGCGCGCGTCTGCGCTACGGTGCCGGGCTCACCTTCATTCCGAAAAGGAGTTCGACATGCTGGCCAGGCCCCTCGCCCTGCCCCTGCTGCTGTGCCTCGCCCTGCTCGCCGGCTGCGGCAAGGACGACCCGCAAGCCGCCCTGGAAGCCGCCGTGCAGCAATTGCAGGCGAACATCGAAGCGAAGAAGACCGGCGCCGTGCTCGACCAACTGGCCGACGACTTCCGTGCCCAGCAGGTCAACGACCGCGACTGGGCCCGGCGCACCATGGCGGTGCTGTTCCTCCGTCACCAGAAAGTTGGCGTGCTAGCCCCGGCGAAGAACAGCTGGATCGACCCGGCGGTCTCGCGCCGCGGCTACACCGAGGCCAAGGTCGGCCTGACCGGCGCCGAGGGGCTGATCCCCGACAGCGCAAGGCTGTATGACGTGAAGCTGGAGTGGTGGCTGGAAGACGGCGAGTGGAAGCTGGCCCGGCTGGATTGGGAATGACCGCGCGCCCCGCGCCGAGAGGCTTTTCGTAGGATGGGTTGAGCTTGCGAACCCCATGCGGTCACGGTGATGGGTATCGCTTCGCTCAACCCATCCTACGATTGTCAGGCGCCCCCTGTAGGAGCGGACCTTGTCCTCGATAGCCGGACATATCGGCGCGATTCGCGGATGAGATCCGCTACGCCGCCCCACCCACATCGTCCCCATGTAGGAGCGCGCCCTGCGCGCGATTCGCGGGCAGGGCCCGCTCCTACAGGTTGTCGGGAAGCACGGTATTCCTCCCCCCGTAGGAGCGGACCTTGTCCGCGATAGCCGGACATATCGGCGCGGTTCGCGGATGAGATCCGCTCCTACGCTGCCCCACCCACATCGTCCCCATGTAGGAGCGCGCCCTGCGCGCGATTCGCGGGCAGGGCCCGCTCCTACAGGTTGTCGGGAAGCACGGTATTCCTCCCCCGTAGGAGCGGACCTTGTCCGCGATAGCCGGACATATCGGCGCGATTCGCGGATGGGATCCGCTCCTACGCTGCCCCACCCACATCGTCCCCATGTAGGAGCGCGCCCTGCGCGCGATTCGCGGGCAGGGCCCGCTCCTACGCCCATCCTACGAAAAGCATCTCGGCAAGCGCGGTGCGCGGGCGTTTCGTCAACGGCCGTAGCGCTCCCGGCCCCAGGCCAGGAAGGTCTCTAGCATCTTGCGCAGCACCGCGGCGGTCGGGGTGGCCAGGTCTTCGCGGTAGGCGAAAGGCGCCTGTTCATCCATGTAGTTGCACTGCGCGAGTTCCAGTTGCACCGCGTGCACGTTCTGCTCGGGCTGGCCGTAATGGCGGGTGATGTGGCCGCCCTTGAAGCGCCCGTTCAGTACGTGGCTGTAGCCCTCGGCTTCGGCGCACACCGCCTGCAGGCGCTCGGCGAGGTCCGCCGGGCAGCTGTTGCCGGAGTTGGTGCCGATGTTGAAGTCCGGCAGCTTGCCGTCGAACAGGTGCGGGATGTGCGAGCGGATCGAGTGCGCGTCCCACAGCAGGGCGTAGCCGAACTCGGCCTTCAGCCGCGCCAGTTCCTCGGCCAGGGTTTGGTGGTACGGCGTCCAGACTTCCGCCAGGTAGCGCGCGCGCTCCTCGGCCGAGGGCGCCTGGCCTTCGTGGAACAGCGGGCGGCCGTCGAACAGGGTGTCCGGATACAGGCCGGTGGTGGCCGTGCTGTACAGCGGCTTGTCGTCGGCCGGGCGATTCAGGTCGATGACGTAGCGCGAGTAGTTCGCCGCCAGGGTGCTGGCGCCCAGTTCGCGGGCGAAGTCATAGAGGCGCGGGATGTGCCAGTCGGTGTCGGCCAGTTCCTTCGCCTCGTCCACCAATCCGGCTTCCACGGCCGGGGTCAGGCGCGTGCCGGGGTGCGGCATGCTCACCAGCAGCGGCACGCGGCCGCGGCTGAAGCTCAGTACGTTATCCACAGGAGACTTCCTCTGCGTGACGGATGATGCGCTTGGGCAGGTCGCCGCCGAGCCAGTAGGCCAGCTCGGCCGGGCGCTGGATGTCCCAGGCGACGAAGTCGGCGAGCTTGCCCGCCTCCAGGCTGCCGTGGTCGGCTTCCAGGCCCAGGGCGCGGGCGGCGTGCAGGGTGACGCCGGCCAGCGCTTCTTCCGGGGTCAGGCGGAAGGCGGTGCAGCCCATGTTCAGCATCAGGCGCAGCGACAGCGCCGGCGAGGTGCCGGGGTTGAGGTCGCTGGCCAGGGCGATGGCCACGCCGTGCTTGCGCAGCGCGTCCATCGGCGGCAGCTGGGTTTCGCGCAGGACGAAGAAGGCGCCCGGCAGCAGCACCGCGACGGTGCCGGCCCTGGCCATGGCGATGGCATCTTCCTCGGTCATGAATTCCAGGTGGTCGGCGGACAGCGCCTGGTAGCGCGCGGCCAGGCTGGAGCCATGCAGCGACGACAGCTGCTCGGCGTGCAGCTTCACCGGCAGCCCCAACGCCTTGGCGGCCTGGAACACCCGCTCGACCTGCGCCGGGGAGAACGCCAGGTGCTCGCAGAAGGCGTCCACCGCATCCACCAGCCCTTCCTGCGCCAGCGCCGGGAGGATTTCCGCGCAGATCAGCTCGATGTACTCGTCCGCACGCCCGGCGTATTCCGGCGGCAGGGCGTGGGCCGACAGGCAGGTGGCGCGCACCGTCACCGGCAGCACCTCACCCAGGCGCCGCGCCACGCGCAGCATCTTGCGCTCGCTGGGCAGGTCCAGGCCGTAGCCGGACTTCACTTCCAGCACGGTCACGCCATCGGCCAGCAGCGGCCGCGCGCGCTTGATGGCGCTGGCCAGCAATTCTTCCTCGCTGGCCTCGCGGGTGGCGCGCACGGTGCTGGCGATGCCGCCGCCGGCCGCCGCGATCTCCGCATAGCTGGCGCCCTGCAGGCGCAGCTCGAACTCGGCGCTGCGGTCGCCGCCGAACACCAGGTGGGTGTGGCAGTCGATCAGCCCCGGCGTCAGCCAGGCGCCACCCAGGTCATGGCTGCGCTGCACCTCGTGCAGCGGCAGTTCGGCGTGGGGACCGATCCAGTGGATGCGCGCACCCTCGGTGAGGATCGCCGCGTCCTCGATGATCGAGTACTTGCCGCCGGCCATGGTGGCGGCGTGGCAGTTGTGCCAGAGCTGTTTCATGCGATCCCCTCGTATCACGACCGTTCGGGCAGCACCATCTGCGTCGGCACATGGCGCACATCACCGCGTGCCAGGAAGTAGTAGACCATGGCCGGCAGCACCAGGCCGGCCAGCCAGGAGATGTCCACGCCCCCCAGCTTCTCCACCATCGGGCCGCTGAAGAAGGCGGTATCGATGAACGGCATCTGCACCAGAACGCCGAAGACATAGACGCCGATGCCGGTCCAGTTCCAGCGCCCGTAGCGGCCATCCGGGTCGCCCAGGGCCGGAATGTCATAGCGCTCGCGGGTGATGCAGTAGTAGTCCACCAGGTTGATCGCGCTCCAGGGGGTGAAGAAGGCCAGGAGGAACAGCAGGAAGGACTTGAAGGCCGTCAGGAACGAATGCTGCCCGGCCAGCGCCAGGGCGGTGGACAGCCCGACGATGCCCAGCACGAACACCAGGCGCTGGACGCGGGAGATGCTCAGCTGCCCGCGGAAGCCACTGATGATGGTGGCGATGCACATGAAGCTGCCGTAGGCGTTGAGCGTGGAGATGGTCACCTTGCCCAGGGCCACGCTGAAGAACAGCGCCGAGGCCATCAGGCCGCTGGCGCCGAGGCCGACGATGTAGGCCACCGGCTGGCCGGAAAAGGCCTTGCCGGCCAGGGCGGCGGCGAACACGCCGAGGACCATGGAGGCCTGCGAGCCGAGCACCGAGCCGGCGCCGACGGCGAAGAAGGTCTTCAGCGACGAGGTGCCGCTGGGCAGGTAGCGCGAATAGTCGGCCACGTAGGGGCCGAAGGCGATCTGCCAGGACGCCGACAGCGACACCGCGAGCAGGAAGCTGCTCCAGGCGAAGTGGCGGTTGTCCAGCAGCGCGCCTATGTCGTTGGCCGACAGCAGGCGCACGAACAGGTAGACGAAGGCCAGCACCCCGATCACGCTGGCGACCTTGCCCAGTACATGGATGACGCGGTAGCCGCAGACGGTCAGCACCACGATGACCGCGGCGAAGATCAGGATGCCGGCGCTCTCGCTCACCCCCAGCAACGCGCTCACCGCCTGCCCGGCCAGCACTGCGCCGGTGGCGTTGAAGCCCACGTACATGACGCACACCAGCACCAGCGGGATGACCGCGCCGAGCACGCCGAACTGCACGCGGCTGGAGATCATCTGCGGCAGCCCCAGCTTGGGCCCCTGGGCACCGTGCAGGGCCATGACCGCGCCGCCGAAGACCTGGCCGATGAACAGGCCGATCAGCGACCAGAACACATCGCCGCCCAGCACCACGGCCAGCGCCCCGGTGACGATGGCGGTGATCTGCAGGTTGCAGCCGAACCACAGGGTGAACTGGCTGAACAGGCGTCCGTGCCGCTCGCGCTCGGGGATGTAGTCGATGGAACGGGTTTCGATCAGGGACTTACCAGCCATGAAGCTCTCCTCGCTCGCGGTCGCTCGTGGCGGCCGCGCCATTGTTGTTATGCACAGCGATTCCCGATACGTCGCGGGCGGCGCGCCGCCCGCCAGCCCACCGTCACTGGCGGGCGTTCTCCAGCACGGCGCGGGAGATGATGATCTTCTGTACTTCCGAGGTGCCCTCGAAGATCCGCAGGATGCGCGCATCACGCACGAAGCGCTCCAGCGGCAGGTCGCGGATGTAGCCGTAGCCGCCATGCAGCTGCAGCGCGGCGTCGGTGATGTAGCCGCAGGCCTCGGCGGCGAACAGCTTGGCGGTGGCCGACTCCAGGCTGAAGCGCTGGCCGCTGTCGCGCCGCGCCGCGGCCTTCTGGGTCAGCAGGCGCGCGGCCTCGAATTGCGCGTGCATGTCGGCGATGCGCCATTGGGTGCCCTGGTAGGCCGACAGCGGCTTGGGGCCGATCTGCCGTTCGTCCACCCACTTGAGCGCATATTCCATGGCCGCGCGGGCGATGCCCAGGGACATGGCGGCGACTTCCACGCGACCGCGGTCCAGCACTTCCATGGCGGTGCGGAAGCCCTGGTTCTCGGCGCCCAGCAGCGCCGAGTCCGGCAACCAGCAGTCCAGCGCCAGCTCGTAGATGGTGCTGCCGCGCAGGCCCATGGTCTTCTCCGGGCTGGAGAAGCTCACGCCCTCGGTGCCCTTGGGAACCATGAAGGCGCTGATGCCACGGGCGCCGGCCTCGGCGTCGGTCTTGGCATAGAGCACGATGAAATCGGCTTCGGCGGCGTTGGTGATGTAGTGCTTGCTGCCGCGAATGCGCCAGCCGCCCGCCTCGCGCACGGCGCGGGTGCGCATGTCCGCGGGGTTGGAGCCGGCGGCCGGCTCGGTGAGGCCGAAGGCGCCCAGCAACTCGCCGCTGGCGCAGCGCGGCAGCCATTCCTGGCGCTGCGCCTCGGTGCCGCCGATGAGGATGGAGTCGGTGGCCAGGAAATGCGCGGTCAACGCCGAGGCGGTGGAAGCACAGGCCGCGGCCACCGCCTCGACCACCGCGCTCATGGCCAGGCTGCCGATGCCGAAGCCGCCGTACTGCTCGGGCAGGTTGATGCCCATGAAGCCCAGCTCGCCCAGGGCCCGCAGGCTGTCTGCGCAAAAGCTCTCGGTCTCGTCGTAGCGCTGCGCATTGGCAGCCAGCACCTCGCGGCATACGCGCTCGGCGGCGTCGACGATGGCCTGCTCGGTGGTGTCGATATCAAAGTTCATTCACAGCTCCCGCTTTTTCCTCGAGGCCGAACGCGGCGTTGCTTTCTCCCAGGCGCGGCGCACGACTCGTGACATGGGGCTTGCGCCCGTTGAAGAACACCGGCTGCGGCACCAGCGGCGGCAGGCCGTCGCCCGGCTGCAGCAGCAGTTGGCGCACCTGGGCCTGCTCGCTGCCGGTGGCCTCGGCGAGGTTCCACACCGGCGAGGCCGGCACCCCGGCGTCCAGCAGCAGGTCGCAGGCCTGCTCGACGCTGTGGCGACCGGTCCAGGCCTCGATCTCGGCGCGCAGGGCCTGCTCGTTCCGGGTGCGCGAGGGGTCGTCGGCGAAGCGCGGGTCGTCGGCCAGCTCAGCGCGTCCGATGCTTTCGCAGAAGCGCCCGAACAGCTTGTCGCTGGCCACCGCGATCACCACCAGGCCGTCGGCGGCGCGGTAGGTGTCGAAGGGCGTCGAAACGGGGTGGCGGTTGCCCACCAGGCCCGGCGCGCGGCCATGGGCGAACAGATTGGAAAGCCCGGTCATCTGCAGGCTGACCAGCACGTCGAACATGGCCACGTCGATGTACTGGGCGCCGGCGCCGCGCTCGCGGGCGAACAGCGCGCTGCTGATCGCCCAGGCCGCGTAGACGCCGGCGCACAGGTCGCCGAGGGCTTCGCCGCTGCGGGTCGGGCCGGTCTCGGCGAAACCGGTGACGCTCATCAGCCCGGACATCGCCTGGGCGACGATGTCGTAGGCCGGGCGCCGCGACAGCGGGCCGCTCTGGCCGAACCCGGAGATGCTGGCGTAGATCAGCTTCGGGTTCAGCGCCTTGAGGCTGTCGAAATCGATGCCCAGGCGCTGGGTGACCCCGGGGCGGAAGTTCTCCACCACCACGTCGGCCCCGGCCACCAGCTCGCGGAAGCGGGCCAGGTCGGCGGGCGCCTTGAAGTCCAGCTCGACGCTGCGCTTGCCGCGGTTTATCAGGCCGAAGTAGACGCTCTCGCCGTCCTTGAACGGGCCGAGGTGGCGACTGTCGTCGCCATGCCCCGGCACCTCGAACTTGATCACCTCGGCGCCCAGGTCGGCGAGCATGGCGGTGCAGTGCGGCCCGGCCAGCACGCGGCTCAGGTCCAGCACCCGCACGCCCTGCAGAGGCCGCGCGGCGGGTATTTCAGTCACGCTGCTCATCATCGTCCGCTCACTTGCCGGTGATCATCGGCAGGTTCAGGCCCTGCTCTTTGGCGCAGTCGATGGCGATCTGGTAGCCGGCGTCGGCGTGGCGCATCACGCCGGTGCCCGGGTCGTTGGTCAGCACGCGGGCGATGCGCGCGGCGGCCTCGTCGGTGCCGTCGCAGACGATCACCATCCCCGAATGCTGGGAGAAGCCCATGCCCACGCCGCCGCCGTGGTGCAGCGAAACCCAGGTGGCGCCGCTGGCGGTGTTCAGCAGGGCGTTGAGCAGCGGCCAGTCGGACACGGCGTCGGAGCCGTCCTGCATCGCCTCGGTCTCGCGGTTCGGGCTGGCGACCGAGCCGGAGTCCAGGTGGTCGCGGCCGATCACCACCGGCGCCTTCAGCTCGCCGCTGCGGACCATCTCGTTGAACGCCAGGCCGAGCTTGGCGCGCTGGCCCAGGCCGACCCAGCAGATGCGCGCCGGCAGGCCCTGGAAGCTGATGCGCTCCCTGGCCATGTCCAGCCAGCGGTGCAGGTGGGCGTCGTCGGGGATCAGCTCCTTGACCTTGGCGTCGGTCTTGTAGATGTCCTCGGCGTCGCCCGACAGCGCGGCCCAGCGGAACGGGCCGATGCCGCGGCAGAACAGCGGGCGGATGTAGGCCGGGACGAAGCCGGGGAAATCGAAGGCGTTGGCCACGCCCTCTTCCTTGGCCATCTGGCGGATGTTGTTGCCGTAGTCGAAGGTCGGCACGCCCTGCTTCTGGAAGTCGAGCATGGCTTGCACGTGCACGGCCATGGACTGCTTGGCGGCCTTGACCACGGCGGCCGGCTCGGTCTGCGCGCGGTCGCGGTACTGCTCCCAGGTCCAGCCGGCCGGCAGGTAGCCGTTGAGCGGGTCGTGGGCGCTGGTCTGGTCGGTGACCATGTCCGGGCGCACGCCGCGGCGCACCAGTTCCGGGAGGATTTCGGCGGCGTTGCCCAGCAGGGCGATGGAGATGGCCTTGCCCTCGGCGGTGTACCTGGCGATGCGCGCCAGGGCGTCGTCCAGGTCCTTGGCCTGTTCGTCGACGTAGCGGCTGCGCAGGCGGAAGTCGATGCGGCTCTGCTGGCACTCGATGTTCAGCGAGCAGGCGCCGGCCAGGGTCGCGGCCAGCGGCTGGGCGCCGCCCATGCCGCCCAGGCCGGCGGTCAGCACCCAGCGGCCCTTGAGGTTGCCGGCGTAGTGCTGGCGGCCGGCCTCGACGAAGGTTTCGTAGGTGCCCTGGACGATGCCCTGGCTGCCGATGTAGATCCAGCTGCCAGCGGTCATCTGGCCGTACATGGCCAGGCCCTTGGCGTCCAGTTCGTTGAAGTGCTCCCAGGTGGCCCAGTGCGGCACCAGGTTGGAGTTGGCGATCAGCACCCGCGGGGCGTTGGCGTGGGTCTTGAACACGCCGACCGGCTTGCCGGACTGCACCAGCAGGGTTTCGTCGTCGTTCAGCTCCTTGAGGGTGGCGACGATCCTGTCGTAGCACTCCCAGTTGCGCGCGGCGCGGCCGATGCCGCCGTACACCACCAGTTCCTTGGGGTTCTCCGCGACCTCCGGGTCGAGGTTGTTCATCAGCATGCGCAGCGGGGCTTCGGTCAGCCAGCTCTTGGCGTTCAGCTGGATGCCGCGCGGGGCGCGGATTTCGACGTCGCGGAATTTGTTGTTCGAGTTGCTCACGGGATGACTCCTGACTCGGTTGACTGACGGGCCGGCCTGGCGGCGGGTTCGGTGTGCGGACGCCCAGGACGTCCGCACACATATAAACTTGTACATACAAGCATATGCATGAGAGGGGCCAACCTTGTCGGGCGGCCGTCATGAATTTCTCTGAAAGGGCTCTGGACCGCGCCATTGCTGGGTTGCAGGCGGACCTTGGGCGGTGTGCGCGAGCGCCGGGATGGACGGGCGAAGTGTTACCCACAAGGGAGCCGGTGACACTTTTTGAAGCACGACGCCCCGTTGCGGGGCATCGCCGGGTAACAATGCAGAGCGTCATCCGCCCCGGGCGACGGATGACCGGGAAAGGCTATCGACCGGCGGGGCCGCTCAGGCCTGTGCCTTTTTCCTGTAGGCCATGGATTCGTCGATGCGCCTGAGGATGTAGTCGCCGGCCTTCACCGGCGGGTAGAGGCTCTGCGCGTCGCCGATGCCCAGGTCGCGCGGATCGACCAGCGCCTGGTAGTTGGGGTCGAAGAAGGTGGCGATGGAGTAGCGCTCGTGACCGGACTTGTTGATGACCCGGTGCAGCGTCGAACGGAAGCGGTCGTTGGACCAGCGCGCCAGCAGGTCGCCGACGTTCACCACCAGGCTGCCGGCCAGGGGCGTGGCATCCACCCATCTCTGGCCGCCCAGCTCGCATACCTGCAGGCCGCCGCTGTCGTCCTGGTACAACAGGGTGATGCAGCCGTAATCGGTATGCGGGGCCACGCCGAACAGGTCGGCCTCGGCCATGGGCGGGTGCGGCGGATAGTAGATGGCCTGGGTCCGCTGCAGCGGCTTGTGGTACTTGCCGGCGAAGAAGTCTTCGTCGATCCCCAGGCTGACCGCCACGGCGCGCAGCAGGTCGGCGCCGGCCCGGCCGACCGCGGCGTAGTAGGCCTCCAGCGCGGCGCGCAGCCGCGGCAGGAACGCTGGCCACTGGTTGGGCCCGCGCAGGGCCTCGCCGGCCACCACGCAGGGGTCGTCTTCCGCCAGTTCCAGGCCGATGCTGAAGAACTCCTTCAGGTCCGGCTTCGTGGCCTGGTACATGGTCGCCCCGCCGATACGATGGAAGCCGCGATGGCGCGCATTCACCGCCACCTGCGCCTTCACCTCCAGGGGCAGCGCGAAGAACTCCCGCGCCGCCCCCATGGCCTCGTCGATCACCTGCCGGGGTACGCCATGGTTGACGATATAGAAGAAGCCAATCTCGGTGCAGGCGCGCTGGATCGCCTGCCCGGCACGCAGCAGGCTGGCGGCGTCGCCCGCGGCCACGCCGGCCATGTCGACCACGGGAATGGAAAGGTTCTGACTCATGGGGACTCCTGGACGACGCCGGCGCATCCGGCAGCTAGGGTTATCGGAACGGGCAGGGCCCGCGGAATGCCGCCACGAGAAGCGGTATATACAGCTAAAGCACAGAATATGCCCAACCCATGGCCTTCGCCCTGACAGCCCGGAGACAAGGCTGGCGAACGACGCCACGGGCCCTCCAGGGGCAAACGAAGTCGGCGCGCTAAGCGCCCTCCGGTTGTGCACTTGGCACACAGTGGCCCCACGCAGGTGCAACCTTAGGTGACACGAACGGCGGTCGAAAAACCGCAGGAGCGCCGGGAGATGCCTCTGCCACGCCGGGGGCGGGCAGGTTGGCCCATGAATTGCCTGTCCTGTATATACAGGCAGACACGCCGATAGCATCCCGCCCGCGGCAGCCGCCGTACACGCTTCAGGAACGCCCCATGTCCGATACAGTGCTCATCGCCCCAGGCCAGCTCACCCTCGACCAATTGCGCCTGATCCACCAGCACCAGGCCGACATCGGCCTCGACCCCGCCTGCCAGGCCGACATCGAGGCCAGCACCCGCACGGTGGCCGCGATCATCGCCAGCCAGCGCACCGTCTACGGCATCAATACCGGCTTCGGCCTGCTGGCGCGCACGTCCATTCCCGGCGACCAGCTGGCCAGGCTGCAGCGCAACCTGATCCTCTCCCATTGCACCGGCACCGGCCCATTGCTGGACGATGCCAGCGTCGGTTTGGTCATGGCGCTCAAGATCGCCTCCCTGGCCCGCGGCTTCTCCGGTGTGCGCAGGGAGGTGATAGACGGGCTGCTCAAGCTGTACCGCGCCCAGGTCTACCCGTGCATTCCCTCGCAGGGCTCGGTGGGCGCGTCCGGCGACCTGGCCCCGCTGGCGCACATGTCCTCGGCGCTGATCGGCGTCGGCCAGGTACGCCACCGGGGCCGCGTCATGGAGGCCGTGGAAGGCCTGGCAGTCGCCGGCCTGGAGCCGCTGGAACTGGGGCCCAAGGAAGGCCTGGCGCTGATCAACGGCACCCAGGTGTCCACCGCCCTGGCCCTGCGCGGGCTGTTCGCCGCCGAAAAGCTGTTCGGCGCCGCGGTGGTCGCCGGCAGCCTGACCGTGGAGGCACTGAAGGGCTCCTACGTGCCTTTCGACGCGCGCATCCAGGCGGTCCGCGGCCAGCCCGGGCAGATCGACGTGGCGGCCTTCTACCGCAAGCTGCTGCACGACAGCCAGATCAACCAGTCGCACATCGACTGCAAGCGCGTGCAGGACCCCTACTCCCTGCGCTGCCAGCCCCAGGTGATGGGGGCCTGCCTCGACCACCTGCGCTTCGCCGCCGGCGTCTTCCTGCGCGAGGCCAACGCGGTGTCGGACAACCCGCTGGTGTTCAGCGCCGACGGCGACGTGCTCTCCGGCGGCAACTTCCACGCCGAGCCGGTGGCCATGGCCGCCGACGTGCTGGCCCTGGCCATTGCCGAGATCGGCGCCCTGTCGGAACGGCGCATCGCCCAGCTGGTGGACCCGGCGCTGTCCGGCCTGCCGGCGTTCCTGGTCAGGGAAGGCGGGCTCAACTCCGGCTTCATGATCGCCCAGGTGACCTCGGCGGCCCTGGCCTCGGAGAACAAGACCCTCGCCCACCCGGCCTCGGTGGACAGCCTGCCGACCTCGGCCAACCAGGAAGACCACGTGTCCATGGCCACCTTCGCCGCACGCCGCCTGCTGGACATGGCCGGCAACAGCTCGGCGGTGGTCGCCATCGAGCTGCTGGCCGCCGCCCAGGGCGTGGAATTCCACGCGCCGCTGCAAAGCTCGCCGCAGCTGCAGGAAGTGCTGAAGATGATCCGCGCCCAGGTCCCGGCCTACGACCAGGACCGCTACTTCGCCCCGGACATCGCCGCCGCGCGGGCCTGGGTCGAGGACGGCGCCTTCGCTCGCTGGCTCGCCCCCGGCGCGCTGTACGCCTGAGCCGCCGCACATGCGCCGCTACCAGACCGGCCCCGACTTCCGCCGCGCGCAGAGCATCGCCGAGCTGGCCGCCATGGCCCGCCGGCGCCTGCCGTATTTCGCCTGGGAATACCTCGACGGCGGCGCGGAAGACGAGCTGACCCTGCGGCGCAACCGCCAGGCCTTCGCCGAACTCGGCCTGCTGCCGCGCACCCTGGTGCCCTGCGCGGCGCCCGACCTGCGCCGCCCCCTGTTCGGCGGCGAACTGCCGCTGCCGCTGGGCATAGGCCCGAGCGGCTACAACGGCATGCTGTACCGCGACGCCGACCTGCACCTGGCCCGTGCCGCCGGCGAGCGCGGCCTGCCCTTCACGCTCAGCACGGTGGCCACCAGCTCGCTGGAGGAAGTCGCCGCCGCGGCGCCCGGCACCGAACTGTGGTTCCAGCTCTACTGCCTGCGCGACCCCGGCATCCAGGACGACCTGCTGCAGCGCGCCGAGGCCGCCGGTTGCCGCACCCTGCTGCTGACCGGCGACGCCGTGCTGCTGGGCAACCGGGAATGGGACAGGCGCAACTTCAGCCGTCCGCAGCACCTCACCTGGCGCAACCGCCTCGACGTGCTGCGCCACCCACGCTGGCTATTGCAGGCGCTCTGGCCGCAGGGCATGCCGCAAATGGCCAACCTCGCGCCCTACCTGCCGGCGAACCGGCGCAACGCCGCTGGCGCCGCGCACTTCATCGGCCAGCAGATGGATACCGCGCTGGACTGGAACGCCCTGGAACGCCTGCGCCAACGCTGGCCACACCGCCTGCTGCTCAAGGGCGTGCTGGACGCCGGCGACGCCCGGCGCTGCGCGGAGCTGGGCCTCGATGGGGTGGTGGTCAGCAACCACGGCGGCCGCCAGCTCGACGGCGCGCCGGCCAGCCTCGACTGCCTGCCGGCCATCGCCGCGGCGGTCAAGGGCCGCCTGGCGATCCTGCTGGACAGCGGCATCCGCCGTGGCGCCGATATCCTCAAGGCCTGCGCCCTGGGGGCCGACGCCGTGCTGCTCGGCCGCGCCACCCTGTACGGCGTGGCCCTGGGCGGCAGCGCCGGCGCCGGTCATGCGCTGGACCTGCTGCACCAGGAACTACGCCTGGCCCTGGCCTTGCTTGGACGCAGCCGCCTGGCCGAAGTCGACCCCACCTGCTTGCTGCGCGCCACGCCAGCCCCACTCCCCGCATAGGCAAGCCCCATGAGCGAGCTCGAACAGACCCTCCAGTTGCTGCGCCAGGCCCTTGGCGACAAGGCCGTGCTCACCGGCGCCGCGATCAATCCGCGCCACCACAGCGACTGGACCCGCCACGCCCCCGCCTGCCCCGCGGCGCTGCTGCTGCCACGCGACACCGGGCAGGTCGCCGCGGCCCTGCGCATCTGCAACGAGCGCGGCCAGGGTGTGGTGCCCCAGGGCGGCATGACCGGCCTGGCCGGCGGCGCCGTGCCGCGCCCCCAGGACATCGCCCTGTCGCTGGAGCGCCTGGAGGGTATCGAGGAACTCGACAGCGCCGCCTCGACCCTGACGGTCCGTGCCGGCACCCGCCTGGAGACCATCCAGCAGGCCGCCCTCGAGGCCGGCCTGCTGTTCCCGCTGGACCTGGGCGCGCGCGGCTCCTGCCAGATCGGCGGCAACATCGCCTGCAACGCCGGCGGCAATGCGGTGATCCGCTACGGCATGACCCGCGATCTGGTCCTGGGCCTAGAGGTGGTGCTGGCCGACGGGCGGGTGCTGAACCTGCTCAACAAGATGATCAAGAACAACACCGGCTACGACCTGAAACAGTGCTTCATCGGCTCCGAAGGCACCCTCGGGGTGATCACCCGCGCGGTGCTCAAGCTGGCGCCGCCGCCCGGCGAACAGACCACCAGCCTCTGCGCCCTGCCCGACTACGCCAGCGCCGTCGCCCTGCTGCGCCGCGTGCAGCGCGAGCTGGGCACGCCGCAGGCCTACGAGCTGATGTGGCAGGACTTCTACCGCCTCGGCGTGTCCTGGCTGGAAAACGCCGAGGCGCCGCTGGCCGACCACCATCCGCTGTATGCGCTGTTCGACACCAGCGCCGCCGGCCAGGCCCTGGAGCGCACGCTGCAGGGCGCCTTCGAAGCCGGCGAGGTGGTCGACGCGGTGATCGCCCGTTCCCACGCCCAGGCTCGCCAGCTGTGGAAAGTTCGCGAGGCCACCGGGGAATTCCCCAACCGCCTGCAACCGCTGAACTTCGACGTCAGCCTGCCGATCGGCCGCATCGGCGAGTTCGTCGAGCGCTGCCGCGAGCGCCTGCAGGCGCGCTGGCCGGGCAACCGCAGCTTGTATTTCGGCCACATCGGCGACAGCAACCTGCACCTCACCCTGGACTGCCGCGCGCTGCCGCAGCCGGCGCCGGTGCTGGAAGTGGAGGAGCTGGTCTATGCCGCGGTCGGCGAAATGGCCGGCTCGGTGTCCGCCGAACATGGCATCGGCCTGCTCAAGCGCGAATTCCTGCACCACTCGGTAAGCCCCGAGGCCCTGCAGGTGATGCGCCAGCTCAAGCAGGCCCTGGACCCCAGGGGCATCCTCAACCCCGGCAAGCTGCTGGGGTGAACCGGCGCAGACCGGCCCATGCCCCTGTTGATTGGCACATTTGCTGCTGCTCTGCCGTTGCACAAGAACGACAACTGTCCGCCCAACGAAGGAGTTACCCGATGCGCTTCAACCCCGTGCTTGGCAAGACCCTCGCCGCCCTCGGCGCCGCCGCGATCCTCGCCCTAGCCCCGCAGGCCAACGCCGACCAGTTGGCCGACGTGAAGAAAGCCGGCGAACTGGTGGTGGGAACGGAAATGCAGTTCGCCCCCTTCGATTTCCTCGAGAACGGCAAGCAGCAGGGCCTGAACGCCGAACTGTTCAAGGCCCTGGGCGACGAACTGGGCGTGAAGGTGCGCTTCATCGACCTGCCCTGGCCGAGCGTGCTGCCCGGCCTGGAGGCGAAGAAGTTCGATGTGGTCGCCGGGCCCATCATCGTCACCAAGGCGCGCAAGGAGCGCTACCGCTTCGTCGACCCCATCGCAGAGGCCACGGTGTCGCTGCTCAGGAGCGCGCGCAACGACAAGATCGCCAAGCCCGAGGACATCGCCGGGCTCACCGTCGGCGCCGGCAAGGGTTCCGCGCAACTGGAGGAGCTGAAGACCTTCGCTGCGACCCTGCCGCAGAAGGTGACCATCCGCGAATACGTGGACAACAATCAGGCCTATGCCGACCTCGCCGCCGGGCGCATCGCCGCGGTGGCCAACTCGCTGCCGAACATCTCCTACGTCGCCGCCCAGCGCCCGCAGGTATTCGCCGTGGTGCAGCCACCGTTCGGCAAGAAGTCCTACTTCGCCTACCTGGGCCGCAAGGACGACGACGCCGCCAGCCTGATCCAGGCCCTCGACCAGGCCCTGGCCAAGCTGCACGCCGACGGCCGCCTGGCCGCGCTGCAGAAGAAGTGGCTGGGCGCGGCCATGCAGACTCCGCAGGGTGACTTCGAGCCCACCTGGTAATCCTGGGCGGCGGCGTGCCCGGCCGGGGCACGCCCCCGTCTTCCGCCTTGCGATGCGCCAAGCGGCGCAGGAGACCGGCAATGATCTTCGATTGGCCCACCCTGCTGCAGAGCCTGCCGCTGATGGCCGCGAGCCTGCTGACCACCCTCGGGGTCTCCCTCGCGGGCCTGGGCATCGGCTTCGTCATCGGCATCGGCGTCTGCACCCTGCGCCTGTCGCCACGTCCACTGCTGCGCCGCCTCGGCGGCGCCTACATCTTCGTGTTCCGCGGCGTGCCCCTGCTGGTGCAGCTGCTGTTCATCTACTACTTCCTGCCGCGCATCGGCCTGCCCAACGTCTCGCCCCTGGTGGCGGCGGTGATCGGCCTGGCCCTGGCGGCCGGCGCCTACATCGCCGAGATCTTCCGCGGTGGCTTCCTCGCCATTCCCGGCGGCCAGCTGGAAGCGGCGCACCTGCTGGGGATATCGGCCTGGCAGATCCTGCTGCGGATCAAGGTGCCGCAAGCGGTGCGCCTGACCCTGCCGGCCCTGCTCAACGAAATGATCCTGCTGATCAAGGCGTCCTCGCTGGTCTCGGTGGTCGGCCTTGCCGACCTGACGCGCACCGCACAGAACCTGGCGGCGAGCAACTACCTGTTCCTGCAGACCTACCTGGTGCTGGCCGCCTTCTACTGCCTGATCAATATCCCCCTGGCGTTCTGCGGCGGCCTGCTCGAACGGCGGCTGCAAAGGGGGCTGGCATGACCTTCGAGCCGAGCATCATCACCAGCCGCCTGGGCGAGATCGGCGATGGCCTGCTGGTGACCTTCCAGACCTGGAGCGCCGGTGTCGCCCTGGGCCTGCTGCTGGGCCTGCTGATCGCCATCCTGCAGCTGTTCGGCGGGCCCTGGCTGCGCGCGCCGCTGCGTGCCTTCATCGAACTGATCCGCGCCACGCCCTTCCTCGTCCAGCTGTTCCTGCTGTACTACGGCGGGCCGTCCTTCGGCCTCGACCTGCAACCGATCAGCGCCGGCATCCTTGGCCTGGGCGTGTACGGCAGCGTGTATTTCGCCGAGATCTTCCGCGCCGGCTTCCAGTCGGTACCGCCGGGCCAGCTGGAGGCCGCCGAGTGCCTGGGTATCGGCCGCTGGCAGTGCATCCTGCGCATCCAACTGCCGCAGATGCTGGTGATCATCCTGCCGGCGCTGGTCAACCTGGTCACCATCCTGTGCAAGGAAACCGCGGTGCTGTCGATCATCACCATCCCGGAACTGACCATGGTGCTGACCGGCATCGGCTCGGAGACCTTCGCCTTCGTCGAGACACTGCTGGTGCTGTGCATCGGCTATCTCGTGCTCATCGAACTCTGCTCGCGCCTGGGCCTGGCCCTGGAAGCGCGCGTCGGGCGCTTCCTGCAGCGCCAGGAGGCCTGACATGAACACCCCGGTACGCCCATACGGCCCCGCCATCGAGGTGCATCCCATGCAACACGACCCCAGCGCCGGCGCAGCCGGCGAACCCATTCTCAAGCTGCGCGGCGTCGGCAAGCACTTCGGCCAGCTGCAGGTGCTGCACGACATCGACCTGGACGTGCGGCGCTCGGAAGTGGTGTGCCTGATAGGCCCCTCCGGCTCCGGCAAGAGCACCCTGTTGCGCAGCATGGCCTTCCTCGAGCAGTACGACAGCGGCGAGGTATTCATCGAGGGCCAGCTGCTCGGCTGGCAGCCCGGCCCGCGGCGCAAGCTGGCCAGCCGCGCGCAGATCAACCAGGTGCGGCGCAACGTCGGCATGGTCTTCCAGCAGTTCAACCTGTGGCCGCACATGAGCATGCTGGGCAACGTCACCGAGGCCCTGCTGCGGGTGCGCCGGCAGCCGACCGACGAGGCCCGGCGCCGCGGCCTGGCGATGCTGGAGAAGGTCGGTCTGGCGCACAAGGCCGACAACTACCCGGCACAGCTCTCCGGCGGCCAGCAGCAGCGTGTGGCCATCGCCCGCGCGCTGGCCATGGAGCCGCACATCATGCTGTTCGACGAGCCGACCTCGGCGCTGGACCCGGAGCTGGTAGGCGAGGTGCTGCAGGTGATGAAGGCGCTGGCCGCCGACGGCATGACCATGGTGGTGGTGACCCACGAGATGGGCTTCGCCGCCCAGGTCGCCGACACCGTGGTCTTCCTCGACCAGGGCCGCATTGTCGCCAAGGGCTCGCCGCGCGAGGTTTTCCACGACACCCGGCACCCCCGCCTGCAGCAGTTCCTGCAGAACTACCTGGACCGCAATGCCTTCTGGCAGGACCTGAAAGAAGAAGAGGCCCGCGCATGACCTACCTCGACTCTCTCGCCCGCGCCGAAGTACGCGGCCTCGCCCGCTACAACGCCGGCCTGTCCAGCGACGCCGTGCGCCAGCGCTTCGGCCTCGCCCGCATCGCCAAGCTGGGCAGCAACGAAAACCCGCTGGGCGCCGCGCCTGCGGTGGCCGCCGCTCTGGCCGAGGCTGCCGGGCAATGCGCGCTCTACCCCGACGCCAGCTGCGGCGAGCTTCGCGCCGCGCTGGCCGAGCACCTGCAGGTGGACGGCCAGCGCCTGGTGTTCGGCAACGGCTCGGAGGACCTGCTCGGGATCATCAGCCGGGTGTTCCTCGACCATGGCGACGAGGTGCTCACCGTGCTGCCATCCTTCGGCCTGCACCTGATCTACCCACGCGCCGCCGGCGCCGAAGTGCGCGGCGTACCCATGACAGCGGACATGGGTATCGACGTCGACGGCCTGATCGCCGCCCTCGGCCCGCGCACCCGCCTGCTGATGTTCGCCTGCCCGTCCAACCCGGTGGGCTGTACCCTGCGGGCCGACGAACTGCAGCGCATCCTCGAAGGGCTGCCGGCGCACTGCCTGCTGGTGTTCGACGAGGCCTACCACGAGTACGCCCGCGACGAGCCCGGCTACCCCGACTGCCTGGCCATGCTGGAGGCCAGCGGCAAACCCTACGTACTGCTGCGCACTTTTTCCAAGGCCTACGCCCTGGCCGGACTGCGCATCGGCTACGGGGTAGCCGGCGACGCCCACCTGGCCGAGCTGATCGACCGCCTGCGCACGCCCTTCAACGTCAATCGCGCGGCCCAGGCCGCCGCCATCGCCGCGCTGGCCGACCAGGCGCACCTACGCGCCAGCCTCGAGCACGTCGCCGTCGAACGCCGCCGCCTGGACGCGGCGCTGCGCGAGCGGGGCCTGCTGCCGGCGCCATCGCGGGCGAACTTCCTGTTCTTCGCCACGCCCTTCGAGGCCGAAGACCTGAACCAGGCCCTGCTGCGCCAGGGGGTGATCGTCAAACCCTGGCGCGAACCGGGTTACACTCGCTGGCTGCGCGTTTCCGTCGGCACCCGCGAGGACAACGACCTGTTCCTCCAGGCCCTCGACCGGGCCCTCGCGCAACCCGCGCCGCCCGCCTGATCCGCCGCCCCGGAGCCACCTCCATGACCGCCAAGCCCAGCATCCCGCAAGCCCTCTATCGGCAGGCCAAGTCCTTCGTCGAGAACAAGCTGCGCTCGGGCGAGTGGAAACCCGGCGACCTGATCCCCTCGGAGAACCGACTGGTGGTGGAGCTGGGCATGTCGCGCATGACGGTCAACCGCGCCCTGCGCGAACTCACCGCCGAAGGCCACCTGGTGCGGCTGTCGGGGGTGGGTACCTTCGTCGCCGACCGCAAGCCGCAGTCCAACCTGCTGATGATCGCCAACCTCGCCGACGAGGTGCGCGCCCGCGGTCATCGCTACGAGTGCCGGCTGGTCACTCTCGCCCGCGAAGCCGCCTCGCTGCCGGTGGCGGCGGCGCTATCGCTGCCCACCGGCAGCTCGGTATTCCATGTCACCTGTGTGCATTGCGAGGAAGGCGTGCCGGTGCAGTTGGAAGACCGCTACGTGAACCCGGAGCTGATTCCCGAGTTGCTGCAGCAGCGCTTCGACGACGAACTGCAACCCTCGCAGTACCTGCTCAACGTGATCGCGCCGGACGAGATGGAGCACATCGTCGACGCCGTGCTGCCGAACCCGGCGGAAAGCGAGCTGCTGGAACTGGAAGGCAACGAGCCCTGCCTGGTGCTGATGCGCCGCACCTGGGTCCGGGGCAAGGCGGTGACCTTCGTGCGCTTCGTCCACCCCTCGTCGCGCTATCGCCTGGGCAGCCGCCTGCCGGTCAAGGCCGGGCATGGCGCGGGCTGAGCGAACGCCTGAATCCAGTACCCGGCAGTGGCAATGTCGGCGCGACCCGCGCGGTCAAGCCCTGGCATTCAGCTCGATCAGGCAGCAGTTCACCGGGCCGTCGCTCTCCAGCAACAGCTCGGCCAGGCCCTCGTTGCCCTCGATGCGCAGGCAGTCGTGGCGCCCCAGGACGCCGCAGTCATGGCCGTCCAGGCTGGCGCGCAGGCCCTCGCCGGCGCTGAACAGCAGCCAGGTGCCGGACGAGGCGAACAGGCGCTGCTCGCCATCCACCCGCAGCCAGTGCAGGCGCGCGTCGTAGCGCTGCGGCGCGTAGATCAGGTTGAAGTCGCGTATGGCGCCATCGAGCAGGGTGCATTCCACCTGGCTGTCGCCGCTGAAGGCGAACGGGTCCAGCGCCAGCAGGGGCCGCGAATCCACGCCGTCGACGTGCAGGCGCATGCCGGCGCCTTCGAGCACGGTGATGATCCGCTGGTAGCCGTCGAAACGGGAGAAACCGCCGGACTCGCCGACATCGGCGATCGACAGGCGCCAGCCGAAGCCCGCCAGGCCGGCGCCGCTGTCGCGGGTGATCTCCAGCGTGGTGCCGGCCCCATTCTTCCAGGGCATGCACGGGTAATCGGCGGCGCGCAGCAGGTGGATCATTGTTCGAATTTCCCCTCGAGTCGGTAACGGGAGCCGGGATACAGCAGGCGGGTGCTGGCCACCACCTGGCGGCCCGACCAGGTGCGCCGGCGGATCAGCAGGCAGGGCTCGCCACGCTCGATCTTCAGCAGCTTGCATTCGGCCGCATTGGCCAGCACCGCCTCGACCACGTGCTCGCCCTCGGTCATCGGCGCCAGCGCCATCAGGTAGGCGTTGGGCGTGCTGCGGGTGAAGTCCTGCCCCAGGTACTCCGGCGCCACCAGCGGGTTCACGTAGCGCTCCTCGATCTGTACCGGCACACCGTTCTCGAAGTGCACCAGCAGCGAGTGGTACAGCTTCTGCCCCTCGCGCAGGCCCAGGGCCATGGCGTGCTCGGGGCCGGCCTTGACCTCGTCGAGGACGATCACCTCGGCGCGGTGCGCGTGGCCACGGCTGGCGATCTCGTCGGCGATGTTGTGCACCTCGAACAACGCCGCCTGGCCCTTGGGCTCGGCGACGAAGGTGCCCACACCCTGCATGCGGACCAGCAGGCCCTCGGCAGTCAGCTCGCGCAACGCCCGGTTGATGGTCATGCGGCTGAAGCCCAGCTCGGCGACCAGTTCGCTCTCCGACGGCACCCGGTAGTGCGGCGGCCAGGTGCCGCTGGCGATCTGCTGGGTGATCATCTGCTTGACCCGCGCGTAGAGCGGCGCCGGCGTCTCTGCGAGCTGGGCGGCCAACGGCATGGACGAGGGTTGTGGGTTCGGCATCGGAGCGCTCCTTGGCGGGATGACCTTGGCGACAGTTTACGCACGCCCAGAACGTCTGTATATGTATATACAAATAAGTCCATGCGTGCAGGAGCATGATTATGCCCGCCTATTACGCCGAACGCGCCCTCCTCCCTTCCGGCTGGGCCCGCGATGTCCGTTTCGAGGTTGCCGCCGACGGCCTGCTGGCGCGGGTCGAGGCCAATGCCAGCGCCGAGGGCGCCGAGCGCCTGCGCGGGCCGGTGCTGCCGGGCATGCCCAACCTGCACTCGCACGCCTTCCAGCGCGCCATGGCGGGCCTGGCCGAGGTGGCCGGCAACCCCAACGACAGCTTCTGGACCTGGCGCGAGCTGATGTACCGCCTGGTCGGCCGCATCACCCCGGAGCAGTTGCAGGTCATCGCCCGCCAGTTGTACATCGAGATGCTCAAGGCCGGCTACACCGGCGTCGCCGAATTCCACTACGTGCACCACGACCTGGATGGCCGGCGCTACGCCGAGCCGGCCGAGCTGGCGCTGCGCGTCAGCCAGGCCGCGCGCGAGGCCGGCATCGGCCTGACGCTGCTGCCGGTGCTCTACAGCCATTCCGGCTTCGGCGGCCAGCCGCCCAGCGAGGGCCAGCGCCGCTTCATCAACGGCACCGATGCCTACCTGGAGCTGATCCATGGCCTGCAGGCGCGCCTGGCGGCGCAACCGGCGCAGCGCGTCGGCCTGTGCTTCCACTCGCTGCGCGCGGTGACGCCGCAGCAGATCACCGAGGTGCTGGAGTCCGACAGCAGCGAAGGGCCGATCCACATCCACATCGCCGAGCAGCAGAAGGAAGTCGACGACTGCCTGGCCTGGAGCCAGCGCCGGCCGCTGCAGTGGCTGTACGACAACATCGAGGTGGACGAGCGCTGGTGCCTGGTCCACGCCACCCACGCCGAGCCCGACGAAGTCGCCGCCATGGCCGCCAGCGGCGCGGTGGCCGGCCTGTGCCTGACCACCGAGGCCAACCTCGGCGACGGCATCTTCCCGGCGGTGGACTACCTGGCCCGCGGCGGGCGCCTGGGCATCGGCTCGGACAGCCACGTGTCGCTGAGCGTGGTGGAAGAACTGCGCTGGCTGGAATACGGCCAGCGCCTGCGCGACCAGAAGCGCAACCGCCTGTACCGCAGCGACCAGCCCAACATCGGCCAGACGCTCTACGAAGCGGCCCTCGTGGGCGGCGCCCAGGCCCTGGGCCAACCGGTGGGCGAACTGGCGGCGGGCCGCCGCGCCGACCTGCTGGTGCTCGACGGCAACGATCCCTACCTGGCTACGGCCAAGCCCGAGACACTGCTCAACCGCTGGCTGTTCGCCGGCGGCGACCGCCAGGTGCGCGATGTGATGGTCAACGGGCAGTGGGTGGTGCGGGAGCACCGGCATGCGCTGGAAGAGCAGAGCGCCGGGGAGTTCGCGGGGGTGTTGCGGGAGTTGTTGGGGTGATGGGGGCAGCCGGTGGCTTCGTCGTCTAGACCAACCTTCTTTCCCTCTCCCCAGCCCTCTCCCTGAAGGGAGAGGGGGCTAGTCCGTGCCGAGAGATGGAAGGGTTTCAGCCGGACACCTCCGGCGTCGCCGGCTGACTCTAAAACACCCAGCCCTGCCCAACGGTCCCCTCTCCCTTCAGGGAGAGGGTTAGGGAGAGGGAGCGGAGGTGAAGTAGCGCGCCTGCGTTACCGGCAGGCACCGTCCCTCAATTCCCCGCTATCGCGCTGTCCTTGCTCCGCCAAATCAGATCGCTCGTGTCATACCCCTTGCGATTGGCCTCGGCCAACAAACGACGCAACGTCGCCGCGGGCAGGCTGGTCTGCCGCGCCAGCAGCCACAGGTGGTCGCGGTCGCGGTTGCCGACCAGTGCGGTCTGGTAGTCCTCGTCGACGTAGAGCACCTGGTAGTCGCCGCGCACCACGCCGGGGAGCAGCCGCGACGCCCAGTTATCGAAGCGCACCCAGAAGGCATCGGTGCTGCCCGGCGTCTGCGGGGTGGCCGTGCCGGTCACCTGCTTCCAGCTGCCGTCGGCGGTGCGGCAGCGGTTGCGCAGGCCGATGCTGCCGTCGGCGCGCACGCTGTAGTGGGCCTCGGACTGCAGGCAGGCGCGCTGGAAGAACATCGGCTTGCGCGCCAGCTCGTACCAGGTGCCGGCGTAGCGCTGCGGGTCGACCTGCATCGTTTGCGGCCGCTCCTCGGCGTGCCCGGCGCAGCCGCCGATGCCGGCCAGCGCGACGGCGGCGAGCACCCGCAGCGCGGCGTTCATCTCACTTCAGGCCCTGGCCGGAGAACATCAGCACCTTGTCGCCGGCGTACTGCACGCTGATGAAGGTCTTGTCGTCGCCCCAGGTGCAGCTGGACACGCCCAGCGCGCCGGAGCACTCGGTCGGCTTGCCGAGCAGGGCCTCCACCTCGGCCTTGTCCATGCCGGCCTTGAGCTTGGAATAGTTTTCCTGGTTGAGCTTGCTGCAGGCGGCCATGGCGATGCAGACGGCGATCAGGGCGATACGGCGGAAGGACATGGGCAACTCCATTGTCGGATGGTCCATTGGACAAGCGTGGCACAGGCCACGCGAAACGCACCCTTGGAGTCAGAAACGCGAGCCGGGTTCCTTGAGGAAGGCGACTTCCTCGGCGCTGGACTCGCGGCCAAGGATGGCGTTGCGATGGGGGAAGCGGCCGAAGCGCGCGACCACCGCGCGGTGGCGCTCGGCGTAGTCGAGGAAATCGGCGAACAGCGCCTTGTCGTCCTCGGCGGCCTGCTCGTGCAGTTCGGCGAAGCGCTGCACCGCCTGCTCCTGCTGCGCCAGGTCCTCGGCGTGCTCCAGCACCAGGTAGACGAAGACCCGCTCGATGGGCTGCAACTGGCGGTCCAGCCCGGCCGCAAGACCGCGGCGCACCAGCGCCTGGGCGCGGGCGTCGCCGTCGTAGGCGCGCGGCGTGTCGCGGAAGATCATCCGCGGCAACTGGTCCAGCAGCAGGATCAGCGCCAGCCAGCCCTGGGCCGAACCGGCCCAGTCGGCCAGCCCGCCGTCCAGGGCCTGGCGCACCAGGCCGCCGAAGCGGTTGTCCGAAGCCGTGTCCTCGCAGGCGCTCTTGCCGAACCACAGGCCGTTACGCTGGGCGGCGACGTCGCTGGCGCGCAGGGCGTCGCCGAACCACCAGTCGAGCAGCGCCTGCCAGGCGGGTACCGCGCTCATCAGGCCTGGTGGTAGCCGGTGACGCGCTCGACCTCTTCCTTCGAACCGAGGAACACGGCCACGCGCTGGTGCAGCGAATCCGGCTGGATGTCGAGGATGCGCTGGGTGCCGTTGGTGGCGGCGCCGCCGGCCTGCTCGATGATGAAGGACATCGGGTTGGCCTCGTACATCAGCCGCAGCTTGCCGGGCTTCTCCGGCTCACGGGCATCGCGCGGGTACATGAAGATGCCGCCGCGGGTCAGGATGCGGTGCACGTCGGCCACCATGGAGGCGATCCAGCGCATGTTGTAGTTCTTGCCCAGCGGGCCTTCCTTGCCGGCCAGCAGCTCGCTGACGTAGCGCTGCACCGGGGCTTCCCAGTGGCGCTGGTTGGACATGTTGATGGCGAACTCGGCGGTGCTTTCCGGCACGCGGATGTTGTCGTGGGTGAGCACGAAGCTGCCCAGTTCGCGGTCCAGGGTGAAGCCCTTGACGCCGTCGCCGAGGGTCAGCATCAGCATGGTCTGCGGGCCGTAGATGGCGTAGCCGGCGGCGACCTGCTTGGTGCCCGGCTGGAGGAAGGCCTGCTCGTTGAGGCTGTCGTTCTGGCTCAGGTGCTGCTCGGGGCAGCGCAGCACCGAGAAGATGGTGCCGACCGAAACGTTGACGTCGATGTTGCTGGAGCCGTCCAGCGGGTCGAACACCAGCAGGTAGGCGCCCTTGGGGTACTTGCCGGGGATCTGGTAGGCGTTGTCCATCTCCTCGGAGGCCATGCCGGCCAGGTGGCCGCCCCACTCGTTGGCCTCCAGGAGGATTTCGTTGGACATCACGTCCAGCTTCTTCTGCACCTCGCCCTGCACGTTCTCGGTGCCCATGCTGCCCAGCACGCCGCCCAGGGCGCCCTTGGACACGGCATGGCTGATTTCCTTGCACGCACGCGCCACCACCTCGATGAGGAAGCGCAGGTCGGCCGGGGTGTTGTGGCTGCGGGTCTGCTCGATGAGGTAGCGGCTGAGGGTAACGCGGGACATGGAAGGGCTCCGGGGGAGAGGTAGGAAAAAAACTGCGCGCATTCTAGCGTGGAATCGGCCACGCCGCCTCCCGTACGGCGCGTCCGTCCTGAGGTTGGAGCGCGCCGCCGGTGGTCGGTTCCCTCGTCGCTGCGGCCGTCAGTCGCGGCGGCTTGCTGACATACCGGGCTTAGAAGTCCAGGCTCAGCGCCAGGCTCACGCCCTGCTGCAGGTCGTCGTCGCTGCGGTGCGCGCTGTAGCCGCCACGCAGCGAGAGTTCCGGGGTCAGCTTCCGGGCGAAGCCCAGGGTCGCGCGCTGCAGGTGGCTCTGCGGGGTGTAGCCCTGCAGGGTGAAGCCGTTGGCCGGCAGGCTGGTGAAGGCCATCCCGATGTTCTGGGTGTCGTCGGCGTATTCACGCTCCACCGCGACTTCGCCGAACAGCTGGGTCTGCTCGCTGAGCGCGTACTTGCCCTGCAGGCCCGCGCCGAGACGGCGGGAGTAGCGCTTCTGCTCGTCGAACGACAGCGAGGTGGAAGCGTTGCCCTCGTCGTAACCGTCCACCTTCACCCGCGCCCAGTCGGCGCTGACGAAGGGCGACAGGTGCCAGGCCTCGCCGCCCTGGGCGATGTCGTAGCCGATCCGGCCGCTGAAGGCGAGCAGGTTGCCATTGGTGTCGCCCTTCTCCTCGACGGTGCGCGGGCCGATGGCGAACTTGCGGTTGGCCTCGTCGTAGTCGAGGTAGCCGCCGGTCACCGCGGCGTCGCCCCACCAGCGATCCTGCTGGTACTGCACGAAGAGGCTGCCCAGGTAGCTGTTGAGCTTGTAGTCGGAGTCCTCGGCGCCGGCCTCCAGTTTCTGCCGGTAGAAACCGGCGGCGATGCCGGCGCGCCAGGCGTCGTCCAGGCGCAGCGAGCCGCCCAGGGTCAGGTTGTAGCCGAAGCCGTCGCCGCTGGCGGCGCTGTCCTGGTCGTCGTAGTCCAGGTGCTGGCCGCCGCCGGTGACGAAGCCACGCCACTGGCCGACGCCCTGCCAGTTCTCCCAGTCGGCCAGCCACTGGCTGCGCAGCTCGTCCTGGTAGGCGCGCAGGGTGCCGTGGGCCATTTCCGGCAGCAGGGTGGCCTCCCAGGGCGCGGACAGCACCGAGTAGGCGTAATCGGCGATCAGCGTCTGGCCGGCGATGGTCGGGTGCACGCCATCGTTGAAGATCAGCTTGGTCGGGTCGGGGCTACTGCCGTGGCGGCCGTAGACCGGGTTTTCCGGGCAGCTGTTGCCACTGAAGCAGGTGCCCACCAGGTTCTGTCCGGTGGCCAGGCCATAGGCGCCGGGGTCGGCCAGCACTTCCTGGAGCATCAGCGGGATGTTCAGCGGGATCACGTTGGCGCCGCTGCTGGCCAACTGGCTGACCAGCTCTTCGTTGAAGATGCCGCTGAGCTGGGTGCCGAAGCTCTGCAGGACGGTGCCGTTGGTGGCCGGGGTAAGGCCCAGGTCGGGCAGCAGCCAGACCATGATGTAGCGCGCGCCGGCCTGGCTCAGGGCCTGGGCGCTGTCCACCAGACGCCCGGCGGCGGCGCGGGCGGAGGGGTCGTCGGTGATGCGGAACTGCAGGAAGTCGTTGCCGCCGCCGGTGAGGTAGTAGAGCGCGTTGGGGTCGGCGAGGCGGCCGACCAGGTAGCCGTCGCGGGTGCGCGTCTGGCCGTTGGCGCTGACTACCGAGCCGCCGGCGGCGGTGATGGAATCGTAGATCTGGTCGGTGCGGTAGCCGCCCACCGCCCAGTTGTTGCCGTCCGGCAGGCCTTCGGCGGCGTTCACCAGCGAGGTCGAGGGGCCGAGGTCGCCGGCGGCGACGCCCAGCTTGCCGCCGAGGATCATCGCCGCGGTAGGCCCGAAGGCCTCGCCGCTGCCATCCAGATAGGTCGGGCCCACGCGGTTGGTGAAGCGGGTGGAGGCGCCGGCGGGGCCGTCGGCGTCGGGGAACTGGCCGGCGTCGCTGAGGCTGTCGCCAAACACCACCAGGGTCGAATACGGGGAGGGTGACGCCAGGGCCTGACCGGCGATGCCGAGCAGGCAAGCGGCGGCCAGGGGTGAAAGCACCTGTTTGATCATGCGGCTGACTCCATGCTTTTTCTTATAGGTAGAGTGCAACGCCGTTAACAGTATCAGAACAATCGCGCAGAGTAGCGTTCTTGACGCATTTCCCTACATAAGCTGGCGTAATTTCTCCATTTCCCGGTATTTGCTCATTGGCCGGCGCGCTGCCCGCGCAACAGGCTGAAGGCCATGCCGCCCAGCAGCAGCACTCCACCCAGCAATACGGCCCACAGGCCGATGCGCTTCCAACTGCCGTCGCCGGCGAGGGCGGCTTCCGCCGGAGCGGCCTGCAGCGTCCCGTCCAGGGTGGCCTGGCCGACCTGGGCCGGCTTGTCCGGCTGGTAGCCGAGGATCAGCACGCCCAGGGGCAGGCTGGCGGAGGTGGCGTCGCGCTTGCCCAGGGCCAGTTGGTAAGGCGCGCTGCCGCGCACCAGGAACACCAGCTCGCGGGCGCGCATGGCCACCCGCAGGCTGGGCGCCGTGTCGCCCAGGCCGGTGCCGCGCGCGTCGGTGACCAGGCGCAGCTGGCGCACCGGCTGGCCGGCCAGCAGCAGTTCGTCCTGGCGCACCTGGCGGCCGTCCACCGGCAGGTCGTAGAGCACCCCGCGGGCCAGCGGGTACCAGTCCTCGCGCGTGCCCTGCCCCGCGGCGCTGCGCGTGGACAGCGCCACCGGCGCCATCAGGTGTTGCGTCGCCGTGCCGAGATCGAAACGCACCCGCTCCAGCGGCAGCGCCTGGGGCAGGTCCCAGCGGTAGCTGCCGTCCGCCTCGCGGCGCCCGGCGATGGGCTCGGACCACACCAGCGGCGTGCTCGCGGCCTGGTCGGTGCGGCCCAGCAGGCGCGCGCCCTTGAGCGTCACCGCCGCGTTGCCGGCCGGCCACGACAGGCGCAGGTAGCGCGCCTTCTGCCCGGGCAGGGCCACTTCGCTGACGTCCATGCGCTCGCCGTTGAAGCTCAGGCGGGCGAGCTGGCCGTCGCCCCAGTTGCGCCAGTGCTGCAGGTCGTCGCTGGCCTCGATGCGGAAGTGCTGGAAGCCCTCGGCCTCGCTGCTCCAGTCCAGGGCCAGGCGCTCGAAGGGGAAGTCGGCCTCGCCAGCGTCCAGAAGCCAGCCGCTGCGCCGCTCGCCCGTTGGCGCGGGCGCCGCGTCGGGCAGCACTTCCACCAGGGTGCCGGTGGTGCTGCGCTGGATGCGCAGGCCGGCCTGGCGGCCGGGGTCGGCCTCGGCGCCGTACAGCGGGAACAGCCGGGCCGCGGTTTCATGGGCGGTGCTGCTGCCCTGCGCCGCCGCCGCGCTCAGGGCGTAGGGCAGCGCCTCGCCCTCCTTGTCGAACACCCGCAGGTCGCGCAGGTCGGCATGGGCGGCGGCCAGTTGCACGCTCATCGGCACCTGCAGGCGGTACCAGGGGCCTTCGCCCTGCAGGTGCAGGGGCACCTGCTGCGGGTAGTCGGCGGGGGTTTCCGCGGCCTGGGCGAGCCCGGCGGCCAGGCAGAGGATGAGGGAAGCCAGCTTCATGCGGGGGGTTGCTCCTGTTGCCCGGCCACCCGGTGCGGCGGCAGCGGGGCGAAATAGCCGACGACCAGCAGCAGCACGCCGACGCCGATGAAGGAAACGATGCGCTCCAGGCTGCCGCTGTTGCCCAGCTCGACGAAGAACAGCTTGACCACCACCACGCCGATCAGCGCCGCGCCGACCATCCACAGGTCGCGCCGCCCGCGCAGGTGGCCGCCGACCATCAGGCCCAGGGCGATCAGCGTCCAGACGATGGACAGCCCGGCCTGCACCAGCATCGACTCGCGCAGCGGCTCCAGGGCGAAGGGCACACCGCCCCAGTGGTGCGCGGTGCGGCACACGGCCAGGGTCAGCAGGGCGAACAGCGAGGCGCCCAGCAGCGCCTGGGCCGGCAGGCGCACCTGCTCGCCGGAAAGGCCCAGTTGCGGCAGGCCCTCGCGGCTCCACTGGAACACCGCCGCCAGCACGATCAGCATGCCCAGCTCCAGCGGGTTGAGCAGCGGCAGGTAGGGCAACGGTTGCGCCGCGCCGTCGCTGACCAGGTTGACCAGCCAGAACCAGCCGAGCAGCGCCAGCGCCACCGGCGCCGCGGCCAGGGCGCGGTATTCGCGGGGGAAGGCCGCCACCGGCCAGGGCAGCGTGCGCCGTGCGCCCATGAGGATCAGGTAGAGGCTCGGCACCAGCGCCCAGCCCAGCCAGCGCCAGGCGTTGTAGTGCTCGGCCAGGGCGAGGAACAGGTAGCGCAGTTGCAGCGCCAGCACCGCGAGCAACAGCCAGCAGCCGAGCACGTGGGCGCCGCGCAGAGGCAGCGCCGGCAGCAGCGGTTCCAGGCGCCTGAGCGACCAGAAGTGCGCCACGAACAGCGCGGTCCAGCCCAGCCAGCCCCATTCGCCCAGCGGCTGGTATTCCGGCTGCCAGGCACTGGCCAGCGCCAGCACGCCCGCCGGCACCAGGGCCAGGCAGGCGAGCGCCAGGGCCCGCCACTGCTCGCGGCGGGCGACGAAGGCCCAGAACACCACGCTGACGGCCGCCACCAGCAGGGCGACGTGCTCGCGCCGCGGCGCCGGGACGAAGCGGGCGATCTCGCACAGCGCGGTCAGCGCCCACCAGCCAGCGCCCCAGGCCAGCAGCAACTGCGACAGCCGTTCCAGGGTCAGCGCCCCCAGTTGCAGCGCCTGCCCGCCCGGCCCCGCTCGGTGCAGGCGCCAGGCGCCGACCAGCGCCGCCAGGGCCAGCACCGCCGGGCACCAGAAGCCGCTGTGGGCCAGCGGTGTCAGGCCCTCGCCGGAGAGCCCGGCGAACAATGACGAGCCGCCGAACAGCAGCGCCGCGCCGCCCAGCACCTGCAGCAGCAGGCCGAACACGAAGCTCGCGCGCTGCCGCAACACCAGGCTCAGCCAGAGGATCAGCAGGCCGCTGCCGGCCCATACCGCCGCGGCGCTGCGCCAGGGCAGGACGAACAGCACCGCCAGGTTGACGAAGGCCAGGCCGGCCAGCAGCACCGCGCTGAGGCCGAGCATCAGCCGGCGGTCATCGCGCACCAGCGGGTCGCGCGCGGCCAGGATCATCCCGGCGATCAGCGCCAGGCCGATCAGGCTGGCGCCGAACAGGCCGGTCCAGCCGCTGCCGAGCACCCCGGCGCCGCCGTCGGCCGCCCGCAGGTCGGCGAGGAACAGCGCGCCGCCGAGCAACTGCACGGCGAAGGCGCAGAACAGGAAGGTCCGCGAGCCCAGGCGCAGCCCAGCGAACACCGTGGCCAAACCAGCCAGCGCCCAGGCCATGGCGGTGCCCGGCACGGCGAAGCACAGCGGCGCGATCAGATAGAGGAAGGCCAGGCCGCAGGCCGCCAGCACCGGCTGGCAGCGCGGTTCCCAGGGCCAGAGGCCGGCGTCGCCGTGGCGGCGCAGCTGCCAGTAGCTGAACAACAGCGCCACGCCGAGCATCAACGCCCCCAGCGGCGCGCCGTCCAGCAGCCGATCCACACCCGGCTGCAGGCCCATCAGGAAGGCGATGGCCGCGCCCACCTGCAGCAGCAGGGCGAACATCCGCGCCAGCCGCCGCCCCTGGCGCAGGCCCAGCCAGTAGATGCCGGCGCCCTCCACGGCCCAGGCCGCCGAGGTCCAGCGCGCGTCCAGCCCCAGCGGGATGGCCAGGCTGCCGAACACCACGCCCAGCGCCAGGCAGGCTTCCACCAGCAGCAGGGCGCGGCCGGCGGTGCGCCCGGCCAGCAGGCGCGCCAGGCCCATGTAGAACAGCCCCAGCGCCAGCGCGCTGAACGCCGGGCCGAATTCCAGGTGGCGGATCAGCGCGTATTGCAGGCCGAAGCCGATCAGCGGCGCGCCGAACAGCACGGTGCCGTCGACGTAGTCGGTCTGGCGCAGCGACCAGCGCAGCGTCTCGTCGCGCCCGGCGTCCGCCTCCAGCCCGGCGGCCTCGCGCAGGCGGCGGCGGGCGAAGAGCAGGCCGATGGCCACGTACATCAGGAAGAACAGCAGCAGGAAGGGCTCGGTGCTGGCGAACAGCTCCGGCGTGTAGGAACGCAGTCCCCAGGCGAAACCGATGCCGAAGGTGCCGAAGAAGCCGATCAGGTTGAGCAGGCGCCAGGCGCGGAACCAGGCGATGGCGAAGATGCCGGCGTTGAGCAGGGCGAAGTAGCTGAACAGGGCGACGTGGTTGCCGGCGCCGGTGGAAGTCAGGATAGGCGCGGCGAAACCGCCCAGGGCCGCGGCGGCGGCAAGGCCGAGGGCATCCTGCAGCACTGCCAGCACGGCGGAGAACACCGTCACCGCCACCAGCAGGCCAAGGGCCTGGCCGGGCGTCAGCAGCGGATGCAGGCGCATGGCGGCGAACACTGTCAGGTACAGCACCGCGATGCCAGTGCCTTGCAGCAGCAAGCCGTAGGTCGCGCGCTTGTGCCGCAGCCACCAGCCCAGGGCCAGCAGGGCGATGGCGGCGGCAGCCACGCCCATGTAGCGCAGCTCGACGGGAACGACCACGCGCTCGGAGGCGTAGCGCAGCAGGAAGGCCAGGCCGAGGAACAGCAGCAGCACGCCGACGCGCAGCACAGTATTGCCGCCGAACAGCCAGTCGCGCGCGGCGCCGAAGGCACGGTCGAACCAGGACGGGCCGGACGGTACAGCCGGTTCGGCCTCCCAGGCCGAGGCTTCGCGCGCCACGGGGACTTCGACGGAGGGCGGGATCGGGGCTGGCGGCGGCTCCTGGGGCTGCAACGACCAGTCAGGCGCAGCGCTGGTCGCGGCAGGCGCCTGCGCTGCGGGCAGCTCGATCTCCCATTCCAGCTCCGGCTCAGGCTCGGCGACGGCTTCCGGCGCAACGACGGGCTCCGCCGGCTCGGCGGGCGGCACAGGCGCCGCAGCCCCGCCCTGCTCCAGGCGCAGCAGGCGCTGGTACAACGCCTCGGTACCCGCCTCGAACCGCTCGGCGAACTGCTCCAACTGCCGGCGCAACGCCGCGTTCTGCCGCTGCAGGCCATGCAGCGCCAGCGCCTGGCCGAACAGCAGCCCCAGCCCGGCGCCCACCAGGCCATCGGCGATCGACTCGTCCCAGGCGGCGCCCAGCACCAGGCCGATCAGCATGAAGATCCATTGCATGCATTCACATCCTTGAAAGGGAAACGCCCCCATCCAGCGGCGCGCAAGGCTCCGAGTATATCGCCCCACGCGGCGCAGGCACCCTGATTCCACAGGATATGACGCCAGCGCCGAGACGCCGGCCACAAAGCACAAGGAACGGCAGGCGCCGGAAGTATCGGCTGGGCACGGACGTCGGGCCCGGGCAGATCGGCAAGGGTCATGAAGCGCCTCCTTGTCCGAGACACGTGTCTCCTGCCGATACGGCTCCCTCTCTTTCTTGCCGCCTCCGATTGACAGCCTTGGGGTAGCGCCCTAACGTGGCTCGGCCGCTCAACAGGGCGGCTCGGGATTGGCGTCCCGATGGACAAGAGAAGGCGCATGGGCATCCGCTCGGCGCCGTGCATGGCTGCACCTGCGTTATGGGCGGGCCGTGCGGGGCATCTTCGGATGCGCCGGTTTCCTTGTCCCGGTACGCCAACCTGTACGGTCCGCCCTCCCTGATTGGCGTCAGGAGGCGGAAACCCCATCGACAAGAGGCCCACTCCATGAACCTTGCAGCCCAAGTGCTACCCCATCCCCTGACAAGCACCGCCCCATCGGAGCTCTACGACGCCGCGCAATCCCGCCAGGCGGCCCTGGTCAACCTGCTGCGCCTGCTGGCCGGCGCGCCGGACCTGGGCGCGCCCACCGAGGAAGTGCTGGACGGCACCTTCAGCGCGCTGGAATACCTGGCGGCCGACGCCGAGCGGCTGTACGCCGCCGCCGAGCAACGCACCCGACCGTAGGGCGCATAACGCGAAGCGTTATCCGCCGTTGCCGGATGACGCTTCGCTCCGCGACCCGCGCAGTTTCGGATCTAGAGCAGAAAGATGAATCCGTCTCTCTGCTCCCTGCTGGTCATTTACGTTCCTTGGCCACGCTACCCAAACTGGCATCCTTGACCAGGTAACGGCCCTCGGTATCGCCAAGCAGCACCAGGTTGTTGCGCGCCATCAGCATCCCGACTTCCACTTCCTGCTTGATGAACACCACTTCGCCGGCCCGCACCTCGAAAGACAGGTCCGCCCAGTTTTCCGCCTTGGAACTGATGGTGTGCTTGCCTGGCTCGACGTAGAAATAGATGTACTGATTGCCACGATTGTAGCCCATCTCCGAGGCGTCTTCGCGGTCATCCAGGAACACGTTGAAGCGCACCAGGCCACCGGCGTTGCTCGGCCGCACCACATAGACCAGCCCCTGGTCGGCAGTGGCAGCCTTGGGCAATTCGTACCCGGCAACTTCCGCCTGCATTTTCTCCATCGACGGCGCCGAGGCGCAGCCATAGATAAGCGCGATGCTGGCCAGCGCAAGCAGTTTGAGCATTCTCACAACGACTTCTCCCCTTCCATATGGTTGTAGCCGCCGCCCTTTCTTCCAGAGGCAACGGCAGTGCCTGCCCTTGCCAATGCCGGCGCGTCGAAAGATCGACTCGGCAGTGATGGCAAAAGGCCAAAAACTTTACCCTGAATGCCGTCTGGAAGGCCACCTGAAAGACTCGATCGGACTCTAACGAAGGAGGGTTTTCTCCTGCACTCTAATCCTGCTCGACCAGTCGACTTTAGAGTAGGAGAAATAAATTGAGCAAAAAGGGGAAATATTTATTTCTCACACCCTAATTCTGTCCAGCCAGCCAGCTTTAGAGCAGGAAAAATAAATCCATCCTATTTTTGGTCATTTTTTAGGACATGCTCCTTTCAGTCATAAGCTAAATCTTAATAAACTCAAAAGCCCGACAAAATAGCCGCTCTATGTCCGGCGACGCTTCAAGATAAGCAAGCGCTTCACTCGGAGCCAACGGCATATCGTAGGGCTCCTCTCCTCGACGAACCGCAATACCATAGAGTGCATATTCATCACTCTCAGAGTGCTCCCAGGTAGGAACATAGCCAACTATCTCGTATACCTTAAATATTTCGCCATGAAATTCCATCAAGTCATACAAAAATGCTGGAGAATTACTCCACGACAAAGCCTGAGCACTCCAGACATTTAGCTCCTTCTTGCTTATGGCTCCACAAAACAGGCAGGAAATAACAAATGCCATCAGCTCATCACTGAAGCAGTCAGGGTCACTTAGACTCACATTCCACCTCCCATGGCTTCGCCACCAATATGCCCCGTTTTCTTATGTACCAATTCGGGAACCAATTGCATTCGCCCACTGTCCTGATGGTGATGCCACGTATATCCATCGATTTTCTTCTCTCCCGCACTAATTTGCTGCAACTGCTTGGCAGTAAAGCCTGACGCACTTATCTGACCTTGCCGAATGGCTCCGGACAAGTGCTGAGTTGCAAGTTTCATCTGCCCTTCATAGCTTGCTGATTTGAATTCATTAATTGATATCCGCGTATCAAATGCAGCAACATCATCAAAAATAGGGAAACCTCTGTTATCGAACACAATCCCAGTCACTGGGTGACGCTGTCCTGCAAGATGGATATTCCGGCCATCAACTGGCGGAACTGTAGTCGAAATAACATTATCGCGACCATGAGTGGACTCAAGCTCGTTCCTAGCGGTATGCGGATTGTACGGAGCCTCTGAGCCTTTACCTTTTACGCCAGGCAGCTTTTCCAGCCCGACCACCAGGTCCGCAGCGTCACTGACCTTACCTTCCTGATAGAGCTTCTTTGCCTTCCCCAGGATTTGCGCGGCAGCGTCCCCCGCCCCCGGGACCACGCTCACCCCGGCCATCAGGTAGTCGAAGGGATCTTTCGCGTCCAGAAATGCTTGAGCATCCCCGTAACCTGGAATGAACTCCGAGCCAAACTTGGCCATCGCCTCGGCCAGACGCTTGGAGTCACCGGCGGTAATCGGATCGTTGATCCGATAGATGCTGCGCAACTCGCTCTCGATGGTGTAAGCCATCAATTGCGGGTTTTGCATTGCCTGCTGGTACTGCTCCTGCGCCTCCGGCGAACGACCAGCCCATTTCAACGACTGCGCAGCCTCCCACGCCTCAGAGCGCAGGCGGGAACATGCCAAGCTGGTTGCCGCCGATGAACAGGCCGTTTGAAGAGCCAAGTCCCGGTCACGATCCAGCTTGTTCAGCTCATCGACCTTCCCGCAGGCAGCGGAATCGCCACCATCGCAGGCTTGCTTGGCCTCCCAGCGCTCCTGGTTCTCCAGGTGATTCAGGTAGTTGTACTGCGTAGCGTTCTGCGCCACCCAGGCCCCGGTCTGCAGGCTTTGCGCATCGGCGCCGTCCAGGGTCGAGGCCGCCAGCAGGCCGACCAGTTGGGAGGTCATGTCGAGCAGGACCTTGTCGCCGCCCACCCAGGTGTCGAGCTGGTCCACCAGGGCTTCGTTGGCACCCGCCGCCAGGGCGCCGGTCTTGAAGTCGCCGCCGCTGGCCTCGGCCAGCAGGCCGCCGACCATGGCGTGGATCATCACCTTCTGGATGCTGCCGTCGGCGTAGACGCCCTTCGTGTAGTCGCCCACGGCGTTGAAGCTGACGGCGGCCAGGGTGTTGAGCAGGGTGCTCTGCAGGGCATCGCCCAGGTCGCCGCCCTGTCCCATGATCCGGCCCAGCGCCAATGCCGTGCCGTTCTGCAGCCCCTGGCTGGCGGCGAATTGGCCGATGCCCTTGAGGGAGCCCAGGTCGATGGTGATCTTGCCGGTGATGTCGCTGGGGGCGCCGGTCCAATCGTTGAAGTAGCCCTGGGTCAGACCGGCGGTGATGCCGGAGATGGCGTAGCCCTTGAGGGCATCGCTTGAGGTGGTGTCCTGCCAGACCGCGCCGAGGTCGCCGCGGTTGTTCACCAGACTGATCGAGGCGTTGGTCGCGGCCCCCGTGGCAACGGCCGCGCCACCGGCGGCGACGGCGCCGCCGCCCATGGCATTCAGGGCGACCGGCCCGACATAGGCGGCCATCACGATGGCGATGGCCAGCTGCGCCCCCACGCCCAACCCCGAGTTGCTGTAGCTGAAGGAGTCGTGCACCTCCTTGACGCGGTTCCAATCCACGTCCCCGCGCTGTTCGGCTTCCTTCAACCAGGCCAGATTCGGATCGGCCTGCACCATGGCGTCGATGGTCTGCCCGACGCTCTGCTGGTCGATGTGCTTGATGTCGATCTTCAGGCCTTCCACGGCCTTGATCGCCAGTTCGCCCTGGGCGATCAGTTGGCTCTGGCGCAGGGTCTCGTCGGTCTGGCCCTTGCCCTTGGCGGACTGCCAGGCCAGGTCGCTCTTGCTCTTCTCGTGGCTTTCCTGGTGCAGGTCCTTGACCGCTTCGAAGGTCACGCTGCCGCCGCTGAGGAGGGTGATGTCGTTGCCGCTTTCGAGCTTCGCGCCCTGGTATTTCTGGTCGCCGCCGCTGAGCAGGGTGATGTCGGAGCCGGCGCTGATCTGGCTGCCCACCGCCTTCACGTCGGTGACTTCGTCGCGCTGGGTCTTCTTGCTGCCGAAGCCGCCCTTTTTCTCCTCGCTGTACAGGGAGTAGTCGCTGTCGTAGTCCGCCAGCAGTTCCAGTTTGTCGCCGGCCACCAGGTAGGCTTCGTTGCCCGCGCTGATCTGGCTGGCCACCAGGGTGAGGTTCTGCCCCGCGCTGACGACCACGTCCCCGCCCGCGCTCAGGCTGCTGCCCTGCTGCCGCACCTGGTCGTCCTGCTGCTCGACCTTCTTGCCGCCGCCCTTGTACTTCGTCTGGCTGTGCTCTTCGTTCGCCGCCGAGGCGAGGGTGACGTCGCGGCCGGCGCCCAGGGCGATGTCGCCCTTGGCGTCGATGTGGCTGGCGATGACCGTGAGGTCGCGGCCGGCGCTGGCATCGAGGTTGCCGCCGACGCTGATGTCGCTGGCGTGCTGGGTGGTGCTGGCGAGGCTGCCCTGCATGCGCCGGCTCTGGAAATCGGCGCTGTCGGTTTCCCCGGCAGCCTCCAGGCGCAGGTCGCGCCCGGCCTGCAGGTGGGCGTCGCCACCGGCCTGGATCGCGCTGCCGACGCTGAGCAGATCGCGCCCGGCGTTGATCGCCAGGTTGCCGCTGGCTTCGATGCGGGCGGCGGCGTTGGCGATTTCCTTGTGGATGCGGTCGTTGCCGGCGCTGAGATCGAGGGTGGTGATGCTGCGTTCGTTGATCACGTCGCCGGTCAGCGCGGTGAGGCTGACGTCGCGCCCCTTGAGGATGCCGCCGGCGGTGTTGCGGATGCTCTCGGTGGCCAGCAGGTCGAGGCGCTTGCCCGCTTCGATCAGGCCGCTGTTGCCGATGTTCGCCGCGCTGGCGCTAAGGTCGCCGCTGGCGCGCAGGGTGCCGGCATTGTTCAGTGCGCCGCCGCTGATCAGGCTCAGGTTCTGGCCCTGGATCAGCGCGCCGTTGGGCGCCAGGCGGTTGTCGGCCTGGGCCAGGTAGAGCACCGGCACCAGTACCTTCTCGCCGTTCACCACGGCCTCTTCCAGCCAGACGATGTCGTGGGTCAGCGCCGCCACCTGTTCGGCGG
>Ga0180223_1000190_pt1 | contig 108136 bp, 100 predicted proteins | sample eDN5th30CKraftOP_FD_151337 | JGI IMG/M metagenome (GOLD analysis project Ga0180223, IMG submission 151337) | Enriched Organic Plus compost microbial communities from Emeryville, California, USA - eDNA 5th pass 30_C Kraft OP (version 2) (version 2) ...
ATGGTGCATGAGGCAGCACTCATGACAAAATTGATTAGCTGCATGAGTATCATTCGCGGAATTTATCAGTGAATCAAGACCTCGACATTTCGCTACTGCGAACATTCGTTGCCATCGTCGATACCGGCGGCTTGACATCCGCAGGCAAGAAGGTTGGCCGCACGCAACCTGCGATCACGCATCAGATTAAACGCCTCGAAGGCGTCGTGGGCCGGACATTGTTCGGAGAAAATCGGCGGCAGCTCGTCCTGACCCCCGATGGAGAGGTGCTTCTCGAATTTGCACGCTCGATGTTGCGGCTCAATGACGAGGCGCGCGGCCGCTTTTCGATGCCGGGAATCGCGGGCCATGTCACGCTCGGCACGCCGGATCTGTACGCCGCCTACCTGCTGCCCGAAGTTCTCGACAATTTTTCGCGCGCACACCCGAATGTGGAAATTCATTTGCGCTGCACCCGGAGCGTCTATCTGAGCGCCGCACTGGAGCGCGAGGAGATCGACATCGCGCTGATGACAAACCAGCCCGGCTTCCGGCGCGGCGAATTGATTCGCCATGAAGCCGTGGTGTGGGCGGCCAGCCCGAACGGAACGCAGGAATTGCGCCGGCCCCTGCCGCTCGCCGTGCTGCCGCAGGGCAGCGTTTATCGGCAGATTGCCATCGACGCGCTCAACACCGCCGAACTGCCATGGACGCTGCGTTCGATCTGCGACAGTTTCGCCGGACTGCAGGCCGCCGTGCTCTCGGGGATCGCGGTGTCGGCGTTTCCACGCTGCACCATCACGCCGAACATCCGCGTTCTGAGCAAGAATGACGGATTGCCGGAATTGCCGTCCATCGAAATGGTGCTGCATCGCAAGGAGCAAGGCATCTCAGAGGCCGCCGAACAACTGGCGCGCTACATCGCGCGCGAGCTTGGCAACATCCCGGCTTCGGGAGAAGGATAAGGCAGCCCTTTACTTGGAGTGTCATGCGCGGGCTTGACCCGCGCATCCATCTAAAAAAGAGTCTCCTTAAGAAGATGGATTGCCGGATCGAGCCCGGCAATGACGCCCCGTTTCCTCCAACACTCCAAGAACATGCTCCTAACAAAAAACCCGGCCACTAGGCCGGGTTTTTCGTCTCAAGCTCAATCGCCTGCGGGATTACGCGACCTGCTGCGGCCGCATATCTTCGCGGTTGATGCCCGCAACCTTGACAGGCTTCTTCATCGCGTCGCGGCGGAACGGCTCGCCGAGTTCCTGATTGAGCAGCACCTCGATGAAGGTGGTGATGCCCTTCTTCTGGTCCTCGCAGGACTGGCGCAGCGCGTTGGTCAGTTCTTCCTGGGTCTTGACCTGAACGCCCTTCAGTCCGCACGCAACCGCAACCTTGGCGTAGCTCAGGTGACGATCAAGCTCGGTGCCGACGAAGTTGTTGTCGTACCACAGCGTCGTGTTGCGCTTTTCTGCGCCCCACTGATAGTTGCGGAAGATCACCATGGTGATGCCCGGCCATTCCTCGCGGCCGACCGAACTCATTTCGTTCATCGAAATACCGAACGCACCGTCACCGGCGAAGCCGACGCACGGCGTATCGGGATTGCCGATCTTGGCGCCGATGATCGCCGGGAAGCCGTAGCCGCACGGGCCGAACAGGCCGGGTGCCAGATACTTACGGCCTTCATCGAACATCGGATAGGCATTGCCGATCGCGCAGTTGTTGCCGATGTCGCTGGAAATGATGGCATCGCGCGGCAGGCCGGCCTGAATCGCACGCCATGCCTGACGCGGCGACATCAGATCCTTGTCACGCACGCGCGCATCCTTGTTCCAGCTGGTGCCCGGATCGTCGTCCTCGTGATCCATGCTCGACAGCGTTTGCAACCACTTCGACTTGGTGGTGTGGATCAGCGCCTTGCGTTCGTCACGCCCCGCATTGCCGGCACTCGGCGAGAGCTGCGCGAGGATACCGCGCGCCACCTGCTTGGCATCGCCACAGATGCCGACGGTGACAGGCTTGGTCAGGCCGATGCGGTCAGGGTTGATGTCGACCTGAATGATCTTCGCATCCTTCGGCCAGTAGTCGATGCCGTAGCCCGGCAGCGTCGAAAACGGATTGAGGCGGGTGCCGAGCGCAAGCACGACATCGGCCTTCGCAACCAGCTCCATCGCGGCCTTAGAGCCATTATAGCCCAGCGGGCCGACGGCAAGGCGGTGGCTGCCGGGGAAGGAATCGTTGTGCTGGTAGTTATTGCACACCGGAGCGTCGAGCTTTTCAGCAAGCGCGACGCAATCGGGGATCGCGCCGCCGATCACCACGCCCGCGCCGGAGAGGATGACCGGGAATTTGGCGTTCGACAGAAGCTTCGCAGCTTCGGCAATCGCGCCTTCGCCACCGGCCGGGCGTTCGAAATCGACGATCGCAGGCAGGTTGACGTCGATCACCTGCGTCCAGAAGTCGCGGGGGATGTTGAGCTGCGCCGGCGCGGAGAGGCGCTTCGCCTTCATGATGACGCGGTTCAGCGTTTCGGCGACGCGCGAGGGATCGCGCACTTCTTCCTGATAGCAGACCATGTCGCGGAACATCGCCATCTGCTCGACTTCCTGGAAGCCGCCCTGCCCGATGGTCTTGTTCGCCGCCTGCGGCGTCACCAGCAGCATCGGGGTGTGGTTCCAGTACGCGGTCTTGATCGGGGTCACAAAGCCGGTGATGCCCGGACCGTTCTGCGCGATCGCCATCGCCATCTTGCCAGTGGAGCGGGTGTAGCCGTCGCAGATCAGGCCGCCATTGGTTTCATGGGCGACGTCCCAGAAAGTGATGCCGGCCTTCGGAAACAGATCCGAAATCGGCATGAAGGCCGAACCGATGATGCCGAAAGCATGCTCGATGCCATGCATCTGGAGCACTTTCACAAAGGCTTCTTCCGTTGTCATTTTCATGGGCGAACCCTCTCTTCCTTTCATTATGTCTGGCTTGGCGTGCTGGTCCTGGATGCTGTCTTGGGTCCCAGGATTTCCAGCCGTATGTGCCATGCCGCTTGACTGGACGCAACGAATATCTCAATTTCAATTTTAAGACGTTTCATTTACCGGAATTATGGTGTAATAGATGGGTATGAACGAGCTTTTTGGTGCCCTCAAACCGCTGGCCCTGCTGGAGGCCATCGCCGGGCTGCAACATCCAGCAAGCCTTGCCGAACTCGCCGTGAATGTCGGCGTGCCCAAGCCAACGATGCATCGCTGGCTCGGTTCACTCGAACAGGCAGGTCTCATCCAGCGCACGCCGGACGGCCGACGCTATGAACTCGCCATGCGCGCGACCCAGCTTGCGTTCTCGATCCTCTCGAACCGCCCCGGCGGCGCGCTGCGGCACGATATATTGCGGCGGGTGGTGCAGGAGGTCGGCGAGTCCTGCAATCTCACGGTGCTCGACGGCACGCAGGTGACCTATCTCGACCGCGTTGAATCCAAATGGCCGCTGCGCATCACCTTCCAGCAGGGTTCGAAGGTCCCGGCCTACTGCTCCGCCAGCGGCAAGCTGTTTCTCGCGCTGATGCAGCCGGCAAAACGCGACCTCATTATTGCCGAGATGAATTTCGAACGCATGACGGACAACACCGTGACGGAGAAATCCGCCCTGCTCAATGAGCTGTCGGACATCCGCCGCGACGGCTACGCTCTCGACCGCGAAGAATTTCTCGCGGGTCTTGTCTGTCTCGCCGTGCCGATCATTCACCAGAAGGGCCGCAATCGCGTCTGCGCCGCAGCACTTGCGATCCAGGCTCCGGTCACGCGCATGTCGCAGGCCGACATGATCAAGAAGATTCCGCTTCTGCAAAACGCAGCCAAGGCCATGAGCGCAACGATCAGCGCCGACGTCGGAGCCGCCTGATGACCTCGACCCCATCGCACCCGAAACTCGACGCCCTCGAACAGGCCGCGCGCGGCAAGGGCCGCCTCAGCGTCGCTGTCGCCTACCCCTGCTCGACGGACGCGCTCGCCGCGGCGCTGGCAGCTTACGCGGAAGGCATCATCGATCCGATTCTCGTCGGCCCACGCCGCCGGATTGAAGCCTGCGCAGCAGAATTAAAGGCAAGCCTCGACGGTCTGCGCCTTGTCGATGCCGAGGACGATCCTGTTCTCTCCTCAAGGGCCGCCGTCGCGCTGGTCAGCGCGGGTGAAGCAAAATCCTTGATGAAAGGCTCGCAGCACACCGATGAACTTCTCGGCGCGGTCGTGTCGCGCGAAGCCAATTTGCGCACCTCGCGGCGCATGAGCCACGTGTTCTGGTTCGATCTGCCGGCCTATCACAAGCCGCTGATGATCACCGACGCGGTGGTGAACATCCAGCCGGGCCTGAAGGAAAAGGTCGACATCCTCGCCAACGCGGTCGATTTCGCGCACCGCATCGGATTTGAGGCACCGAAGGTCGCGATCCTGTCGTCGGTCGAAACCGTCAATCCCGATCTGCCGTCCAGCATGGACGCTGCCGCGCTCACCAAGATGGCCGACCGCGGTCAGATTACCGGTGCGGTTGTTGACGGTCCCCTCGCCTTCGACAACGCCATCTCCGCGCAGTCCGCAAAGACCAAGAAGATCAACTCCGCCGTTGCAGGCGACCCCGATCTTCTGATGGTGCCGAATCTCGATGTCGGCAATATTCTCTACAAGTCGTTCATCTATATGGGCGGCGGCGAATGCGCAGGCGTCGTGCTCGGCGCAAAAGTTCCGGTGATCCTGACGAGCCGCGCAGACTCGCGCCGCGCGCGTATCGCCTCCTGTGCGCTGGCGCGGCTGAGCCTTTCCTAGAAGGCTCCTCCCTCATCTGCTTCAAACCATCCTCAAAACAAAAACGGCCCGGTGTGAACCGGGCCGTTGAGTTTTGTGCAGCTTCGCTTAGGCGACGAGCGCCGCAGTAGCCGTGCCGCCCGCCTCGATGCGCTGGCGCGCCAGACGGTTGATCCACACGGCGCCCAATGCGCTGACGATACCGGCGAAGACGCAATACCCCGCGACTGCCCAACCGCCGTTCGGTGCGAATTCCCTCACGAGGATTGTCGCGATGATCGGCGTCAGGCCGCTCGAGAAGATACCGGAGAACTGATAGACGAACGAAATTCCGGTGTAGCGCACCTCCGGCTTAAAGAGATCGCAGAACAGCGCGGCTTCCGGCCCGTAGATCGACGCATAGAAGACGCCGAACGGGACAACGAGCGCGGCCCAGACCAGAATCGTCTGCTCGGGAAAATGCAGCCAGATCCAGAATGCCGGTATCGCCGAAAAGCCGGTGATGAGCGAGCCCCAGAAATACGTCCTGGTCCGGCCAACCCGATCGGACACACCGCCGAAATACGGGATGAACAGGCACATCACCAGCGCGGCTGCGCACACACCGAGCAAGGCTTCGGTCCGCGGGATTTTCAGTTGCTGCGTCAGGAAGGAGATCGAATAAACGGCGAACACGTTGAAGAACACGCCGTCGATGAAACGGGCGCACATGCCTGCCGTCACCTCTTTCGGGTACTCCTTGATCATCGACATGAAGGGGATCTTCACCTCGGCGCCCTTCTGCTTGACCTTGGCGAATTCCGGCGTCTCCATGATGTTGAGGCGGATATAGAGTCCGACCAGAACGAGGATGAAGCTCAACCCAAACGCAATGCGCCAGCCCCAGGCAAGGAACTGAGCATCCGTGAGCGAAAAGGAAAGCAATGCGACGATGCCGGAGGCAAGACACAGACCGATCGACAGACCGATCTGCGGCAGGCTGGCGTAAAGACCACGCTTGTTCGGCTCGGCATACTCATAGGTCATGAGAACCGCACCGCCCCATTCGCCGCCAAGACCGAGGCCTTGCAGAACGCGCAGGATCAGCAATGCAATCGGCGCCCAGACGCCAATCTGGTCATAGGTCGGCACCAACCCGATCAGGAGGGTCGCGATACCCATGATCATCAGGGTCATGATGAGCATACTCTTGCGGCCGATGCGGTCTCCGAAGTGACCGAAGATCACGCCGCCCAGCGGACGCGCGATGAATCCAACCGCGAACGTCGTATAGGCTAGCATCGTCGAAATGAACACGTCGCCCGTCGGAAAGTAAAGTTTGCTGAACACGATGCCAGCCACCGTGCCGTAGAGGAAGAAGTCGTACCACTCGACGGTTGCTCCGATCAGCGATGCGAAGACAACTCGTTTTAAAAGCGCCTTATCTTGTATCTTATCTGCCATATTGGCCTCCCCAGTTAACAGAACCATTCCTTAAGCTGCGATCGAACTTTCTTTTGAGTCCGCTAAAATCATATCGGATGCTTTTTCCGCGATCATCACGGCCGGTGCATGCGTATTGCCGGAAACGAGCGTCGGCATGATCGAGCAATCGACCACGCGCAGACCGCCGATGCCGTGCACGCGAAGCCGCGCGTCCGTCACCGCCATCGGATCGGAGCCCATCTTGCAGGTGCCGGTCGGATGGAAAATCGTCGCACCGTATTCGCGTGCGAAATCGAGGATCTCGTCGTCGCTGCGCACATCGACGCCGGGCTTGTATTCCTCGATAAGATAGGGCTTGAGCGCATTCGTCGAAGCAAGACGGCGCGCGTACTTGATCGACTCCACTGCGCAGATGCGATCGGTTTCGGCTTCGAGATAGTTCGGCCGCATCGATGGCGGCTCCATGGGATCGGTGGACTTGATCTCGACGCTGCCGCGCGATTCCGGCCGCAACTGACAAACCGAGAACGTGCAGCCCGACCATGGATGCGGCTTGCCGCCTGCCATATCCGCCGACAATGTGCCGAAATGGAATTGAATGTCCGGTGTTTCCGACCCCGGCAGGATTTTCGTGAACAATCCGCCCTGGTTGATGCCGATGCCGAGCGGTCCGGTGCGTGTCAGCAGCCACTGCAACCCGATCTTGGCCTGGCTGAACAGCGTGCGCAGATCGTCGTTGGTCGTGATCGGCTTCGAGACTTTGTACATCAGCCGCAGTTGCAGGTGATCCTGCAGATTCTGACCGACGCCCGGCAGATCGTGCACCACGCCGATGCCATGCCGCTGCAAGAGCGATGCAGGTCCGATGCCCGACAACTGCAGAAGCTGCGGCGATTGCAGCGCGCCGGCTGACAGGATGACCTCGCGGGCCGCGCGCGCTTCCCGCGCAACGCCGTTCTGCATGTAACGCACGCCGACGGCGCGGCGGCCTTCGAGAATAACACCGGTCGTATGCGCATCCGTCTCGATGCGCAGATTGGCGCGGTCGCGCGCGGGCTTGAGATAGGCCACCGCGGACGAAATCCGCCAGCCATTATGCGTGAACAACTGATAGTAGCCGACGCCTTCCTGGTCGCCGCTGTTGAAGTCGTCGTTGCGCGGCACGCCAAGCTCGTTGGCGCCGCGAATGATGGCTTCCATCAATTCATGCTTGCCGCCGATGTCGGATGACCACAACGGCCCCTTGTCGCTGTGCGTCGCATTGGAGCCGCGGCTGTTGTGCTCCGACTTCATGAAATAAGGCAGGACGCTATTCCAGTCCCAGCCGGCGTTCCCGAGCTGCGCCCAGTGATTGTAATCCTCACGCTGCCCGCGAACGAAGATCAGTCCGTTGATGGAGCTTGAACCGCCAAGGCCGCGGCCGCGCGGCCAGTAGATGCGGCGGTTTTTCATGTTGGGTTCGGGGTCGGTGTAGAAGCCCCAGTTGTAGGCCTTGTGAAACATCGTCTTCCCGTAACCGATGGGAATATGGATCCACAGGTAGTTGTCCTTCGGGCCTGCCTCGAGCAGCAACACCTTATGGCGGCCATCGGCACTCAGCCGGTTGGCCAGCACGCACCCGGCGGAGCCCGCACCCACGACGATGTAATCGAACTGGTCCAACGCTTCCCCCATTTCACTTATCTCATTTATTGAGACGATTTATCTTGAAGATTGAACTTCGTCTAAATTCTTGTCAACATGCTCACATGGTTTCCGGCTCACCCAATGGGATTGGCTTTCAAAATGTCCACGGAGACGACAACCTCGGTTTCAGAAAGAGCCCTGCTGCTTCTTGAAACCATCGCCAAATCGGAAGAGCCGCCGACGCTCAATGAGCTGATGGCCGCAATCCGGTTGCCGAAGGCGACAACGCATCGCTTCGTCGCGTTGCTTGAGCGATTGGGATTTGTTCAGCGCGCCTCCGATGGACGGCGTTATGAAGTCGGCCACCGCCTTCTCGCTCTGTCGCTCGAAGGCATGCGCCGCTCGTTCGATCTCGCGCCGCGCCGAGTCATTCTATCGGCGCTGGTGAAAGAGATCGGCGAGACCTGCAACATCACTATGCTCGATGGCGAACGGCTGGTTTATCTCGACCGCGCCGAATCCGATTGGCCGCTTCAATTCCGCCTCAGCGTCGGCTCGCATGTGCCTTTGCATTGCACGGCAAGCGGAAAGCTGTTTCTCAGCCTCGGACCCACATCTTTGCGCAAGGCGCTGTTCCGCACGCAGCCGTTCCAGCGTTATACCGCGCGCACCCTGACCACGACCGAGCAGCTCGAAGCCGAACTGACTCGGATTCGGCAGACCGGCGTCGGCACCGACAACGAGGAGTTCATGGAAGGCATGGCGGCGACCGCCGTGCCGGTTCACGATTCGCGCGGGCGGATTTGCGCAACCGTCGCGGTGCACGGCCCGATCACGCGATTGCCGCTCTCGCGTGCGCTCGCGCTGGTGCCTGCCTTGCGAAAGGCAGCCAAATCGCTCGAACAGACACTTCTGTTCGATCCCGCGCGCCATGACCCCGGCCACTCAAAAAACGCGACGGCAGAGGCTTCACCCTCCGCTCCCGCACGTCCTGCAGAATAGCTCCGCAGCACAGGAGCACTCGAACCGGCGCACTGACCGGCTGCGGAAAGACTTATGCTTTCCGCACTGCAGAAGAAGCAGGTTTGTTCTTTTACGGGACTGAAAAACGCCGGTTTGTTTTCTTGAAAGCTGCGATGGCACAGGAGAATATCGAGCCCTCACAGGGGCTCTTGCGATGGCGCATCATTCATCTGCCGATCAGGCCAAACGTCTGGCGTGGAGCGAACACGGCGTCGTCACGACCCGGCGCTATTCTTCGGTGGTCCGCCTCGGCACTGTTGCGTTCTGGACGCTGATTGCCGGCCTCTTGGTTGCGCGACTTCTTATCCCCGACCCGAACAAGACCGAAGCAGCCGCTTCCGCGCCGCAGGCGCAAACCTCTGCCTCCCTTCGCTGATACTAAAATAAAACCGGCGCCATCGATGGATGACGCCGGTTTTTCTTTGACGTCAGGCTGACGCTCGCAGTTCGCGCGCCGCGGCCACCATGTTGACCAGCGCCGGGCGCACTTCATCCCACTTGCGGGTCTTCAACCCGCAGTCCGGATTGATCCAGAGTTGCGCATCACTCAGGCGCTGGCGGGCGAGTACCAGCAGATCCTTCATTTCCCCGACTTCTGGCACGCGCGGCGAGTGGATGTCGTAGACACCCGGCCCGATCTCGTTCGGATAACGATAGGTCTTGAACGCATCGAGCAATTCCATCTTCGAGCGCGAGGTCTCGATGGAAATCACATCGGCATCCATCGCTCCGATGGCGTCGATGATGTCGTTGAACTCCGAATAACACATGTGGGTGTGGATCTGCGTCTCGTCGGCCACGCCCGAGGCGCACAAACGAAAACCTTCCACGGCCCAGTCGAGATAGTGCTGCCATTGCGAACGCCGCAGCGGCAGTCCTTCGCGCAGCGCCGCCTCGTCGATCTGGATCATCCGTGCGCCGGCCTTCTCCAGATCCATGACCTCATCGCGGATCGCGAGCGCGATCTGTCGGCAGGCTTCGCTGCGCGGAATGTCGTCGCGCACGAACGACCAGTTCAGGATCGTAACCGGCCCGGTCAGCATCGCCTTCATCGGACGCTTGGTGAGCGACTGCGAATAACGCCACCAGTCGACCGTCATCGGCTTGGGACGCGAGACATCGCCGAACAGGATCGGCGGACGCACATAGCGCGAACCATAGCTCTGCACCCAGCCGTACTTGGTGAAGGCGAAGCCGGACAACTGTTCGCCGAAATACTGCACCATGTCGTTGCGCTCGAATTCGCCGTGAACCAGCACGTCGAGCCCGATCTCCTCCTGCCAGCGCACCGCCCGCGCAGTTTCTTCCTTCAGAAACTGATCGTACTCCGCATCCTTCAACGTGCCCTTGGCATGGGCCGCGCGTGCCTTGCGCACATCCACCGTCTGCGGGAACGAGCCGATCGTCGTGGTCGGAAACAGCGGCAGGCCGAATTGCTTGTGCTGGAGAGTAGCACGGGCATCGAACGGGCTGTGACGGTGGCGCATCGCATCAGTGATGGCGCTCATCCGCTCCGCTACCACGAGGTTGTGAATTTTTGAGGATTCCTTGCGCTTGGCAGCCGCCATCTTCGACGCCGTAAGCTGGCCCGCGACCTCATCGCGATGACCCGCGAGCGCACGGCCAAGAATGGACAACTCGTTCATCTTCTGCAGCGAGAACGCGAGCCAGCCCTTCACGTCGGCGTCGAGACCGGTTTCCAATTCGAGATCGATCGGCACATGCAGCATCGAACAGGATGGCGCGACCTGCACCCTCTCCTGCCCAAAGGCAGTGACAACAGGATCGAGCTTGTCCAACAAGGCAGGCAAGTTGGCCCGCCAGATATTGCGGCCATCGATAATGCCAAGCGAGAGCGTGAGGCTCTTCGGCGCTTTCGCCACCACCGCCGCAAACTGCTCCGCGCCGCGCACCAGATCGATATGCAATCCCGCGACCGGTAACGACAGCGCGGCATCGCGATTGTCACCGAGGTCGCCGAAATAAGTCGCCAGCATGATTTTGATCTGCGGCACCGCCTTCGCGAAGGTCTCATAAGCATGGCGCAGCGCCTGCCGCGCAGCATCGTCGAGATCGAGCACGAGGCACGGTTCGTCGATCTGCACCCATTCCGCGCCTTCGGCAGCGAGGCGCTTCAGCACCTCGATGTAAACCGGCAGCAGGCCGTCCAGCAAAGACAACACGTCAAGCGAAGCATCCTTGCTCTTGCCGAGCTTGAGGAACGTCACCGGCCCGAGCAGCACCGGACGGGTCTGATAGCCGAGCGCCCTCGCCTCCTTGTATTCATCGACAGGCTTGGTGGACGACAGCGCGAACTTCTGTCCCTTCGAAAATTCCGGCACCATGTAGTGATAGTTGGTGTCGAACCACTTGGTCATTTCCTGCGCGGGCACGCCGTGGTGATGATGCACATGACCATGCGCACAGGCTTCGCCCTCGCCTTCCGAGCCGCGCGCCATCGCAAAGTATGTCGCCAGCGGCACGCTACCACCCGTCCAGCCGTAAATCTCGGGGATGGCGCCGACCATCGCGCTGGTGTCGAGTACATGGTCGTAGAGCGAGAAATCATTCGACGGAATGACGGTGACGCCGCGCGCCTTCTGGCGTGCCCAGTTTGCGGCGCGCAATTCAGCTGCGGTTGCGAGCAACGCTGTTTCATCGATCTTGTCCGCCCAGAAACTTTCCAATGCGGTTTTCAGCTCGCGGCGCGGACCGATCCGCGGCGTACCGAGCGTGGCGACAGCGAGAGGGACAGACGTTGATACATTCGACATGGCTTTGACCCCGAAATACGAAAAACGGCGGGGATGAAAGTGCGCGCACGCCGCCCGAGGCGCGCAGGCACCTCAAGAACTACGCCCACCGGATACCCCGCCCGTGGAAACATCTCGTCGCGGCAGGTCTCCTGGCTTGCGGGTCGCGGCCCACACCCGTCTTCCCAAAGCAAGATGCCTCAGTGACACGAATGGATACAGGCTCGCCGCTCACAGTTGCGGGGGCAGCGCCGGATTGAGCGCATCAACGCTTCACCGGCTTCCCTCTTAGCTTCGCATCAAACGCGATACGAAGACCACGACGGGTTGAAATATGGCGCTGGAGAAAAATCAGTCAACGCACGGAGGGTGGGATTATCACTCGCCCTCGGTGGAATTCTGCCCATAGAACTTGACGCCAAGCTCGATCGGTTCTCGCCCGCAGGCCCGGCGGTGGGCATTGGTATCGCGCAGCGAATACACGCAGCCGCAATATTCCTGCTGGTAGAATTCCTCGCGCTTGCTGATGTCGATCATGCGCGCCGAGCCGCCGCCCTTGCGCCAGTTGTAATCCCAATACTCGATGCCATCGTATTTCGCGGCCGCGCGTTTTCCGCAATCATTGATCTGCGCCATATTCTTCCAGCGCGAGATGCCGAGCGAACTGGTGATCACCGGAAAGCCATGCTCGTGTGCGTAGAGTGCCGTGCGCTCGAAACGCATGTCAAAACACATCGTACAGCGTGCGCCGCGTTCCGGCTCCCACTCCATGCCTTTGGCGCGCGCGAACCAATTGTCCTTGTCATAGTCGGCATCGATGAAGCCGACGCCATGCTTCTCGGCGAAGCGCACATTCTCATCCTTGCGCAACAGATATTCGCGCTCGGGATGGATGTTCGGATTGTAGAAGAAGATGGTGTAGTCGACGCCGGAAGCGAGCATCGCCTCCATCACTTCGCCCGAGCACGGCGCGCAGCACGAATGCAGCAGAACCTTCTTCTGCCCACCCGGTGGATTGAGGATCGGTCGAACGAAATCATTCATCGCGTGGCTCGCCTGCAAAGGCTCTTTCTGAGAAGCCTTTATGTAATGAGAGCCTCCCGATCCGTAAAGCGCGGACGATTCGGCGTTCCGTGAGGTTCCGTCCGGCTCCCCGAAAGTCCTTGGCCGCAGAACCAGAATCGCAGCAGTCTGCCAACCGCTGAAAGGCTTGAGGTTTTCAGCCGGCCTCGGGGATAGCGGGGGACCATTTCAAAGATTCCTTGACTTTCCCAACCAAAAATCACCAGATGTAGCCGTCACGGTCCCGCTAGATACCAATGCTAGTGGGCTAAGAGGGAAGCCGGTGAACCGCATTCCGTGCGGAAATCCGGCGCTGCCCCCGCAACTGTCAGCAGCGAGCTGCTTCGCCATTACGTCACTGGCTCTTCGCCGGGAAGACAAAGAAGCCGCACCGACCTGCAAGCCAGGAGACCTGCCGCGACACCGAAAGATCGTCCACGGACGGGGTGTCCGGCGGCCGCCAGCAATCGGCTGTCCGCCGAACGCTCAAGCGCCTTCGACCCCGCCTTCTGAAATCCGCATCACGGGGCTTGTCGATGTCGCTGAACCTGCAAACCGCCAAAACTGAAAAAGCACCGCTCATCCAGTTGAGTCTCGATTCCCTCGCGCCTTCGCCGAGCGAGCCCGCGATGCAGATCATCCGGCGCAACGGCACGGTGTCGCGCTTCGACCCGTCGAAGATCTCGATTGCGATGACGAAAGCCTTTCTCGCGGTGGAGGGCCACACCGCGGCCGCCTCGCGCCGCGTGCATGAAGCCGTGGGGCAACTCACGCAGGACGTCGTCGCCACCCTCACCCGCCGTCTCGGCGAAGGCCGCACCTTTCACATCGAGGACGTGCAGGATCAGGTCGAACTCGCGCTGATGCGCAGTGAGTACCACAAGGTCGCGCGCGCCTATGTGCTCTATCGCGAGGAGCGCGCCCGCGAGCGCGCCGCGGACAAAGCCGCCACAGCCGTTACATCGAGCGAGCCATCACTTCATATGATGCTTGCGAACGGCAACCGCGTGCCGCTTGACCTCAAGCGGTTTGAACTGATCATCCGCGAAGCCTGCGAAGGGCTCGATGCGGTCGATCCCGCGCCGGTGCTCGCGGAGGCCCGCCGCAACCTTTATGACGGCATCAGCCAGGACGAATTGGCGCTCGCCGCTATCATGGCGGCGCGCACGCTGGTCGAACAGGAACCAAACTACGCCTATGTCAGCGCGCGGCTTCTACTCGACAAGCTGCGCAGCGAGGTTCTGAGCTTCGTTCACGGCACACCGAGCAACGCCTCCCAATCCGACATGGCGACGCGCTACGCCGAATATTTTCCGGCCTACGTCAAGATAGGCATCGAGGCCGAATTGCTCGATCCAGAGCTTGGCCGCTACGATCTTGCCCGTCTCGCGAGCGCGCTGAAGCCGGAACGGGACATGCTGTTCCAGTTTCTCGGGTTGCAGACCCTTTATGATCGCTACTTCCTGCATGTCCACGGCGCGCGGATCGAACTGCCGCAGGCGTTCTTCATGCGCGTAGCGATGGGCCTTGCGGCGCGCGAGATCGACCGCGAGGGACGCGCCATCGAGTTCTACAATCTGTTGTCGTCATTCGACTTCATGGCCTCGACGCCGACCCTGTTCAATTCCGGTACGCTGCGCCCGCAACTCTCCTCTTGCTTCCTCACCACCGTCGCCGACGATCTCGATGGCATCTTCAAGGCGGTGAAGGACAACGCGCTGCTGGCGAAATATTCCGGCGGGCTGGGCAACGACTGGACGCCAGTGCGCGGCCTCGGTGCCCACATCAAGGGCACCAACGGCGAAAGTCAGGGCGTGGTGCCGTTCCTGAAAGTCGCCAACGACACTGCCATTGCCGTCAATCAGGGCGGCAAGCGCAAGGGCGCGGTGTGCGCCTATCTCGAAACATGGCACATCGACATCGAGGAATTCCTCGACCTGCGCAAGAACACCGGCGACGACCGTCGCCGCACCCACGACATGAACACCGCGAACTGGGTGCCGGACCTGTTCATGCAGCGCGTCGAGCAGGACGGCGAATGGACGCTGTTCTCGCCGGACGAGACGCCAGATCTGCACGACCTTTACGGCCCGGCTTTCAAGACAACCTATGAAGCCTATGAGGCGAAGGCCGCGCGCGGCGAAATGCGTGTGTTCAAGCAGGTCCGCGCCACCGATCTATGGCGGCGGATGCTGACCATGCTGTTCGAGACCGGCCATCCGTGGATCACCTTCAAGGATTCCTGCAATCTGCGCTCGCCGCAGCAGCATGTGGGCGTGGTGCATTCCTCGAACCTGTGCACCGAGATCACGCTCAACACTTCGGCAGACGAAGTCGCGGTGTGCAATCTCGGTTCGATCAACCTCCTGAACCACACGACTCCTCAGGGCCTCGATAAGGACAAGCTGAAGCGCACGATTACGACCGCCGTGCGGATGCTCGACAACGTCATCGACATCAATTTCTACACCATCCCCGAGGCGCGGCGCTCCAATTTGAAGCACCGCCCGATCGGCCTTGGCCTGATGGGCTTTCAGGATGCGCTGCATGTGCAGCGAATCCCGATTGCCTCCGAGGCCGCCGTCGCCTTCGCCGACGCGAGTATGGAAATCATCAGCTATCACACGATCTCGGCGTCGGCCGATCTCGCCGCCGAGCGCGGCCACTATCCGTCGTTCGACGGCTCGCTATGGTCGCAAGGCATTCTGCCCATCGATTCCGTTGCGATCCTGTCGAAATCACGCGGCGGCGCGTCGCTGAACGCTTCCATGACACTCGACTGGGCGGACCTGCGCGAGCGCGTGCGCAAGGGCGGCATGCGCAACTCCAACGTGATGGCGATTGCGCCGACGGCGACGATCTCCAACATCTGCGGCGTCGCGCAGTCGATCGAGCCGTCCTACCAGAACCTGTTCGTCAAATCGAACATGTCCGGCGATTTCACCGTGGTGAACGAGCATCTCGTCCGCGATCTCAAGTCGCGCGGCCTGTGGGACGAGGTGATGGTCTCCGACCTGAAATATTTCGACGGCAGCGTTGGCCAGATCGACCGCGTGCCGGATGATCTCAAGGCGCTGTATGCAACCGCGTTCGAGATCGATACCTCATGGCTGATTGAAGCCGCCGCGCGGCGGCAGAAATGGATCGACCAGGCGCAGTCGCTCAACCTCTATATCGCCAATCCGTCGGGCAAGAAGCTCGATCAGCTCTATCGCCTCGCTTGGCAACTCGGGCTGAAGACCACCTATTACCTGCGCTCACGCAGCGCCACGCATGTCGAGAAATCGACGCTGAAAGGCACTGACGGCAAGCTTAACGCGGTCTCCGCGTCGGGAATGATTGCCCACGCACCGATTGTCGTTCCGAACGACACGGCGCCAGACCTTGACGGCGTCAAGGCCTGCTCGATCGACAATCCCGACTGCGAAGCGTGTCAGTGATCTTTCACCTCGCCCCGCTTGCGGGAGAGGTCGACGCGCAAAGCGCGGCGGGTGAGGGGCTTTTCATAGACATTCGCCCCTCACCCCAACCCTCTCCCCGTAAGAACGGGGAGAGGGAGCCGCCGCCACCCACTTTAAATATTAGGAACACTCCCATGCTCGACTGGTCAGATTCCACCGCCGCCCCCTCGCCCGCCGTCGTGTTCAACACCGAACAACCCGCAGAACAAACCGGCCTTGGCACCATCGACCGCACCGGCGGACGCGTCTCGGTTGACGAAAAGCGGATGATCAACTGCCGCGCCGACGTCAATCAGCTGCTGCCGCTGAAATACAAATGGGCGTGGGAGAAATATCTCGCCGGCTGCAACAACCACTGGATGCCAACCGAAGTCTCGATGCAGGCGGACATCGCGTTGTGGAAATCGCGCGATGGCCTCACCGAGGACGAGCGCCGCGCCATCAAGCGCAATCTCGGATTCTTCGCAGCTTCCGAAAGCCTCGTCGCCAACAACATCGTGCTGGCAATCTACCGCCACCTCACCAATCCCGAATGCCGGCAATACCTGCTGCGGCAGGCGTTCGAGGAAGCGGTGCACACCCACACCTTCCAGTACATCGTGGAAAGCCTCGGCCTCGACGAAGGCGAGCTGTTCAACATGTACCGCGAGGTGCCCTCGATCACCGACAAGGCGGCGTGGGCGCTCAAGCATACCCAAAACCTCGACAATCCGGATTTCTCCACCGGTACGCAGGAGGCCGATCAATCGTTCCTGCGCGATCTCATCGCCTTCTATGTCGTGTTCGAGGGCATGTGGTTTTATACCGGCTTTGCGCAAATCCTGTCGCTCGGCCGCCGCAACAAGATGGTCGGCATCGCCGAGCAGTACCAGTACATCCTGCGCGACGAGAGCATTCACCTGAACTTCGGCATCGACGTCATCAACCAGATCAAGCTGGAAAATCCGCATCTGTGGACCAAGGCGTTTCAGGATGAAGCCCGCGGCATGATCCGCGATGCCGCCGAGCTTGAAGCGGCCTATGGCCGGGACACCATGCCGCGCGGCTTCCTCGGGCTGAATGCCGCGTTATGCGAGCAGTACATGCACTTCATCGCCAACCGGCGCTGCGCGCAGATCGGCCTCGCCCCGGTATTCGCCGAAACCGAGAACCCGTTCCCGTGGATGTCGGAAGCGATGGACCTCAAGAAGGAAAAGAACTTCTTCGAGACGCGCGTGATCGAGTATCAGAACGGCGGTGCGCTAAGCTGGGAATAATGTCCAGCCGGGTCTACGTCACGCTAAAGGCGAACACCCGAGGGTGAAGAAAAGGCCACGCTGACCGGCTCCTGAACCGAATTCAGGCTTGGGACGGCCACAAGGGCAATCCCGACAGCGCAGGCGCATGCCAATAAAAAAGCTTTCATGAAAGTCTTCTCCAAAACGGCGGGTCGTCCGAAAGCGCCTAACGATAGCATTACTCCGCCGGGGTCGATGACGGCCGATGATGCGCCTGATTGACGCCCCTTCGCGCCCTCTCCTCCTCTTCAAGCCACAGGCTGTGGTGCTCCTTCGCCCAGTTCAAATCGACTGTCCCCTCGCCCATGGCTTCGAATGCGCCCTCCATGCCGATGGTGCCGATATAGATATGCGCCAGCATGACGGCGACGAACAACGCGCCAACGACCGCGTGCACGATTTGCGCGAGCTGCATGCCTTCGATACCCGTGACATAGAACGGGAACATCAATTGATAGCCGGTCACGGCAACCGCGCCGCCGCCAAGAACGACGATCCAGTAGATCGCCTTCTGCCCGGCGTTGAAGCGATAGGCCGGCGGATGAGAGTGGCCGACGATGCCGCCGCCTTCCCTCAACCACTCGGCATCAACCTTGTTGGGGATATTGCCGCCTATCCACATCAGGAAAATCAGAACGACACCGATGGTGAAGGGGAAGCTCAGATAATTGTGCGCGTACTTCGCCCACTGCGACCATGCGGAGAACGCTTCGTGTCCGATCATCGGCAGCAACAGCGGCCGGCCGAAAGTGATGTTCAGGCCCGAGACGGCCAGAATGATAAAGCAGGTCGCAGTCATCCAGTGCACGAACCGCTCGAACCCCGAAAAGCGGACAATGGTGCGCCCGGAGCGCCCGCCTTCGATACGGACCATGCCGCGCATCAGATAGAAAATGACGAGAACGGCAAGCATCCCGAGGATCGCAATGCCGCCGATCCAGCGCAGCGTGACGCTGTGGAAGTAACGCCAGTCGCGGCCAGCCGGCTGCTCAAGAACACCCGACCGCTTGTCCGGGATGCTGACACGTCCCTGGATACGGTCGAATTCCTTCAACAGTTGCTGCTCATGGACAGCGCGAGCAGCCGGATCGGACAGCGGTGATTGCTGGGCAGCCGCCGGAATAGACGACGCAATCATCAGGAAGAAAGCCGCAGCGCCGGTGACGAAGCGAAGATACCTTGCAAAAGATACCATGAACGTTCTCCCTCGATGTCTGTCAGCCGCGTCCTCGCGCAGCCGCATCAACCTTGTGAATCACGAAGCGATCGTCTCCCGGTAGGCTGTCTGCCAGCCCCACGCGCCGGAGCCGTAACCCCGCTTGGTCACTCGTTCCTTGTAGATCTGGGCAATGATTTCGCCATCGCCCGCCAGAAGCGACTTGGTCGAACACATCTCGGCGCATAACGGCAGCTTTCCTTCCGCGAGGCGATTGGCCCCGTACTTTTCATATTCTTCCTTGCTGCCGTCGGCTTCGGGACCGCCGGCGCAGAACGTGCACTTGTCCATCTTGCCGCGCGACCCGAAGTTGCCGACCTTCGGATACTGCGGCGCGCCGAACGGGCAAGCGTAGAAGCAATAGCCGCAGCCGATGCACAGATCCTTGGAATGCAGCACCACGGCATCCGCCGTGGTGTAGAAGCAGTTCACCGGGCAGACAGCCGCGCACGGCGCATCCGTGCAGTGCATGCAGGCCATCGAGATCGACCGCTCGCCCGGCTTGCCATCGTTGATGGTGACAACGCGGCGGCGATTGATGCCCCATGGCACCTCATGCTCGTTCTTGCATGCGGTGACGCAGGCATTGCACTCGATGCAGCGGTCGGCGTCGCAGAGAAATTTCATCCGTGCCATGGTTGCTGCTCCTTATGCCGCGACGATCTGACAGAGAGTGACTTTCGGCTCCTGCATACCTGTCGCGGGATCGTAGCCGTAGCTGGTGATCGTATTGGCGCTTTCGCCAAGCACGATCGGATCGGTGCCCTTCGGATAGTTGCCGCGCAGATCGTGTCCCTCGAACCAGCCGCCGAAGTGAAACGGCATCCAGGCGACGCCCTTGCCGACACGCTCGGTCACCAGCGCCTTCATCTTGGCTTTCGAACCGTTCTCCGCGCCGGTCACCCAAACCCAGCCGCCATCCTTGATGCCGCGGTCGGCGGCATCCGCCGTGCTGATCTCGATGAACATGTCCTGCTGCAGTTCAGCGAGCCACGGGTTGGTTCGCGTTTCTTCGCCGCCGCCTTCGTATTCGACGAGCCGGCCGGACGACAGGATGAGCGGGAATTGCTTGGCAATGCCCTTCTCCACCGCAGCCTTCTGAACCGAGAAGCCGATGTTAGGCAGACGGAATTGCTTGGCGTCTGGCAGCGTCGGATATTTCGAGACCAGTTCGACGCGAGGCGTGTAGATCGGCTCGCGGTGCACCGGGATCGGGTCCGGCAAATTCCACGAATTCATTCGCGCCTTGCCGTTGCCGTAAGGAATGCAGCCGTGCTTCAGCGCGACGCGCTGGATACCGCCCGAAAGATCGGTGGACCATGACACCGCATCGGGATTGGCCGGATTGACCTTGTTGATCACGGCCATTTCGTCTGCGGTCAAATCCGTATCCCAGCCGAGTTTCTTCAGGCTTGCCAAGGTGAACTCAGGATAGCCGTCCTTGATTTCGGAGCCTTCCGAATAGACGCCGTCGGCGAGCATACTGACCTTGCGCGTGGTGCCGTCCGGCAGCTTTTCCTCGCGCTCGAGGCCGAACCGCGCACGGAATACACCACCGCCATCCATCGCCGAGCGGAACGGCGCATAAAGCAGCGGCGTGCCTGGATGCTTGACCTCGGGGGCGCCCCAGCACGGCCACGGCAGACCGTAATAGTCGCCGCCGACCTCGGGATCGTCCTTCGGCGCGCGCGTGGTCACCAGATCGAACTTATGCTGGTTCTTCATGTGCGCCTTGAGCCGCTCGGGCGACTGGCCGCAATAACCGGTGGACCAGCTACCGCGATTGATTTCGCGCAGAATGTCTTCCGCCGACGGCAGATTGTTCTCGACCTTGATGTTCTTGAACATCTTGTCGGCGAAGCCGAGCTTCTTGGCGACGAGATACATGATCTCAAGATCGTCCTTCGACTCGAAGATCGGCTTGACGACCTGCTCGCCCCATTGCAACTGGCGCCCCGTCGCGACACGGGAGCCTGAGCATTCGAACTGGGTCGCAACCGGAAGCAGATAGGTGCCGTCCTTGCGGCCGGCCTGCACCGAGAGCGAGGCCCATGTCGTCGGATGCGGGTCCGCAATGACGAGAAGCTCAAGGGCTTTCAATCCCTTCATCGACTCCGGAATGCGCGTGATACTGTTGCTGGCGTGACCCTGCACGAACATCGCCCGGACATTGTCCTTCTGGGCGACATCGCTCTTCGGCAGGTTCACAGCATCGAACCAGCGCGTCAGCGGAATGCCGGACGTATTCATCATCTTCGGATCATCGAAGCGCGACTTGAACCATTCGAAGTCCGTTTCCCAGACACGCGACCAATGCTTCCAGGCACCCTCCGCGAGGCCGTAATAGAACGGCAGCGTCACAATATCGAGGCCGACGTCAGTCGCGCCCTGGACGTTATCGTGTCCGCGCAGAATGTTGGCGCCGGTGCCTGCCTTGCCGATGTTGCCTGTCATCAGCAATGCAATGCAACTCGCCCGCACGTTGGCCGTGCCGACCGAGTGCTGGGTCTGTCCCATGCACCAGATCAGCGTCGCCGGCTTCTCGGTGGCGAACATCTTGGCGATGCGTTCCATCTGCGCGCCGGGCACGCCGGTGACGCGCTCGGTTTCTTCCGGATTCCATTTCTCGACCTCCTTGCGGAGATCGTCGAACCCGTAGACGCGCTGCCTGATGAATTCCTTGTCTTCCCATCCGTTTTTCAGAATATGCCACATCATTCCGTACAACACCGGAATGTCGGTGCCCGGACGGAAGCGCGCATACTCGGTCGCATGCGCAGCGGTGCGGGTCATGCGCGGGTCGAAGACGATGAAGTTGCCCTTGTTCAACTCCTTCGATTCCAGCATGTGCTGCATGCCGACCGGATGCGCCTCGGCGGCATTGCTGCCGATATAGACCAGCGTCTTCGCATTGCGCATATCGTTGAGGTTGTTCGTCATCGCGCCGTAGCCCCAGGTATTGGCCACGCCGGTCACGGTCGTCGAATGGCAGATACGCGCCTGATGGTCGGTGTTGTTGGTGCCCCAATAGGCGCCGAGCTTGCGGAAGAAATACGAGCCTTCGTTGGTCATCTTGGCCGAGCCGAGCCAGTAGACCGATTCCGCGCCGGACTTTTCGCGGATCTGCATCAGCTTGTCGCCGATCTCGTCGATCGCGGTGTCCCACGAAATGCGCGTCCACTGCCCGTTGACGATCTTCATCGGGTAACGAAGGCGGCGGTCGCTATGAACAAGCTCGCGCACCGACGCGCCCTTGGCGCAATGCGAACCGCGGTTGATCGGAGAATCCCAGCTCGGCTCCTGCCCGATCCAGACGCCGTTCAGCACTTCGGCCGTCACGGTGCAACCGACGGCGCAATGGGTGCAGATGCTCTTGCGCACGGTCGCCCCCGCAGTGAGCGGCCCTGCAGCGGCAGCTTCCGCCTTGCGAACGCTGCCGGGTGACAGCGTGCTTAAAGCAGCCAAACCGCCTGCCGCCAGACCGGACTGCCGCAAAAACGTTCGGCGGTCGACACCATGCCCGCGGTCGGCAAGCGTTCCCGCCGCCGAGCCTTGACGCACTGTCTGGGAGTTCTGTCGTTGGGTTCTTTTGATCAGCACGGCCGCCTCCCGCTATTTGGGGTAACGATTCACGCGGTAGTAAGCTTGGATATCAGGCGAATTGGGATTGTAGCGCGCCTTGCGCTTCTCATCGTTCGTCTCGCTGTCAGCTTGCGCCTCGGGCATCAGCGGCGATACGACGGCCGCTCCGGCGCCGAGCGCGCCGATACCGACTCCGCGCAGAAAGCTGCGACGGCCGACGGCTGCCTTGTCGTTGTCTTTCATCGCACGTCCTCCCTGTGGCCGTTCGACTGCCGATCAGTTGGCGAGTGTGAACGCCTCCGCCTCAATTTCCAGAAATAGCCGGCCGAGCGAGCCGACCGACCGATAGAAATTCGCAGCCTCCGCATTTTCCATGTCGGCGAACAAGCGGCCCATCCATGGCGCGATATGCTTCTCGAACATCTGATGCTGTGCGTCCGCCGGCGCATGGAATCGCCCGCCTGCGAGGCCTGCCATGATTTCGCAGAGCGTCGCAGCGTGATCCTCAGGCTCGGAGTTGCTTTCGACACGTTCGATGCCGAGCGTGGCCATATCCCCCCGCAGGCGGGACAGCGGCCGCTCGTTGAGAAAGCCGGTCAGATAGAACGAGGCATACGGCATCAGTTCACTGCGTCCGACGCCGATGAAGAGATCGAAATACTCGCGCTCGACATCGGCAGGAACGGCATTCGCTGCTGCATCTCCAAGATGGGCATGAGCCAATCCGAGCGGACTTGCATCGCCGCGCAGCTTCGCAAGTTGCGCAATCAATTTTGCTGAAGGGGCGGACGATAGCAGCGTCGCAAGCAGTGCATATTCCTGGGCGCGGCCGGCATCGACCTCGTGAACCTCATTGGCCACGGCTTTCTCACTGTAAAGATCGGGACGAAGATGGATGCGCGACACGCCGGTGATGGCTTCCACCGCAGCCACACGCTCGGCGGGAACCCGGCTCCAGTTCGATACGGACGGTTGGCGTATGCCTATTTTGCGGGCGAGTTCGGCTACGCCGCCCGCCACTTGAATCGCCCGATCTAATCCAGAATCGCGCATATTCGTTTTCCTCAAGTGAGCGCCACAATGCGCTTCATCACTTTGGAATGATTCAAAGTTAGGCCCGCGCGATATGGGCCGTCAATGGAAAGCTATAGGCTGAGGCTATGCTCTTTGTCGCACCTAGTGCGGCAGCGCGCTTCCGTGAGTGCGACGCACAAAGGAGAGATGTTCCACTTCGCTTTCATGAGCTGGCGTGGAACTTTGTGGAACTGGAGAGCCGATTTCTACCTGCTCACCACCGCTGTCGTCCGTCCGATCGATGGCTAATTCAGCTGTGTCGGTGATCGCTTTTCGATCGGACGGTTCTGCCGAGATCACGAGATCTTGTTGCTGCGGTTCCGCCGGACTGACCGCTTCAACAGCACGCTTCACGTCACCGACAATTTTTGCGACCAGCTCGCGCACCTGCTCCGGGGTGTAATCGAGCGGCCCAAACCCGTGCATCGCGTTTGGATCGTTAAAGTCCCAGGCATTCTCGGCAAGCCCGACGAAATCGCGGATCGCAGGATCTGCGGACCATGCGCGGCGGAGTGCTTCGCGTGTCAGCGACTGCGGAACGCCCTTGCGCAGGAACGCGGTGACATCGGTGGCCGACGTAATCGAATCCAGCGGCGGCAGCGCTGAGAGGTCGAGTTCATCGGCCGCGTCCGCTTCGGACGCCACGGCAGAGCCGGCATTCTCTCCCTTCGGCAGATCGGAAACCGGCGCCGGCGGCAGAGGTGCGGGAGAAGCCTCCTCCGCACCACGCTTGCGGCGCGACCACCGGCTAAGAAAATCCTCGTCGTTCATTCGCCGCGGCCTCTCTCTACACGCCGCGCGAGCGCCTCGGGATCGGCGCCGCGCCGTTTGCGTTTGACGAACTCTTCCCGTTCAACGTGGTGACCGGCGATAAAGCGGTCAATCGCATCGCGAAGGATCTCCGGCATCGGCACCGGTTCGACGAGATTGGTTGCCGCTTCGGTCAAGCTCTCGCCTTCCGCCGGATCGGCCGTCACAGCAATCACCGTATAGGGCCACGCTCCTTCGGACGGACTCATCACCACCCAGATGCTGGCCGCGCCGGACGCGAGATTTTCGCGATACCGCGCGGTTTCCGAGCGATAGAGATCGACCGAAGCATGCCCTGCATAAAACAGCGTGGCGTCTTCCTCTTCACGCAATGGCGTCCAGGCTTCCATGTCCGGATCTCCGGGCAACACGCCGACCACCTGCCAGATAAAATCGGTCCATTGCGACGCCGCCTTGCGGCGTTCCATCACCACCCCGACAGGAATGCTCAGCAGCGGAACAGCAGCACCACTCAACTGGCCACCTCCAGATGCTTGATCGGCAACCCGGCGATCAGGTTTTGTGGCTTCATCCGAAGGATTTTCTCCGGCGTCGTCGCCATAATGAGATAGACCGGTTCATTCACCGCGCCATGGCTGACGGCGGTTTCGTTTGAAAAAATCAGCCGGAAAAGCCCGGCCACCCGCCCCGCGGCCTGGTCATCAAGTTCTTCACCATTCCAGAGCCGGTTGCCGATCACGGTCGCCTCGGAATCGAGACCCACATACCAGGTGAGCGTCGCGTCGCGCAGTTCGGTGAGCGGCTCGATCGTCACCTCGACCGCGAGCAGATGCGCAATCCACCGCCGCATAACCTCAGCGAGCGCCGACATACCCCGCCCGCCTGCGGTGAGATCGAGGCCCATGTCGAACATGTCGCTGCGCTGCCAATAGCTCTCGGCATTCTCCTCGTTGAGAATGTCGATCTGCGCTTCCTCGGGAATGTCGAGCAGCGCCAATAGCGGCGTGGTCGGCACCGGATTTTCGCTTCCGATCCACTCCTCATCGACCGCCAGCAGGCGTCCTTGATTGACCGTGACGCGCTGGGGCCGGAACATCAGTTCAGCGGCGCGCACAACGAACGGATCGTCACAACCGTCAAGCGCATTGCGTAGAATCACGTGCGTCAACTGATTGACAAACAGCGGTGGCAACGTGACGGAGTCCCCACGCATCAGCGCCAGATAGGCCGCTTCGAGCGTCGGATGACGCAACAACAGTTCGCGAAACGCCAGAACGAACTGCCAATTCTCCCGCGCATCGGCATCAACGATTGCGGAAATCTCCTCTGCCTGAACCGGGCGGCGCGGCTGCGCCAGCAACGCCGCATGCAGTTTTCGTTCAGCCTGACAGGCATCCTCCGGCGGCATCAGTTCAGGCCGGATAAAATACGCCTTGAAGAATTCATCGGTCGCGACGAGTCCGCCGCCCGGTTCACGATCCAGCAGATGATGACCGCAGGAAATCCAGAAATCGCTCATTTGCGCTCATGCTCCGCCGTTATATTTGCGAGGTCAACATCATCCATCGGCGGCTCGTCATCCTGGGCTTCCATAAATGCAAATGCGCGCTTATGCCGCGACTTGCCGCGCGACCGTAACGCCCGGAAACTCTCGCGGATCTCTCCACCTTCTGCAGTGCGATGGACCGCGATCAGGACACCCGTGGCCTCGTTGCAAAGGGATTCGGCAAAGCTCACCTCCTCCTCCGCCGCCTGCCGCGCCGTCGCAAGGTCGGGAGCGCCGAGCCGATCGACAAGTTGTTGCGCCAGCAATTCAACCACCGCAGCGCGGTCCGTGTCAGTCGCCTCGACGACCTCCACCAGCGTTGACCAACCCCACGATTGCAGCCCGAGAAATCCGCCCCGAAACGCCGACCGTGCCTTGCCCTGCAGCGAGTCCGGATCATCACCCCAGAAGCGGAAAGCGCCCGACACCGCCCACTCCCCCGGCTCCGCTGCCGGATCGAACACAAACGTGTCTGAAGGATCGAGGGCGACCGTCCGAAGCAGTTTCACAGCCGTGGCCCTCCGCTTTGCGGATCGAACCATGACGGAGTGCGCAGCGCGGGCAGCAAAGCACTTCGCCCGACATCGGTTCTGCCTGCGTGGGTGACGAGCAAATCACCATTGTCGGCGATGTCGTAATGGGTGCCGGCCGTGCGCAGCAGGCGCCCGATGAACGCCCGCGCGACGCCATCGAACCCATCCGATTGCCAATCGTGAATGACCGCCATGAGATGGCGCGCAAATGCTTCGGTCAAGTTCGACGCACCCGCATCGTCAAATCCTTCCTGCTCGAGTGCCGTCATCAGCGGGTGAACGCCGGGCTCCTCGCCGGTCATCGATACGGTGCGGATCATCGCGCCGAACACCAGCCATGGCGGCGGCTCGTCTTCCGGCGCACCGGGCGGCCACCCCAACTGCCCGCCGCCCAGCAGTCCGCCGTCGATCCGGATGGTGTCCGGCCAGTCGATCGTCACCAGTTTCTGCGGCGGGGCATAGGCCAGCAGCGCGTCGCTCAACGCGACCATGCCGGCATAAAACGCACGGCGCGCCAAGCGCAGCGGCTCCTCCGGCTCAAGCACCACCGCGAATTCGGCAAGATCGAAGCGGCCGACATAGACCAGAGTCCCGGCACCGGCTTTCGGCGCAATCTCCATTGCATGGGTAAATGCGTTCGCCCGCTCGCGCAGCGTCACCAGCGTGAACGGTGGCGGCAAGTCAAGAGACTGTTCGAACGGCGCGCGGACTCGCATGCGGCAACACGGCCTCCGGCAACTATTCCCATCAGTCTAGTATAGTTATAGGCTTCAAGCCCTCGATACGAGTCCCGTAACGAGAAACGCAGGCGGTGCCATGGCGGATCGACCACGGAAGATCCTGATGTGTTCGTGCGAGGATACGATGAGCCTCGACGCGACTGCTGTGCGCAAGGCCTGTATCAGCGCGGACATATCCACCTTCCGGCATTTGTGCCGATCCGAGACGGAGAAATTCCGCGCAGCCCTGCAGGACGGCACGGCGATCACCGTCGGGTGCACCCAGGAAGCTCCGCGCTTTTCGGAATTGGCCGGCGAACGCGACGCTCCGCTCGATTACGTCAATGTCCGCGAGACCGCAGGCTGGTCCAGCGAAGGCGAAGAGGCCGGCCCGAAGATGGCCGCGCTGTTCGCGGCTGCCGCCGAGCGCGCACCGGATTTTCCGCTCGTCAACATGTCGAGCGAAGGGATCATCCTGATCTATGGCCACGACGAAAGCGCGATTGAGACCGGCAAGCTGCTGGCCGACCAGCTCGATGTCACTGTCCTGCTCGACAGACCGGGAGAGCTGACACCGCCGAGCGTGACAGTCTTTCCTGTGGTCAAGGGCACCATCCGCAACGCAGCGGGCCACCTCGGCGCGTTTGAGCTGACCGTCGACGATTACGCGCACCCTCTGCCGTCCTCACGCGACACGTTGATTTTTGAACCATCGCGGAATGGCGCGACGTCACGATGCGATCTCGTGCTCGACCTTTCCGGCGGCGCGCCGTTATTTCCTGCTCACGATCTGCGCGACGGTTACCTGCGGGCCGATCCGAAAGATCCTGCGGCAGTTCTGCGCGCCGTCCTGAAGGCACGCGATCTTGTCGGCAGCTTCGACAAGCCGCGCTATATCAATTTCAGCGCCGATCTGTGCGCGCATTCGCGCTCGAACATCATCGGCTGCCACCGCTGCCTCGATCTCTGCCCGACCGGCGCGATCACGCCCAATGGCGATCATGTCGTCATCGATGCCGAGATATGTGCCGGATGCGGCCAGTGCGCCACGGCATGCCCGACCGGAGCCGCAGCCTATGCACTTCCTCCGGCCGACGTTCTGATTCACAAATTGCGGGCAATGCTCACGGCCTATCGTCAGGCCGGCGGTACAAATGCCATTCTGCTGCTGCATGACACAGACCATGGCACGCCGCTGATCGAGGCGCTCGCGCGTCATGGCGACGGCCTCCCCGCTAACGTGCTTCCGCTCGCGGTCAACGAGGTCACCCAGATTGGGCTGGAAACCATTGCCGCGGTTTTCGCCTATGGCGCTTCGAACCTGCGGCTGCTGCTGCGGGCGCGCCCGCGCCACGAAACCGGCGGTCTAGCCAAGACTGTTGCGCTCGCGGAAGCAATTCTCAGCGGGCTCGGCCTTAACGGCGAACGGGTCTCTACGATTGAAACCGACGACCCGGATGCGCTCGGCACGACGTTGCGGGCGATGACACCTGCTCCCGCCGTGCAGCAACCGGCCACCTTCAGGACCGTCGGCCGCAAGCGCGACGTGCTGCGCTTCGCCTTGCAGGAGTTGCATCGTGTCGCGCCCGCTCCGGTCGACATCGTCGCGCTGCCCGATGGAGCGCCGTTCGGCAGCCTCAACGTCAAGGTCGATGGATGCACGCTGTGCCTGTCCTGCGTATCGGTCTGCCCGACAGGCGCGCTGTCCGACAATCCAGACCGGCCGGTGCTGCGGTTTGCGGAAGATGCCTGCGTACAATGCGGGTTGTGCCAGGCGACCTGCCCGGAAAAGGTGATCGAACTGGTGCCGCAAATCGATTTCCGCGCGGCCACCGCCCTCACCCGCACGATCAAGGAGGAAGAGCCGGCCCTGTGCATCCGCTGCCACAAGCCGTTCGGTGTCAAAAGCACCATCGACCGAGTGGCCGCCAAGCTGGAAGGCCAGCACTGGATGTACCCCAACGGCAACAAGCGCGCTGAGGCCATCCGGATGTGCGCCGACTGCCGCGTGATCGCGATGAGCGAGGAAGGCTTCGACCCGTTCGCCGGCGTTCCTGAACGGCCCGCACCGCGCACCACGGACGATTATCTCCGCGCGCGAGATCAAAGTCCAAAGAGCTGATTATTTCGCCGTGGCACGAGCAAGAAAGTCGGTCAGTGCCTTGCGGTCTTCCGGCGAATTGATGCGCTGCTCGGGCATCTTGGTGCCGGGCGTGTATGCCGCCGGGCCGACCTCGAACAGTCTGGCGACGGTTTCCGGAGTCCAGACAATGTTCATTTTCTTCAGCGCCTCGGAAAAATTATAACCCGGCAGCGATGCGATCTTGCGGCCGAAGATGCCGGCCAGCGTCGGACCGGCGCGAACGCCATCTTTCTCCGACAAAGTATGACAGGCGATGCAGGAGCGGAACATCTCCGCGCCATGATCGCCGGCGAACGCCGCCAGCGGGTCGCCCGGCGCACCCACAACCGGCGACCCGAGCAACTCACCGGTCAGCGCATTCCAGCGCCGGAGCGTGTGATCGGCGCCGCCGGTCAGCAATGTCTGGCTGTCCGCAAAGAACGCAACCGACCACACCGGCAGACCCGGCCCGACCAGTGTGTGCTCAACGGTTCGAGTCTTGCGATTGATGATTGCCACCGAGCCGCCGATATTGGCGGCCGCCAGTAATGCGCCATCCGGCGAGACCGCAAGCGAAATCACCGGCGTCCGGCCGGCCCGGGTTTCTCCTGTCCTCTCGCCGTCCCTGGTCAGAAAATAAATTTTCCCGTCCGCCGCACCAGCCACGATCGCTCCATCGGAGGCAATCGCAACGGCATTCAGCGGCGAGGGCAGCGTGATGACATCCGGCGCGCCGCCAGCCAGAGGCCAGATACGCAGCGTCAGGTCATAGCCGACGCTGACCAGCGACCGCCCGTCCGGTGTGAAGGCCACGCCATTCACGTTCTGCGAATGCCCCTGAAGCACGCGGGACTTGCCACTTCCGTCCAGCCGCCAGAGCCGTACGGTGCTGTCCCATGATGCCGATGCCAGCATGGTGCGGTCCGGCGAGACGGCAAGTGCGACAATCGGCGCGCCATGACCGGAAAGGATCGTGTCCGGTTTCGAATGCCCGGCAGTCCAGATCGCGATCTGCGCATCCGCGCCCGCGCTCGCCATGCGGCTATCACTCAGGAATACGACGGCGTTCACCGCGCTCGCATGAAAGCGCAAAACCTGCTCCGCGAACCCTGTCGCAACCGACCAGCGGATCACAGATGTATCGAAGCTGCCCGACAATATGCTGCGACCATCTGGCGAGATGGCAACCGTTCGCACCGGGCCGCCATGGCCGCGCATCTGCGCCATTGCCGCACCCGGCATGACGATGGACAGCGTAGCCACAACCGCAAGCATAGCCCGGATCATCACGAGCCTCTGCACCCAGCACCGCTGGCCGGCGGCGCTCCACAAGCTATGGGCCCACAAGCATCGGCCCAATCGCATAATTGCCGAGCGCTACGATCAGCATGTCACGGTGCAGATCGATCATGGCGAGCACAAGAACAAAGAAAAGCGCGAGAGCCACGCCAATCAGAACCGGGGAAGCTGCGCTATCGTCCGCTTGCCCCCTGAAAGGCTTTTTATCCAATGCCCACATACAAATGCCTCCGCTTCGGGCTCCGCCCTCGAAGTCCATTCATTGTGTTTTACTGGAGTGGATTCTCAGTTTGAGGAATCCAGACCATCGCGGCAGGCGCCCGATTTGTTTCAGTCATCCGCGGCGAAGGAAACGCGCCGCGCACATATCGGTTCCATTCGGGGAGTCATGCGTCGCGCGTTATCGCGACCGCCAAGCCCGCCGGCGATCGCGATAAGGCACTTTGATTAAATCACTCGAATGAACGGACTATCGCCGTTTGGCTCGATTTCCACGTTCGCGCCGTTGGCGATGGACTTGGTAATGTCCGCATCGAACCCGGAAAGCAGCGTCATTCCAGCAAGGGCCGCGCCCTGCACCATGATCGGGTTGACGGCGTTGAGAACAAGCGCCGCCGGCACGATTTTCCGCGCCGCCATCTCGTACAGCATCCACGCCGTCGCAACGCCACCCTTGGCCGCATCGAGAATGAGGATGCGGCCATTGTAATTCTCACCAGCCAGCTTGTGCTCAGGCCTGGAGAATACACCTTTGATGCGATCGAGATCGTATCGCGCGGAAAAACCGTCCTTCGCGACCAATGCCTGCCCGACGATCTTCTGACCCATGCCGGATTTTGCGTAGAAAATCTGATCGCTCATTTACTTAACCTTCCACCGTCGCATGCGACATCAATGCATTTTTCCATCGAGAGCAGCGCCGGCGTGTAGCCGTAGCCGCCAAGGATATTCGTGAGCTTGGCCGAATTCGTCGCAAGTCTCTTCCAGCCATTGGATTCCGCCATTTCCCGCGCATAGCTTTGATAGAAGCACATGCCGGACAGCACGCTGGCGCCGGAAGCCTCGATCTTCGCGGTAATTCCCATGCGGTCCGCGTCGGGCTTTACCTGCGGGCTCGTGATGGCAAGCGTTGGGATTTGCGTCTTGCGCCCTTCCAGCAGAATTGAGATCTGCCGCAACTCCACGAGGCTGAGCTGCGGCGCGGAGAACACCACGATGTCAACCTTGTCGATGGCACCGCCATACGACGCCTGCAAACCGCGCACATCGGCTTCGGTAACGTTATAAGTACGCAGCGATGCAGCGTTGGATGCGACATCCGTGAGCATCGGCGCTTCCGGCGTCACGCCGACGATATGAAACAGCGCGATCGAGCCGAAGCTCGCCATCGCCGCACCGAAATGTTTCATCTCATCGGAGGTCGGTGAATGATCGATGCCGACAACTGCCGGCACCTGCCAGTAGTCACCCGCGAGCTTGCCGACATAAGCGCCAAGCGCGCCCCATTCGTTGAGCTCGCGGGGCGTCCAGTTGACGTTGACGACAAGCGTCGCCTGACGATGCTGATCGAGATGAAAGCCATAACGTGGCGTCCGCCCGGTCAACCCGGCACTCAGGGCTGACGGGCCGCCTTCGAAATTCGAACGCGCACCACAGACGCTGTTGGAATAGATGACAACACCGGTGTCGCCATAGGCGACGTGCTCTCCGCGAACCGGCGGCATGATCGTCTGATAGTTGATGCAGGTATCCGTCATCAACACGCCGAGCGACTGAAAGGCGTCGATCGCACGCCGTTCCAGATCCACCATCCACGATTGCTGCTTCAAACGGTTCGCCGCCGCGAAATCAGTGCCGCGCGGGTCCGTGATGGTTGGAATGCGGACGAGCCGTTCTTTCTCCGGTAATTTCGCCCAGCCTTCGAGCCACTCAACGCCGGCTTTGCCAAGCGATTCCGTGTCAGCCATGACATGCGCCTGCAGCACCGGAACCATATCCTTGGCGCCGAGATAGCGGCCAACCTTGATCTGATGATCCATGGCCCATTGCCTGAGCGGGCCGAATTCGCCCGCGAGCATCGCCTTTTCTTCTTCGTTCAGTCTCATCGTTTACTCCATCAGCTCCGGCTTTCCGGAATCATCTTCAATGCATGCTCATGTGCGCGGGGAGGAACAGCGTCAGTTGAGGGATGAAATACAGGAGGTAGATCATCACCAGCTCGATCGCGATGAACGGCAGGATACTGACCATCATGCGCGTCAACGGGATTCCCGAGATCGATGACACCGTCACCAGATTGAGTCCGGTCGGCGGATGAATCTGTGCAATCTCCTGATTGACGGCGATCATCACGCCGAACTGCACGGGATCGAGGCCGATCGCCTGCGAGATCGGAAAGAAGATCGGAATCGTCAGGATCGTCAGCGCGCCCGATTCAAGGAACGTGCCGAGCACAAGGTCCGTCACCACCATCGCGGTAAAGACGGCAATCGTTCCGCCGGGCATCGAGCCGACAGATGCCGCGATGTGCTGCGGCAACTGCATCATCGCGCTGTAGCGCGCGAAGACCGATCCGACGCCGAAGATCATCAGCAGCATCGACGATGTGAGCGCAGCAGACCGCCCTGCCCGCAGCACTTTCTCCAGATTGAGGCGCTTACGCGCAAATCCGAGAACCAGCACGTAAGCCACCGCGACGGCGCCCGTCTCGGTGGGCGTGACCAGCCCCAGATAGATCGACATGATAATGAAGACGGGCAGGACGATGATCGGCAGCGCCTTCCACAAGGCGCTCCATCGCTCTTCCATGGAATGGTGCGCGCCGCGTACCGCAGGCCGATGGAAGATCATCACGTAAAGAGCGAACATCGTCATCAGCAACAGGCCGGGAATGACCGTTGCCATGAACAGGCTGCCGATCGAGGTCTGGGTCAGCACGCCGTAGATGATGAGAGGCAGGCTCGGCGGCAGCAGAATGCCGAGCGTTCCGCCGCCCGCGATCAGCGCACCGCGCAAGCTGTCGGGATAGCCTTCACGCGCGAGCGCTGGCAGCGCGATCAATCCGACCGTCACCGCGGTCACGGGGCTCGATCCGGTAATGCTTGCGAACACCGCGCATGTCAGGATGACGGCGACGCCGAGGCCGTTCGGCACGCTGCCGATCCAGGCCTTCGCACAGGCAAACAATTCGTCACCGATCTTGGATTCCTCCACCAGCATGGCGGTGAGCACAAAGAGCGGAATGGTGACGAGTTCGAAGTTGTTGAGGCTCTGCCAGAGGAACGATGTGAAATCCACCATCGCATGAGCCGGCCCGAAGATGATCGAGAGTCCGGCGAACGCCGCCAGCCCTATCGAGACGAAGATCGGGATGCCGAGCGCCATCAGCGCGAACATCACAAGCGTGATGAGAGCAAAGGAGATGCCGGAGAGTAACGTCATGATGACTTACCTCCCCGCACCGTTTTCAGAACATTCCCGATACCCTGAATAAGAATCGCGAAGCCGCCGATCGGGAAAGCCAGCATGGGCCAGAACAGCGGCACGGCCAGCAAGGTATCCGATCGCATGTCCTGCTCGAAAGCGGCATAAGCCTGCATCGAACCTGCCGTGAGAAGGATCAAGCCGAACACCGCCTCGAGCACGCCGGACAGCGTGGCAAGCGGCGACGCCAGTGACGGAAGCCGCTGCGCCAGAAGGTCAACCTTGAAGTGATGACCCGTGGAAAGACCGTAGCCGGACGCCAGGAACGCGATCATGATGATTGCGTAACCTGTCGTCTCGAACACCCAGATCGGCGGCTGTTCGAGCTGATCGGCGATCACTTCGTAGAGAACAGGCAGGGGCAACAGAAGAATGAGCGCCACCCCTGCGTAGCAGATCCATCGTGCGATCGCCGTCAGGCGCGAATGGGCACCAGGCACACTCTCGTGTTGAGCGTCAGTGTTGAGCATCGAGCACCTGATGGACAAGCGCGGCGGGGAAGCGGGCTTCCTGCGTCTTCGCAAGTGACGCCAGAGCATCCGTGAACCCCTTGTACTCAGGCGTTCCGGGCTGCAGCACCGTCACGGTCATGCCGTGCTCTTCCATCTGGTGAAGTTCTTTTTCGTAGGCGGCGATCATCGCCACCGTCGTTTCGCGGCTGGCCTTGTGGCCGCTGTCGAGCACTATCTTCTGCAGATCCGGCGGCAGCGCATCCAGCGACTTCTTGTTTATGACATAGCCGGTCATCAACAGACCGAACTGGCCGTTGGTCGCCAGCAGATATTTGCCGACCTCGTATTCCTTGAGGCCGATGGCACCTTCCAGACCGCCGATGGCAGCCTGAACCGCGCCACGCTGGAGCGCGGGATAAACGTCCGCCACCTCAATGGTGGATGGCGCCCCCTTCAGGGCCTGCACGATCTCCGCCGTCAGGCGATCGAACACGCGGACGGTCTTGCCCTTGAAATCGGCAGGAGACTTGAGCGGCGTCTTCGAGACGACGACGACCGGACCATTATAAAGAGCCGCGAGCAGGCGCGTACCATGCTTGGCCATATCGTCGTCCAGCGCCTTGAACATCGGCGTGCCGGGTCCGATGACCTTATCGAAATTCTCCGCTGTCGGGCGGAAGAAAACCGTATTCAGCGCCCCGGCTGTGGGGACAATCGATGCCCAGCTCCCCATGGTCGTCAGCGAAATATCGACGACGCCCGACTGAACGGCGGACGGCACCGCGCGCTCGTTGACGAGCGACCCGGCCGGAAACACCTGAACGGAAATACGGCCGCCGCTGGCCTTCTCGACCTCGGTTTTGAAAGCCTTGGTGAATTCGGAAACCTGCGGCGCCGTCGGCGCGCCCCAGCTTGAGAGACGGAGCGTATGGGTCTCGTCCGCCTGAGCGGGCGCCCCCAATGCCGCCAAAGTGACAGCAATTCCAATTCCCTTAGCGAGGGATTGCAGCGACAAAAGGCTGCCGGGAAAGCTCCCCGGACGGCGGCTCACAACGTCGGAAAGATGGCGTAGAACGAGATACATCGGCATTCCTCCCAAGAAGGCTTCAGGGCGTGCCTTTGCAGCTTTGATTGCCCGGAAAGATGTTATACTACATATTAGATACAATATGGGACAACTATGAAATCCGAGTCAAGCTCTGCCGCCAGTGAAGGTTCGAATTTGCGCCGGGGCGATCCGCGTGCATTGCACGAACAACTCAGCGCCAGATTGCGCACCGAGTTCATCGCGATCTACCCGCCGGGCCAGCAACTGCCGACCGAGGAAACGATCTGCCAGACCTACAATCTCAGCCGCGTCACGGTGCGGCGGGCCATACAAACCCTTGTCGACCAGGGCCTCCTCATCCGCCGGCAGGGCAAGGGCACATTCATCGCCCTGCCCCGGCCCCACATCACTTATGAGATCGACCGGCTCGGCCCGTTCATGGATGCGTTCGCCTCATCGGGCGAACAGGTGACGGCGCATCTCGTCGATTTCTACTGGGGCACCGAGAAGCAGGTGCCGGAATGCTTCGCGCCGGCGAAAAGCGTGCTTCTTTATGAACGCCTTTATGAAACAGGCGGCAGTCCGCACGGCTTTCTTCAAATCGCCATTCCACCGCATCTCGGCGAGCGCATCAGCAAGGCCGATACCAAATGCATCGGCGTCTATCAGATCCTGCGGGAACGGCTGGGCGTCGAGCCCTACCGGGCATCGTTCAACATCAGCAGCGCCTTGCCGGACCACGTTCTCGCCGGGCGGCTCGGCGTTTCACCGACAACACCGCTCCTCTCTCTCGAGCGAATTTCATACGACGCGGCGGGGGCGGCCCTTGAGCGAACGATCCATTACCTGCTGCCGGAAGTCTACAAACTGAGCGTCAACGTTCAGGCCAAGCCTGCACCGAAAAAGGCCATGCCCCCGCGCGCAAAGAAAAAGCCCTGATGCGCGGTGCCAAGCGATCTGGGCACGACGCGACAGCGCCCGTTTTGAATCTGGCCTCCGGAGGAACTCGCGACGACCGACCTCATTGAGGAGAGTGAGCAACAGAACCTTCACCAACGGAGGCTGGTATGAGCAATCCGAACCTCAAAACCGACGACCAGGGCAGTTTTGCATTCCTCAGATATGAAGGGCAAAACCACCGTCACAATTCATTGGAAGAGGCAAAGAAAGCGTGGGACGCACTCACGCCGGCTCAACAGGTACACGCCTCGATCATGGCCAATGGCACGATGTATACCCAAGCCGAGATCGCCGAAATGTAGCGGTCAATTTTATCGAACTGCCCGCTGGCCGCCACCAGCACCAATCCTCGCCCGGATTCCGAAAACCGTAGAGTGGCAGCGATTTCGCCTTACGTCGCGAGCGCGCGAAGGTACCGCACCGTCCTCCCGCTCGATGCGGCCTGCGCCGCATGAACGATCGCGTTCGTATCGATGCCGTAATGATGATAGAGATCGGAGATCGTTCCGGTCTGGCCGAAATGCTCCACCCCCAGCGCCTTGACGCGATGTCCCTGCACGCTGCCGAGCCATGACAGCGTCAGCGGATGACCATCGACGACCGTTACGATTCCGCAATTCCGGTCGAGTTTCGCCAACATCCGCTCGATATGACTTGCCGCTCCGGTGTTTCCACGCTGCCGCGCGCGCTCTGCCGCCTGCGCGCCAGCATTCAGCCGGTCCGCGGATGTGACCGCGAGAAGTGCGACATCCCGGCGATCCTCCGCCAGCAGACCCGCGGCGGCGATCGCTTCCGGCGCCACAACACCTTGATAGGCAATCATTACCGACGTATTCGGCGTCGGTGGCCGCATCCAGTACGCACCCTGAATAATGTCGTTCGCAAGCTCCGCGCTCATCTCGCGGATCGGCTGCTCCAGCGGTCTGGTTGAGAGACGCAGATAGACCGAACCGCCGGTCTGATCACGCAGCCACGTCGTTTCATCCGGATCGCCGTCACCGTTGCGTTGCATATAGTCGAAACCGAACCGCATGATCACCGCGAGTTCATCGATGAAGGCCGGCTCGAACGCGCACAGACCATCCTGCGCCATCCCAATCAACGGCGTGCCGATCGATTGGTGCGCACCTCCTTCCGGCGCCAGCGCGATCCCGGATGGGGTCGCCACCAGCATGAAGCGCGCATCCTGATAACAGGCATAATTCAACTGGTCGGCCGAGCGGTAGATGAAGGGATCGTAAAGCGTGCCGACGGGCAGTAGCCGCACTCCATTGATGGAATGCGACAGCCCGAGCGCCGACAGCATGATCATCAAATTCGATTCTGCGATGCCAAGCTCAAGATGTTGTCCTGTGGGCCCAAACTCCCAGTTATAGGTCGATGGAATCCGTTCCGCCTTGAAAGTGTCGGCGAGCGTGTCCCGCGCAAACAACCCACGGCGATTCACCCAGGGGCCGAGATTGGTCGAAACTGTGACGTCGGGCGACGTTGTGACGATGTGCGCCGCGAATTCGCTATCCTCGCGCGCGACCTCGTTCAGGATCTGACCGAACCCCATCTGGGTCGAGATGACTTTTCCGGCGTTTGCCGGAATCGATAGTTTGTCCGGCACAGTCACGCTTGCGGCCGAATGCCGCCGCGTTCCTTTCGCGAAGAAAGGCGCTGCATCCACGAAGGCTTCGAGCTTCGCTGCGTCCAGCCTTGCGCCTTCCCATTTATCCCATTCATGGCCGGGCCGGACGCCAACGCTCTCTTGGAAAGTTGCCAGCTGCGCAGGCGTCATTAGCCCAGCATGATTGTCCTTATGACCCGCGAGAGGCAGGCTGAAGCCCTTGATGGTATAACAGATAAAGCATGTCGGCCTATCGTGTTTCGATGCTGCCTCGAATGCTTTCAGAAGACTCGGTATATCGTGCCCGCCGAGATTGTTCATCAACGCAGCCAGTTCACTATCGCTACGGCGATCAATCAGGGCGCTGACAGGACCCTGATCTCCGATTTCATCGAGGAGTTTCTTTCTCCACGCCGCCCCGCCCTGAAAGGTCAACGCTGAATAAAGCTGGTTCGGGCAGCGGTCGATCCAATCGCGCAGCACATCGCCGCCAGTTTCAGCGAACGCCTGCTGCTGCAACATGCCGTGCTTCAGGATAACGACATCCCAGCCGAAATTCGCGAACATCTGTTCGAATTTCTGCCATAGCCCTTCGCGGATGACGGCATCGAGCGACTGACGGTTATAATCGACGATCCACCAGCAATTCCGCAAGCCGTGCTTCCAGCCCTCGATCAGGGCCTCGTAGATATTGCCCTCATCCATTTCGGCATCGCCGACAAGCGCGACCATCCGTCCCTCGGGACGATCCTTCATCCAGCCATGGGCGCTGACATAGTCCTGCACCAGCGACGAAAATAATGTCTGCGCCACGCCAAGTCCGACCGATCCCGTGGAGAAATCGACGTCATCGGTATCCTTGGTGCGTGACGGATAGCTTTGCGCGCCCTTGAGGCCGCGAAAATTCTGGAGCTTCTCGATCGACTGATTGCCCGCGAGGTACTGGATCGCATGGAAGATCGGCGAGGCATGCGGCTTCACCGCGACGCGGTCCTGCGGCCGCAGCACATCGAAATACAGCGCCGTCATGATCGTCGCCAGCGAGGCGGAAGACGCCTGATGGCCACCGACCTTCACCTCGCCGGGTTCGCGAACGTGATTTGCCTGATGAATGGTCCAGGATGCGAGCCACAGGACTCGCCGCTCAAGCTCGGCGAGAACTGCCAATCGATCATCGTGAACTATCATCAATCGCTCCCTATCGATCCGTCATCCATGTTCTCTAAACAGTACCCCTGCAGCGATCCCGAAATATCCCAAAACACTGCGATGGCCAGCCTGTTATTGGAATAAAACGTCACCGGATGGCGAAATTCCCTGATTCATTCCCACGGCGAGACTCGATGAATTTCGCTAGGCCTCTGACACCGAACCGGCCTTGAAGAATTCGTCCACGGCATGCCACATCACGTGACGGTTCTTGCCGAGCGTCGCGACATGGGCGAGGTGCGGCAGAACGGCAAACCTCTTGTCGTTCGTCGGCAGGCGATCGAAGAACGCCAGAAGATCGTCCATGGTCGCCAGACTGTCGTGCTCGCCGCGCACGACAAAGGTGGGCGCGAAAATTTTCGCGGGATCGACCAGCGGCAGCTTGGTCGTCATATCGAGATAGGTCCCGGTCGGAACAGAATTGCCATACTCAAGCTGTGCGCGGGCACACGCTTCCGCAACCGCAGGGTCGGTCGTGCCCGGCCCGTCACGCAGAAAAATGCCGACAAGATAATCCAGATCGATCGCGCGCCGGTTGGATGCCCTGAACTGCGCAATGCCCGCCTTGCGCCTCTCTAACGTCGGCGAGCCCTCGCCCGTCCACACGAATGCATCCAGCACAATCCGCGCGGCGTGTTCGGGGGCAGCCTGCGCGAAGGCTGCGACCCGCAGCGAGCCCGACGACAATCCATACAGGTTGAATGCCGCAGCGCCCGTCTCGGCCGCTATCACGCGGGCCATTGCTCTGAGATCTTCAACGCCGGTGGCAATGTCCGAATTGCCGGGGGTGACGGTCGAGCGGCCATACCCCTCATGGTCCATCGCCCAGACGTCCCATCCGCGCAACGCCAGCCAGTCCATCAGCGAATAGTCGGGGTGTCCGGGCACGGTGAGGTCGAACGTCGGCAGCGCCGAATTCGACGATCCGTGCACAAGAACCACGGGGGGGCGTTGCCGCTGATCCGCCGGGCGCTCGCGCAACCGCTTGCGCGCCACAAACAGCGACACATCCCCCTTCTTCGCCCAATGCTCTTCGCTGACGAGGCGCGGATCGGCGGTCATATTCGATCTACTTCGCAGGAAGGAAGTCGTTGGTGAACGTCTTCTCGAATTCGATCGTCTTGTCGCCCTTCGGCTGCAGGAAATCGTAGACCTTCTTGCCGCCAGCTACGCTCATCCGGCCGTCCTTGCTCCAGATCTGCGACAGGATTTCATAAGACCTCTCATTGGTGGCCGGCTCCATCTGCGGAAATTCCTGCGCCATGATCTTCTTGCCGCGCGACGGATCGAGAAGGATTCGCTGGGCCTCGGCGAACACCGCCACCACCTTCTTCACAAGCGCGGGGTTGCTCTTGATGAGGTCGGGGCTTGTCGCCACGCCCATGAAGTTGAGGTCACGGAATTCCTCGACATCGCCGCTCATCAGATTGACGAGAATGCCGCCGAGCTTTTTCTGTTCAAGCATGGCGCCCGCCGGCTCGAACGGCATCGCCGCGTCGATCATCTTCGCCTGGAACGCACCGACATAGCCGCCAGCATCCGCGCCGAGATAGACAAGCTGGATGTCCCCCGGCAAATTCAGCCCGTATTTCTTGGCGAGAACGCCGAGCATCTTTTCCCCGGACCCACCGGCGGAAGGCGTGCCGACGCGCTTGCCTTTCAGCGACAGGATTTTGTCCTTCAGTGATTTCTGGGCATCGGCTTTCAGCATGTCGTTACTTGCGATCACATTGTTGATCGGCCGCGTCGTGATGTTGAAAACCTCGACGAGGTTTTTACCTTGCGCCGCAGCGGTGATGACATGCTCGTAGCTGAGTACACCGAAATCGGCATCCTTGCTGAGAAGCGACTGCAGCACGAGCGCGCCGCCCTTGACGAAGGTGACGTTGGCTTTCAATCCATGCTTTTCGAACAACTGCTCGCGCATCGCCACGTAAAGCGGGCCTGCATAATAGCCATGCCCGATATTGGTGATACGAACGGTTTCCTGCGCATTGGCGCATGTCGCGCCAACGATCGCAAACATGGCCAGGACCGCACACTTGATAGCCTTCATCTTAGCGCCTCCTCCCATTTGCACCCTGAGGTGCTTTCAGATTCTTATTATCGATTAACGACCTTCCAGCGTTCGAGCCGCGACTGCACGGCCTGCACCAGTTCGTTGAGAATTGCGGCGATAACCGCGATGATCGTCAGCGCGGCAAAGGCCCCCGCCGTATCGAACTCACTGCCCGCGCGCTGAACGAGGTATCCAAGCCCCCTGTTGGAAGCGATCATTTCTCCGATGATCACGCCGATCAGCGCAAAGGGCAGCGCCGACTTCAGGCCAACGAAAATCCACGACATCGCCGAAGGCAGAATGACCTTCATCAGGATTTGCGAGCGTTTCGCTTTCATCAACCGGACGCCGTCGATCAAGTCCTGATCGACCTCGCGGACGCCGGAAAACGTATTGACGAAAACCAGGAAGACCACGAGCACCGCCGCGAGTGCGACCTTGGACTCGATGCCGAGGCCGAACCACAGGATCAGGAGCGGCGCCAGCGCCACTTTCGGCAGAGCATTGAACGCCCAGATATAAGGGTTCAGCAGCCTGCTGACGAACGGCGACACGCCAAGCCAGATGCCGCCGATCACGCCGGCCACGGACCCGATGAAGAAACCGAGGAACGTTGCGTAAAGCGTCGCCCAGATGTGCAGGAAAATGCTGCCGTCGGCGGTCCACTCCCAGAGCCGCGCCAGCACCGCAGTCGGACTGCTGATGAAGAACGGGTCAATCAGCCAGGTGGCTGCGGCCTGCCAGATCAACAGCAGTATTATGCCGAAGATAATCTGGTAGACCGCCATCACTGGCGTGCTCGCGGCGGCGAGCCCGCCACCCTGATCGGCATCAGGGGCGCCTGCTCGCACCTTGGCGTTCTCGAGTGCGGTCTGCTCGCTCAAACCTTGTCCTCGTCATATTCCTCGCGAAGGCGATCCCAGATCGAATTGTGGATGTCGTGAAACGCTTTGGTGAACCGGACCTCGCGCACGTCGCGCGGCCGCGGCAGATCGACCGTCTGATCCATCGCGACCATCGCTGGACGCTTGGTAAAGACCACGACGCGGTCCGCGAGCGTGACGGCCTCCACAAGATCGTGCGTCACGAGAATGATGGTCTGTTGCTGTTCCGACCACAGCTTTAAAAGAAGATCGTGCATCGCCAGCCGCAACTGCGCGTCGAGCGCGGCGAACGGCTCGTCGAGCAGTAGGGTTTTCGGCCGGTACAAAAGCATCCGGGCAAGCGAGACGCGCTTGCGCATGCCGCCCGAAAGACTGCTCGGAAATTTATCCTCGAATCCCTCCAGGCCGACCAGACGGATCAGCTCTCTTGCCTGCTTGTAGCGGGCCTCACGCGCAACGCCCGTAAGTTCGAGCGGCAGAGCGATGTTGTCGAGCACGTTGCGCCATGGGAGCAGATTATCCTTCTGTGTCATGTATCCAACGTCGGTGTTGACGTCCGACACGCTGCATCCGTCGTAGATCACCTGACCGTTGCTTGGCCTGTAGAGGCCCGCGACCATGTTCAGAAGCGTGGACTTGCCGCAGCCGGAAGGGCCGATCAGCGCGACGACCGAGCGAGGCTTGATTTCGAGATTGACATCGGTAACCGCCCGTACGCGGCTTGCGCCGGCGCCGAACGTTTTTCCGATGCCTTGCAGTTCGATCATCTCACCGCCCGCCTCGCCTGATCTCGATGTGCGGCACGCCTCGCAGGCCGCCTGCGAAAGCCCTTTACCAGAGCCCCTTCAACCGGCCCCCGTCGATGTTGAGTGAAACGCCGGTGATGTAGCTTGCCCGCTCCGAGCATAGGAACGCAATTGCGCTTGCAAGTTCTTCTGGCCTGCCGAAGCGGCCAAGCGCGTTCTTCTTCGCAGCTAAACGCCGTGCTTCTTCCTCGTCCTTAACGCCCAGCTCCCTCTGCAGGCCGTCGGCATGTTGCCGCCACAGCGCGGTCGCCACCCATCCCGGGCACACGGCATTCACCATCACATTGTCAGGGCCGAACTCGGTGGAAAGCGACTTGGTCATGTTGAGAAGCGCGCTGTTGGTGATGGCCGAGCCGAACATGTACGGGTCCGGTTCCTTGCCCGCGCCACCGATCATGCTGACGATGCGGCCCCATTTCTTCTTCCGCATGATCGGCACGACGGCGCGGATCATGCGCATGAAGCCGAACAGCTTGGTGTCGAGCTGTTTCTGCAGGCCTTCGTCCGTCATCTCCTCGAAACGTCCGGAATACATTGTGCCGGCACAGTTGACGAGAATATCCACCGTCCCGAACGCCTTGACCGTTTCATCGACGACGCGCGCGATGTCGGCGGGCTTCGTGGTGTCGGCGACGATGCACTTGATCTCACCGCCAGTCTGCTTGGCGAGTTCGTCGCGGGTTTTTTCCAGCTCGTCCCTGGTGCGCGAGCAAATCATGACTTTGGCGCCAGCCTGTAGAAACTCGCGAGCACTTTCCCGGCCGATGCCGCGGCTGCCTCCGGTGACGATGGCGACGCGATCCTTGATTCCCAAATCCATCAATGGCTCCTGATCTTCGACACTGCATTCCGCTCAAGCCACGGCCCAAGCGACCTCGATCGGTTTTCGCCGCATCTGCGGCGCGAACCGGCACGTGGATTCTTCAATTGAATTGCGAGCAGTCAGAGGAGTTCGCCGCTGCGGCGTGCCCGTCCTTTCCCTGGTGTTTCGCGTCCCTGCGCAGGATCGAGCCTGCGTCTATTTATTCTTACAAGATTGCCCTACACTATTTTCGGACCTTCCCCGAAGTCAAGTATTGGATGTAGGCTGCGCACGCGACCAAAGGACCGAGGGCCATGCCAATCGCGGAAATCATCGTGAAAGAGGAATTCAGTCAGCGACGCGGGCAAACCGTCGATGACATTATTGAGCGTGTCCGGAACGCTATTCTCGCCGGCCGCATCGTCCCCGGCCAGCGGCTGGTCGCAAACGATCTCGTGGAGCAACTCGGCGTCAGCCGCGGCTCGATCCGCGAAGCTCTGCAACGCCTTTCAGCAGAAGGGCTGGTCGACATCACGCCGAACCGCGGCGCAATGGTCCGTCGATTGTCCCGCGAGCAAGTGCGCGACCTGTTTCAGATTCGCATCAATCTGGAAGGCCTCGGCGCAAAACTTGCCGCGGAACACATCCATGATGCGGGGCACCGCAAGCAATTCCTCGCCGTCTGGAATGAGGTCAAGCCGGATGGATCGGAACGCGCGTGGCCGCTTTTCATGAGGCAGAACAGACTCTATCACCGCACGATCGTCAGCATCGGCGGCAATCAGCAACTCACGCAACTGATCGATAATCTGCAACTTCCCATAGTGATGTTTCAGGTCGGACAATCGATGCAGCCGGAAAATTCCGCCCGCTCACATCACGACCACGTCCTGATTGCCGAGGCCATTCTCGCCGGAGACGCTCAGGCCGCTCAAACAGCAATGGAGAACCACCTTAAGGGCTCGTCCGACTGGATTCTTCAACTGCCCAACACGGCTTTTGGGTTGGACGTCTGATGCAGCGTCCCACTATCATGAGATAACCGCGATCAGTCCCAGAGAAATGAGTCAAATGACAGAATCCGCACGGGCTGGCTGAGGAGGCAGTGTCACTGCGAATCATTCTCCAGGCAAAATCCCCGTACGCCGCAACTATCGTGACTTTTTAGAATCGTCCCGCGAGCGTCAGACGAACCGCCAGCGGTTCAACCGGATGAAGCACACGGTCCATCACGCCATTGCTGCAAACCGCAGCCGGGGGCGGAGTAGCTGAATTGCACATCGCGGACAGGTTATCAGTCTTCAGCATCGAACCGTAGGCATAGGTAATCTGGTCTGCCTTAGCATCGAACAGGTTTAGAACGTCGAGCTGAATGCGCCAGCCGTTCTCAAAACGATAGCCCACCCGGCCGTTAAACAGGCTGGTTGCAGGTGAGCGGAACACATTATCCTCGGTGAGCGGCCGCTCGCCCAGATAACGCCAACGCAAACCGGTAAACCAGCCAGTGGCTTCACCGACTGTAATTCCAGCGGAAGCAATCAACGTCGGCGCGCCCGGCACGCGGTTGCCCGGCGCGTTGCCGATCTGCGCTTCTGGATAACCTGCAAGCGATGCGTAAAGATCAGCCTGTTCCTGATCGAAGCCAACAAAACGGGCGTGTGACAAGGCCACATCCCCATCGAATGTCAGCCAGCTCACCGGTTTGTACTTATTGGTCCACTCAATGCCGTAGCGGCGGCTAGCGCGGCTCGCCTCCGTATCGCCGCCGTCACCCACGAATACGATCTCCGACGCTTGATTCAGCATGAATACGCTCAGTGTCGAATCAAGACCTGGGACCAAATATGTCCGAATTCCTGCCTCCATACCTTTGGTGCGGACGAGTAACGGCGAAGCAGCGATCGGGTCGGACGGTGCCGACGGATCCTGAATACGGTCGACTGGCACCTCACGAATGGTGCTGCCGCGCGCGTCGTTGCTGTGCATGCCCATGCCGGCACCGAAGAACAATTCAGTCTTGTAGAAGGGACCCAACGTCATGCTGAATTTCGGACTTCCGAGCGCGGCGCTAGCCTTTCCAGAATTATTGGCGTCGAACAGGGAATTCACGGTCGTATTGTAATAGTCGCCACGCCAGCCAAGGGTCGTCCGGAGCCAATCCGTCCAATGCACAGTGTTCTGGATATAGGCCGCGACGCTTGCCTCTTTCACTTTGTCGCTGCGGATATTGCCTAGAAAGCTGCGTTGATAAGTCGTCGTCAGCGCCAGGTTAATATCATCATAACGTGTCTGCAGGCCGACCGTAGTTTCCACTGGGCGTCCGGCAAACGTACCGGCAAAGGTTCTGGACACAGCGCCGCCAGCAAGCACACGGTCGTCGTGCTGATGGAATTGGTCGCCCAGTGTTGGATTACTCAGGTAATAGGTAAAGTTATTGTAGAGATCGAGTCCGCTTTTGATGACATAGGCATTTGCCTTCCACGAGCCGAGATCGTCGGTCCGGGCCATCCGTGTGGATAGCGAAAAACGGTTAGCGCGCCCGCCATCGGTCGGATCTTCAGCGTCGAAGCGGCCCAGCAAGCCGCTGGTAATGGCGCGCAGCGGAATTTGATCCGTCGAATTCCAGTGATTGCCATAAGCCATCGCGGTCGCAGAGAAACCGTCGGTTGCGGTACCCTGCGAGTAGCGGATCATGCTGTTGAGCTTGCGCACCTCATCGGGACTACTCCACGGGCCGTTGTAGGTGTTCGCTTCCCCAGCGAACAGCAGGTCACCTTCACCGAGCTTGGCCGAATTCATTCCAAACACCCGCCGATAGCCGAAACTCCCGAACGTCATTTTTGCGAGACCGTGATCGACATGATCGACCAGATCGAGGTTCAGCGCCCCTGCTGAACTGAAATCCCCCTCATCGGCGTAGTACGGTCCCTTGCGAATCCGTATGCCGCTGACCGTTTCCGGCATTAGAAAGTTGAGATCGGCGTAACCTTGACCATGGGCATGGCTCCGCATGTTGACCGGCATGTCATCGACCGTAATTGCCATGTCGGTACCGTGGTCAAGATTATAACCGCGCAAAAAGTACTGGTTGGCTTTTCCCTCGCCGCTGTGCTGGGTGACGATGAGACCTGGCGCTGCCTCCAGCACTTCGCCCGGCCGCGTCACCGGCCGATCATTAATCTCCTTGCCGGAAACAATCGTTTCGCTGGCCATTGCGGGCGGCGATGCCGGGCCGCCAGCGACGTTCTGGGCTCCCCCCAATGCCGTATCGGCTGGCGCAGGTGTCAGAGCCGGCCGCATCGGTGCGCGGTGTGGACCAGTGGCACGTTCCGAATGCTGTTCCTTCCTTTTGCGTTTCTTGACGACAGGCGTTGGTGAGATTTCGATTGTCGGCAATATTGATTTCGCCTCATTCGTAGCAACCTGTGCCGATGCGTGCGAATCTGCGAAAAACAAAAAAATGGCAACCGCAAGTGGCAGGGTTCGCATCGCCAGGCCGAACCGGATTGCTGATTCCGGTCCGCTTCTTTCGCATGCGAATTTATTGATCATCACAGGCCTAACTATCTCGCGCGCGTTTCGGAACGAGACGCCAACGACATCCGCGCTTATAGTCCACGAAGAATTATCAACCCCCGACATGCTGTTTCGCTGGGCATTCTGCCGATATGATAAAATAACAAAATAATCATACTTGTGGAGAAAAAAATGGAGCGCATCACGATTACGCTCGACGACGACCTTCTCGATGAGGTGGACCGCATGATAACTACGCATGGCTATCAGAATCGCTCCGAAGCCATTCGCGATTTTGTACGCGCCGGTATCCAACAGTCGCAGCGCGACAGAGATCGAAGCGAGAACTGTGTAGCGGCCCTGGTTTATGTCTACGACCACACCGCGCGCGATCTCTCGAAGCGGCTCGTCGAGAATTTTCATAATCATCACGATCTATCGCTAGCGACACTGCACGTCCACCTCGACGACGATATATGCATGGAGGTGACTGCACTGCAGGGTCCGACCGCGGAGGTTCAGCATCTCGCCGATCATGTCATTGCCGAACGCGGCGTTCGTTACGGTCGCGTTGTGATGATACCGGCAAAGCCCGGAAACAAGAGGCGGGGGACGCATTCTCACTCGCATGGCTGATCGCCAGTGATTGGCCAGACGTCATACATGAGCGAATGCCGTCGCATAGATAGTCGAGGCACCAATACCGACCGTTACGATACCAACAATCACCTGCAGGATGTGGTTCGCCAACGTCAGAGACCGCGCCGAAACCGCCAGCGGCACGGCGATCACCGCCGACAGCACGCCCATGCCGACCATCGAACCAACGCCGAACAGAATGAGATAAAGTAGGCCGTAAACCGGATCCTTGACCTGCGAAACCGCAATCACCAGCAGCGCCGCCGAACCTGCCATGCCATGAATCAGGCCAACCAATAGCGTGCGCCAGCGGAAACCATGGTCGTGTTCATGCATACTGCGTTCATGCGGTCCTGTTTCTCCACCATGGCTGTGTGCATGAAAATGCGTAGCCCCGTCGTGGGCATGACCATGGAAGTGAACGCGATCGTGCCAGAGCTGCCACAAAACATATCCACCCAGGATAATGAGCATGACGCCAACGACAAACTCCAGCCTGCCAGCCAGATGGTCCGATATCATCTTCCCGAGCAGCAGCGCAGCGCCCGCGAACAGAAACAGCGTCAAGGTATGACCGAGCCCCCAGGTCAACCCATGCTTAACGATCTCACGCACGTTGGAACGGCGTGCTGCGATGCTGGATACCGCGGCGATATGATCGGCTTCGAGTGCATGGTGCATCCCAAGCAGAAACCCTAAAGTCAGAATTCCAAGCATCCGCTCCTCGAAGGTCAGCGTCTCACAATAGTCAGCGCAGAAATGCAGAGCCGCGACGATAATCCCTCACCCCAACAAAAACACGCCCGTGAGCCGCGCACAATCTCGCGGCATCGGTTGCGAGCGTTTCACGCCGGGACAGCGGAAACGCCGCACCGACTTCAATGACAACGCCCGCGGCCGTCGTGCGGCATCGGATATCTGCGGAGATAGGCGCAAGCGCCGCGGCCCTACCCTCCATCATTTCAATGAAAGCGAGATCTTCGGGATCGATCGCTATTCCGGTTTCGACTCGGCTGGCCAGGCACGGCTGCGCTGGAAGCTCGGCAAGATCCGCCAGCGCATTGCACTCCGCCAAGCGATAAATGTCCGCCTTGCCAAGGCCTGCCTCGACGTAAGGATGAATCACCGCACGCTCGGAAGCAGCCTTCAGACCGGGGCGAAAATCGCCAAGATCGTCCGTATTCGTTCCCGATGCGATCTGTTCCGAAGTCGCGGCACGAATGCGATCGTACAGATTGGATTTACAATAATAACAGCGGTTGAGCGGATTGGCGCGATAGTTTGGATCATCGAATTCGCCTGCATCGAGCCAGGTGATCCGCCAGCCTTCATTCTCTGCGTAACGTTTGACGCGTGCAGTTGCGGCCTGCGGCACGGCAGGGGAAATCGCATGTAGCATTGTGGCTTTTGTCCGCGAAAAACGATGCGCCATGTACGCCAGCACCATGCTGTCGACGCCACCACTGACTGCAATCGCGATCTCATCGTAGCCGTCCAGCACGGAAATAAGTGCGATCTCTTCTTTCGAGAAAGCTGTCATTTCTCGTTCCGTTCCGCTTTGGCCTTCAGCGCGCGGCGCCTTTCAAGTCCAGCCTTTGGTGCTACATCGTCGCTTTCAGTCTTTCGACTGAGCGAACCGTCCGGACGCCTGATTTCCTTGACGCGCAAAACCCCGTCCTCGTACGGAACACTGTCCGGCTTGCGGAACAGGCACGCACGCTGCTCAAGATGCCATCGCAATCCGATCGTCGAGGTTTCAGTGAAAATCAGCGGATTGATGTCGTCCAGCCTGTCAGGCTGGGCTAGAACGCGGAATGACGTCATTACACGTCCCTTTTTTCCAGTGCGCTGTCCGGTGGTGACATCAATCACCCCCTCCGCCTCTCGAATCCGGTCGGCAGAAACCTGAATTTCCTCCCCAGTCATGTCATCGACATCGAAATTGATTGTCGCAACCACCATGCTTTCCGCCTGAGTCCCTGTCTCGAAGACAAGAACACGCAAAATATTAGGCAGCTGTTCGAACTCACGCGTTCCCGCGCCGATGCCGGTCGCCATCAGGCGTCCTTCCGGCAACAGGCTCGTTGGTCTGTCGATCAGGTGCCTCAAAATGGCAGCACCCGTCGGCGTGATACGCTCGCCGCCAACGCCGTCGTTGCGCCATTGAAAATTCTTGAGTAGCGCCGCCGTCGCAGGTGCGGGCACAGGCAGCAGGCCATGCTGCGTCTGGACCAAACCGCCGCCCAGCGGCAGGCTCGAAACTGACCAGCGCGCACCGTCAAGGACAGCAGCGATCGTACCCGCTGCGACGACATCCATGACCGAATCCCAGCCGGCAATCTCATGGAAATGCACATGGTCGATCTCAACCTGATGAACATGGGCTTCGGCCTCAGCAAGAAGACGTAAAATCCCCAAAGCATGAACACGAACATTCGGAGCCAGATCGGCCCCTTCGATCAAACCGGCAATTTCCAGATAAGAACTCGCGCCATGATCATGGGTATGGCGATGCGCCATAGCATCGTTTCGATGCAACGTTTTGACAGGACCCGATTCATGGTGGTGGTCGTGTGGATGATCGTGGTGGTGTGAATGGTGATGCTCGACATCGGCATGGACATGCTTGTCATCGGGAGATACGAGCGAAAATCGCAATGCCCGAATCGCACCACTCTTGCCTTCCAAAAAGACAGGCTTACCACAAGACGCAGGAAGAACGGCTGACGCGTTCCTGAGCACGGCCTCCTTCAGCTGCGGGAAAGCATCCGTCATTCCCGCAACGAAGATGTCGCCGGCGATACCGCCGACGACATCAAGGTGAATATGAAGCCGTTCAGACACTCAGTTCGCGCCCTTGATGTTGTAGGCCGTCGGGAAATAAAGATCCTTCCACGATTCCGGCTTCTGCTTGACGATACCGCGTTCGTACATGAATGATACAAATTTCATGGTTCCCGACGGAACGTTGGAGAAGATGATTTCCGGGCTCTTCAGAAGGCTCAACACCTCGTCGTAAGTCGAACTCTTATCGCCGCTGTTCTCAACATAGAACTTTGCAGCCCCCTCCTTGTCATTATTGATAAAGGCAAGCGCATCATTAAGCGCCGCAAGCACAGCTTTCACCGTTTTCGGATTCTGATCGTAGAACTCCTGGCGTGAGCCCATGACGACAATGGTCGCCGGGCCACCCATGACATCATACGAACTAAAAACTCTGTGCACACCAGGATGTTTCAACTCAGCCTCCTGATATGGCGAAAACCCCAAATGGCTGTTGACTGCACCGGATTTCGACAGCATAGCCGCCATCGCGTCGGGGTGGCTCATCGTCACGGTCAGCGGATCAAGTTTGGTAGCGTCACCGAACTCCTTCTTTGCTGCCATCTCGAGCACGATCGCCTGCGGCGAGACACGAACGGCCGGCAAGGCAATCTTGTCGGATGGCGTAAAATCCTTCAGCGTTTTGATCCTTGGATTGATCGTATTGAGGTACATCGGGAAGGCATTAATCGCGGAGAGCGCCTTCACCCGTCCCTTTGAAGCTCCCCATAGGGTAGCGATTCCGGTCAGACCCCCGCTCGTGAAATCTACGCTTCCCGACAACAGCGCATCATTCATCGCGGCCGATCCGGCAAGCTGGAAATATTTGGTCGTGCCGGTGAGGCCTTCTTCCTTGAGGTGCTTCTCGACCAGCTTCTTGTCGCGCATCACCATGATGGGCAGATGTCCGAGACCATATTGCAAGGCGATTTTAACTTCACTGACTTCCGCCGACGCCGGTGTAGTGATGGTTCCCAGCACGAATGCACTTGCGATTATCAGCCCGCTTAGTCCAGTTGCATGTTTTCCCCGAAGCATGTCCTCTCCTCCTCTGTCGATTTGTTATTTTGGCAAATTTCACTCCTTAACAGCTGCTTCATGCAGCATTCGATATTGCGGAGCTTTCGTATCGCGCAGCACGCGCAACGCGACACAGGCCGCTCCGAAGCCATTATCGATATTTACGACAGCCAAACCGGCGGCACAGCTTGCCAAGCACGCATTCATCGCCGTGCGCCCGCTATAGGACGCGCCATAACCGACCGAGGTCGGGACCGCGACCACGGCACCCGGCACGAGACCACCGACAACGCTCGGTAATGCTCCATCCATTCCAGCAGCTACGATGACAACCTTGCTTGCCCGAATGCCCTCTAGCCGCTCCATCAGCCGCCAAAGGCCTGCGACGCCGACATCCGAGATTTCGGACGCACCAATGCCAAAATACTGAAGTGTACGGATTGCTTCGTGCGCCACGGGAATATCCGAACTTCCCGCGCTCACCACACTCACCTCGGCATAAGCGGGAGTAAAGAGTTCGGCAGCAAAGAAGCCGGTGCGAGAGACCGGATCGTAGTCGATATTCTTTCGCTGGACTTCCGGTAAGGCCGCAAGCTTAGTATCCGCCAGCCGGGTCAGGAGCAGCGGACGTTTCGCCTCAGCCGCCGTCTGCAGGATATAGGCTATCTGCTCTACGCTTTTCCATTCGCAGAGCACTGCCTCATCGAAACCGATCCGCTCACGCCGCTGAAAATCGAGTTTGACTTGATCTGACAGCATGAGGCCTCTCCGTTAGCCGATCACCGCGGCACATCGAACTTGATGCGAGGCCTGCTCCAGAAAGTCGGAGCAACCACCGTCCGAGGATTTGCGCCGACATATTTCTTTGCGATCTGCCACGCCTCGTCGAAATTACGTGCAGGAGTGAGACCCAGCGCACGGAATGCACCGGGGTTTGGCGTACCCGCCATGATGACCGCACCGGCTCGCTTTAGAAGGTACTCGTTCTCGTAGAACAGCCAGAATGCGTGCAACGGCGGATAGCCATAGCCGTGCGTGTATTTGTGCCGGAAGTCAGGGCGATGGTCGAACTCGTCTTCATGATCAACCATGTCACGCGAGGTGAAGTAACGCGCATAAAGATCGATAGCTGGCTGATAGGATGGAAAGCGGTCAGCATCGATATGGCCGTTGGCTGGCGAGCAAGCGATAACGACGCCGCCCTCACGCAAAACTGGCGCTTCCGGGCAATAACGCGGGGGCACCGCCGCGCCGACGGTCGCGATCAGGGTATTGTTCGAGCTACCGTAGGAATAGCTCGAAGGCAGGCCCACGATCAGTACGTCCGCTTCCGGTGTCGGCCGGCGAACGTATTTCTCAGCCAATTCCCATGCAGGCGGCTTCACACCATCCGCATTACCCGCAAAGACGCCGGCCATGCGTCCACCGCTACCATTGAAGGAGTTGATATAGAAAACCTTCCGGCCGAGCGCATCGTCGAGAAAGTCCGTCATCTCCTCCTTGACGCTCGCAATGCGTTTGCGCGGCGAGGCCGCAGCTTTCTTCTCGGCATTGACCTTAATCGCAGGCTCCGGAATGCCGTGAAAACTGTGATGGGACGCGATACTGCGGGTCGACGCCAGGCCGACAGCAACGCCGGTCCCCGTATAACTGCGCCACGCACCGGCAGCGACGTTACCCTGATAGATCATCAGATCGGCGTTGACGAAATGCTTGTTCATCTCGACATAGCGACCGCCATCCGTGACGCCAAAATACTGCAACTGGTCCTGATCGGTGCAGTCGTGATTCAGTATCTGCCCTGTACCCCAGAATGTGCCGAAAATCTCCGGGCCGAGATGATTAGCCAGTTCTGCTCGCGTATTCTTGCGATGATTACTGCACGCGTTGATGAATAGAATGTCACGCTGCTTTACGCCTTTCGCGAGCAACTCCTCGACGATGATAGGCAGAATGGTCCGCGGAGGTGTGTTTGGCCTGGTAATGTCGTCAAACCCGATTGCAACCCGCATACCCGGTTTGATGAGTTCAGCCAGAGGCGGAGAATTATACGGCTTCGCCAGCGTCTCGCGTATGGATTCCGCAGGGTCTTGCAGGAACGGCGGATCCTCAAACTCGACAACAGACGCATGGTCCGGAACATCGATGTCGAGCTTTTTATCACCGAAATCGACTGCTACTCTTTTTGTGTTCATGCGTTCCTCTTGCTGACAATCGGCGCGCTTTCATCTTCGAAATACGGCAGCAGGGCTCGGCGGACGAACTTACCGATCGGATTCCGCGGCAACTCATCGACGAAAGCGATGCGAGCCGGCACCTTGAACGAGGCAAGATGCTCGCCGCAGTGCCGGATTAATTCACCCTCCGTCACGTCTTCGCGCTTGACGACACAGGCAGCAACGACCTCGCCGTATATGCGATCTGGAATTCCAACCGCAGCCGCTTCTCGCACTGCAGGATGTCGCGCGATGATCTGCTCAACCTCGAGCGGCGAGATATTTTCACCGCCACGGATGATCGTTTCCTTCTTCCGGCCGACAATGAAAATGTATCCCTCATCGTCGAACTGTGCCAGATCGCCAGACCGGACCCAGCCGTTCCTGATGGTCGCAGCCGTCGCATCGGGGTCCTTGTAATAGCCCTTCATCACAGTCGGGCCGCGAATTTCTATCTCACCTGTTACGCCTGCCGGAAGTTCCCTGCCCTGGCTATCGACAATGCGGATTTCGCTTGGTTCGAGCGCTTTTCCGATCGAGCCGGGCTTGCGCGGGCCACGCAATGGATTCATTACATTGATGGACGTGGTCTCCGTCAGCCCGTAAGTTTCAATGAGCAGATTTTGTCCAAAACGGGCATGAAATCGGTTCGAGAGATCAACCGAGGTGGGCGCGGACGCAACCTTGACGAATTCGAGCTTCGGATAACCAGGCTTGCCGGTCTCGTCCTCCAGCAAAATGCTCAGGATGGTCGGCGAAGCGCTAAAGCTGTTGACTTCATAACGCTCGCAAAGAGTCCACAGGCTTGAAGCTCTGAAGCGCTTGCACAATGCAACCGACGCGCCGGATAACAGATATGGCAGTGTGCTGAACATCAGCGCGTTGGTATGCGACAGCGACATGATGCATAACGTCCGGTCGGACGGCTTGAGGTGAAAGCCTCCAGCTACTGCCGTGATACCTGACGCGACATTCTCATGCGTAAGCATTACTCCTTTCGGCCGACCTGTTGTACCGGATGTATAGAGAAGCAGCGCAACATCGTCCGGCTTCACGCTTGGATTAACTGCGGCAGACGAGAATGAATCGAGATCGGGAGCAGCCGCACCTTGTAAAGCACCCGGATTGCCGAAGCAGATCACACGAACACTACTGATCGCCTTCAATGCCTCAGCCAGGGTCGCGGCGTACGATCCTCCAACGACCACGATCTTGCTGCCCGCATGGTTGACGATGTAAGCGATCTCATCGGCGGTAAGCCTGTCATGAAGAGGATTTGTGACGATGCCGGTCTTGAAACCGGCAATGTAGGCTGCCACCAGCAGAGGATCATTGCCCAGCAAATAGGAAACGGTCTCTCCAGCCTTGACGCCGAATGAAAGAAGCATTTGCGCGAAGTGATTTGAGAGAGCTTCCAGTTCTCCGTAAGAGTAAGTCTGATCTTCAAACAGCAATGCCGTCGAAACCGGATCATGTTTGCGAAGGATCTCGCCAAGCTGCATCTTCATCATCCAGCACTTTCTCAAGAGTGACGTGCCGCCTCCTGTCGCTCAATTTCGGATGAAAAATCTACGCCGATGACGCGACAGTGATCGGAGGATTTTTTGATTTTCATGCGCGTTCTACATGTTGAAACCTCGTATTAAATTTTGAGTACAACAAATAAGGAAGTCAACATCTAAGGCACGTCGCATATGTCGGCGGATTTTCTGGATGCTGAGACATGATCGCGGCCTGCGCGGAGGTCGCTGGCACCGGACAACGCCACATCGTCACGATCGAGGCGCCGACGACATTCGCAATGTACTGGATATTACCGAAGCTGAAGGAGTTCGAATCCCGTATTGCGGAGACAGAAATCGCGCTGACGACGCGAATGACGAATGAAATTCACGACAGCCCGTTGAGCGACATTGTGATTACGCGCGGCCCCGGCTTCGATCGCAGGCTGCAGAGCTACGACAAATTCATTCTGTTCTACGAAGACCTCTGCCTGCTTGCCGCGCCGTCCTTTGTGCGGTCTTCCAAAATCTCGAAGGCGCGCGACGTGTTACGGCAGCAGATCGTGGGCTCGGTGACACGGCCGACCGACTGGCCCGGCTGGCTGAACGAGGCCGGACTGCGTGGAGAACACATCCGCGCAAGCTTTCAGGGATCCTCCCCGCTTTCAATGAAAATCCCGGGAAGCAGGAAGAATTCGCACTTGGCGCGGATGACGAGCTTTGGCTGAAGCCGAAGGAAGCGACCCTTGTCCTCCCTCAGGAGAACTCTCCGCTTGCAGGTATGGACGCAAAGCATCGTTGGAAAGTCCGATCAGGTCTGGCGTGCGATCGAACAGGCGATTTGCTACCAGATGGACCACATGATCCGGGCTACTCTGAATAGTCCCATCAATCTCGATCAGCCGCGCACCCATCACCTCCTTGCGGAATTTCTCCATTAGCTTCGGCCAGACCACGATATTGGCGATGCCGGTTTCATCCTCCAGCGTCATGAATACGACGCCCTTGGAACTGCCTGGCCGCTGACGCACCAGCACGACGCCCGCGCATCGCACGTGCCGTTTGTCATTCTCATGGGCAATGGCCGCACAGGGAATAACCCCTTCCCGCGTGAACATCGGGCGTAGGAATTCCATCGGATGCCCCTTCAGCGACAACCGTATCGTCTGATAGTCGGCAACCACTTCTTCCGGCAGCGGCATTTGCGGCAACGGAGCACTGCCTTCGTCAGGCTGCTCGCGGGCGGCTGTCGATTGAAACAACGGCAGCGGCACATCGCCTGGCAGACGTCGAACGGTCCACAACGCGCTGCGACGATCCAGCCCCAGCGAGCGGAAGGCATCAGCATCGGCTAAAAGGATCAGAGCACGCTTCGGTAATTTGGTCTCGCGCGCGAAATCCTCCAGCGACGTGAACGGCTGCCTCAACCGCGCTGCGACGATCGCCTCACCCCAATCTTCCGATTTTGCCTTGCCTTGTATCCGGTGCCACCTCTCCTCGTCCGGGTCGGCACATTTGAACCCATCGATCTGCCGGAAGCCGAGACGGAGCGCGTGGTATTGGCCGCTTTGTTCTTCCAGAGTGTTCTGTGAGAAACTGTACGAAACATCGACCTCACGCACCTCGACGCCATTCTGGCGTACATCGCGGACAATCTGCGCCGGCGCATAAAACCCCATCGGCTGCGAATTCAAAAGCCCACAGGCAAATGCATCGGGGTGGAAACATTTCAGCCATGCCGATACATAGACAAGCTGGGCGAATGCAGCCGCATGGCTCTCAGGAAAGCCATAGCTGCCGAAGCCTTTGATCTGGTCGAAGCAGCTTTGCGCAAATTGCGGATCGTAGCCTCGCGCGATCATACGGCCCACCATACGGTCCTCAAATTTCGGCATGGTGCCGACATTGCGGAATGTCGCCATCGCACGGCGTAGTCCATTTGCTTCCGCGGAGGTGAATTCCGCTGCCGCCATGGCAATACGCATGGCCTGCTCCTGAAACAACGGAACGCCGAGTGTCTTGCACAGCACGTCCTTCAGCTCATTCTTGTTGCCGCCCTTCGGATAAGGATATTCGATCTCTTCCGGCTTCATCTGCCGGCGCTTCAGATACGGGTGCACCATATTGCCCTGGATCGGACCGGGCCGAACAATCGCGACCTCGATAACAAGGTCATAGAACGTGCGCGGCTTCAGGCGGGGCAGCATGTTCATCTGCGCACGGCTCTCGACCTGAAACACGCCGAGCGACTCGCCACGGCACAGCATGTCGAACACCGGGCCGCTATCATCCTTTTCCGCCTTGATGTCCGAAAGCTGGTATCGGGGTCCCTTGTGATCCGCGATCAGATCGAAGCATTTCCGGATACAGGTGAGCATGCCGAGCGCCAGCACATCGACTTTCATCATCTTCAGTGCGTCGATGTCGTCCTTGTCCCATTCGATGAAGGTGCGATCCTCCATCGCGGCATTGCCGATCGGCACGTAGGTATCGAGACTATCCTGCGTCAATACATAGCCGCCGACATGCTGGGACAAATGGCGCGGAAATTCGATCAGTTCGGCGGCAAGCTCGACGGCGCGACGGATCATTCCGTTCTGCGGATCGAAGCCCGCTTGCCTGATTTGCATGTCGCTGACGCCCGTACCCCAGCTTCCCCACACCGTATCCGCCAGCGCTGCTGTGACGTCTTCCGCCAGGCCGAGCGCCTTGCCAACATCTCGGATAGCGCTGCGCGGCCGGTAGTGAATGACACTCGCGATAATCGCCGCACGGTGACGGCCATAGCGACGGTAGACATACTGCATCACCTCCTCGCGGCGCGAATGCTCGAAATCAACATCGATATCCGGCGGCTCGAGCCGTTCTTCGGAGACGAACCGTTCAAACAGCACATCCGTCTCGGCGGGATTCACCGAGGTGATGCCGAGCATGTAGCAAACGGCGGAATTCGCCGCCGACCCGCGCCCCTGGCAAAGAATATTCTGCGAGCGGGCATACTGAACGATGTCATGCACCGTGAGAAAGTAATGCGCGTAACCGAGCTTTTCGATCAACCGCAATTCCTTGTTGATGGTCGCCTGCAATTTTTCATCGATACCGCCGGGAAAATAATGCCGGATTCCTACGTTGGTAAGATCCGTGAGATGCTCGTGCGCAGTCTTGCCGGACGGAACAGGTTCATCGGGATATTGATATTTCAATTCGTCGAGCGTGAAGGTGATGCGGTCGGCAAACCGCATGGTCTCCTCGATCGCCTCCGGCAGATGGCGGAAAAGCCGCACCATCTCATGGCCGGACTTCATATGTCGCTCGGCATTGGCCTGTAGCTTCTTACCAATGGTGTTGATCGTGGTCTTTTCGAAGATGCAGGTCAGCACGTCCTGCAACGGGCGGCGCACCGGATGATGGTACAGCACATCGTTTGTGGCGATCAGCGGCACACGCGCCGTCGCCGCGATCCGGTACAGACGGGAGAGACGCCGCGTATCGTCGCCGCGATACAGCAGGCTTGCAGCAAGCCAGACTCGATCGGCGCGGCTGCGCTTCAACCGGTCGAGCACTTTCAGCGTAACGGCCGTTTCAAACCGATGCGGCAACGTCAGAACCAGCAACTGTCCCTCGGAGAAATCCAGAAGATCATCGAACGTGAGCAGGCATTCGCCCTTCTCCGCCTGCAGCTTGCCGCGCGACAACAACTGGCAGAGACGCCCATAGGCAGCGCGATCGCGCGGATAAATCAGAATGTCCGGCGTTCCATCGATGAATACAAGGCGCGCACCAATCAGGAGTCTGGGCTTGTATTTGACATCAGGGTTTGCAAGCTCGCTATAGGCACGTACCACACCAGCCAAAGTATTGCGGTCGGCGATGCCGATCACCGGCAGTCGGTGTTCACTGGCTTGATGCACGCATTCCTGCGGATGAGAGCCGCCGCGCAGAAACGAGAAATTAGTGGTAATGCCGATTTCCGCATAATCGGTGACCTTCATGCGAACACACCATGAAGGAACCATTTGGGGTCGATGTGCTCGCCTTTGTCGTCGCTAAGCTCGCTTTCGTAGAGACCATCGCGATAGATCCAGAACCGCAGGCCTTCTGTGTCCTCGACACGAAAATAATCCCGCGTGAAGGTGGATGTCTCGTTCTTCCACCACTCCATCGCAATGCGTTCCGGCCCTTCCGCATGCACGACCGCATGGGTCGCACGCCGCCATGTGAAGCGTGACGGCGGACCATCTGGAACGGACGCAGCTGGGACCTTGATTTCCTCCGGTCTCTCGAACATCCGTAATGGCCGGAGCGGCGGCTCATTCTCGCATCGCTGCGGCCACTGCGCAGATAAAGCCTTCGATAAATGTGTCTGCGCGGGCATGGCCAGCACTGCGTGCTCAGGGATATGCGTATCTTGAGGCAGGTAGATTATGATCCGTTGTCCGCCGAGACGGGCTGCAAGGCGGTCGATTAATGCGGCCATCTCATCATTGTCCTGCGAACGCGCATCGAGATCGCGCTGTTCCTGTACCACGGCATCGACACGGCTTGCGGACAGACGGATGAGATCGAAACCGAAACCCGGATCCAACGGATCGGCCAGCGCGTCAAATCGTTCCCGGAATAGACGATCGATCAGGCCGGCATGCGTCACCGGTTGTCCCGCATCGACAGCGATGGTGCGCACCGCGCCATCGACGCGAAAGAAACTGGCCTCCAGCCGCCGGGCTCCTTTGCCCTGTCGCTCCATCGCAACCACGAGCTTTTGCGCCAAGCCTGACACGGTTGCCGCAATCGTCTCTTCGGTCGCAACCGGTTCTGGAAAATGTCTTTCCGCCATGAAATCTGGCGGTGGCCGGCGCGGGCTGATCGGCGCATCGCATTGCCCAAGCACCTCCTGCAACATATCCGTGAAAGCCTTGCCGAACCGCGCGGCAATCTCGCGCATCTCACGGGAGGCCACGTCGCCGATGGTCTTCAGTCCCGCACGGCGCAATCCACGAGTGACTGCATCCTCCGCGCCAAGCGCAAACACCGGCAGGTGCTCAACCGCTGCAGCTTCCCGCCCTTCGGGCACGATCCGGCTGCGCACTGCGCGCGTCAGTGCCCGCGCACAGGCTGGCGTTCCGGCAATCGCTGCGTTGACGGCGAATCCCTGCCGCGTCAGCGACGCGCACACCAACGCCAACATCCTGTCTTCACCGCCGAACAGATGCGTGCATCCGCTGATGTCGAGAAACAAGCCATAAGGCGGATCGAGCGCCACCAGCGGCGTGAAGCGGTCGCACCAGTCCGCGATATGAGCGAGAGCCTGCGCATCCGCCGCTACATTGGCCTCGAACACCTCAATGTCGGGACAGATGGCTCGCGCATTGGCGACCGGCACACCGATCTCAAGCCCGATGGCCGCCGCCGCATCGTTCATCGCGACGATCTGGAGCGCGTTATGCTGTTTATCCGCGACGATCCAAGGTTTACGAAAAAACGTGTCACCCAACCCGGCGCAGATGCGTAACCGATCCTCCCGCAGGAGCCGGCGTTGGATGCGGTCGGTCGGCAGGCGCGGCAACCAAAGGCTGAGAATGCGCCGCCGGTTCACGGAAGATACGCTCGTCACAATTCCACTCCATGATCCATCGGCCTCGCTGCCCATGACGATTGCGGACAAGTTCTGCATCAAGCATCGGCTCGCCCCAGGCGCTCCATGCCGATCCGGATAGCGAGCGCGCGGCTCGCACCACCCAGCGTGTCTCTGCCGTGCTGGCGGCAGGCTGACTCGATGTGCAAAGCATCACGCAGGACACGCCGGACGATTGCGCGGCCAGCGTCAGCCGCCGGCTGGCTGTGAGATCGAACGTCTTCATCTCGCCCCATAATTCACACACCACCGCACCGAGCGCGTCGCAGGCCAACCCATCGGCGGTGACCTTCAGCGCGGTTTCTGCATTCGGCACCCGCACCAGCACCAAACGGCACGGATCGAGACCCAATTCGGCAAACCCGCTCATCGACAGGGCACCGGCTTCGCTTTCCGCGAAATCCTGCTGCACCCAGAGCATGGGCCGATAATTCGACAGACGCTGAACCATGCCCGCGGCAAAACCGGTCGCAGAGGCAGACTGCCGGGTTTCGGTCGCAAATACCTCATGCAGCGCGCCGCGCAGCAGGCCGCCCTGCAGCGTCGAATCCACACCGGCATGGCCAAGCGCCACGCGCTCGACCTGCTGCGGCAGGGTCTGCGCCTCAAGATGTCGGATCGCGTCCCGTAAGGACGCAAGCGTACTCATACGCGCGCCGGTCATGCGCCGTTCCTGAAAATTCGGGATGGTCCTTCGCTTTCCTAACGACGGACCATCCATTATGTTCATGTTATGTTCTATTATAATCCGGTTCAGCCCGGGGGAGTCAACCGGAGTCTCGGAGGCTGATTTTCATCAATAGAACCAATGAGATTTAGGCTTCTGACACCGAAACTTGCCGTGCCTCTGCTCATTGAACTTCAGAAAACCTGAAAAGAGAAATCATGCGCCACGCCGCCCGTGCCCCTGACCTCGACCTTTTCGGAAAAGAGACCCTTGCGGATTTGCGCGAGGAAGCTGCCCATTGTCGGGCCTGTCATCTTTACAAGGACGCCACGCAAACCGTCTTCGGCGAAGGCACGGCTCATGCGCCCATCATGCTGGTCGGCGAACAGCCGGGCGACAAGGAAGACCTCGCCGGAAAGCCGTTTGTCGGCCCCGCGGGACAGGTTCTGGATTGTGGATTGGATGAAGCCGAAATTCCGCGCAACAAAATCTACATCACCAATGCCGTGAAGCATTTCAAATTCGTGCCCCGCGGAAAAATCCGTCTGCACCAAAAACCAAATACATCCGAGATCAGAGCCTGCCGCCAATGGTACGAGCGTGAGTTGGCGACGGTGAAGCCTGCCCTGGTGGTCGCGATGGGAGCCACGGCTGCGCAATGCGTCTTCGGCAAGATCACGCCGATCGGGAAAAACCGCGGCCACCTCATCGACCTCGACGACGACGCCAAGGCGTTGGTGACGGTGCATCCGTCCTATCTGTTGCGCCTGCCCGATCCGGAATCGAAAGAACGCGAATACAAACGGTTCGTCAGCGATCTCAAGCTGGCAGCTTCTTATTTGCGAAAGGCTTGAGATTTCGCCTCCCTATTCTCCCGAGATACCAGACTGCAACGGAGACGATGCCCCATGTCATCATCGCCAGTCCCAGCACAACAACAGGCGGCAGAGATTGGCCAAACCACACCACCAACGCAAACGCTGCCATGCCGGCGCTTCCCAGTGCAGCCCCGAAAGCATCAAGCGCCGCGGCCTCCTGTCCCCGGCGCGCGCCCTTCAGATGCTTCATTTCCTTGCGCCGCCGTTCGTGTTTTTCAATCAGCGTCGAACTGGCACAGAAGATCGCCGGAAACGCCAGGAACAATCCGCCCCAGGAGGGGCCCGCCAGTTTTGCAATGCCGCCTGCCAACACCGTCGCGAGGCCGCCCAGCACGAAGCGGATGACATACTCGTACCATCGGCTTTGCTTGAGGCTTGCGAATTTGAGCCGGATGATCGTCATTCAGGCTCCGAAGATCATCAGCAGCCCGGCACCAATGCCGAACCATGCGAGTAGCGCCGTGCTGCTGGCCGCTTCCGCGCTCCAGCGTTTGCGCATCAGCAGATGACACACGAGAATGCCATAAACCGCGAGCGCGATGCTGCCGAAGATCATCGCACGCGCTTCCGCAGCGGCATAATCAACGCCTTGATTGTGAAATGCCAAACCCAGCGTCACCAGCGCCACCGACGGCGCCGCGCTGAACAGCCCCGCAAAACTCTTGGGCCGCAGCAGGTCACCCAGCAACGCAAAGGCCGAGACGACGATACCGCCGGCCAGAAAGCGAATGACAAATTCCAAAAGTCTTGCTCCTCGAATTGCGAGGGAAGAACTTTCCGTGACGTGCCGAGTTCCTGTGTTGAAGAGAGGACGGCATGGCCCTGGTCACAATCAAACCCACCGCATTCGACAAGCGGATCGCAAAATCGATTTCCAGGCGAACTGACCCGCCTGCTGAAACAGTAGCGAAGGCGCTCACATGGGGCGCCGACGAACATCTGCTACTGGCTGCCTCCGCGATTGTCTGGCTGGCCTCCCGGCGCTCTGACGACAGGGCAAAAAAGGCGGCCACCCACTGCCTCGTTACCACCGTCGCGGCGTCGATTTTACCCCACATCCTCAAATCCATGACCGACCAGAAGCGGCCCGACCGGGAGCCCTTTGCTCAACATCGACACGGCATTCCTCATTCCGGCAAACCGAACGATGCATTTCCCTCCGGTCACGCAATCCACATGGGGGCGTTGGCTTCGTTCGCGACCTTGCTGCCGCGAAACCTACGTTACGGCACGTGGGCCGCAGCATCCGTTCTGATAACAACACGCGTGGTCTTGCTTGCGCATTGGGTCACCGATGTTGCCGCCGGCTTTGCCACCGGCGTGGTGCTCGAGCGCGTAGTCCGCCTGTGGACGCGGCCCTGGCCCGTCCCGCGCAAACATCGAAAGACATTTTTCTGATGGGCACCTTACGTGGCGCAATCGGCGAGCAGAGCGTTCATCTGTGCATCGACATGCAACGGCTGTTCGCGCCGGGCGGGCCTTGGATGACCCCGTGGCTGGAGCGCGTGCTTCCGGTTGTCGCGACACTTGTGGAGCACCAGCCTCATCGAACCGTTTTCACACGCTTCATCCCCGCGAAATCTCCCACCGATGCGTTCGGAACATGGCGGACGTATTACGAGAAGTGGCGTGACGTGACGCTGGATGCCGTCGACCCGGCATTGATCGATCTCGTGCCGGAGTTGCAGACATTCGTGCCTCCGGCCACGCAATTCGACAGGCCCACCTATTCGGCTTTTGCAGACGGCCGCCTGCATGCGTGGCTGCAGGATCGCCGCGTCACCACGCTGATCGTCTCCGGTTCGGAAACGGATGTCTGCGTGCTGGCGACCGTTCTGGCTGCGGTCGATTACGGCTATCGCACCATCGTGGTGAGCGATGCGCTTGCCAGTTCCTCGGATGAGGGCCACGATGCGCTGCTCGATCTGTACAACAAGCGATTCGATATTCAGATCGAGCTCGCCTCCGCCGAAGAGGTAATCAAGAATTGGGCCATTCCCGGGTGATACCTCGCGACCGACATATCAGTGACCCGCTTATCCCGCTCTGCCGACGAGTCTCTCGTCGGTCTCCGCGCCGGCGTCCGTTTTCAACAATCGCTGCAGCGTCTCCAGCCTGTCGGCCTCGCCCGGCGGCTTGTCCCAGCGCAGCCGGTTGATGCGCGGAAAGCGCATCGCCACGCCGGACTTGTGGCGCGGCGACCGCGCCAGCCCTTCGAACGCCACCTCCAGCACGAGGCCCTTGTCCGGCTCATGCACCACATGGCGCACGGGACCGAATTTTTCCGTGGTGTTGCGGCGAACGAAACGATCGATCTGGATCAATTCCTCGTCGGTGAACCCGAAATAGGCCTTGCCGACCGGCACGAGCTGCTCGCCGTCGTCGCCGTCCGTCCAGACACCGAACGTGTAATCCGAATAATAAGACGAACGCTTACCGTGGCCGCGCTGGGCATACATCAACACCGCATCGATAATGTGCGGATCGCGCTTCCATTTCCACCATTGGCCTTTGGGGCGGCCCGGCAGATAGAGCGCATCGCGGCGCTTCAGCATCACGCCTTCCACCGCATCGGCATCATCGCCCGCACCCGCGCTCGCCGGATCGGCGCGCGCAGCCGTTAGCTCCCGCCATGTCGAAAAGCCAACACACGGCGACAGATCGATGCGCGGATCATCCAACCGCGCGACGAACGATTCCAGATGTTCGCGCCGCTCGACGAACGGCAATTCGCGAAGATCGTTTTCGTCGTCCGCAAGAAGATCATAGGCGCGCAGATGGATCGGATAATCCTTCATCAGCTTCGGCGTGACGCTTTTGCGGTTGAGGCGCTGCTGCAGCACGTTGAAGCTTTGCACACGGCTTTCGCGCAGCACCAGCAGTTCACCGTCGATCGCGCCCGGCAGGCGCAGCGACGGCAGCAGATCCGGAAAGCTCCTGGTGATGTCCTCGCCGCTGCGCGAATAAAGCCGCGTGACGATCTCGCCATCCTCATCGCGGCCGCTCACCGCCTGCACGCGGATGCCATCCCATTTCCATTCGGCGATGAAGTCGGCAGGATCGAGGGTAGCAAAATCGGCATCCTCCACCGCATGCGCCAGCATGACAGGGCGGAACGGCGCGGGATCGCGGTTGACCGGCTTGTCAGCGCGGCCCTCCAGCCAGGCGAACAGATCGAGATAAGGCGGCGCAAGACCAGGCCAGATCAGCTCGATCTCATGCGGGTCCTTGTCGCCGAGCGCGGCCGCGGCGGTCTTGGCCAGTCGCGCCGAAATACCGATGCGAAGACCGCCGGTGACGAGTTTGAGAAGTGCCCAGCGTCCGGTTTCGTCGAGCTGGTCCAGCCATCGGACGAGTTGGGCCGGGATCTCGGTCTTACCGAGGGTGTGAAAGGTCGTGACGACGTCGCTCAGTGTCGGCGGTGGAAGATTATGACCGGCTGCGCCGCGCTCCGGCATCGGCCACATCAGCGCGACGGTTTCCGACAGGTCGCCGACATAATCATAGGACAGATCGAACAGCACCGGATCGGTGCGTGCCGCGATCAGGTCGCGGATCAGTCCCGGCTTGGCATGACGGAACGACAGCGCGCCGGTGAACGCCGCGAGCGCATAGCCGCGATCGGGATCCTCGACCTCGCGGAAATAATTCACGATCAGCCGCAGCTTGTTGTTGCGGCCGGGCTCATAGGCCAGCCGATTGAGCAGATGCGCGAAGCGGTTCATGACCCTTCGCCTTCCTCAATCACTGAGGGTTCATCCTCATCGCCGTAGCCGACGAGATCGAGCGGCCGCGCTTTCAACCCTCTCGCCTTGCACCAATGCACCAGCGCATCTTCCTGCCCGTGGGTGACCCAGACTTCACCCGCGCCGGTCGCGGCAATGGTGGCGGTCAGGCCATTCCAGTCGGCGTGGTCGGAAATCACCAGCGGCAATTCGATGCCCTTCTGGCGCGCACGGGCGCGCGTGCGCATCCACCCCGACGCGAAGGCCGCAACCGGATCGGGAAACCGTCGCGTCCAGATGTCGGTGATGGCCGAAGGCGGCGCCAGCGTGATGGTGCCTGCAAGATCAGCCTTCTTCACGCCTTTCACCAGCCGCAGCTCGCCAAGCACGATACCTCGGCTTTCGTAATAGCGCGTGATCTTTTCCATCGCACCATGGAGATAGATCGGCGCGGCGTAGCCGGCCGCGCGCAACAGCGCGATGATCCGTTGCGCCTTGCCGAGCGAATAGGCGCCGACCAAGTGCGCGCGCTCCGGAAACAAGGCGACCGAATCCAGCAGCTTGCGGATTTCGCCGTCTGCATCGCCATGGCGGAAGATCGGCAACCCAAAGGTCGCTTCGGTGATGAAAATATCGCAGGGCACGATCTCGAACGGCGTGCAGGTCGGGTCGGGCGCATCCTTGTAGTCGCCGGAGGCGACAATGCAGGTTCGCCCGTCCGTCACCATGATCTGGGCCGAACCCAAGACGTGCCCGGCGGGATGAAAGGCTACGGTCACATCCTTGAGCCGGATTTCCTCGCCGTAGGAAATTGCCTGCGTCGAACCGGCGAAATCGTCGCCGTAGCGCAGTCGCATGATGTCGAGCGTTTCCTGCGTCGCCAGCACCGCGCCGTGTCCGGGGCGGGCGTGATCGGAATGGCCGTGCGTAATCAGCGCGCGCCCCACGGCCCGCACCGGGTCGATATGAAAGCCGCCGCTTTCGCAACAGAGTCCGGCGGCAATCGGCTTCAGGAGGGGCTGTGAGCGCATGACCGGTATATAGGAGGCTATTCCTGCCAGGCGAGTCCGGCAGGAATATGCTCTCAACATAGATCAAGGTTCCAATGCCAAATGGGACGCGACGTCAAAGCGGACTCGACCTTAAGCACGGCTGTGTTTAGCTAGAACACGTGGCGGCACTCTTCCCCGACGACCGATCATCCACGAACTTGCCGGATGCGTTCACGCACTGGTTCGCCGCGCGCGGCTGGGCACCCCGCGCGCACCAGCTTGCGCTGCTGAAGAAGGCCTTCGAGGGCCGCTCCGCCCTGCTGATCGCGCCCACGGGGGCCGGCAAGACGCTGGCCGGCTTTTTGCCGACGCTGGTGGAATTGGGGACGCCCAAGCGGCCCCGTCCCAAGCTGGTTTCCACCGGCCGCGACGTGCGGCAAGGCGAGGGTCTGCACACCCTCTACATCTCACCGCTGAAGGCGCTCGCGGTCGACATCGCGCGTAACCTCGAACGCCCCATTGCCGATATGAGCCTGCCAATCCGGGTCGAGACCCGCACCGGCGACACGCCCGCCTCGCGCCGCCAGCGCCAGCGCCGCTACCCGCCCGACATCATGCTGACGACGCCGGAGCAGCTCGCGCTGCTGTTGTCGTCCGACGACGCGCCCTACATGTTTTCGTCATTGAAGCGTATCGTGCTCGACGAATTGCACGCGCTGGTGACCTCGAAGCGCGGCGACTTGCTGGCGCTCGGCCTCGCGCGGCTATGGCAACTGGCGCCGCAGGCGACAACCATCGGCCTCTCGGCCACGGTCGCCGATCCGGAATCACTGTGCCGTTTTCTGGTGCCGCAAAAACAAGGCGAGATTCATGCCGCCGATCTCGTGATCGCCGATGCCGGCGCGGCGCCTATCGTCGAGATGCTGGACACGCGCGAGCGCCTGCCTTGGGCCGGGCATTCGGCGCGTCATGCGCTGCACGAAATCTACGATCTTGTGAAGGCCAACAAGACCACGCTGATGTTCGTCAACACCCGCTCGCAGGCGGAGATGCTGTTTCAGGAGCTGTGGCATATCAACGACGACAATCTCGCCATCGCACTGCATCACGGTTCGCTCGATGTCGCGCAACGCCGCAAGGTCGAGGACGCGATGGCGGCGGGCAAACTGCGCGGCGTGGTCTGCACCTCCTCGCTCGATCTCGGCATCGACTGGGGCGACATCGACCTCGTCATCAATGTCGGCGCGCCGAAAGGCGCCTCGCGCCTGATGCAGCGGATCGGCCGCGCCAATCATCGGCTTGATGAGCCATCGCGCGCGGTGATGGTGCCGGCCAACCGCTTCGAAGTGCTGGAGTGCCGGGCGGCCATCGATGCGGTGGCGGAGAACGCACAGGATACGCCACCTTTGCGCTCCGGCGCGCTTGACGTGCTGGCGCAGCATGTGCTCGGCCGCGCCTGCGGCGAGCCCTTTCTCGCGGATGAACTCTATGATGAAGTGCGCAGCGCAGCGCTCTATGCGGACCTCGCGCGTACCGATTTCGACGATGTGATTGATTTCGTCGCCACAGGCGGCTATGCGCTAAAAAGCTACGAGCGTTTCGCGCGCATCAAACAGGACAAGAGCGGGCGCTGGCGCGTCGCTAATCCGAAAGTGCGGCAGAGCTACCGGCTCAATGTCGGCACCATCGTCGAGGAGCCGATGCTGAAGGTGCGCCTGATACGCGCGCGGCGTGGTGGGAGCGGCACGACCGGCCCGATCGCGCGCGGCGGACGGCTGCTCGGTGAGATAGAGGAATATTTCATCGAAGGCCTTGTCGGCGGCGACACATTCGTGTTTGGCGGTGAGATCGTGCGCTACGAGGCGCTGGTGGAAGATCAGGTCTATGTCTCCCGCGCCAACGATGCCGACGCCAAGGTACCGTCCTACATGGGCGGTAAGTTTCCGCTTTCGACTTATCTCGCAGAGCGCGTGCGGTTGTTGCTGGCGGATCGGGCGGCATGGTCAGCACTCCCGGATCAAGTGCGCGACTGGCTGTCGCTGCAGGCGGCATTCTCGCAAATCCCCGGCCCGCGCGAACTGGTGGTTGAAACTTTTCCACGCGCCGACAAGCACTATTTCGTCTGCTATCCGTTCGAGGGTCGACTGGCGCACCAGACGCTCGGCATGCTGCTGACGCGGCGGCTGGAACGCGCACGCATGCGCCCTCTCGGCTTTGTTGCCAACGAATACGCACTTGCAGTGTGGATGCTGGGCGATGCCTCGGCCGCGATCCGCAGCGGCAGGCTAGATCTCGATGCGCTGTTCGATCCCGACATGCTTGGCGACGACCTCGAAGCCTGGCTCGCCGAATCCGCGCTAATGAAACGCACCTTCCGCACCTGCGCGGTGATCTCCGGCCTGATCCCGCGCCGTTTTGCTGGCGAGGAGAAGTCGCGGCGGCAGGTGCTGTTCTCGACCGACCTCGTTTACGACGTGCTGCGCAAGCACCAGCCGGACCACGTGCTGTTGCGCGCCGCCCGCGCCGACGCCGCCACCGGCCTTTTGGACATCCGTCGTCTCAGCGATATGCTGGCGCGCATCAAGCGACGAATCACTCATCGGGAACTCGACCGGGTTTCGCCGCTGGCGGTGCCGGTAATGCTGGAAATCGGACGCGAGGCGGTCTATGGCGAAGCCTCAGACGAACTGCTGGCGGAAGCCGCCGAGGAACTCGTGAAAGAAGCGATGGCGCGGGATTGATGACGATTGCTTCAGCTACATCGGCTGCGCTGAATGTCGTGCGCATTGCGAGCATCGATATGATCGCCGATCTTTCCGGCGCGCTGTTCTGGGCCGAGGAACGCCTGCTCGTCGTTTCTGATCTGCATCTGGAAAAGGGATCGAGCTTCGCCACCCGCCGTGTACTGCTGCCGCCCTACGATACGGCGGCGACGCTGGCGAAGCTGCGCGCGGTGATCGCGCGACACGATCCGCGCACTGTGATCGCGCTCGGCGACAGCTTTCATGACCGCGACGCGCATCAACGCCTCGCGGCGGCTGACCAGGCGACGCTGGGCGAGCTGCAGGCGCGGCGCGACTGGATCTGGATCGCCGGCAATCATGACCCGGCGCTGCCCCGCGAGATCGGGGGCACAGTTGCCGACGAAGTGCACATGGGACCGCTGACCTTCCGCCACGAGCCGACCGGAGCGCAGGGCGAGATCGCCGGCCATCTGCATCCAAAGGCGCGAGTCAGCCAGCGCGGACGTTCGGTCGAGCGGCGCTGTTTCGCCAGCGACGGACTGCGTGCCGTGATGCCGTCATTCGGTGCTTATACCGGTGGGCTCAGTATCCGCGATGAAGCGTTCAAGGCGATCTTCCAGACCTCCGCTTTCATGGCTCATCTTCTCGGCGACCGTCAGGTTCATCGCATCACTGCGGCCCGGTGCTATTGAGCAACCAGCAAGCTTACTCCCTCGGCTTATGCTGCTCCGAGAGAAGCTTCACCCTCTTGTTGCTTTCAGGCATGGCATCGCGCCCTTGATCGCCGTTGGCATCAGCGCCGCCCGATGTCGAAGTCCCGCTCCCGCTTTTATTCGGGGCCATTCCCGTGGTATCGCGAGGTTGGCTGGCCGAGCTGGCGGCGGGCCGGGGGTCATTCGGCAGACCCTTTTCCGTCTGTGCCCAAGCGACATTCGTTGAAAATGCCAGCGCACCCAAGAAAAGCAAAGTTGCGGTTTTCATAGCGGCAACTCCTCTCCCCGAGCCCGGCGTTTTAATCTCATCCGCATTTTTCGGGTCACTCGTCGGCTGCCGGGTGAGGTTTTTCTTTCGCTCTGATTTTCCCTCGGATGCACGATCGGGATCATGTCGATTTTTGTCGGGCTGCCCTGAATTGCTGTTGGAGATATTGGCGGCCTTCGCCATCGGATTACTCCATATCGCCGCTTCGTTGAGTTGAACCTGCTTCAGCAAAGCGCGTTCCACCAAAACCGCTGGGCTGGCTTAGCGCGCCACCCACCACACGAGAGCCGCTATCATCAAGAGAATCGGAACGGCCACGATCACCAGCAAGGCAATCGGAAGCGGATCGCCGACCTTGCCTTCTTTATCCACCGCGTTGGATGTCTGCGGATGCAGCTCCAATACCGACTCCGGTGGCGAACTGGTCTGTTGATATGGCGCGAGGTCGGCTCCGCCGATCCTGTCTTCATATTCCCGTCGCCGGGTTTTTGAATCGGCAAGTTTCATATGAAGGTTCTGAGCGGCCTGACCGGGCCGTTCCCACGGGCGGTCAGTGCCTTTGTTCGTCGAGGAGCGCGGGCTGGTGCTACTCTGTCTGGTCATAGGTTTTACGCTCAAGCTGTGTGACCGCCTTCTGCATTTTCGGGCATGTTTTTCTTTTGTTGCGGCGTCATCCTAGCGGGATCTGGCTGTCCCGGCACACCGCGCGGGCCGAGCTGGGCTCGCTGCTGATCGTCTTCGGTCTGCCTATGCTTGGAATCGTCCACTTGATTGATGGCCGGCCATTTGTCGTCCATGGGAGTTCTCCTTGTCTTGTCAGAAGACAAAGCAGAGCGCATCCCGTTCCCTTCACGCAGCTACTTTTGCCGGGAACTCAATTCGACGGCGCCGCTTGTTCCAACCGGTGGTGAACAAAGCCTGGGGAATACCCCCCCTGCGACCAACATCACAAACCGAGGAGACGCTGCATGGGTATGGCAAGTTACGCGGTGATCGAGAAAGGGCGGAATTGGACCATTCTGCATGACGGCGAATCCGAAGGCGACTACGCATCGAAGGAAGCTGCTTTCGAATCCGCGGTAGCGGCGGCTTCCCTTGCCGTCCGAGAAGGTCACGAAGTTCATGTGAGCGTGCCCGGCCGAGACGCAGGTAATCGGACTGCGCTTGGCGTCAACGATAACAGTTAGGCGGATTGGATTTTACAGGCCCGCTTGTATCGCGCACAGTTTCGCTGCATCTAGTGGCGCCGCGCTCTTTTGGTCGTTATCAAAATACACAAAAACGTCCGAACCGGCATTATGCCAGCCGTCGATTGCCTGCGACCATTTCTTCAGCGTCGCGCCGGAATAATGTCCACGGTACCGGCCACCCGGCCCATGGCCGCGGAGATAGACGAAGTCAGCCGTCTGTTCCCATGGCGACGGCGCGTCGTGATGATCCGAGATGCAGAGCGCAATGTTGTGTCGGGAGAGAATCCGGAAGACTTCGGCTACGTACCAACTCGGGTGCCTGAACTCAAAGACGTAGCGGTAACGCGGGGAAAGCATACCGATGAAATGCTCCAGCCGGTCGGGATCGGCTGAAAAATTCGGTGGCAATTGGAACAGGACTGGCCCCGCCTTCGCACCCAGCAACGCGATCCGCTGCTCCATTAGCTTTAGGCTGCTGGGACTTCGCTCCGATAGTCGCTTCCAATGGGTAATGTATTTCGACGCCTTCCAAGCGAAGATGAAATCCTTCGCCGTCTGCTCCCGCCAGCTTTCAACCGTCGATTCCGACGGCATGCGATAAAACACGCCATTCAGCTCGGTCGTCTCGAACTGGCTGGCATAGAACTGCAGTTGATGTTTGACCATCAATCCGGACGGAAAGAACGGCCCTCGCCACGAGGCATAATGCCAACCGGACGTTCCGATCAGGACTCTTCCCTTTGTCTTTCCCATGCATGCGTTGCATAACCGGTTATGTGAGATCATGCAGTCCTTTGGTGACGGGGGATGGCTTGCCCTCCTTACGACCGGCAGCCTCGCGACGATCCCACTTTCCCTCGTCCTGCAGGTTCTGGTCACCGAGAATTTCCGCCGCAACCTCCTTGGCGACACCTTTTAGGTTCTGGAGTGTCTTCGCCATGGCTTCATCTCCGAGCTATCAGGCAATCTTGAAAGACAGCAGGTTCGCGCGAACCTGCTGTCCCAAGTATCCAATCGCTAGATCAGGCCGCTGAAGCCTTCTTGTTCACACCCTTCCGCATCGCCACCGTATTCAACTTGGTGTTGGCGCCGTGCTCTTCGTTAAGATTTGTCGTGAGAAGGCGGACGATTTCATCATGTCCGGCGCTTTCAGCCCATGCGATGAGCGTGCCGTAGCGGCAAATTTCGTAGTGCTCGACTGCCTGGCAGCTCGCGACGATGGCAGCATCGAGCACGGCCTTGTCTTCGATCTCGCCGGCGACCTCATCCGTCTCCTTGATGATCCCATCAATCGCCGGGCAGGACGTGCCCTTCGGTTGCTGGCCGAGCTTTTCGAACACCTTGTTCAATCGCTCGATCTGCTTGTAGGTTTCGTCCAGATGCGCCTTGAGGCCGGACACCAGATCGCGATTAGTCGCCTTCTCGATCACCTTTGGCAACGCCTTGGTAATCTGCTGCTCCGCGTAATAGATGTCCTGCAACTGATGCAGCAGCAGGTCATCCATTGTTTTGATGTCTTTGGTGAAAATGCCCATATGTCACTCCTTTGTGGTGGGCATTGAACCCTCGCATATCATGCAAGTTCCTTCGCTTTCATCGTTCTGCCACCGCACCGATAGAAGCCATCCCTAGTTCCGCTGCGGCAAAATCGCGCTCATCAACTGCCTAGCCGTCTCCGTGATGACCCCCGCTTCGTTGGGATCGCCCTTGCCAAGACTTTCGCTGAAATGCTTGACCTGCTCCAAAGTGAAATGGGGCGCGAGCGGCGGCACATCGGGGTCGGTTTTGACTTCCAGCACGACCGGACGATCCGCGTGCAGCGCCTCATCCCATGCCGCGCCGACTCTCTCCGCATCGTCGACGAAGATTCCTTTCAGGCCGATCATCTCGGCAAAGCGGTGATACGGCACGTTCGGAATATCTTGAGACGCCTTGAATTTCGGATCGCCCTCGAGAACGCGTTGCTCCCAGGTCACTTGATTGAGATCCTCATTATTGAACACGCAGACAATCCAGCGAGGGTCGCTCCAGCCCTTCCAGTATTTGGCCACGGTGATGAGTTCGGCCATGTTGTTCATCTGCATCGCACCATCGCCAACCAAAGCGATCACCGGGCGATCGGGGTGTGCAATCTTTGCCGCGATGGCATAAGGCACGGCTGCACCCATCGAGGCGAGACCACCCGAGAGAGACGCCATCATGCCGCGTGCCAGTTTCAAATCGCGCGCATACCAGTTCGCGCAGGAGCCGGAATCGCTCGTCAGAATAACGTCGTTGGGCAAACGCGGAGACAACTCCCATGTGACCCGCTGCGGATTGACCTTGGCCGCCGGCTGTTTGGCGCGATCTTCCAGAGTGCTCCACCAGGATGTGATATTCTTTGCGATCTGCCTGCGCCAGGATGAACCCGTTTTCGGCTTGAGAAGCGGCAGAAGCGCGCGAAGCGTTTCGGCAGCATCCCCGACCAGATTGACGTCCATCGGATAACGCAGCGACAACATCTCGGGCGCAATATCAATCTGCACGCCCCGCGCCTGCCCCTCCTTGGGAAGGAACTCTGCATAGGGAAAGCCTGAGCCGATCATCAAGAGCGTGTCGCATTCCATCATCAGGTCCCAGCTCGGCTCAGTGCCGAGAAGACCGATGCAGCCCGTCACCCACGGCAAATCATCCGGCAGCGCAGCCTTGCCGAGAAGCGCTTTGGCCGCCCCCGCCCCAGGCGATCGGCAACCGCGATCACCTCGTCGGTCGCTTGCAAGGCCCCTGCTCCGACTAGAAGTGCAACCTTCTCGCCCACATTGAGGATATCCGCCGCATGTTGAAGGTCACGCTCGTAAGGTACGGTTTTGGGTCGTGTAAATCCGATACCCGAATGAAGCGTCCCGTGCGCGCGCGGCGGCTCCTCATAATCCATTTCCTGCAGGTCGTTGGGGAAAATGAGCGCCGTCACGCGCCGTTCCCCGAGCGCGATACGAACTGCCCGGTCGATCAAATGACGAACCTGAGGCGGCGATGACGCTTGCTGGACAAACGCGCCGGCCACATCCTTGAACATCGCGGGCAGATCGAGTTCCTGCTGATAGTGCCCTCCGATCGCTGAACGGGCCTGCTGACCGGCAATCGCGAGAACCGGCATATGATCAAGCCTGGCATCATAAAGACCGGTCAAAAGATGCGACGCGCCGGGGCCAGAGGTCGCGATGCAGACGCCAAGTTCGCCGGTAAACTTGGCATAGGCGGAGGCCATGAACGCAGCCATCTCCTCATGCCGCGCCTGGATGAATTCGATCTTGCCGCCTGCTCTGTTGAGAGCGCCGAACACTCCGTTGATGCCGTCGCCGGGATAACCGAAGATTTTCCGCACGCCCCATGAATGCAGGCGATCAACAATGAAATCACCGACTGTACGGGCCATGGCAGATGTCCTTTCGGGTTGCCATTTGAACGGCATGTGAAAGCGCACGTTCCAGCCCGATAGCCGGTTCAACCGGACGAACAAGTGCCGATGGCGGTGCTTCGGTTCCATGTGCGCGAATTAAGCAGGAGATCGGCTGCAGCACTCTAATAGTGCGTCGATCACCGGAACAGGCTTCGGGACTTGTCGTTGAACGCGCGAAGAGACCGGCCTTCCGCCGGACTTATTTTGGGAGAACGCTCATGAAGCCCCTCGCCGTCATTGCCGTCGCCGCCTGTCTCGTATCCTCGGCCGCATTCGCCCAATCCGTGGGCGAAAAGACCGGCGTTAATTCGACGCTCGGCATCGCACCCGCGACCGCCGACTTTGTTAAGGAGGCTGCGACAAGCGATATGACGGAGATCGCAGCCGCAAAGATCGCACTGGAAAAGGGCAACGCCGATGAAAAGAAGTTCGCCCAGCAAATGGTGACCGATCACACCAAGACGAGTTCAGAATTGAAGGAATTGGTCAGCAGTGGGGCCATAAAGGCGACGCTTCCCACCGCGCTCGACAGTTCTTCGCAGAAGAAGATCGACAAGTTGAAGAATACCAAACCCGAGAACTTCGCTTCGGAATATGACCCGATGCAGGTGAGCGCCCACAAGAGCGCGGTCTCGCTGTTCGAGCGCTACGCCAAGGGCGGCGACAATCCGAAGCTGAAGGATTGGGCCGGGAAGACGCTGCCGCATCTTCAGCATCATCTCGAGATGGCGCAGGCCCTCAACAAGAACCGCAAGTAAGACGCATCAAGTAAGACATCGAGATAACCGGCGCCTTCCAGCGCCGGTTATCTTTTCGTGTGACGTACCGGAAAATTCCTCGACATCGTGTGGCGATATTCGCCAGCCTCAATCCGGACGGTTCTTCAAATCGGCCTTGCGCTTCTTGACCGCACTCGGCGAAACCTTGGATGCTGAATTGCCCCAGGCGTTGCGGATATAGGTCGTGACGGCGGCAATCTGGTCGTTGTTGAGTTGCCAGGCGAACGACGGCATTCCTGGCGCTGTCGGTTCGGCCGATGTTGCAACGCTGCGGGCACCGCGCAGAATCACCCGTATCGCTGTGGTGGGATCATTCGATTGTGCGACCGCCGAACCGGCGAGCGATGGGAAAAGACGAGCTACGCCCTTACCGTCCAGACCGTGACAGGCTGAGCAAGTATCGCGATAAATCGCCTCGCCTGCCACCATTTGCGGATCCGTCGCCGGAAGCGGTTCGGGAGACGTGTTCTTGCCGGGAACGGATTTCAGGTAAATCGCAATCGCCTTGAGATCGTCGTCGTTGAGGTTCGAGGTCGAGTGGACCACTTCTTCCGCCATCGGACCCGTCGCGGCAGAAAATCGGTTATGGCCGGTCTTCAGATACGCGACGATGTCATCGGTGGTCCATTTGCCGAGACCCGTCTTGTCGTCATTGGTGATGTCGGGCGCAAACCATCCCTGCAACGACGCACCCTGAAGGTACCGGGACGCTTTTTCGCCGCCAAGAAATGTCCTCGGCGTGTGGCAGGCGCCGCAATGCCCGGCCCCCTCGACGAGGGAGGCTCCGCGATTCCACTCGGCCGATTGATGCGGATCCGGCTTGTACTCACCCTGCTTGAAGTAAAGCTTTTTCCAGACAGCCAGACTGGTGCGGATATTGAACGGAAACGGCAGCGTATTGACGGTGACGGAATTGCGGATCGGATCGACCGTGTTCAGGTAAGCTCGAATGGCCAGCACATCCTTCCGCGACATCTTGGTGTAGGACGTATAAGGCATCGCCGGATAGAGATGTGATCCATCCGGCCGTATGCCTTTACGCACGGCAGTGTCGAACTGATCGTCCGTCCATGAACCGATCCCCGTTTCCTGATCGGGCGTAATGTTGGGCGACGTGATGCTGCCAAACGGCGTTTCGAGCGGCCGTCCACCGGCATACGGTTTGCCGCTGTCCTGAACGGTGTGGCAGGCAAAGCAATCTGCAGCCGCCGCGAGATAGCGCCCGCGTTCGATCTCGCTGAATTTCTGCTCGTCCGGGCCGGCCGCGTTTGCCCGCGCTACGAACGCGCCGCAACACCCTGCGATCGTGCAGGCCGCGATCAAAACGACAGAGGTTTTGCTTTGCCTACGCATCGACCAGGGGCCCCGGATTTTTCAGATATTGATTGCGGATCGCCGCCGCCGACCAGAAAGCCAGCGCACACACCGTATCGGTCGGGTTGTACCCCGCGTTCTGCGGAAAGGCGCTGGCGCCCATGACGAAGACATTCGGAACGTCCCAGCTCTGAAGATAGCGATTCACGGCGCTGGTGTTCGGATCGGGGCCCATGATTGCGCCGCCGTTGAGATGCGTGGTCTGGTATGGCGCGATGTCGTAGGGCCCCTTGCGTGGCTTTTTCGCGATCTGGCGCGCGCCCATCGACTTGACGATCTCCGCATATTTGTCAGTGAGGAATTGCGCGGCCTTCAGTTCGTTGTCGTGGAAATCAATCGTCATCCGCATCAGCGGACGGCCGAACCGGTCCGTATAGGTGGGATCGCGATCCAGATAGACATCGCGATAGCTGTAGAAGCTCGCGTGAATACTGCCGCCGACCAGCGTGCTCAGATAATTGTCGGCGACGGCCTTCTTCCATTGCGCCCCCCATTTCGGCGTGCCGGGCGGCACCAGCGTGTTCTGAATGGGACGACCGCTGGTCTGAACCTGGCCGAGATACCCTCCTCCGACAAAGCCGAGAGGGCCGTGATCGAAATTGTCGCCATTGAATTCATCGATGCACATGCCAATGGCGCCGGAGGCAATGAATGGGTTGAAGTTGAATTTCTCCTTGTCGAAGAAGCCATCGACAGAAGACATCGTCTGATGAGTAAAATTACGTCCGACCACGCCGGAATTGGTGACAGGGTCATAGGGCTTCCCAATACCCGAATTGAAAAGCATCTGAACGTTGAACACCGAGAACGCCGCAAGGATGACGAGATCGGCCGGCTGCTCCCATTCCACGTTGCTGGTGTCGATGAACGTCACGCCTGTCGCACGCTTGCCCGAGCGATCGAGATTGATATGCGTGACTTCGCAATTATCCCGCGCCGAGAAATTCGGCTTTCGGATCAGCACCGGCAGGATCGTGGTTTGCGGGCTTGCCTTTGAATAATTCCCGCAGCCGAACCACTCGCAGAAGCCGCAATAGGTGCAGGGCCCAAGATGCAATCCAAGCGGATTGGTGTAGGCCTGTGACATGTTACCGGACGGCTGCGGAAACGGCCTGTAGCCAAGCTCTCGCGCCGCCTTTCCCCACAACGTATGCCCGAAACCCTGCTTCTGCGGCGGATTGGGGTAAGGCCGCGAGCGCGGCCCTTCGAACGGATTGCCGCCCTCCTGGATGACGCCGCGCAGATTTCCAGCCGTGCCCGAGGTGCCGCATAGATATTCGAATTGGTCGTAATGCGGCTCGAGGTCGTCATACGTGACACCCCAATCCTGGATCGTCATGTCCTCGGGCAGGAAATTCGCGCCGTATCGCTCCGTCAAATGCGTGCGCAGAACAAAATCTGACGGCAGAAACCGCCAAGTCTCCGCATTCCAGTGAACGCCGCCCCCGCCGACGCCGTTCGGCGGCATGAACGCACCCCATGTGCGGATGGGCAGCGCAGTCTGATCCATCTTGTTGCGGAACGTGAATGTGTTCTGTTCCGGCTGCAGAAACAATTCATGCCTGATACGATAGCGCAGTTCATCCTGCTGGTAGTTCGGTGGAAACTCGGTCGGCGCGTCGCGCCATGGACCCCGCTCGATAGCCACGACATCCAGCCCTTCGTCGGTCAGCTCGTTCGCAAGGATCGAGCCAGTCCAACCAAGACCGATGATGACCACGTCTTTTCGCGGGAGCTTGCGCGCCATGCTTCAGCCTTTCGGAGTCCAGTCGATGCGACCCGTCAATCCAACGGGCGGCAGCGGAAAGCGCTCATTGTGGCGGTCGATCCAGTCCAGATAATTGTAGCGGGCGCCGGGGTAGCCGATCATTTTCCACGCCACCATGTCGCGATTGCCGCCATAGAGCGGATCGGCGAAGAACCCAGTCTGGATATCCTTCAGCACCTGTTCGAAGAATGCCTTACCCTCGATGCTGCCGAGCGAAACCTTGCCACCTTCCAAGTCGTGCAGCACGGCGTCCTTGTCACCGTCGGGCAGTTCGGCGAATGGCTTCCCGGAGAATTTGCTCTGGCAATGATGATCGAGCGCGGCGAGCGCTGTCCTGTATTGCTGCGCGGGACCTGCCTCACCCTGCTCCCCTTGCTGTTTGGTACCGTGCATGAAGGGAGGACGGTTGTAATGCCCCTCACGATGGCCGTAGGGGCCCGCCAGTTGCCGATCGACAAACAGCGCGCAGCCCGCATCCTTGCCACCGGGCGTCTCCGGATCGGGCGGGATCATGCGATCGGCGATCGCTTCCATCGCTCGGCCCTCGGCACCGGTGAAATAATGCCATGGGCCCGGCTGAATGGGCTTGGGTGGATTTCCTGCGTTAGGAGTCCAGGGCAGATGCCGCATGATCGGCGAGGCACGGGTGGCGGAGAAGCTCGTCACAATATACGCAGCACTGGCCAGAAATTGGCGTCGATTGATCGTCATGTCGCGTCCGCCACAGAATTGCTTCTCTAACAGGCGCGCGCCGTGCCAGTTCCCACATTTTTTAAATTACAGGATCATCGATCCAGCTCGTTATATCGCTTTACGATATGTATGATCGTTATTGATAAGATTGGAGATTTCTCCAATTACGCGCGCGTGACGAAATCCATCAGCCCGAGCCAGAGCAAAATCATCAACCAAAAGAATCCTGCGCCAGCAAAAGCACGCACCAGACCTGGGCGATTGCCAAGCTCCATGAAAATGATCATCACAAGGCCAGCTTTGGCGGTCGCGATGGCAAGCGCGACGACAAAGTTAAAGAATCCAAGAGGTTGATAGGCAAGCGTGACCGTTAGCGCCAACAGCACCATCAGCGCAGCCCAGCAAAGAAACAAGCCATTCGACGGCCGCCACGATGTCATCCCGACCTCCCCGGCAGATAAATCAGCGCATAGAGGAATATCCAGACGACATCGATGAAGTGCCAATAGAGGCCTGCGGTTCGCAGTCCCGCCAAATAGCGCGGGCGACGCACTACCTGACGAGCGCATCGCAAAAAGACGATCAGAACGACAATTCCGCACAGCAAATGGATGGCGTGCAGCCCGGTCGCGAGGAAATAGAAGATGAAGAACAGCCGAATACCTTGCGCATGCGGCCCGCTTTGCGCGAAGTCGACGCCGGGGACAAGGTGATCGCTGTATTCGCCGGCATATTCCACACCCTTCAGACCGAGAAAGATCAGGCCAAGAACGATGGCTACAACTAACAACCCCTTCAGCGGCCGGACCGCTCCGGCCTGTCCGGCTTGAATGGCTGCCGCCACGCAAAAGCTGGAGGTGAGCAGCACCGCCGTATTGATCGTTCCGATCACGATGCGGGTTTGCCGTCCCGCCTCCGCGAAGGATACGGGATCGGCATGGTGATAGACCATGTAGGTCATGACCAGTCCGCCGAACAGCAGGATTTCGGTCGACAGGAACGTCCACATCCCGAGCTCGAGAACTTCATCGCGCTGCTTCGGCGATGACAGATGCGCAGCGATGTCGCCCGGCTCAGACATTCTGCGGCTCCGGAGCGTGCTCGTAATCATACGGCGGCGCTGAAACGACCGGTTGCCGTTCAAAATTATATTTCGGCGGCGGCGACGGCGTCTGCCACTCCAGCCCCGTCGCGCCCCATGGATTGGCGGGCGCCTTCGCGCCGAAGAAGATCGAATAGCCGAGATAGAACAGCGGCATCAGATAGGCGACCGCCAATATGGTCGCGCCACCCGACGACAGCACGTTCCAGACCTGGAATTCCGGCGGATAGACATGATAGCGGCGGGGCATGCCCTCCGCGCCAAGAATGAATTGCGGGAAGAAGGTGAGATTGAAACCAAGGAAGATCAGGATCGCCGCCGCGCGCGCCCAATATTCGGGATACATCCGTCCAGTGATTTTCGGCCACCAATAATGCAGCCCGCCGAAATAGGCCGTCACCATTCCGCCGACCATGATATAATGGAAATGCGCGACGACGAAATAGGTGTCGGTCGCGTAGACGTCGAACGCCAAGCAGGCCAGGAAAAGACCGGTCAGGCCGCCCATCGTGAACAGCCCGATGAACCCGAGCGCATAGAGCATCGGCGCATCGAACCGCAGCGTTCCCTTGTGCAGCGTCGCGGTCCAATTGAACACCTTGATCGCCGACGGCACTGCCACCACGAAACTCATGAAGGAGAACACGAGACTCGCGGTCAGCGATTGTCCGCTGACGAACATATGATGGCCCCACACCAGAAATCCTGCGAGAGCAATGGCCAGACTCGCCCACGCGACGAATTTGTAGCCGAAGATCTTCTTGCGCGAGTAGCAGGTGATCAGTTCATTCACGACGCCCATACCCGGCAGGATCATGATGTACACCGCCGGATGGGAATAGAACCAAAACAGGTGCTGGAACAGCAAAGGATCGCCGCCGATCCGTGGATCGAACACCCCGATGCCGAAGATTCGCTCCGCTGCCAGCAGAACCAGCGTGATCGCCAGCACCGGCGTCGCGAGCACGAGAATGACGGACGTCGCATAGAGCGACCAGATGAACAGCGGCAGCCGATACCATGTCAGCCCCGGCGCGCGCAGTTTGTGAATCGTCACGATGAAATTGAGGCCCGTCAGAATCGACGAGAACCCCGCCACGAAAATTCCCGCCGCCGCGACCGCGACATAACTGTTGGAATAAAGTGTCGAAAACGGCGTGTACAATGTCCATCCGGTATCGACGCCCCCCATGAAAATCGCCAGAAGCGTGATCGCAGCCCCAAGCATGAACAAATACCAGCTCGCAAGATTGAGGCGCGGAAAGGCCAGATCGCGGGCACCGATCATCAGCGGGACAATGAAATTTCCAATTGTATTCGGAATGGATGGAATCAGAAAAAACCACACCATGATGATGCCATGCATCGTGAACAGGCGATTGTAGGTATCAGAAGACACGAGATCGGCCCGAGGTGTCGCGAGTTCGATCCGGATCATCGTCGCGGCAGCGCCACCGATGAAGAACAGCAGGATCAGGCTCGCAAAATAAAGGATGGCAATGCGCTTGTGGTCGGTGGTGAAGAACCACGAGCGCAGGGTGTAATCGTCCGTCAGGTAGTTCTTCATGGGTGCCGGCCTGCAAGCAATTTGATGTAGGCGACCAGTTGCAGCAACTGAGCTTCACTGACCCGCCCCTGGAAAGACGGCATAATCGGCTGATAGCCGGCGGCGACCTGGCTGCGCGGTAGCAAAATTGAGTCCCGGATATATTTTTCATCGGCCGTCACGATCGATCCGTCCGACAGCGGGACGGGTTTGCCGTAAAGCCCTGAAAGCGATGGGGCGTGAACGGCCGTGCTGTTTTCATGGCAGCCGCTGCATCCGAGCGTCCTGAACAGACTCTCCCCCTCGCGCGCCAGCGAGTTCGACGGCCCCTGCGTCGTGAGCCATTTCGCGTAGTCGGCCGGCTCCATCGCGACCACTTCGCCAAGCATTCGGGAATGGTCGGTGCCGCAATATTCCGAGCAGAATAGGTGATAATGACCGGGGCGGCTGATCTGCAACTGGATATCCTGATAACGGCCGGGCACGACGTCGTGCTTCAATCGCAATGCCGGAATGAAGAAGCTGTGAATGACATCCTGCGATGCCATCACGAGTTTGATGGGACGATTGACGGGCACATGCAGGGCGTTGATCTCGGCCTGCCCGCCTGCGTGCTGCACCTTCCACATCCATTGCTGGGCAACGACAAACACCGTCAGTTCATCGCCCGGCGTCTGGTAGATTTTCAGGAAGACCACAGCTCCCCAGATAAACAATCCGAGAAACGCCAGCATGGATGCGCTCGTCCATCCCACTTCGAGCCGCCAACTTTTCTCGTCGTGATTCCGGCGATCGACGTTGTTTCCGGCCCGATAGCGAATACAAAAATAAAGCAGCAAGAAGAAAAGCAGCCCCAGAACAAGCGCGCTGACGATAACAAGGCCCCAGAACAGAAGGTCAACATCTCCGCCATACGGCGATATGCCTGCGTGCCAGAACGGTATCCACTCGCGCCACATCCGTCCGCCGTCCCATGCTCAACCGCAGAATGTTTTTTCTGTCACTGCGCCGGCTTGGGCCATTGAGGCCCCTGCTTTGCCAGCATGTCCATTGCGTGCTCTATCGGAATGCGCACGGTGCCGTGAGCGCGATCGACCCACGCATAATCGTGCAACGTGTTGTTTTCGGCGCTCTTGAAGCGCCCGAGATCATTTCTTGGATGAACCGCAAGACGCGGTGCAGCATCGGAAATGTCGGGAGGCTGCGCTGTTTTCCGAACAAGCGTCTCGGGAAAAAACAACGGAATCAGCAACGGCACCAGCACAACGAATGAAGCAATTCCCACACTAATCCATCCAATTAATTTCGGATCGGCATCCGAACGCTCGAAATCAACATCTGGATTGGAGTCCATCGCCGCATCCTGCTCGCACTACCAATGCGAACATCGTCTGCCGGTTCCATGCGGAACTCGCCCGGATGGACCGCGTTGGGGAACCACGGAATCCTTTCATGGCCCAAATATTTTCGCCTGTTGCCGATACCTGGCTCAGATTGAGCATGCTGGCCTTGCTTGCGCTCATGTCAGGCACTCTCGTCGGCGCCATCGGGATCGCCCACTCCGCCTACGTTACATCAACCGATCGGGTCCCTCATCAACCCGTGCCGTTCAGCCATCGGCATCACGTCGGCGAGTTGGGAATCGACTGTCGCTATTGCCATGCAGACGCCGAGAAAGGCCCAAAAGCGGGATTGCCGCCGACCGCGACCTGCATGACATGCCACTCGCAGATCTGGACCAACGCAGCCATGCTCGCGCCCGTTCGCGAGAGCCTCGCAAACCACACGCCGATCCCCTGGGTGCGCGTCGCGAAATTGCCAGACTATGTTTTCTTCCGGCACGACGTTCACATCGCCAAGGGCGTCGGCTGCGTGAGCTGCCATGGGCGGATCGACAAGATGCCGCTCACCTACCGCGCCAAGGCGTTCACCATGAAGTTCTGCCTCGATTGTCATCGTGATCCGATTCCGCATCTGCGGCCGCAGGATCACATCACCGACATGACATGGACGCCGAAGAATAAGGATACACCGGCGCGCGTCAGCCAGATCGCGACTCACGCAGGCATTCGCGTCGGCGAACTCACCCATTGCTATGTGTGTCACCGATGACCAAACCACGCCAATGGACCAGCCTCGAGGAATTGGAGCACGATCCTGCGCTTCAAAGCTGGGTGGCGGCGGAATATCCAGCTGCGGCGACGCTCGAACCTGTGGCGCGGCGCGAATTCATCAAGCTGATGGCCGCCTCGTTTGCGCTGGCGGGCCTGACCGGATGCGAGAAAAGCCCGTTCACGACTGCCCTTCCCTATGTCGACCAGCCGGATGCCGCGACGATCGGCGTGCCGCGCTATTATGCGACCGCCGTCACGCTTGACGGCTATGCCCAGCCCGTTCTCGCCACTACTTACGACGGCCGTCCGACAAAGCTCGATGGATTGCCGGGACATCCGGTGAACAAAGGGCGCAGCGACGCCTTCATGCAGGCCGCCATCCTTCAACTGTACGATCCGGACCGCGCGCAACAGCCAAGCTATCGCAATGAACCGATCAGCTGGCAGGACCTGGTTGGAAAATTCTCCGCGCTGCGGGACCAATGGAAAGCCACGCAAGGCGCGAGCGTGCGTTTGCTGGTCGAACCTTACACATCTCCTACGCTGCAGCGCCAAATCAGCGAATGGCTCGCTGAATTTCCCAAGACGAAAATTCATCTTCACGACCCGACCGGCCTGCAAGACCGTCGCGCCCTAACAGCGGCGGCGTATGGAGAGCCCTTCGATCTGCATTACAGACTTGATCGATGCGGGACCGTGATCTCTTTCGACGATGATTTTCTCGGCCCCGGCCCGCATCAGGTCGGCAATGCCATCCGCTGGTCGGAAGCCCGCCGTGGTGAAGGGAAGCCCGGCATCCACCTCTATTGCGCCGAGAGCATTCCCGGTGCGACGGGAGCGATGGCGGCGATGCGCATTGCGGTGGATGCGTCCCGCATGTCCGTTCTGGCCGATACGCTCGCGGTAAAAATCGGGGTTAAAGCCGTCGCCGCACCCGGCCTGTCGAAGGACGAGGCCCTCTGGGTTTCGCGCGCAGCCGATGCGATACGCAATGCGCCGGACAAGGCTCTCGTCACATCCGGCCTCGGCGCCGGGCGCGAGACCGCAAGTCGGGTCGCGCAGATCAATCAGGCCATCGGCGCACCGGGCCGAACTCTCGCATTCACGAAACCGGCCAACGATCTGTCGTCATCCGGTTCGTTTGCGGCCCTCATTGACGACATACACTCCGGCGCGGTCGAAACACTTGTTATCATCAATTCCAATCCGGCCTACAGCGCGCCTGGCGCGCTGAATTTCTCCGACACGATGGCCAGGGTGGCCTGCACCATTCATATCGGGCAGCAACGCGACGAGACCGGAAGCCTGTGCACCTATCAGCTTGCATCGACGCACAGCCTCGAAAGCTGGAGCGATGCTTTGGCTGTCGACGGCACCGCGACGATCATCCAGCCCACCGTCACCCCGTTTTATGACGTGCGAACGGACCATCAGATCATCGAGATGCTGCTTGGTCATGGCGATATCGCTGCGGATGCACCCGTCAAGGAGACATGGCGCGCTCGATTTGGCGACGTCTTCGAGGATAGGTGGAGACAGGCGCTGCATGACGGCTTCGTCGCAGGCAATAGCGCGCCTGTCATCCCCCAGCCACAAAACTCAGTGGAGGCCATCAATGCAGACAACAGCGGCGAGGTCGATGTCGTATTTCGGCTCGACCCGGCCGTATGGGACGGCCGCTTTTCCAATGTCGGCTGGCTTCAGGAATTGCCAAAGCCTCTCACCACACTGACATGGGACAACGTCATCACCGTCAGTCCCGGCATGGCGAAGCGCAACGGCCTCGACAATGGCGACCATGTCGAAGTGGCGGTGAACGGCCGCTCCATATCCGGTCCAGTCTGGATCCTGCCGGGTCAGGCTACAAATACGATTTCGCTCGCTCTCGGCTATGGCCGCCGCCGGGCCGGGCGCGTCGGCGATCGCATCGGCTACGATGCCTACAGCATTCGCCCGGTCGATTATCCGTGGCGCGCGCGCGGAACAATCCTCAAACGTGATGGCAGCAGCGAACTCGCTTCTACGCAGCTTCATCACCGCCTTGAGGGATTTGATTTCGTCCGGGAAGTCACGGAACAACATCCCGCGCTGCCCCCTCCGCCGTCACAGGCCAGCATGTATCCGGCGTGGCCATCTGCCAAACATGCATGGGGTATGGTCATAGATCTCGACACCTGCATCGGCTGTAATGCATGCGTTGTCGCCTGCACGGCGGAAAACAACGTGCCCGTGGTCGGCAAGGATCAGGTCATCGCCGGCCGCGAAATGCATTGGCTTCGGATTGCACGCTATTATTCCGGCGAGCCAGAGACGCCGCATAGCTATTTCCAGCCCATTCCCTGCATGCAATGCGAGGACGCACCGTGTGAAATGGGCTGCCCGGTTCACGCCACGACGCACAGCCCCGAAGGCGTCAACCAGATGGTGTACAACCGCTGCATCGGCACGCGGACATGCTCGAGTTACTGTCCCTACAAGGTGCGGCGGTTCAATTTTTACGATTATCGCAACGCGCCCGAATCTCCCGAACAGGCTGCTCACAATCCCGATGTCACGCTGCGCTCGCGCGGCGTGATGGAGAAATGTACCTATTGCACCCAGCGCATCGAGGCCGCGCATGCCGCAGCCGACAAGGAGGGCCGCGACCTTCGCGAGGGCGATATCATCACAGCCTGCCAGAGCGCATGCCCCACGGAAGCGATCGTGTTCGGCGACATCAACGATCCGAATTCCAAAATCTCGAAGCTTCGCCGCAGCGGCCGCCACTACGCCCTGCTGGAAGAACTCGGCACCCGACCGCGCACGACCTATCTCGCGCGCTGGAACGACTCACCCGATGACACGGAGCGCACCTGATGCCGGCCTCCGACATCCTTCCGGTCAACCAGACGATCGGTGGCGTCAGCGAACAATTAACGGGAATTCCGCTGCACTTCCCGGCTAGGCGGCGCTGGCTCATCGCCATGACCATCGCCTCCCTGCTGCTGGCATTGTTCGTAGTGTCCGTGGTCGCGCTGTTTACCCGTGGCGTCGGCATCTGGGGCATCAACGTCCCGGTGACATGGGCTTTCGCGATCCATAATTACGTCTGGTGGCTCGGCATCGGCCATGCCGGGACGCTGATCTCCGCGCTGTTGCTGCTGACCGGAAGCGAATGGCGCAACTCGCTCAACCGTTTCGCCGAGACGATGACGCTGTTTGCCGTGGTCTGCGCCGGCATCTATCCGGTGCTTCATCTGGGCCGTCCCTGGTATCTCTACTGGATGTTTCCCTACCCAGCGACGATGGGAGTCTGGCCGCAATTCCGCAGCCCGCTGGAATGGGACATCTGGGCCGTTCTCACCTATCTCTCGGTGTCGGTTCTGTTCTGGTACACCGGCCTCATTCCGGATCTTGCCGATGCGCGCGACCGGGCGAAAAAGCGAGGCTGGCAGATTTTCTTCGGCGTTGCTTCGTTGGGGTGGCGCGGCTCCGCCGTTCACTGGATGCGCTGGTCGCAGGCCTATCGAATCATGGCAGCGATCGCCGTGCCGCTGGTGGTCTCGGTGCACAGCGAAATCTCGCTGCTGTTCGCCGCGAGCCAAATTCCCGGCTGGCACTCGACGCTGTTTCCGCCCTACTTCGTACTCGGCGCGGCGTTCTCCGGCTTCGCGGTCGTCTCCATCATCGCAGTCGCGCTGCGCACGATGTTCGATCTGAAGAACCTCGTGACGGAGCGCCATCTCGACCTTCTCGGCAAGGTGCTGCTCGCCACAGGATTGATGACGGCTTACGGCTACGTCTTCGAGATTTTCGATGTCCTGTATTCGGGCAACGCGCACGACCTCCAGACGATGATCGACCGCTTGACCGGCGCTTATGCCTGGACCTATTGGAGCGCGGTCTTCTTCAACTTCGTCGTGCTGCAGGCCTTGTGGTGGCGCCCGGCCAGGCGCACGCCATGGGCGCTTTTATTGATCTCGGCCTCGGTGGTGATCGGCATGTGGCTCGAACGCTACATGATCCTGGTCACCAGCCTGTACCGGGATTTCCTGGTCTCGTCATGGAGCAAGTTCACCCCGTCATTCTGGGACTGGTCGACCTATTTCGGCACCATCGGGTTGTTTCTGGTGCCGTTCCTTCTGGCGATCCGCTTCATTCCCTCGATTTCGATCTTTGAAACGGAGAAAACACTGGCCGACGAAAAGGAGGCGCATCATGGCTGATGCGTCCTACGGGCTGCTGGCCGAATTCAGGAACGAAAACGAACTCGTTCTCGCGGCGCAGTCTGCGCGCCGTGAGGGTTATACGAGCCTCGACGCCTTCACTCCGTTCCCGGTCGAACAACTCGCTGCACCCTTGCACTTTCGCGATACGCGGCTTCCTCGCCTTGGATTTCTTGGCGGCGTTTTTGGCTTCGTCTCAGCCCTTGCCGTTCAGGCCTATGTGAGCTGGGCCTATCCGCTCAATGTCGGCGGCCGTCCGCTCTATCCGTTTTCGGCCTACGGTGTCGTGATGTTCGAACTCACCGTGCTGTTTTCCGTCCTGTTTCTTTTTGTCGGACTTCTCTACCTCATTAAATTGCCGCGGCTGAACTATCCGGTCTTCAACGCCAGCCGCTTTCGCCTCGCCAGCAAGGATCGTTTCTTCCTCTGCATCAAAGCCGACGATCAGAAATTTGATTCAAACAGCACCGCGGCATTCCTGAAGAACGCCGGCGCCGTCACCGTCGAACTGGTGCCGTCATGAACCGGGCAGCAACCATTACCGCGATGGCGCTGATGCTCGCCGGCTGCGACCAGAACATGGACGCGCAGCCGAAATACAACAGCTATTCCGAAGCGCCGCTGTTTCGCGGCAGCAGCCTGCGCCCTCCGCCCGCCGGGACGGTCGCGCGGGGTGACGCCGAGCGGGAACGGGACATCCGGACCAAGCCTGCCATGACACGCGAACTGCTCGCGCGCGGCCAGAACCGATTCCAGATTTATTGCACGCCCTGCCACGGGCAGACCGGCGAAGGCAACGGCATGGTGGTTCAGCGCGGAATGCCGCATCCGACCAGTTATTTCAACCCGCGTCTGCTGGCCGCCGACGACCAGCATTTCTTCGACGTCATCACCAACGGCTACGGCGCGATGTACTCCTATGCCTCGCGCGTCGAGCCACGAGATCGCTGGGCGATCGTGGCCTATATCCGGGCCCTGCAACGCAGCCGCCACGCATCGCCTGACGACGTGCCAGCGGACGCACGGGCCAAGCTCGAGGCATCGCCATGAAGAACTCTCATGCCATGTGGCTGTGCGTTGCGGCCGGAATTGCGGTCATCGCAGGGATTCTGATCGACGCACGGACCGTGCTTGCGGCCTATCTGATCGTGTGGATCGCGATTGCATCAATACCGATCGGCGCGCTGGCATGGCTGCAGATGACCTATCTCATTCGCCGGTCATGGACGACCGATCTTCATCGCATCTTGACGTCCGCGACCGAAACGCTCCCGCTGTGTGGACTGCTCGCCCTGCCGATCCTCCTCGGTCAGGCGCAATTATATCCTGCGGCGGACAGCTCGGCCGACCTGCCGGCGTTCAAGGCGGTCTATCTCGCGCCATGGTTCTTTGCGGCGCGCACGCTCATCTTTATCGCGATCTGGTACCTGTTGGCGCTGTGGAGCAAGGCCGCATGGGGAAATCGGGAGCGAATGACCCGTGCGGCCGCCGTGGGGCTGATCGTCTGCGCCATCACGGTTTCTCTGGCGGGGATCGACTGGCTTCAATCCCTCAATCCCGAATTCCACTCCTCGATTTACGGACTTCTGTTCATCAGCTTCACATGGATGTCCGGGCTGGCGTTCGCGCTGAGCGTCGGCCTGTCCTCGTACAGATGGATTCCATCGGCGCGGGGATATGGTGCGCTGTTTCTCAGCATGTTGCTGTTATGGGCCTATCTCCACGCCATGCAGTACATCGTCATCTGGTCGGGCAACATTCCGGACGAGGTGACGTGGTATCTCAAGCGAGACACCAACGGCTGGCAATTCGTAGTTGTGATACTCGCTTTCGGGCAATTCGTCGTTCCATTCCTGTTGCTGTTGTTGGATCGGATTCGGCGCAACAGAAAGACATTGGGAGCGATTTGCCTTGCCACTCTGTTCATGCGCCTCGTCGAGGCGCTGGTGCTGGCGGCGCCTGAAATGCACGGACTCAATTATGGTCTTTTGCCAGCGATGCTGCTGGCGATCACAATCTTGATGGCGACCGCGTGGGGATGGCTCTTTATTCGGCGACTTACGCCCGCGGATGAAGCGGCCCGTGACCGGAGCGTTCCTTCCGAAGCATGAGGCCGAGCAAAAGCGCGAGAGCCGCCATTGTGATGCCGGCGCCAATGGTGAGCGCGCGGCCGATCAGAAAATTGTAAGTGCCGCGAGCGGGGTCGAAGCCATAACATAAAAGCCTGACATGATCAGCAAGTGTCCCCACCTGCCCCTTCCCCGCCTCCACAAGGGCCAGCCGCAGTTCTTGAGGATCAAGGCCGAGCCCCGACAGCATCCGGCTCACACGCCCGTCCGCCGCGACAATGAAAATGGCCGCCGGGTGCGCGAACTGATCGTTCGCCTTGTCGTAGACAGCATGAAAGCCTAATCGCTCAGACAGCTCTGCGACCGCTTTTTCGTCTCCCCGCAACATCGACGTGTGCGAGGTCAGCGGTCCTTCGGTCCCGATCTGCGCCGCTTTCATCGCGGCGGCATCCTGCGCGGTATCCTTTGGATCAATCCCGGCCACAAACAGGTTGAAATCGCGGCCAGCCACTAACCCGGAACCGTTCAACGCATCGGCTGTCTGCCGCAATACCGGGCTGCAAAGAGACTGACAGGTAAAATCAGCCAGTATCCATACGCTTGGACGTCCCGCCAACCAGTTCCGGATGTCTTTTGGATCCTCGTCTCCTTCTCGCAAGGATAAACCTAGCGGAAGGCTGGCATTTGGAGCAGGACGAACTGAAATAGACGACAGGCTGGAGGCCGGAAGTCCAGCTAGCGCCGGCATCACCGCAATCAATGTGACGACGAACGACAAGATGGCCGACATCCCAGCGATTTTAGCTATCAATTTCCGTCTTTCTGAATCGCGCATCCAATGGCTCTACCCCCGCTGACGCACAAATCGAAGCTTTGTTCCAAAAGGGTCCGCTTTTACGCCAAACAATGCGCGCGGAAAGATCGGTCTCTCATCTCCCCATGACCCGCGGCATCGTGCGCATCTCCAATGCATGTTCCGGTCATTTAAACTTTCTTTGAGCTTGCAGTATGGACAGTCCAAAGCGCAGCGTAGCCTATCACCGCGCGGACCTCGGTATCTATCGGTGATGAGGGATCGGTCGTCTCCCGCCATAACTCAAACGGAGATAGAGATGAGTGTCCAGAACTCTATCCGAACGACGTTTGAACAGAAGATTGCGGAGATAAAATCGAGGCTTGAAGCCAAACTCCGCGACGATCTACCAGATAGCGAAAACATTGAGTCTCATGTAAACGATATAGACCCCGCCTCACTTATGGATGGGTATCTATCATCACATGAGCTGAAACCACCAGAATGATATAAAGCCGAAAAGAGAGATTCAGGAACTTCATGCCTCGGCAAACTTTGTTCTTTTTTGCCGGAGTTTCCTGGAATGACTGCCGATGTTCGGAAGGGTATGCCTTCCACTCGAATTACACGCGATGAATTCAGCCGACGTATGCGTAAAAGCTTTGCGGACCCGGCTTTTGAAATCCTCAAGGGAGAGATGGATCGCCTCATCGAGGCCGCCTGGGACGGCTATTCCAATTCGCGAAAATCTCCCAGAACCCGGAAAGCAGGGCCCGGCTTCAGCGATCCGAATTACGAATTGGCGGTCGACTGGATCAATGCCCGAACTGCAATCAATGAAGCGCAACAACGTCACGATGACGCTTCGCGCATTAAGCATGTGCTGTTGATTAATGGCTCATCCCGCAGTGATCAGACCTGCCCCGGTGAAATTTCCAAGACCTACCGGTTATGCAAGATCGCGGAGCAGACGCTTACCACGGCCGGACTCGTCGTCGATCTGCTGGATCTTTCCCGGCTAACCTCGGAAGTCGGCTGCCACATTCACCCCTGCAAATCATGCGTTTCGACATCAATGGCCCTCTGCCACTGGCCTTGCAGTTGCTATCCGAATTATTCCCTGCAGCAGACGTCCGATCTGATGAACGACATTTATCCTCTTTGGGTCGAGGCGCACGGCATTATGATTATTACCCCAGTGAACTGGTACCAAGCACCCACGGCACTGAAGGCAATGATCGACCGACTCGTGTGCGCCGACGGCGGCAACCCAGATCCAACTTCGACACACGGAAAGAAGCCAGATGAAGCGAAGGCACTTGAGCTCGCAGGCTGGCCTTATCCGCGCCATCTCTCTGGACGACTCTATTCGGTCATCGTCCACGGCGATACGATTGGAGCCGAAGGTCTGCGACGAAACCTTTCGGACTGGCTCACCGACATGGATCTGATTTCTGCGGGTTCGATGGCGGAGAAAGACGGCTATATCGGCTATGAAAAACCATACGCAACGTCCCATGACGATCTCGATGATGATAAAGCGTTTCAGCAAGATGTACGGAGTGCGGCAACTACGTTGGCAAATGCAATCATGCTTCAGGCTCAAGAAAACTATATTCAGCCTGATGCTGGACTAAAACCTGCTATTCAGAAATAAATTTTTTGCATCAAGCAGGATCACATTCGTGAATATCCATCACCCAGGCAGATTAAATCACTTCTGAGTCGGGGTTTCCTTGTCACCCGGGGGATCTCCGCCTCGATCTTTACGGCTAGCTTGTTGAGCCCGAGATTTATCTGTTGGCTGCTCCTGCGCCTTCTCGTCAAGCGAAATGCCATGGCTATCCGGTCTCTTATCTGAATCAGCTCGCTTTCCGCCCATAACTTTCCTCCGACAATTATCGGAGTCAATTTCTCAGCCTTGATGCAGGTTCCAAAAGAACCACGAGCCAAGTGCTGCTCCAAATAGATTTCATTCATCAACCATGCCGTGACCCTGGGGGTCAATCAACCGACTCATCCGCCGTGCAGCAACCAAACCGAAGCGGATCATCATCGCTTTACGCGTCGGCGCAGGCAGACGATGCTCCGGAGCATCGCAATGTTGATAGGCACCGTAGTTGTCCGCAACAATCAATCCGGTCTCGGGCGGAAACAAGTCGCAGGGCAATTCGGCCGGAAAGGCAAAAAACAACCGGTCACAATGCGCGCGGTAGCTCTCCCATTTTCGATCGGCCCGCAAATCCTCCCGGGAAGACTTAATCTCGACGATCCAGATGTCTCCTTGCGCATTCATTGCAACAAGATCGGCACGGCCGCCTGAAGGGAGCGACAACTCCTCGACGCAGGAAAATCCAAGCGATGAAAGAAACCGCGAGGTGCCGCGTGCCACCATCTGCGCAGTTTCGGATTGGCGGCGGTCGACAGGAATCGACACCGCATTAAAAAACGATTGAGACATCTCGCTAATATAGATCGAACCGGCACGATCGCCCAGAGGAACAACGGGGCCAAGGCTATCATCTTGGTGCCTTCGCCAGCCTCACGCACCCAAGCCGCACGTCGCCAAGAATTCCCAAGCTTGGTTCAAGCCCTGAATATCGTAAGACCTAAAATCAGCAGCAACAGGAAGATTATAACGAAGATATAGAAGAGAACTCTTGCCACGTCGGCGCTTGCAGCGGAAATTCCAGTAAAGCCGAACACTCCTGCGATTACAGAAATGACCAAGAAGATCAGCGCCCATTTCAAAATTGACATGCGTCTACCCACTTGCAGCGACTTCGTTCCAACAACTAATCCGTTTCCACATAGTTCCGTAATGGGGTGGCCGCATTTCTGAAGAGACTTCAGTGGAGCCGGACTGCCGACCTAGTGCTTGGTTCCATGCTAGATCGAAAGAAAATCTCTACCGTTCAGCCGCGAAAAACTTATCCCAAATTAGTCAATCGCGGCATTTCCCCGCTCCCTCACCAAAATGACTCGCTTTAGCACTGCATAAACTGGTGTTTACTCTGCGCGGCCGTGGTGGCCTTCATGCCTTCCCGGCCGTGCATCGCTTACCCCAAATAGAACCCCTCCTTATTGCAACTATCTGCAGAAGCGCGAATTTCTAATAGAGGCAGTCGTAACAGGAGATTGCTATGCCTCGTGGAGATAAGTCGAGCTACAGCGATAAGCAAAAGCGAATGGCTGAGCATATCGAGGAAGGCTACGAAAAACGTGGTGTTTCAGATAACGAGGCCGAACGCCGCGCTTGGGCCACGGTCAATAAAGAAACCCACGGAGGCAAGAAAAGCGGCTCCGGCAGAGGTAAAACCGAGGACCATTCACCCTCTCGTAAAGGCGGGCGTCTTGGCGGCAAAGCCGCCGCATCGCGTCCCGCGGCCGCTCGGTCAAAGTCTGCAAAAAAAGCAGCGGCTACCCGAAAGAGAAACGCCGAGCACCATGCCCATCACTGACATCGGGAGGCCGGCGCTTTAGGGACGCGGCCTTCATGTCAGCGCGAAAATAGAAAACCCGGCAGAGCGAGGGCATTTAATAAATCACCGATGCGCGGCGCGAGTATTCCTGAGATTTTTGGACTTGTCCGGAACCTGCGTGCGAGATGAAAATTGACTGCTTCGATTAGTTTATCTTCGATATTGCGATGCACCGACACGACGCAGAACGACGCGCTGATCGCCTGAATCTTTTCAGGGGCGCTATTTGGGGAATGCTCGCTGGAGCCTTTGGATTAGGGCTCATAGCGGCAGGAGTGGTTGTTTATCTCCAAGCAGCTTAGTACCTTCCCGGCGTGTCGCAGGATGATGGGCTTGCCGATCTATTTCTCGGCATCGTTTAGGCTTCGGCTTGGTCGCCGTCCATCGTCATTGCGAAGAGCTGCAAAAGGCCGTCGACAAGGTCGGAAATTCCGCTGCCGCGGCGCGAAAAGAACTTAGGAAATACGCGTCCGCCATTTACGGCTTGAAATCCGCTTCGCCTTCCACAAAGATGCCTTACATGGCACAGCTCCTAGAAAAGCGTAACTGTCCCAACTGTGGGCGTCTGATGGTACTGGCGTTGCCTCCTAGCGGCAAAGGCCTCCGTGAGTTGCAATGCATGGAATGCGATCAGCCCGACCCGTTGGACGACGATCGCGCGGTTGGCTGGACCCACGGCGAACTGAGGCCGCCACCGAATCCGAAAGCTAATCTGCCGATTTCAACCGCCGAATCGTAAACTAAATTCGGTCGCCGGCTGCCACCATTCGACCTGGGACGTGAGGCAGCTAGCAGCCACCGGTGGCGGAAGCCCCTCGCCTGCTCTCGGTGTAGACGGTCTCCCGGATATAGCCATCGCAGCAGCCGCCCTCCCGCGCCTGGACATGTTGCCAGCCATGTCTTTCGGGTGCGGTTAGGCCATCGCGACGCGCTTGCGCTAGCCCATCAGTTTGTCATGCGCATATCAGAAATTATGCAACGCAGGGTATCCGCCTCCCCGCTCTCCAGGCATTAGCGAACTTCATGCCTCGGAGAATGACCCGCGAATCGGGTCAGCCGGACTCGGGATCGCTTTTCTGACAAGATCGATTTTCAAAAACAATCCTTGAGACTCCGGTCGCCGAATCTCGTTCCTTGGCTTGATGATTGAGAGTCGACTTTCAGGGATGGATGATCAAGCGCCCCGGCTTCGAGGGCTGATCGTTGTCATGCTTGCAACAGCTGTTGCAACAAATACCCTTTGCTTGCTGGCTTACCTTTAACCCGTCAAACAGGCATATTTGGATCAACGCCTAAGCATCCCGAAAGTACGACAGATATCCTAGCTGTGCTTGCCAAAGCAGAGCGACTTCCAGAGCCGAACAAACGTCGAATTATCGTCGTCATTATCGATAGCGAAGATATTGCTCGAGCGAATAAAGACGAAATTTCTGAAGCCTGAATAGCCTCCAAAGCCATTCTTGGCATTAACCGAGCCGCAGACCACCACGGCCGGCTGGCCTTTATACTGACGATCACTGTAAGCCGTCGTATTGGCACCAAATATCGTCGAAGCTGGATCGCGCATTCGAGACTGCACGACAGCTTTTGCGAAGGTTAGCTCCGTATATTCGGCTTGGTGCTGTTTGCTCCTGGCTTCATGCTCAGCGGCAGCCTGCCGCTCTTCCGGCGTCAAATCCTGGCCTGTTTTTAAGGCGTCCGGATTGACCGCCGCGCAGCCACTGCCAAAATGAAGGCATGTCATCCTCCTAAGTCTGAAACCAGCAGTGATGGAAAAAGTTCAAAGGGCCAGCGGGACCGCTGCGTTTCTCGATCATTGGCCGGCGACGGCCTACATGTCCGAGGTCGAATAGTTTCGGGATCTCCCGGAGACAGGATCGAGTTTCGGATGCGACGACTGCGATCGATCCACTTGCGAGGAATCGGATTGGACCGGCTCGGAGACGATCATTCGGTTATTGCATTTGGAGCAGAGAAACGAATGAACGACCCGCTTTTTATTGGTGGAACGAGTGGATTCGGTCCATTTCGTCGGCCCTCGCAGCGCTGGCAGGTCGGCGGGTTTTGCGTAATCGGGCCTGACATTGCTGCCCCATGCTCAGGACCGGACTTTAGCGAAGGGAAATCGAGTTCCTAACGTGGCGGATTGCCGACCAAAAATTTTTAGAGAATGCCTCTTGACGAAAACGGCGTCCTTTCTAATTTTTTTGTCGCCATGATGAGTGGTGCGGAGCGCCTGATGGGTTCCGCGAGGCGGGCGCCGGTGGTGTCCGGTGTCTGCTCGTATCCATCTTGCTCTATGGAGGATTTGGCTATGAGGACTTTTGATTTTACGCCTCTCTGGCGGTCATCAATTGGCTTCGACCGATTGATCGACCTCGTTGATGCGGCACAACGCAACAGCGAGGAAAGCTACCCCCCGTACAACATCGAGCGCGTCGGTGACAATCAGTACCAGATTTCGCTGGCGCTGGCTGGCTTCGCGCCGAGCGATGTCAACATCACTGCCGAGCAGAATGTTGTTACCATCGAGGGCCGCAAGAACGAGGAAAAGCGTGAGTTCCTATATCATGGAATATCCGCGCGGGCGTTCCGGCGGCAGTTCAGTCTTGCTGACCACGTCGAGGTGAAAGGTGCCTCGTTCGAAAATGGCATTCTGCGTATCGATCTGTACCGAGAGGTTCCGGAGGCGATGAAGCCGCGCAAAATCGAAATCAACGAGGGATCATCGAACGTTCTCCAGATCGAATCGAAGGCCGCCTGACCTTCCTTGGAAGCGGCTCAGTAATCCGAGCCGCTTCGTTTGCCGTCCGCAACGAAAGGAGAAAGAGGAGGACGACATGACTGTTCATAGCAGATTCAACGACGACGATGTTTTCGACCTCAACGGCATCTTTCATCCTGGATTGGTCTACGACCATCCACGAGATGTTCTCGCCCAGGAAGGGCTGACCAACGCAGAGAAGCGAGCCATCTTGGCGTCTTGGGCTTCGGATGCAGCCGCCGTAGCTTCATGCCCTTCGCTCAGAGCAATCCCCGGGCAGCGGCAACCGGTGACGATCGATGAAATCCTCGAAGCCCTTTCAAGCCTAGATCACCGACCTCGGCCTCCGGGAGGAAAACCGTTCCGGCGTCGATCTGTGTCCCGCGTCCCCACCGCGGCTTGATGGAGGTCGCCATGTTCAGAAGCGTACCGCAAGCTTTTGAGCTTCAGCGGCTTCGGCGGCTGAAAGAGGCTGTACTCGGCTCTGAGATCAAATTCGGAAAGCCGAGGATGATCCCGGCGGAGGATTGGATGATGGATCTAGAATCTAGGATTGCCAGCCTCGAGCGTGGCCTCGGCATTGATAGTCGCCCGACCAGATAATACGCCTGCGGCCGGCGTGGGAGAACGTCGGCCGCTATTGGCGACCGAAAGATGGACGGCTATTTCCCTAATTCTTTTCGGACCGTGGAAGTTCTTAGAGGTCATATCCGACAGCTCTAATCGTGAGCGGCATTGTCCGATCCCTTGCGAAAATGGCTCGGCCTTGCGCCGAGCCATTTGGGTTATGCCACCTCGGCTTCCGCGTTCACAACCGATTTCGCAATGCCGGTGAGCGTCTGGTCTGTTTTCTTTTCTTCGGCCAACGTCTCTTTTAGAAGCTGGCTTGCTTTCTTTAAACCGAGCTCGTCTGCCCAAGTGATGAGCGTCCCGTAGCGTGAGATTTCATAATGTTCGACGGCCTGGGCTGCAGCGAGAAGGCCGGCATCAAGGGCAGGCGCGCCTTTGTACTCAGACATGATCTCTTTGCCTTCGTCCAAGATGCCCATAATCGCTTCGCAGGTTTTGCCGCGCGCCGTCTCACCAAGCTCCTCGAAGACGGATTCAAGGCGCTCGACCTGGCCCTCGGTTTCTTCAAGATGCTTTTCAAAAGCGGCACGAAGTTCGTCGCTTTGAGCAGCCTTCGCCATCTTCGGTAGAGCGCTCATGATCTTCTTCTCAGCGAAGTAGATGTCCTTGAGCGTATCGTGGAAAAGATCATTGAGAGTTTTTGTCTTCGACATGGGTGCCAGCCCTCTAATTAGAATTGGAGTGTGCGCTCGCGTCGAGAACAGGTCAGATGTCAGCGCGTACCGATGCGTTGGTGTCGCGGTCAGAAACCGGCAAAATGACCGCGTCCATCGTCTCCGTTATGGCCGGTTGTCACCCGGCGCGAGCGCCTGACAATGTCCAGAAAGTTATCTAGTTTCACCGCGTAGACTAACATAGGTTATTATCCGAACAGGAATAAGTGCCTCACTGTCCTTGCTTGCAACCTATGTTTGGGTAGGGTTTCTATTCCGGCTCAGAACGAGCTTCTACCCAAATGCAAATTGCAGCGATGGCAGCAGAATAAAGCGCTTTCAATCGATCTTCGTCCTCACCTTCATCTATCGATATTCTAAGATTTCTAATTGCCACGAAAGTATTTTCTCTAAAGAGATCGCCTGACATGGCGCGCTCTGGTAAAGCCATCGCGCTGGCTTTCGCTAAGTCGGCATCGCCGGAAACCAGGCGGGCCGCGTTGAGAGCTTGGAGAACCCGCAGGGCAATCTTTTTCTCATGCCTCAACATCTAGCACCGATACGTTTCGCAAACCGTTAGGCAATTTTCGAGCCCACCCTTCCTTACTTACTTGCCTGACTTTGCAGTGCCTCGGCTAGCCTTTTATCGAGATCCGCTTTGCGTAACGCGATCGGTCTATCAAAAGTGTTATTCTCCGAACGGATGCCACGAATAGCATCCTCATCGATCCGATCGATGTTGCAGTCCTTGAACGTGCAGTTTGTAAGGGCGAGCTGCTCGGTACCATCATCAAACAGTAAAATGCAATCAACGAAAATGCAGTCGTCAAACCGCGTAAAGTTGAGGCGCGATGTAAAGTCAAAAGTCCGACCGTGATAGATTTCTTGCCAGAAAACCCGCTCTTCGCGGAGGTTGATGGTACTCACGATTTACCTGCACGCTAGCGGGGAGTTGCAGAATTGTTTGCCTCAGGATTTGCCGCTTTAAATGCTCGGCTCACTTCCTGGCCACTGCGAATGGGAATGCCATGCCGCTGAGCCATCGAGCGAACCCCGGAGGCCGTTCGATTTAGCGCCGCCGCTATTCGATAAATGGAACGTCCCTGCTCGGCGTATAGACGCAGGGTGCGCAGGTCGTCCTCGGTCCAACTTCCATTCTTCACGGCAATCCTCGCAGGTACGACAGATTGCCGTATAACTACGAGACAGTCGACTAGTTCCGATGGTCGCGACGTCTTCGGTGCGGCAGAACTCAATACTTTGGCTATCACCGATAGAAGCTACGGACCGTGCGGTGATAACTGGGATATGCGCTTGTCGCCGAACAAGCCGGCCACATTTGTTAATTAGTTAGCCAAACGAACGATGGAACATAATTCGAGTAGCGTCATTTTGAGCGACGCTCCAGCTAGACAGCACAGCCGAGGGAAGGCGTGCAGGCTTCGCGGCGTGTATTTATCAGCACTCACTTTCAAAGATTTCTGAGAGGCTTGCCGACGCTTCGTTAAGTCGAGGAACGAAATTTCTCAGCTTACTAAGATCCATAGAAGTCTTTTTTGCATGAATGGCCAGAGTTGCTAGCAGAACTCCCGCCGAGCTTAAAACAGGAACCGCCATCGCAACCATACCCTCAATGAATTCTTGATCATCAATTCCTATCTGTTGGATACCGATGATTTTGAGCTCCTCGACCAGGTCAGACTTATTAGTGATTGTCTTCGGCGTATGTTTCTTTAAGGTAATGCTGCCGAGAACAGCTTCCCTTTCATCCTCAGACAAATTCGCAAGATAAAGTTTGCCACCCGCTGTGCAGTGAAGCGGCACTTTTGAACCAAATTTTAACCGCAGTAATTCCGGCCAATCCGCTTCGATGCGATCGAAATAGGTTCCTATAGCTCCTTCGTAGACGACGATGTTGCAGGTAGCGCCAACATCGCGAACAAGGCTGTCAAGCACGATATGCCACAATGGCTTAAGCGGGGAGCCGGCCAGCAAACGGCAAGCAAGCCGGGCCACCCTCGTTCCAACCATGACACGCTTGGTGAGAGGATGCCTGACCAGCATCTCTTCGCGTTCCATCATCGCCACGATGCGATGGGCTTGAGAACGTGACAGCTTCAATGCCCGGGAAATTTCGCCAACAGACACAGACCGCCGCGACGTCGCGAGATATTCAAGTACGGCAACAACCTTGCCGACCGCCGATCCTATCGATGCGGGTGACAAGGTTGTTGAACTCGGCAGAGAATTGATCGGTTGTAACGCCATGATCAACGAATGAGCAGTTCGATAGCTACATGCTAAAGCGTTAAACGGCTCGCGCAAGGGCCAAACTAAAGCATCTCCTTGGCAAGAGCTTTTGGAGCATTTCCGGCGCGCCATTGGGAGCCAGCATTGACCACTTTCTGCGATGCCTGCCGACGTGCAATGACCAGCGCACATATTGTCGACAGAATTCCGGAAATCAAAACGTAAGTGCAAACCAGCCACGGTTCCCCGTCGTTCAGTTTAACGAGAAACGTTGCGATCAGGGCGGTCATACCCGCAATTGCGCTCGTGACCTGATAGACGAACGAGATACCTGTGTACCTGACGCGAGCATCGAAAAGATCGCACAGGAAGCCCGCAACGTTTCCGTAGACCGCTGAATAAAACACACCATATGGAATGATAATGGCCATCCAGATCAACATCTGATTTCCGCCGGAATGGCTCATCGTCCAGAACGCTGGAAAAGCACTGACCGCACTCACAAGTGATGCGATTCCGTAAAGACCGGCGCGCGATATCTTGTCCGACAAAGTTCCTGCAATCGGAATGCAGATCGAAAGAACGACGGCCCCCGCCATCAACGCCATAAGAGCATCGTTACGCGAGATATGAACCGTTTGAGTGAGGTAGCTGATGCTGAATACGCTAAAGATGTTGAAAAACACGCCGTCGATGTGGCGCGCGCCAAGTCCCAGAAAGACGTTTCCTGAGAACCGCTGAAACAGGTCTGCCAACGGCACTTTCGCTTCGATCTGCTGCTCTTTGACATTCATAAAGTCAGGTGTCTCGAAAATCCGGAGACGAATCCATAGACCTACAACGACAAGAACACACGATGCCAGAAAGCCGATGCGCCAGCCCCAAGCAAAAAACTGCGCGTCGGTCAGCACGTTCGAAAGAATGGCGACAGTTGCTGCAGACAACAATATTCCGAAAGACAGGCCCAGTTGGGGAATACTTGTATAGAACCCACGCTTTCCTTCCGGCGCGTATTCGTAAGCCATCAGGACTGCGCCGCCCCATTCACCCCCCAGCCCAATGCCTTGAAGAACCCTCATCAACAGAAGCAGGGTCGGCGCCCAAAATCCTATCTGCTCATAGGTCGGAACCAGGCCGATCACGAAAGTCGATATGCCCATAATCATCAACGTCGTCACCAGCATGCTCTTTCTGCCAATACGATCGCCGAAATGGCCGAAGATAATTCCACCAATGGGGCGCGTGAGAAACCCAACCGCAAAAGTGGCGTAGGCAAGCATAAGAGACGTCAGCGCGTCATGGGATGGAAAATATAGTTTATTAAGAACGACGCTCGCCATGACCCCATAAAGAAAGAAATCATACCACTCGATGGTGGCACCTATCAGGCTTGACGCGACAACTCTATTGACTGTGCTCTTGTCTGGCTTCTGCATTGCTTCCTCCCGATGGAACGACCGTATGTCCACTTGCCGCCCGTTTTGTCGCGGCGTTTTTTATGGTCGAAATTTCGACAATGGCTTTTTGCTTTGTCGTATCCGCCAAAATCATGTCAGCCGCCTTCTCGGCAATCATGATCGCTGGCACATTGGTGTTTCCCGAAATCAACGTCGGCATGATCGAACAATCAATCACTCGGATTCCTTCCATGCCGTGAACCCGCAATCTGGAATCAACAACTGCGAACCTATCCTCAGGGCGCCCCATCTTTGCTGTGCCGACGGGATGGAAGATAGTCGTCGCCAGTTCACGGGCCGCATCCAGCAATTCATCATCGGTCTGAAACTGCAGACCTGGCGTAACCTCACGTTTGAGCAGCTCCGCGAGGGGCTCCGTGCGGGACATTCGGCGCGCGAACTTCATGCCGGCCACCGTTGTGCGCCGGTCGGTTTCGGCGGCGAGATAGTTAGTTTGGATGCGAGGCGGGTCCAGCGGATCGGACGATCTGATATAGACCGTGCCACGGGATTCCGGTCGCAGCTGGCAAATCGACATCGTACAGCCGGAGAACGGATCCACCTTCCCCGCGGTACTCTTGGCGGAGAGAGGTGCAAAGTGAAACTGGGTATCGGGAGTGTCGTTGACTTCCGGCAACGCCCTACAAAACATCGCTCCCTTATTGATGCCCAGGGCGAGCGGACCCGTTCTCCTGAACAGCCATTCCAGGCCTATTCTCGCCCTGCCGAATAACGAGTTGAGATCGTCGTTGATCGTGATCGGCTCGCCGACCTCGTACATCATGCGAACCTGGAGGTGATCCTGCAAATTTTCGCCGACCCCGACGAGTTCGTGCACGGCGGGAACGCCGTGCTCTCGCAAAAGCGCCCCCGATCCAACGCCGGACAATTGCAAAATCTGCGGAGACTGAATGGCGCCCGCACTGAGAAGAATTTCCTGGCTTGCCTTGACGCGATCCAGCCGTCCCTCTCTGCGAAATTCGACCGCTTCGGCCTTACGGCCGTTGAACACAATCCGGGTGACGTGCGCACCGGTTATCACGGTCAGATTCTCGCGGCCGCGCGCCTGCTTGAGATAGGACGCGGCCGTCGAACAGCGCAGTCCCTTCTTCGTCGAAAGCTGAAGGTAGCCGACGCCTTCCTGATCTCCCGAATTGAAGTCGTGCGTGACCGGCACACCGTTTGCCGCGCCTGCCGCGATAAAACTATCGACCAACTTGTCGCCCGCAGGAACCGTCGATGCCCAGACCGGCCCGTCGGAGCCTCGTGTCTCACTTCCCCCCTGATCGTTGTGCTCCAGTTTCCGGAAATATGGCAGGCAGGAATCCCAACTCCAGCCTTCGTTGCCAAGTTGAGCCCAATGGTCGTAATCAGCTTTCTGTCCACGAATGTAGACAAGACCGTTGATCGAGCTTGATCCGCCCAGCGTTCGACCGCGCGGCATATAGATCTTTCGATCTTTTAAGTTGGCGTTGGGTTCGGTGTAGAAACGCCAGTTGTCCAGCGGATGATGCATCGTCTTTGCATAGCCGATAGGAAGATGAATCCACGGATTCTTGTCCGGCCGTCCCGCTTCCAGAAGCAACACGCGATACTTGCCATTCGCACTCAAACGATTTGCGAGCACACATCCTGCGGAGCCGGCGCCAATGATGACAAAATCAAAGCCTGTCATTTTTTCAGATGATTCCGATCGCATAGTTGTCTTCGCCGTGAAGGTAGCGAAGCCGGGCATGAAAACGAAAGATCAGATTGCTTGCGATCGAAAAAGCATGTCGCACTTTTTGCGACATGCCGGTTGGTGATTGTGCGGTGCGATGCGATCAATCAGAAAAGATCGGCTGCGACCGACCACGAAAATATCTTGGCATGGTGAGGTTTCATGACTGAGAACTATCCAGACACGAAGCTGCTGATCAACGGGCAATGGCGTGACGGCAGCAATCCGGCTTTGACCGTCTCAAATCCTGCAACGGAAGATGTGATCGGTTCCGTTGCCCATGCAAACCGGGCCGATCTAGATGATGCTGTCGCCGCTGCCGCAAGCGGCTTTGAGGTATGGCGCCGCACCGGGGCGCTGAGCCGCTCTCAACTCATGCGAAAGGCCGCAGAGTTGCTTCGTCACCGGGCCGAACACATCGCGCTCCTCATGACTCTCGAACAAGGCAAGCCGCTTGTGGAATCACGCGCAGAGGCTGCTCTTGCTGCTGAAACGATCGAGTGGTTTGCCGAGGAAGCCCGACGCACATATGGCCGAATCGTGCCGGCGCGCACGGCTGGCGTTCTGCAGATGGTCTTGAAGGAGCCGGTTGGGCCGGTCGCCGCTTTCACGCCGTGGAACTTTCCACTCAACCAGGCTGTCCGAAAAGTTTCGGCAGCTCTTGCGGCTGGGTGCAGTTTTATTCTGAAAGGACCGGAGGAGGCTCCAGCCAGCTGCGCCGCTCTTGCCGGAATCTTCACAGATGCAGGCTTACCGGCGGGCGTATTAAATTTGGTATTTGGTGCCCCAGCCGAAATCTCGTCCTATCTCACTGCCCACCCCATTATTAGGAAGATTTCCTTCACCGGATCGACACCCGTCGGCAAACAGCTCGCATCGCTTGCCGGTGCTCACATGAAGCGTATGACCATGGAGCTTGGAGGTCACGCGCCAGCAATCGTGTTCAACGATGCTGACGTGGCGGCAGCAGCCCAAATTCTTGCGGCCAACAAATTCAGAAATGCCGGCCAGGTCTGCGTGGCACCGACGCGCTTCCTGATCCAGGATGGCGTCTACCAAAGCTTTCTCGATCATTTTGTCACGATGGCGAATTCCCTGAAGGTTGGAAACGGTCTAGCCGAAGGAATAACCATGGGACCTCTGGCTAACAGCCGGCGCATTGAAGCCATCGAAGTACTCGTCGAGGATGCGACATCTTGCGGCGCAAGCGTGGCGACAGGCGGGAAGCGGATTGGCAACAGGGGTTATTTCTACGAACCAACTGTTCTGGCCCACGTGCCTATACAGGCTCGCGTCATGAACGAGGAGCCATTTGGTCCTGTGGCAATCGTTAACCGGTTCGCCCGATATGATGATGTGATCGCGGAAGCCAATCGCTTGCCCTATGGTCTAGCCACATACGCCTACACCAGTTCAGCCAGAACCATGAAGAACCTCAGTCAGGACATCGAAAGTGGCATGCTGGGCATCAATCACCACGGTATTGGAGGTGCCGAACTTCCTTTTGGCGGCATAAAGGATTCCGGATACGGCTCCGAAGGCGGCATTGAAGCCGTTGAATCTTATCTGAACACCAAGGTTGTGACACAGTTGGCTTAACGCAACCGCTGTAACCTTGGACCAAGAAGAGCGACAAACCCTGATGGCTAGGCACAAAACCTTGTCAGCGGTGAACTGGATAGCTTTTCCCTAAAACCTTATCAGACAATCTAGGTGCACGTTCCTCGCCCCAGGAGCGGAGCATTTGCTGCTTCAGCATACAACACGTCCTCCCACGTGACCCGTAGCAATTATATAGTGCCTCCACAAAGAACCAACGTCGGCCCCCTACATTCATTTTACGGCAGACGAGCGAAATGACTTGGACGGGTTGGCGGGATTGATCAAAGATCAACTCCGAGGCAGAATCGGAGCGTAGATCTGCTACATAGCCACCAGGGTGCGGGTAGTTGGCCCAATGCACCAACTCTCCATCTGCTACGCAACCAATCTTTTTCAGAAGTCGTAGATCAAGCCTATGACCCGTATGCGGATGCGCTCAAGTCTCCAATAGCCGGAGCTCTGCAGATATCCACCGTGTACCGGGGTTTCTCGAAGTCGAAATTTCAGGATTTAGAGTAATCGGAATGGCTGGCTGGGGCGACAGTGTGGTTCAAACCATACTCCAGTCGAAATCAGGGAATAATTGCGAATTTCCCGCGAGGGTCCTCATTCAAATCTAATCAGCGGCTAAAAAATCGCTACTTATGCTGAAATACCGCAAGAGTAATCGATCAAAAACAGGGATTTACTTTCTCAATAACAGCGAAGTTCCCGCCACATTCAGGGATTACTTGGCAATGCAACTGTCCTGGCATCTTTATCTCGATACTGGACGCTTGTACTGACGGAGCTTGATGAGTGAGATTTCCTAGGGAGCTTAGACTTTCCGAGGGGCCTACCCCTTCATGTGGAAAGAGTCCCTCAACTCGCGCGCATCCGCCGCTACGCGGTGCGGCCACTCGGTGCCCATGCGGCTCGGAGAACACCGAGCGAGATATCCAGCGCCGGAGGAGATCAGTTATTTGCGTGCGGCCTGCCCAAACAATATTTTCTTGGACTTTTCATTCACGGTCGGTGCATTTGTCGGATTCACGGTTTTAGCGACAGCGTAGGCGCACGTATTGTGGCGGGTCGTTTCCTGATCGTTTCGAACCAGCGTTTCAGATGCGGGAAATCCTCGAGCTTCTGGCTTTGCCGCTCATGGGGCACGATCCAGGGATAGATCGTCGGCTGGCGGATCGCGAATATGTCGCCGGCGATTATTCGATTGCCGACAGGGCGCTCGCCCGGCTGGAAATTGCAGCCAACATCGTTCTCGAACTCGCGCAGCCAAGCTCCGTGCTGGGCATAGTGGAAGCCGGCCTCGGCGTCGCCGTGATGCCGGAGATGGTGGCCCCTTACAAAAGCCATCCCGCACTGACCACCCGGCCCCTGACGCGGCCGCTGGCCAGCCGGGACATCCTGCTCTTCAAGAGAAAGGACCGCTCGCTGTCGCCCGCCGCTCAGGTCGTCTGGTACGACTCCAGCCAAACTGCGCCTTATGCCGCGGCCTTCTTCCGATTCGCTTCCAGACGCCTGTCCACGAGCGCCACGATGGCGTCGAGAACGGGGTGGCTCATGCCGATCTGGCGGGCCGTCAACTGCACCAGCTTGTCGGCACG